>ERZ1645185.63-NODE-63-length-46686-cov-4.791341_pt1 | contig 46686 bp, 37 predicted proteins | sample MGYA00575351_ERZ1645185 | MGnify/ENA primary metagenome ERZ1645185 (study PRJEB40838, sample SAMN11284767) | freshwater sediment metagenome | isolation source: river sediment | host: Sediment | place: India: Jana village, Kanpur | collected 2015-12-17 ... | reverse complement strand
GAGCTGATCGCGGAGGGCAACATCGGCCTGATGCAGGGCGTGAAGAAGTTCGAGCCCGACAAGGGCTTCCGCCTCGCCACCTACGCGATGTGGTGGATCAGGGCCTCCATCCAGGAGTTCATCCTGCGCTCGTGGAGCCTCGTGAAGATCGGCACCACGGCAGCGCAGAAGAAGCTCTTCTTCAACCTCCGCCGCATGAAGAGCCAGATCGGCGCGCTGGAGGAAGGCGACCTGAAGCCCGAAGTCGTCGAGAAGATCGCACACGACCTCAACGTCACGACCGACGAGGTCATCTCGATGAACCGCCGCATGGCGATGGGCGGCGACGCCAGCCTGAACGCGCCGCTGCGCGCCGATACCGACGGCGACGGCCAGTGGCAGGACTGGTTGACCGATGAAGGCCCGATCCAGGACGAGATCGTCGCCGAGCGCGAGGAGAGCAGCCTCCGCGCTGCGCTGCTCGCCGAAGCGATGGCGGTGCTCAATGAGCGCGAGCGACACATCCTCACGGAGCGTCGTCTCGCCGAGGAGCCGAAGACACTCGAAGAGCTGAGTCAGGAATACGACATCAGTCGCGAACGCGTCCGCCAGATCGAGGTGCGTGCGTTCGAGAAGCTGCAGAAGGCGATCCGCAAGCTCGCGAGCGAACGCCACCTGCTCGAAGACGCTTGAAGCGAGACCTGACACCGGGCTAGACGGGCCCGGTGGAGGGCAAAGCACGACGGAGAAAACCATCCTGGGTGGTCCGGTTCATCATCCGGCCGCTGCTTTACGTGCTTGCCTTCACGCTGATCTGGGTTCTCCTCTACCGCTTCATTCCCGTGCCGTTCACCGTGCCAATGGCGAAGGATTTCTTCGCGGGCAAGGACGTGAAGCGCGACTGGACGTCGTTTTCAGATATCGATCCTGATCTGCCGCGCGCCGTGATCGCGGGCGAGGACGGCAAATTCTGCTCGCACTTCGGTTTCGATGCCGAGGCAATAACCAACGCCGTCGAGGCGAATATGAAGGGCCGCAAGCTGCGCGGTGGCTCCACCGTCAGCCAGCAGGTCGCCAAGAACGCCTTCCTCTGGCCTGGCCGCTCCTGGCTCCGCAAGGGGCTTGAGGCCTACTTCACCGTCCTCATCGAGTTGATGTGGGACAAGAAGCGGATCATGGAAGTCTATCTGAACGTTGCCGAATTCGGTATCGGCGTTTATGGCGCCGAAGCGGCGGCGCAGCACTACTTCGACAAGAGCGCAAAGTCGCTGACACGGCGCGAGGCCGCGCGGCTCGTCGCCGTCCTCCCCTCGCCCATCAAGCGCGACGCCCGCAACCCGCGCGGCTACACCGCCCGCTACGCGAAGCGCATCGAGCGGTGGACGCGGGTGGTCGACAACGAAGGGTTCGACGCCTGTCTCGGCATTTGAGCGGCGGCATGTAAGCTATCTTGAACGGCTCTCGCGCATCAAACGATACTGGCCGATAGAATAAATACCTATCGGGATCGTGATGATAGATTGCACAATAAAGAATATTCCAAAATCTAGAATGGAAAACCAATCTTCGCCATAATCTCTCCCCGCGGACGCAAAAGAAGCCCCATACATTAACGAGATTAGAAGCGCAGCGCCTATTAACGCCCTGTCCTTCTTGGCAAGGAACATCAAAATAAAGGCATTAATATTCAGCACAAATGCAACAAAAAACAGCGCAACAATTTGAATATTCACGGAAGGCACTCCGACTAGTATCATCGCTGCTCGGTGCACGATTAACCCTTCGCCGTAGAGTTGTTAAGCCCGCCGCAGCAGCCTGCCGATGAACGTCCCGTCTGCAAGAATTTCGTGCGCGGCATTGTGCCCCGGCGCGCCGGTCACACCGCCGCCCGGATGCGTACCCGCGCCGCACATGTAGAGGCCTTTCAGAGGCCCCCGATAAGCGCCGTGCCCCAGCATCGGCCGCGCCGACCACAATTGGTCGAGCGACATGTTGCCGTGCATGATGTCGCCGCCGACGAGCCCGAATTTGCGCTCCAGATCGAGCGGCGAGTGGATCTGCCGCGCGATCACCGAAGCTTTGAAGCCCGGCGCGTAGGCCTCCACCGTATCGACGATCACGTCCGCCGCCGTCTCGCGCTCGTCGTCCCAGCTTCGCCCATCGGGAAGTTCAGGCGCGAACTGCTGGCAGAACAGGCTCGCGACATGCTGACCCGCCGGCGCGAGGCTGTCGTCGACGATCGACGGGATCAGCATCTCGACGATCGGCCTCTTCGACATGCCGAACTGCTTGGCGTCGAGGAAGGCGCGGTCCATGTAATCGAGCGTCGGCGCGATGATGATGCCGCTCTGCAGATGCTCGCCCGGCTCGGGGAGGCTCGAAAAGCGTGGCAGTTCGGAAAGCGCCACGTTCATGCGGAACGTGCCGGACCCAGCCTTGAAGGTGCGGATGCGGCGCAGGAAGTCGGCCGGCAGGTCGCTGGCGTCGATCATGCGGTCGTAAAGCAGCTTCGGCCCGACGTTGGCGATAACGCGGTCGGCCGCAATCTCCTCGCCGCCGATGAGGCGCACGCCCGTCGCCGTGCCGCCGTCCACCAGTACCTTCTCGACCGGCGTCTCGAGACTGATCTCCACGCCGAGGTCGCGGCACACCTTCGCCATGATCTCGGTGATCTTGCCCATGCCGCCGATGCTGTGACCCCATGCACCCTTCTTGCCGTTTACCTCGCCGAACACATGGTGGAGCAGCACGTAGGCCGAACCGGGCGTATCGGGGGAGGCATAGTTGCCGACGACCGCGTCGAAGCCGAATGCCGCCTTCACCGCTTCGCTTTCGAACCATGAATCGAGAAAACTGCGCGCCGACTTCACGAACAGGTCGAGCACGTCGCGCTGCTTCTCCAAGGGCAGGCCCGCAAGCCGCCGCCCCTGCCGCGCGGCATCGATCAGCGTCTTGACGCCGTCACCGACGTTGGGCGGTGCCTTCAATGACAGGTCGCGCAGCACGTCCGCCACGGTTTCGAGCGCGTCGTAATATTGGGGCAGCACGTCCGCGTCACGGTTGGAAAACTTGCGGAACTCGGTCTGCGTCTTCTCCAGCCCGCCACCCAGCAGCAGGTAGCGGCCGTCGTCCTGCGGCAGGAAGTTCGAATAGGGCCGCTCGATCACGCGGTAGCCGTGGTCGGCAAGCCGCATGTCGGCGATCACCTTGGGATTGAGCAGGCTCACCGTGTAGCTCGCCACCGAGTTGCGGAAGCCGGGATGGAACTCCTCGGTCACAGCCGCGCCGCCGATCACGTCGCGGCGTTCGAGCACGCGCACCTTGAGGCCCGCACGCGCGAGGTAGAAGGCGCAAACAAGGCCGTTGTGGCCGCCGCCGATGATGACGGCGTCATAGCGTTTGGTCATTGCAGCAACCCCTCTGGTCTTTTGGTTTTTTTGGTATTTCAGTGCGCAGCGTGCGGGCGCCGGCTCCACCCCGGCGGCGGCGAACGGTGCTGCCGCGCCTCCGGGATCAGGTTCCGGATCTTGCGGCAGAAGTTGCGGAGCGCGACCTCCGTTTCCGCGAGCGGCCCGACCGTGAAGCTTTCGGAGGCCATGCCGTCCTGCACGCGGTTGATGAGCCACGTGTCCTCGGCATTCACCTGCCGGTTGATGCGCCAGTTGAGGTAGCGCGCGGCCTTCATCTCACGGCGATCGTCGGGCACGGCATAGCTGATCTCGCGGATCAGCGTCTCGGTCGGGGAGACCGGCAGCCACTGCATGAAATCGACCTGATCGGGATAGATATCGAAGGCGACGTTCGGCCACAGCTTGAAATAGGTCCACAGCTTCTGCCGGTTCTCGGGCAGGTAGGGCACGTGCGGCAGGTACTTCTGATACGCCTTCTCGGACGGGTTGTTCGAAAGCCGCTCCCGGATCGGCCCCCACATCTTGTCGACGTTCTCCTGCGCCTCGACGCCGTAGCCGCTTCCCATCAGCCGCGTGAGGCCGGGGTGCGCGACAGGGATATGAAGACCGTCCGAATAATTGTCGCCGACGTTCTTCCAGTTCACGCGGCGCGGACGCAGCGTGACGCGGCCGAACGCTTTCAGGTCCTCGAACCGGTAAGGCTGCACCTCATGGTCATAGGGCGCGATCATCTCCGCGACCGAGGGCCCGCCGTCGTTTTCGAGCCGCACGAAGATGAAGCCGCGCCAGATTTCGAGATCGACCGGGACCAGGCCATGCTTTGACTGATCGAGCCCCGGATAGGTCTGCTTCAGCGGCACGCCGACGAGCTTCCCTTCAAGATCGAACGACCAGGCGTGATACGGGCAGGTCAGCTTCTTCGCGACCGCACAGCCCGAAGGACCGTCGACCAGCCGCGCGCCGCGATGGCGGCAGACGTTCGTAAAGGCACGGACCGCCTCGTCCTGCCCGCGCACCACGATGATGCTTTCGCCGAGATATTCGAGCGTGTGATAGTCGCCGATGTTCGGCACATCGCTCAGGTGGCACACGACCTGCCACGACGGGCGCATCACGCGCCGCATCTCGACCGCGAAGAACTCCGGGTCCGAATAGGTCCACGCCGGCAGGCTCCAGCCCGCATCGGGGTCCGCGTCGATCGTCGCTGCCGCCTTGGTCGCCATCCCGCCTCCACACTATATTGGACACGTGTATAACAGAGATGTGCGCCTGGCAAGCCTTTTCAAAGCGGCTGGGCGAGCGGCATCCGGCGTCGGAGCGCGACGAGCAGCACGAGCGTCTGCACCGTGTAGAGCCCCGCAAGCCACAGCGGCAGGCCCCGGGGCGTTACCTCCATCAGCGCCGCGGCGGCGGGCGGCCCCACCATCGCACCCACGGCATAGGCGAAGACAAGGCCACTGCCGATCTCCACGCGCTCTTCACGGGTCGCGGTGTCGTTGCCGAGCGCCACGAGCAGGCCGTAGAGCGGCAGCAGGCAGCCGCCGAGCACGAAGCCCCCGGCGAGCGCCGCGGCAAGGGCCGGCCGCGCCGGAAGGCCGAGCGCCGCGCCCGCGATCACCGTGCCGACCGCACCGAGCAGAATTGCGCGCCGCCGGTCGATCCGGTCGGACAGCCAGCCAAGCGGCCACTGCGCGAGCGCCGCGCCGAGCAGGACCGCCGTCATGAAGGCCGAAACCTCGCGCACGCTCATCCCGTTCGCCTGCGCATAGACCGGCCCGAGCGCGTACAGCGAGGCTTCGCCAAGGCCGTAGATCACGCAGCCCGCCATCGCCACGGGCGCGGCGCGGATCACGCGCAGCGGCCGCAACCGCCCTGCCGCAGGCAGCACGGCCCCCACGGGCACCCTCAGCCGCACGACCGCCGCCAGCGCGACCACGCCCGACGCCAGCACGAACGGCGCCCAGCCGCTCACCCCGAGCAGCCCCACAGCGAACTGGCCGGTGATGAGCGCCGCCTTGCTCGCGATCATGTAGAGCGAGAGCAGCCGCCCGCGTCCGGCGTTGTCCACTTCGGCGTTCAATCCCGCCTCGGCGAGGATGTAGAGCAGCGCGAAGCCGGTGCCAGAGACGAAGCGGATCGCGGCCCATGCCGCGGGGTGCGGAAACAGCGGCAGCGCGATGATGCCGCCGAGCGCCAGCAGCGCGGCGACCGCAAAGGCGCGCCCGCTGCCCAATCGCTGCACCAGCGGCGGGGCGAGCCAGGGCCCGATCAGGAAGCCCACATAATAAATGCCGGCGATCCAACCGATATGGTGCGGCGTGAAGCCGAGGCCGGTCGCGGACAGGGGGACGAGCGTCGTCATCACGCCGATGGCGATGAGCGCGAGCGATATGCTTGCGATGAGCCCCCCGATGATCATCCGCGAATTCCTATTTGACGCGTGTATAATAGTCCAGCAGGATACGCGCGGACAGGGAGGGACGGATGACGATTCTGCAACGGATTTCTTGCGCGCTGCTCGCGGCCGGGCTGCTCGCCGCGCCCGTGCTCGCGGAAACCTCATACGTGCGCGCCGGGCGCCTCGTCGACACCGAAAGCGGCAAGGTCCTTGCCGACCGGCTAATCCGCATCGAGGACGGGCGCGTCGTCGCCGTCACGCCCTACGCGCCGCCTCCCGAAGGCGCGAAGATGCTCGACTGGTCCGGCTTCACCGTCCTCCCCGGCCTTATCGACATGCACACGCACCTCTCCGACTGGGGCCAGACGAACAACGTCGCCGAACCGCTGCTCCACTCGGCGGAGGACATCGCATTCGTTGCCGCGAAGAACGCGCGCGACACGCTGAACGCGGGCTTCACCAGCGTGCGCGACGTCGGCACGTTCCGTGCCTTCGGCGACGTGTCGTTGCGGAACGCCATCGACGCTGGGTCCATTGAAGGCCCGCGCATGGCGGTTGCCGGCGCCTATCTCACCGTTCCGGGCGGCGGCGGCGAAGTGACGGGCATGGCGCCCGACGTCGAAATTCCCGCCATTATGCGCATGGGTGTCGCATCCGGCCCTGACGAAATGAAGACGAAGGCACGCATGCTCTTCCAGCGCGGCGCCGACTTCCTGAAGCTGATCGCCACCGGCGCCGTCCTCGCCGCCGGCACCGAACCCGGCGCCCCGGAGATGACCGAAGCGGAGGTCCGCGCTGCCGTCGACGAAGCCGCGCGCTACGGCAGTTATGCGACCGCCCACGCGCACGGGGCCGAGGGCATCAAGATCGCGCTGAATGGCGGCGTCCGCTCCATCGAGCACGCCTCGCTGATCGACGAGGAAGCCATCCAGCTTGCGAAGAAGAAGGGCGCGTGGCTGGTGATGGACATCTACAACGGCGACTTCATCAAGGAGATGGGCAAGGCGCAGAACTGGCCCGCCGAGATCATGCGCAAGAACGACGAGACGACGGACGCGCAGCGCATCGGCTTTCGCAAGGCAGTCGCGGCAGGCGTCAAGATCGCCTACGGCACGGACGCTGGCGTCTTCCCGCACGGCCTCAATGCGCAGCAGTTCAAGTATATGGTCCGCTACGGCATGACCCCGATGCAGGCGATCCAATCGGCAACGACGAGCGCGGCGGCCCTGATGGGCAAGTCGGCGGAGGTCGGCGTCATCGCGCCCGGCCGCTACGCCGATCTCGTTGCTGTCGCCGCCGATCCGCTGGCGGATATCAGCGCGCTGGAGCGCGTCGACCATGTCATGAAGGGCGGCAAACTCATCCGCTGAGCCCGCAACCTTCCCGGCCCCGCCGCGTTCAAGGAACGAGCGGGGATGATAAGGAGGGTTTCATGGAAGACCGGAAATCAAATCTGAAGCTGGAAGGCGAAGGCAGTTACGAAGGCGCGCGCGAATATCAGGCCGCGCAGCAGGAATTCGCAAAATCGGGCAAGGTGGACGCCAAGGCCCGCGAAGCCGCCGATGCCGTCGATGGTGCCGAAGCCGCCGAGCTGGAAGCCGCGCGCAAGGCCGCCGCCCGCGGCAAGACCGCCTGAATCCGCAATAAGGAAAACAATATGGAATATGGACTGATCGGGCTCGTCATTCTGGCCCTCGACATCTGGGCGGTGCTGAGCGTCTGGGGCAGCGGCGCCTCAACCGGTGCCAAGGTCGCCTGGACCATCGGCATTATCATCTTCCCGGCGGTGGGCCTTGTTGTCTGGTTCCTTGCCGGCCCGCGTGGAAGCAAGACGGCAGTGCTTTAGGCGAAATCCCGGGCCAGTTCCGCGCGCATATCCGGGCCGATGATCGCCATATGGCCGTAGTTGGGATGGTCGATTCCGAAGATCACCGTGCCACGGCCGCTCCTCCACTCGGCAATCTGAGCGTCCGTGAACGGGAAATGCAGGAAATGCACCGACGACGCCTTGCCATCCTCGCGGCTGCGCTCGACGTCCCCTTCCGGCACCGCGGCGATGCGCGTCTCGCCGAGGTGAAGGTAGATGTGCTCCTCCACTCCACCGAGCCGGCCCAGAATCGAGGCGCGCAGCTTGGGATCGTCGATTTCGAACATCAGCGTCGCGGTCAGCTCGTGGCCGTTCGGGATCATCGGATTGTACGCGGCAAGCTCGTCCGGAATCTGCTCGGCCCCGCCCCGCTCGATGTACAGCATTTCATGAATTTGCAGCCACATGCTATCATACGACTCGAAGAAGACGGTAACATGTGGTCCCACTGAAAGGCGGCGCTTTTTCTTCGCCTCGACCTGCCCCAGCCGTAATGCTTTCCGCTGCTCGCCATAGGCGCGCATGTCCATGATGTCGGTGGCTTCGATGGCACGGATTTCGCGGGTCATGGGCTTTCTCGATTCTAGAGACCGTAGGCTTTCGCCAGCAGTTCGATGGGATGCGGCACCTGCTCTGGAACGCCTTCGCCGCCCTCTCGCTCCATCACCTGCTTGAGGTGGGGTCCGGCGAGCGGGCATTCGGAAACCATGAAGGCGGCGTTCGTCTTCAGCATGGCGCGGCCCGCCGGCTTGCCGATCTTGAGCGCGGTGGCGAAGTTTTCCTTGAACATGCCCCACTTGCCGCCGTGGCCCGAGCAGCGCTCGACGACACCGACCTTCGCTTCGGGGATCAGTCGCAGCATCTCCGCGCCCTTCTGCCCCATGTTCTGCGCGCGGCTGTGGCAGGGCAGATGGATCGCGATGTCGCCGCCGAGCGGTTGCATACCGGGCGCGAGCCCCTCTTTTTTCGCGATGTCGACCACATATTCGGTGATGTCGAACGTCGCCCCGGCAAGCTTCGCAACCAGCGGATCGGAGGGCAGCATGAGCGGCCATTCGAACTTCAGCATCAGTGCGCACGAGGGCGTCACCGCCACAACGTCGAAGCCTTCATCGATCAGGGGCGCGAAGGCCGCCGCAACGCTCCGCGCCTGCTCGGCGACCGCCGCAAGATCACCGTTCTCCAGCTTGGGCATCCCGCAGCAGCCGGGATAGACGACACGCGTCTCGACGCCGTTCGCCTTCAGCACCTTCACCGCAGCCTCGCCCGGCCCGGGCATGTTCCAGTTCGCAAAACATGTCGCATAGAGCGCCGCCTTGCGCCCGGCAGCGGGCGCGGCCGCGTCCACGTCAATCCGGTCCAGATCGGCACGGCGGTCGAGCGGCGTGTCGGCGAACGGCGGCAGCCACGCCTCGCGATCAATACCCGCCGTCTTTTCCATCACGGTGCGCGTCAGGCCGTTTCCGCTATCCGTCGCCCAGTTGGCGAGCGGCGACAGGAACGTCGCGAGCTTGCCGTTGCGATCGGTCTTTGCAAGTTCCCGGTCGGGAAGGCCGATCTTGCCGTTCTTGTGCTCCACGGCGCGCGCGCGAAGCATCAGGTGCGGCACATCGAGCGCCCATTCGTGCGGCGGCACGTAAGGACACTTGGTCATGAAGCACATGTCGCAGAGCGTGCAGGCGTCCACGACCGGCTTGTAATCGGTCTTCGGATCGAGCCCGTCGATCTCGCCGCTTGGCGATTCGTCGATCAGGTCGAACAGGATCGGGAAGCTGTCGCACAGGTTGAAGCAGCGGCGGCAACCGTGGCAGATGTCGAACACGCGCGTCAGCTCGGCTTCGAGCTTCGCCTCGTCGTAGAAATCCGGGTTTTCCCAATCGATCGGATGGCGCGTCGGCGCCTCCAGACTGCCCTCACGCATCGGCGTCCCCCAACGGCTCTGGTTTCAAAGAACATATCCGTTTCTTGAAAGCGCCCGGTTGGACGCACGGCCCGAATTCCCACACGAAACGTGTACGCCTGTCCCTCGAAGCGGCGACGGGAACTGACGCCGTGCGTCCGAACGGACGCTCGCAACGCTGTTGGATGGAGGCCACGGGAGGGGCGGCTCCGGTCCCGCGGACCCGCCCCTCGCCTCCCACAGCGGACACTCTTGCCGCTCTTGCCCTCTCAGGCGTCGAGCGTGTCGAGTGTCTTCTGAAACTTGCCGGCGTGGCTTTTTTCGGCCTTGGCGAGCGTCTCGAACCAGTCGGCGATCTCGTCGAAGCCCTCGTCACGCGCGGTGCGCGCCATGCCGGGGTACATGTCGGTATATTCGTGCGTCTCGCCCGCGATTGCCGACTTCAGATTGTCGGACGTCGAGCCGATGGCGAGGCCCGTGGCCGGATCGCCCACCTCTTCAAGATATTCGAGGTGACCGTGCGCGTGGCCCGTCTCGCCTTCCGCCGTCGAGCGGAACACGGCAGCGACATCGTTGTAGCCTTCGACATCGGCCTTCTGCGCGAAATAGAGATAGCGGCGGTTCGCCTGGCTCTCACCCGCGAAAGCAGCCTTCAGATTGTCTTCGGTCTTCGTGCCCTTGAGTCCCATGATCCATCTCCTTCCCCAATGATCGATCGCGAAAACCAGCGCGGCGCGGACGCGGCCTGATTTCAGCATCAAGGCTATCGACCGCCACGCGCAACCGCCAACGCATTTTCTGCGTGAAGCTGATCGATCCGATCGATAAATAGCACGCGACTTATCAAGGTAATGCAAATCATTCGCAGCAATTCAGCAACGCCCCCGATCTGCAATCGGGCTTACAAAAAAGCTTCATATCAATCACATAGCGCCGTCACACGCGGCGCCTAGGCCTCCCGCCGCCAACCGCGTTTTACCGCACTTATTGGGGGATTTCATGCGTTCGACTTGCGCCGTGTTGCTGGCCGCCAGCAGCCTTTTCGTGCTTTCCACTTCCGCTTTCGCGCAAACGGGCGAAGCTGCCGCCGCTGACGCCGCCGCGCTCGATGAAGAGATTGTCGTGTTCGGCTCCGGCCAGACGCGGCAGGTGCAGGAACTCGACGCCGCCGACATCGCACTGCTCGCGCCCGGCACGAGCCCGCTCAAGTCGATCGAAAAGCTGCCTTCGGTGAACTTCCAGTCGGCAGACGCATTCGGCGCCTATGAATGGTCGCAGCGGCTTTCGATCCGCGGTTTCAATCAGAACCAGCTCGGCTTCACGCTCGATGGCATCCCGCTCGGCGATCACAGCTACGGCAACGTCAACGGCCTGCACGTCAATCGCGCGATCAGCCCGGAAAACCTTGGCCTCACGCGCGTTTCGCAGGGCTCGGGCGGGCTCGGCACGCAGGCGACCAACAACCTCGGCGGCACCGTCGAGTTCTTCTCGCGCGCGCCGGCGCCTGATTTCGGCCTCGACGTGTCGGGCAGCTACGGCACCGAGAACACGATCCGCGCCTTCGCCCGACTCGAGAGCGGCGAGATCGGCGGCGCCGAAGGCACGGGCGCTTACATCTCCTATGGCTATCTTGGCATGGATAAGTGGAAGGGCGTCGGCGAGCAGCGCCATCACATGCTGAACGCCAAGGCGGTCGCCGCGCTCGGCGACGCGCGCGTCACCGCGACGCTCAGCGTCTCCGACCGCCGCGAGAACGACTATCAGGACATGTCCAAGGAGATGATCGGTCGTCTCGGATATAACTGGGACAATATTTCGGGTGACTACCGCCTCGCGGTTCAGGTCGCCGATGCCTATTGGGCCGGGGAGGATCTTCCGGCCCCCTTCGCGACGGTCGACGACGCGTATTTCGATGCCGCCGGTCTCCGCAAAGACTATGTCGCCGCATTGGGTATCGAAGCGCCGGTTTCCGAAACCGTCAGCGTCGCGCTCAAGGGCTATTGGCACAACAACGAAGGCCAGGGCATTTGGTACACGCCCTACGTGCAGACCCCGGGCGGTGCGCCGCTCTCCATCCGCACCACTGAATACGACATCGACCGGAAGGGTCTGTTCGGCAGCATCACCGGAGAAATCGCCTTCAACGAAATCACCGTGGGCGCCTGGTACGAGAAGAACGACTTCCAGCAGGCGCGCCGCTTCTACGGCCTCACCGATCGCCTGAGCCCATCGCGGAATTCGCTCAAGTTCCAGACGAATCCGTTCTTCACGCAGTGGGAATCGGATTTCGACACCGAGACGATGCAGTATCACGTCGAAGACCGCATCACGCTCGGCGCGGCGACGATCACGCTCGGCTGGAAGGGCTTCAAGGTCACGAACACGGCGACGCCGATTGTCGTCAGCGCCTTTGCGCAGGGCAAGATCAAGGCCGAAGACTGGTTCCAGCCGCACGCCGGTTTTGCCTATGAAATCAATGACTACGTCGAAATGTTCGGCGGGTTCACGCAGGTTGCGCGCGCCTTCACCGCCTCATCCACCGGCGGCCCCTTCGGCACGACGCAGGCCGGTTTCGATGCCATCAAAGGCACACTTAAGCCTGAAGAATCAGATACTTACGAAGCCGGCATCCGCTTCCGCGGCGGCAGCTTCAACGGTGTCGTCGGCGGCTACTATGTAAACTTCCGCAACCGCCTCCTCGGCTTCTCCACCGGCGCCGGCATCATCGGCAACCCCGCCGTCCTCCAGAACGTCGGCTCGGTCCGCTCTTACGGTCTCGAAGCGGCAGGCGAGGTGAAGCTTGGCGCGGGCTTCAAGCTCTTCGCCTCGTACAGCTACAACGACTCGACCTATCAGGACGATGTCGTAAACGCGGCCGGAACGCTGATCGCGGCAACCGACGGCAAGACCACGATCGACTCGCCCAAGCATCTCGCCAAGGGCGAACTCAGCTACGACGGCGAACTGTTCTTCGGACGCATCGGCGTGAACTACATGTCGAAGCGCTACTACAGCTACGAGAACGACGCTTCGGTCGGTGGCCGCGCAATCGTCGACGCCAGCATCGGCTGGCGCATCGCGGAAGGCTACGAGCTGCAGGTGAGCGCCGTCAACCTTCTCGACAAGAAGTACGTGTCGACCGTGGGCACCAACGGCTTCAGCAACCGCGGCGACTCGCAGACACTGATGATCGGCGCCCCGCGCCAGGTGTTCGCGACGCTGAAAGCCGCGTTCTGATGGCAGGCGTCAGTCGCCGCGAAGTGATGGCGGGGGGCGCGGCGCTTGCCGCGCTCCCCAGCATCGCGCTCGCCAGCGAAACCGCGCTCAGCCGCATCGCGTTCGGCTCGTGCGCGCATCAGGACAAGCCGCAGCCGATCTGGGATAAGGTCGATGCGTTCGACCCGCAGCTGTTCCTCTTCCTCGGCGACAATATCTACGGCGACACGCGCGACATGGATGTACTGCGCGCGAAGTACGCGAAGCTCGCCGCGAAGCCAGGTTTCCAGCGCCTGCGACGCAAGACGCCCTGCCTCGCGATCTGGGACGATCACGACTACGGCGAGAACGACGCCGGGCGCGAATATCCGATGAAGCAGGAATCAAAGGACGTCTTCCTTGATTTCTGGATGGAGCCGAAGGACAGCCCGCGCCGCAGCCGCGCGGGCAACTACACGAGCACGACCATCGGCCCGGAAGGGCGCCGCGTGCAGATCATCATGCCCGACAATCGCTGGTTCCGCTCCGGCCTCATCGGCATCACCGAGGAACCGAAGGACCGTGGGCCGTATCTGGTGAACAGCGATCCCGCCGCGACCATGCTCGGCGCGGAACAGTGGGAATGGCTGGAGGCGGAATTCAAGAAGCCCGCCGATCTGCGCATCTTCGCGTCATCGACGCAGGTGCTCGCCGATGCGCCGGGATACGAGGCGTGGATCAACTATCAGGCGGACCACCAGCGCCTGCTCGATCTCATCGACTTCGCGGACGTGAACGGCCTCATCATGGTCTCTGGCGATACGCACTATGCGGAACTATCCCGACTCGCCGAGGGCGTACCCTATCCGCTCTACGACCTCACGTCGTCGGGGCTCACCGAAGTCTGGCCGTTCCTCGGCCCGAACCGGCTGCGCGTCGGTGAAGGATTCATGGGCCAGAACTATGGCCGCATTCTCATCGACTGGGAGCAGCGGGACCCGGAAATCCGGCTCGAGGTGGAAAGTGTCGAAGGTCGGATCGTGCTCGCGCAAACGGTGCGGCTTTCCGCCCTACAGGCCTGACCCTCAATCTCCCGCGCCGATGAAGACCAGACGAATGAACGTGCGATAGAGCAGAATCTGCTCGGACAGCAGGCGTGGCTGATCCAGCACGCGCGACAGGATGATGCCGCCGTCCGCCAGCGCCGAGAGCATATCGGCGAGGTGGGAAAGGTTGACGTCGGCGCGCGGCGGATATTGCTCGGCGATCTCCTCGAGCGCCGCAAGGAAGCGGCTTCGCCAGCCAAGCACTGCCGTGGCGTTGAGCCCGCGCACCTCGGTATTGAACTGTTTGTCGTGATAGGCAACCGCAGCAACCATGCAGCCCGGATGCGTGGTTTCCAGTTCCGCCATCATCTCGGCGAAGAGCTTCAGCCCGATGAGGAAACCATGTAGCGGATCGTCGGAGAGGTCTCGGGCGCGCGCGAAGATCGCGTCGAGCTTGGCGTTGTCGTCGTGAATGAACCGCTCCAGCAACGCTTTGGCAAGATCGGTCTTGTCGCGAAAATGATAGAAAAATCCGCTCTTGGTAATTTCAGCCGCGGCGATGATCTCGTCGATCGACGTGTTGGAGAACCCTTTGGCCAGCACGGAGGCTTCCGCAATCTCCAAAATGCGGTCGCGCGTCGCCTCCCCGCGCGTCATGCCCTTGCGGGACGTCAAAGTCATCGGCGCATTCATTCGCTCCCTATGCCCGATTTCAGAACCTGCGTTTACCATACCAATGGTACAGTTTGCCACTTTTCGCGGTAGCGCGCTTCGCGCGGTAAAAAAGGCCCCGGTAAAACAAGCTGCTGATCTAAAAAGAAATACCCGAAGATTAGTATTTGTGTACCACTTCCCTTCTGGAGAGGGCTCGGACTTTGGACGATGTTTAACCGCGACACGCCGACGAACGGCGCCCGGAGACCATTGTCATGTATAACACTTTCAAGACGTTGCCGCAGCTTGCTGATCGCCTTTTCCTCACCGACGGCGGCCTCGAAACCACATTGATCTTCCACGACGGCATCGACCTGCCGCATTTTGCCGCATTCGACCTCATGCGCACGCAGGAGGGCCGCAGGGCGCTTCACGCTTACTACCTCCGCTATCTCGAGATTGCGCAGGCGAACGGCACCGGCTTCATCCTCGAAAGCCCGACGTGGCGGGCAAGCCCCGACTGGGGTGTGCTTCTCGGCTACTCCGAGGCAGCGCTCGCGGAGAGCAACCGCGAGTCGATCGCGTTGATGCACGAACTCAAGTCTGCGTATGCGACTGACCAGATGCCCGTCGTCGTCAGCGGCTGCATCGGCCCGCGCGGCGACGGCTACGTGGCAGATGCAATCATGAGCACTGACGCAGCCCGCGATTATCATGCCTTCCAGGCCAACATCTTCGCCGAAGCGTGCGCCGACATGGTGACGGCGATCACCATGACCAATACACCCGAGGCCATCGGCATAGCGCGCGCAGCAGAAGCTGCCGGACTTCCCGTCGCGCTGTCGTTCACGCTGGAGACGGACGGCTGCCTGCCCACCGGTCAATCACTGGCCGAAGCGATCAACGCCGTCGATGATGCGACGGGAGGGTTTCCCGCCTATTACATGATCAACTGCGCCCATCCCGATCACTTCGCAGCTGTGCTGAAAACACGCGGCGACTGGACGCAGCGCGTGCGCGGACTGCGCACCAACGCATCGCGGATGAGTCACGCCGAGTTGAACGAAGCGCCCGAACTCGATGATGGCAACCCCGACGAACTCGGAGCGCAGAATGCCGCGCTGCTGCGGGCACTCCCTGCACTCACAGTGCTCGGAGGCTGTTGCGGCACCGATCACCGTCATGTCGGCGCCATGTGCGCCCACGCACTCGCGGCGTGATCGGAAACCGGCGCCGGACCCACCCTCGCACCGGCGCCGCCAACCGATGATCGCCCGAACCGCGGCGGCGCGGGACCGTCCCTCCACGACCGCGCCGCCGCTCCATGCTTGCTCTCCCACAGCAAAGGAAAACCCATCATGCGTTTCGTCAGGTTCTTCATCATTGCCGGCATCATGAGCTTTGCCACGCTCGGCGGCGCCACTTCGGTGTTTGCCGCCGCCGCAGAGTGCAAGATCGCGCCGCCTCGGCCTCACGAAGCAGGTCGCGTCACACCGCCGCGTCGGGTTTGTACGGCAGCGCAAACCGCAACCGTTGCAAAAAAGCCGGTCGTTGTCGCGGTGCGGCTCCCCGGTCGACTGCGCTAGACGCCAACGCTACCCAGTCGCAGCATCATCGGACAAAGCCGTCGCCTTCCGGGCGGCCTCCGCGCGCTTCGCGGTGCAATAGTCCTCGCTCGCAGTCTCGATCGGACGCAGCGCCTCGAACTTCACAAGCAACGCGGCACGCAGGCGCTCGATTTCGTCTTCGAGCCGCGCAAGCTCCCGCGCGAGCCGGAGCATCTCGGATCGGCGCACGGCCGCATCCGGGCTGATATCGAATGGGGGTCCTGCCGCCCGTGCCTCCCGCTCCCGGCGCAGCGTCGCGTCGGCATCGACGATCGCCCCGGCAAAAATCGAAAGCTGGGCTTCGGCACCGACGAGCGCCTGGCGAATATCGTCCAGTTCGTTGCGCCTCAGCCTGCGGTCATCGTCATACGGCGTCTTCACAGCGCGGGCCCCCGCAGTTCCGCACGAAGCATGACTACGTCTTCAGGAATCGAGGGGCGTTGGCAGCGCATGGGGCCAATATGCCCGTGCGTAGTTAATGTCGCCTTGCCACGGAGATTCCATAACTGATTCAAAACGAAACAAACCGTGACTCAAGTGCCACAGGAACAATTCAAACCGCGGTCGCGTTAACTTTTACGCGGCGTTAACCTTTGTAACCCATAACGGGCATGGTTAACGGTTTGTACGCGGCCGGCCGGGATTGGCTGTTTGCCGTTGGGGGACATGAAGAGGGCTACTCAATGCGGGTTCTGCTGATCGAAGATGACGCGACCACGGCGAAGAGCATCGACCTGATGCTTTCGAGCGAAGGCTTCAACGTCTATACCACGGATCTTGGCGAAGAAGGCCTCGATCTCGGCAAGCTCTACGACTACGATATCATTCTTCTCGACCTGAACCTGCCCGACATGCACGGCTATGACGTGCTGAAGAAGCTGCGGCTTGCGAAGGTCGGTACGCCGATTCTCATCCTTTCCGGCCAGAACGAAATGGAATCGAAGGTCCGCGGGCTCGGCTTCGGCGCCGACGATTACGTGACAAAGCCCTTCCACAAGGAAGAGCTGGTGGCGCGTATCCATGCCGTCGTCCGCCGCTCCAAGGGCCATTCGCAATCGGTGATCAAGACCGGCAAGCTCGGCGTGAACCTCGATACGAAGACGGTCGATGTCGATGGTGCCCGCGTGCACCTGACCGGCAAGGAATATGCGATGCTGGAGCTACTTTCGCTCCGCAAGGGTACGACGCTCACCAAGGAAATGTTCCTGAACCACCTTTACGGCGGCATGGACGAGCCGGAACTCAAGATCATCGACGTGTTCATCTGCAAGCTGCGCAAGAAGCTCTCGGCAGCGTGCGGCGGCGAGAACTACATCGAAACCGTGTGGGGCCGCGGCTATGTGCTGCGCGATCCCGAGACGGGATCGGCTGCAGCGACCGAAGTCGCCGCCGCCTGATCGCGGATACGCTATCGTTCTGAAAGGGCGGCCTGTTTCAGGCCGCTCTTTTCGTTTGGGCAGAGGCCTGATGCTCGCCGTGCCGCCCTCCGGGGCGCATCAGCGCTAATGATCAGGCACGTGTGTTGCTTTCGACACGGCAGGCCGTGAAGGCGAAGAATAGCGCCGTTCGCATGGAACTGTCGCTCGAATAGCCGGGTTCGGCCTCATCGGCGGCCCGGTTGCGTCGGCGCTTACACCCGCGAGGAGAGAAAGCCTTAACCATTCGGTGTGATTAACCAAACGAAACAATGTTGGGACATCCACCCTTCGTTCAGGAGATCATTTGTGAAGCGTTCGCTCTTGCTGGGTGCCGCGTGCTGCGCCCTCGCCGCCCCCGCTTTCGCCCAGGACGTCCAGACCGCTGCTGTCGAGGACGATCTCAGCGCCAACGAAATCGTCATCACGGCCACGCGCCGCGCGGAGACCGTGCAGGACGTGCCGATCGCCGTCACCGCGATCAGCGGCGATCTCATCAACAACGCCGGTGTCACCGACATCCGCGGCTTCGAGCAGCTGAGCTCAAGCCTTGAGGTCTTCACCGGCCAGTCCGCCGCGACCGGAACGTCGCTTTCCATTCGCGGCATCGGCACCGCAGGTGACAATCCCGGCTTCGAGCCTGCTGTCGGCGTGTTCATCGACGGCATCTACCGTGCGCGTGCCGGACTTGCGCTTGCGGAGCTTCCGCCGATCGAGCGCGTGGAAGTAATGCGCGGCCCGCAGGGTACGCTGTTCGGCCGCAACACATCGGCGGGGGCGCTCAGCATCATCACCGAAGGCCCGTCGTTTGATCTCGGCGGCTATGCCGAGGTGAGCTACGGCAATTACGATGCGATCTCGCTGAAGGGCGGCGTCACCGGCGGCGTCACGGACACGTTGGCGCTGCGCCTCGACGGCGTTTACCGCGAGCGTGACGGCTACATCCACGACGTGAATTCGGGTCGCAGCATCAACAATCTCGATCGGTACACGCTGCGGGGGCAAGCGCTGGTCGAGAAGGAAGACCTGAAGATCCTCTTCATTGCCGACTATTCGAAGACCGACGAGCAGTGCTGCGGCGCCGTGAACGTCGTCGAGGGCCCGACGGCCCCGGCCATTCAGCTCGGCGCTTCGCTCGCCGGCCTCACCGGTATCTACACGGGCAAGCCTTCCGAGCGCCGCATGGCGGCGACGCCGGGCCGCAGCTATGGCGAAGCGGTCGAGGAATGGGGTGTTTCCGCCGAAGTCACCTATGACTTCGAAGCGGTGACGCTGACCTCGATCACGGCGTGGCGCAATTGGGACGTGCGCCGCAACCAGGACATCGACTTCTCCGGTTTCGACCGCGCCTATCGCGAGGGCTACGCGCCGGGGCTGCGCGACTTTACGCAGGAAATCCGCCTGCAGGGTTCGGCCCTCGGCGATCGTCTCGACTGGCTGGTGGGCGGCTTCTACCTCAACGAGAAGCTGACGCTGACCGACCGCGTACGCTTCGGCACGCAAGCGAATTTCTACAGCGATGCGCTGTTCGCGCCGAGCGGCTTTGAGCTGTTCGACACGTTCGGTCCCGCCGTTCCGGAATTTGGACAGGTGCTGATGGCCCTGAACCCGGCGCTTGCGGCAGCCGCCGCCGGTGACCCTGCCCTTTTCGCGCTGCTGAACTCCCCGCTCCCGGGCGGCAGCGAAGGCGACGGACAGATCAATGATCGCTACCGCGTGAAAACGGAAGCGCTTGCCCTGTTCACGCACAACGTCTTCGAGATCACCGACGATCTGAAGCTGACGGTCGGCCTGCGCTGGAACCACGAGAAGAAGACGATCAACGCGAACCTCAACGCGGTTTCGCCGACGTGCGACTTCTATCTCGATCCCTCGACGGCGATCCTGACGGGTGCGCTCGCAGCAATGGCCCCGGACGCCATTCTGCTGACCTGCAACCCGACGACGAACCCCGAGTTCAACGGGCTCTACAGCGGCAGCCGCAGCGAGAACGAGTTCACCGGTACGGCGAAGCTCGCCTATGCGGTGACGCCCGACTTCATGCTCTACGGCGGCTACGATCGCGGCTACAAATCGGGCGGCTACAACCTCGATCGCGGCGGCTTCGACTCCGTCATCCTCGGCGGCGACGGCGGGCAGATCGAGGATCTGGAGTTCGACAGCGAAAAGGTCGATTCGTGGGAAGTCGGCTTCAAGTCGCAGTGGGGCCGCGCGTTCACGCTGAACGTCGCCGCCTTCTATCAGGATTTCTCGAACTACCAGCAGTTGGTGTTTTCGGGGAACAGCTTCGTCACGATGAACGTCGACAAGACGGTGTCGAAGGGCGTGGAGGCGGAAAGCACCATCCGTCCGGCGCGTGATCTCACCTTCCAGCTCGGCTACAGCCTCGTCGACGCGCGAATCAAGGACGGCAGCAATCTCGTCGGCACCCCGCTCGAGTTCGAGGCCGGCAAGCAAATGTCGCAGATCCCGCGCCACACAGTCACAGGCGCGGCAACCTGGATGCCGCCGCTCAGCGATACGCTGAACGCGCTCGTCCACGCCGACTTCCGCTTCCAGAGCGAGCAGGTGACGAGTTCGCAGAGCCGCGGCATCGCCGACAACGAAGGCTTCGCCGTCGTCAACGCGCGCATCGGGGTTGGATCCGCAGACGACAAGTGGCGGCTTGAGGTCTTCGTCGAGAACCTGTTCGACAAATACTACCACATCGCCACGTTCGCCGTGCCGGAACAGCCGGGCACGATCGCGGCCTATCCGGCACTGCCGCGCTTCTACGGCGTGTCAGCCCGCATCGGCTTCTAAAAAGAAGGGGCGGCCCCAGGGGTCTCCGGGCCGCCCCTTCCTCCGCTCGGCACACTAATGGGCGGTGCCGGGAAGCATGGGTTCCGCGCGCGCAAGACTGCGCGAGCCTGAAATCACCGCGTCGACGTGCGCCTCGGCCGTCACCGACGTGTTGCGGATGCACGCGCGGCGAACCATTTCCATCGTGATGTCGGCGCTCGGCCGCGTGCCGCAAGCGGTGAGAACCGCGCCCGACACGCGCTCGCGCAGGGCGCGCTCTCCCGCGAGCGTGGTGAGATCGAGATCCGCGAGGCTGACTGCGACCGAAACCGGCTCGGCGCGCGACGACGCGCTGAGGAGACCGACCGTTGTCGCCACCGCAAGCGCGATCGCCGTGCTTCTGACGTAAAACATTCTGGGGAAACTCCTGTGCTGCGGGGTTCGCGAGGGGACACCGGGGAGGAAGGGCTGGGGGAACGTGTCCGCCTCGCGATGGCCCCTTATCGCCCACGCGCGTGACCGCCGCGTGAGAAGCGGGTCAAAGCAGCGTCAAAAAAGCGCGATAGAGGTGGAACGCCTCCGCCTCCGGGTTTGACGAAGATCAAAGACAGCAACGTTGAGGGGTCGGAAAAAGCCCCGCTGAAAGACGGCACCAATGGGGAACGGCGTTGATCCCGAGCGATTTCGAATATCACCTGCGCCGCGCCGACGAACACTGGCGCCTCGCCCGCGCCGCCGTGTCGCCGGAAAAGCGTGCAATGCACAGCCGCATTGCCGACGCCTATATCCGAATCGCCGAAAAATTCTGGCGCCAGCGGCGAATCGCAGGTGTGCCCTCTGATGGCGGACTCATTCGCCTGCAGTGAGCGGGATCAAAATATCCCGCGTTTTGTAAGCCTGTCCGACACATCGGGCGGCGTTCATTTCCGTGCTGTGACAGCTGCGTGAACTTTGTGTGAGCGGCTCGACTCATCCGAAAAATACGCCTCATAGGCGACCCCGGAAAATGGTTAACAAGGGGTCTCCGTTCTATGCGCACGCTTTCCGTTCTCGCAGGTCTGCTCGCTGCAACCGCTGTCCTGCCCGCCAACGCCGCCGCCCTCAAGGTGCGCAGCACGACCAGCGTCACGCTCGGCGATGCCTCGGAAATCCCGGCCTATGACGCGAGCGGCAGCCGCGTGTTCGTCGTCGGCGTCGACGGCGACAGCGCCTTCGTGAAGATCGTCGATGCGAAAACCAGCACCGAGATCGGCACGCTCGACACGCACAGCTATTTCGCGGGCGGCGCGGCGAACAGCGTCGCGGTGGGCGGCGGCAAGGTCGCCGTCGCCATTGAGGCCGCGAACAAGACCGATCCGGGCCGTGTTCTCGTCTACGATCTCGCCAACCTGGGCGCCGCGCCGCAGTCCTTCACGGTTGGTGCGCTTCCCGATCAGCTGAGCTTCTCGGCGGACGGTTCGCGGCTCCTCGTGGCCAACGAGGGCGAACCTTCGAGCTACGGAAAGCCCGACAGCGTCGATCCCGAAGGCTCGATCAGCTATATCGACCTTGCCGCCGGCACCGTGAAAACCGCGGGCTTCAGCGCATTCAACGCCGTGAAATCCGACCTTCAGGCGAAGGGCGTACGCATTTTCGGGCCTGGCGCTTCTGTAGCGCAGGATCTTGAGCCCGAATACACGGCTTTCTCGCCGGATGGCAAAAGTGCGTTCGTGACGCTTCAAGAAAACAACGCCATTGCGGTCGTCGATCTCGATGGTCCGGAGCCGGTCGTCACTGACATCATTCCGCTCGGCTTCAAGAGCTACGCGCCCGGCGCCAACCGCATGGACCCGTCCGACAAGGACGGCATCAAGGGTAATCTGCAGAGCCGCGCCGGCGTTTACGGCATGTACATGTCGGACGCGATCAAGAGCTTCACCTCCAACGGCAAGACCTATTTCGTCACCGCCGATGAGGGCGATGCCCGCGAATGGGATGGCTTTGCCGAGGAAAAGCGCGCGAGCTCGTTTGGCGACTACGGTATTTTCAACCGTCTCAACGTGACAAGCACGCTCGGCGCCGAAGGTCCGGCGGACGGCGAACTTTTCGCCTTTGGCGGCCGGAGTTTCTCGATCCTCGACGAGAACGGCAACCGCGTGTTCGACAGCGGCGACGTTCTCGAACAGATCATGGCCGCGCGTTTCCCGGATGCCGTCGACGACGGCCGCAGCGACAACAAAGGGCCCGAGCCGGAAGGCATTGAGATCGGAATCGTCGATGGCCGCATGGTGCTGTTCGTGGGCCTCGAGCGCTCGAACGGCAGCAGCCTAGGCTCGGTGCTTGCGTTCGACATCACTGACTTCGGCCTCGGCGTCGCGCCGAAATATCTGGGAGCGATCATTTCCGACCTGCTCGGACGACCTGAAGGCCTCAGCTTCTTCACACGCGACGGGAAGTCGTTCCTCGCCGTCGCCGACGAAGAGACCGGCAACCTCGCCATTTACGCACTCAATGTCGTGAGCGAACCCGCCGTGATGGGGCTGTTCGGCCTCGGCCTCGCCGGGCTCGTGGCCCTGCGCCGCCGCCGCACCAAGGCCTCTTCGTAGCCTTACCCAAGCCCGTCCCCTTCCCGCTTTCTTTTTCGAAGCGCGGCGAGTGTGGGCGGGCTTCCCCCTCTTCCCGCCGCGTGCCAATGTGTGTGCATCGGCACGGCTAGGGGACATCGGGCGTGGCAGGGAGCATTTTCGGGCGTCGCAAGGGCCTTGGGGACTGGCGGAGCTATTCCGGGAACCGCGCGCTCAGGCGCACGCTTACCTGGCCTCATCTCGTTGCGCTTGGTGTCGGCGCAATCGTCGGCACGGGTATCTACACGCTGATCGGCATTGGCGCGGGCAAGGCAGGCCCCGCGGTGATCGCCTCATTCGCGATAGCCGGGCTCGTGTGCGCCTGTGCCGCCCTCGCCTATGCGGAACTTGCAACCATGATGCCCGCCGCTGGGAGCGCTTACAGCTATTCCTACGTTGCCCTGAACGAACCTGTGGCGTGGATGGTCGGCTGGAGCCTCGTGCTCGAATACACCGTGGTCTGCGCGGCAGTTGCGGTGGGCTGGTCCGGCTATGCCGTCGGCTTCCTCAACAGTTGGGGCCTTACCATCCCGCATGAATTTGCAGCTGGACCGCACGCAGGCGGCATCATCAATGTGCCGGCGGTTCTCATCACCATGTTGGTCGCTGGTCTGCTCGCGCTCGGAACGCGGGAAAGCGCCTTCGTCAACACACTGCTCGTGCTGCTCAAGATGTCGGCGCTGGCGCTCTTCATCTTTCTTGCCCTGCCCGCCTTTGACCCAGCCAACCTCCAGCCCTTCGCCCCGTACGGGTGGGGCTCGAAGGAAGTGGGGGGCAACACCGTCGGCGTGATGGCGGGTGCGGCGCTGATCTTCTTCGCTTTCTACGGCTTCGATGCGGTTTCGACCGCCGCCGAAGAGGCGAAAGATCCTTCCCGGGACCTCACCATCGGCATCATCGGCTCCATGCTGATCTGCACCGTCGTCTATATGGCAGTCGCAGCAGCGGCGATCGGCGCCATGCCGGTCGAGGAGTTTGCTGCGAGCGGCGAGCCGCTCGCGCACGTCCTCCGCTCGCTCGACTGGCCGGGTGCCGCGCAGCTGATCGGCGCAGGCGCGATCGTTGCGATGCCGACCGTGCTGCTCGCGTTCATGTATGGTCAGAGCCGCATCTTCTTCGCCATTGCGCGCGACGGCCTGCTCCCCGAACGGCTGTCGCACGTTAACGCCCGCACCGGCACGCCGATCCTGATGACCATGGTCACTGCCCTCGTCGTCAGCATCATCGCCGGGCTGCTGCCTCTTGGCGAGATCGCCGAGCTGGCCAACACGGGAACGCTCGCCGCGTTCACTGCCATCGGTGTCAGCCTCATCGTGCTGCGCCGCCGCGCGCCGGATGCGGAGCGGAAGTTCCGCGTTCCCTTTCACGTGCCGGTGGCGATGGCCGCAATCGGCGGCTGCCTCTATCTGTTCGTCAGCCTGCCCGAAAAGACGCAGCTTCGCTTCCTTGTCTGGAACCTGATTGGCGCGGCGGTCTATCTTGCTTATGGGATGCGGCAGAGCCTGCTCGCCGCTGCCAGCCGGAAGGAAGCCTGATGTACCGCCTGTTCGTCCTCGCCAAATGCGACCTTGGCCACGCCGCCAGTGTCGGCAACCGGATCGCGGAGATGGAGGAGGTCGCCGAGGTCTATTCGGTGACGGGCGAGTATGACCTGCTCATCAAGGTGGGATTTGGCGACCTGCCGGAAATCGAGGATTTCGTGCAGGAAAAGCTGCACCGGGTGCCTGGTCTCAAGGAGACCGTGACGATGATGTCTTACCGGGTTTACGGTGAGGACATTGGGGATTTTGTGAACTGAAATTGATGAAGTAGTCGGCGGAGGGTGCGTTGCGTCTTGTTGTGAGACGAAAATCTCATTATGAGGTTTTTGTCGAATCAACCTGACGATGAGATGATGACGATGACGAGCGGACTTTTGAGCCGGGAGGAGATGGACCGGCGGATGGATGCGCATTTCGGGTTCGAGGTGCGCGATGACGTGGAGGGCGTGCTCGCGACGCTTTCGCACGACGTGGAACACGACATCGTGGGCTGGCCGACAGGCCCGACACACGGACGCGACGCGACGCGCGGCTTCTATGAGGCGCTGTTCCAGGACCTTTCGGACGGCCGCATCACCACGCTGCGACGCCTTTACGGGGAAAACTTCCTTGTCGACGATTCGCTTTGGGAAGGATTCGCGCCGGGCCAGCCGTTCGGCGTTTCGGGCGACGGCCGACCGCTGAAGTTCCGGCTGCTCCACGTGATCGAGTTCGCGGAAAGCGGCGACATCGCGCGCGAAAACGTGTGGGTCGACCTCGCCGCCATCCTCCAGCAACTGCCGCAACACTAAAGTGGCGCGGGCGGAGCAGACGGGACGCTGGAAACAGCGACGGCGAACGCGGCAGGACATCCTGGCCGCCGCCGCCGAACTGCTGAAAACGGGCCAGAAGCCGAGCCTTGAAGAGATCGCGGACGCCGCGCTCGTCTCGCGCGCGACGGCCTATCGGTACTTCCCGAACGCCGACGCGCTGCTGGTGGAGGCGGCGCTGGAGATCGACTTTCCGAAGATCGGCGACGTGCTGGCGGGCGCCGACGACGACCCGGTGCGGCGCGTGGAAAAGGTCGACGCGGCGCTGCATAGGCTGATCGCGGAAAACGAAGTGCCGATGCGGCTGATGATCGCGAGCGCGCTGGAACGCGGCGCGCGCGGCGACCTCCCCGTCCGTCAGGACCGGCGCACGCCGATGCTGAAGGAAGCGCTGGCGCCCGCGCGCGCATCGTTCAAGGCGGCCGACTACGACGCGCTGATCGCGGCGCTTTCGCTGATCGTGGGGCCGGAAGCGATGATCGTGTTCCGCGACGTGCTGCGGCTGGACGACGCCGAAGCGGCGCGCGTGCGCCGCTGGGCGATCCGCGCCTTGATCAGCGCAGCAAGCTAGCCGCCGACGACCATTTCCAGCGTCACCGCCGCAACGGCGAACTGGCCGCGCATCTTTTCGGCGATGACAGCGGCGTCATGCTCGGTGAGGCCGGGAACGACGACGCGCATCTCCAGCTTTTCGCGGATGCGCCGCGAGCGGAACATCGAGGGCACGAGATCGCGCTGCGCGAAATAATTGAGGATTCGGAGGCTGATGTGCGGGTCCACGTTCGCAATAATCTCGAAATGCGCGCTCCTGCTCACAAAGGCGAGATGCGGCCCGGAAACGGCGGGCGCGGCGGCAGCAAGAGCGGTGGACATGACATTCCTTTTTCAAGTTTGCGCCGCGCTTTTCGCACGGGCGCACAGAAAAAGGGATGCAAAGCGATTGAGCTTTAACCGATTTTGTGCATAAAAATCGTCAAATACCATTTTACAAAGCGAAATTTATGCGCCTTGACGATTTCGACCGAAAAATTCTTCGCGTTCTGCAGGAGGATTGCAGCCTTTCCACCGCGGAGATCGCGGAGCGCGTCGGCCTCTCGCAATCGCCGTGCTGGCGGCGCATCGCGGCGATGGAGGAAGCGGGCATCATCAGGAAGCGCGTGGCGCTGCTCGACAGGCGCAAGGTGGGCCTCGGCGCGCAGGTCTTCGCCAACGTGAAGCTTTCCGCGCACGGTCGCGCGCACATGGCGGAGTTCGAAGCGACGGTGCGGGAGATCGAGGAAATCCAGGAATGCTACGTGCTGATGGGCACGACCGACTTCCTGCTGCGGATCGTGACGACGGACATCGAGGCTTACGAAAAGCTGTTCTTCGAGAGGCTTTCCCGCCTGCCCGGCGTGCAGGAAATCACCTCTTCAATGGCGCTTTCGGAGATCAAGAGCACCACCGCGCTGCCGGTCAAAGCCTCTCAAGCCTGAGCGGGAGACCGTCGCGGGGCCGGGGCATGGGGAACATGGCGAAATCGGGCTTGTACCCCTCCAGCAGCACGATGCGGCGCTTGTCCAGCAGCTCGAACAGGAAGGCCTTCGCCTGCATGTAGGCGAAGTGGAGGCCAAGACACATGTGGCCGCCGCCGCCGAAGGGAACCCAGGCGTATTTGTGCCGGCCCTTCGAATTTTCAGGCGAGAAGCGTGCGGGATCGAACCGGTCCGGGTCCGGCCAGAGATCGGGGAGACGGTGCGTCATCATCGGGTTGACGCCGATGTGCGTGCCCGCCGGAATCGCATAGTTCCCGAACGTGAAATCCTTGAGCGCGCGGCGCGGCAGCGCGGGCACGGGCGCGTTCAGGCGCATCGCCTCCTTGAATGCCCACTCGGTCTTTTCGAACCGGTCCAGCTCCGCATAGGGAATCCGGTCCCCAAAATCGGCGCGCACGCCGCGCACCTCGGCGCGCAGCTCCTCCTGCCACTGCGGCGAGGCACCCAGATAATAGACGGTGGAGGTGAGCGAGGAGGTGAGCGTGTCGTGCGCGGCCATCATCAGGAAATTCATGTGATCGATGATTTCCTGATCGGTGAGCAGCCGCGTCTGCCCGGTCGCCTCGTCCTCGTGCTCCGCATTGCAGATCTGCGTGAAGATATCGTCCCCCGCCGCGCCGCGGCGCTTGGGGATTTCCCGCCCGAAGAAGGCGCACATGAAGGCGCGGCCCTTCACGCCGCGCGCCATCGCGGTGAACGGCAAGGGCTTTCGCACGATGCCGATGGACGCGGCGACCATATCGACGAAGCTGGTGTTGATGCGGTCCGCCTCCGGCCCCCAGGGGATGCCGAGGAACGAGGTGGCGGCGAGATCGAGCGTGAGTTGCTTGATCGCCGGATAGAACTTCACATCCTGCGGCCACTTGGCGACGCGCGCGGCGATGCCTTCCTGCAGCGCGCCCAGATAATTCTGCATCGGCGCGGGCTTGAAGGCGACCGACAGCGTTTTGCGGTGAACGCGGTGCTCCTCGAAATCCATGAGCATCACGCCGCGCGGGAACACGCGATCGAGGATGGGATTCCAGCCCTGCTCCGACGAGAAGGTCTTGTCGCGATCCATGAAGACAAGCTCGTTCGCCTCCGGCCCGATCAGCGTGACCTGCCAGCCGCCGCCGATGTTGGGCGTGCGGTAAACGCGCCCGAAGCGATCCACCTGATCGCGCACCAGGGTGAGCGGGTCTTTCAGAAAGCGCAGCGTGCGCAGAACGCCGCCGAGCCGCGAACCCGGCATTTCCCCCGGCAGATGCGCAAGATCGGCATAGCCCGTATCGCGAAGCCGCGCGAAACGCTCCGCCGGCGTCGAGCCGTCGTCGGTGCGGAACTCCTGCGGATGAACCGGCGCGTTCATGGACAACCCTCCCACCAAAGCCCGCATTCGGGCCGATCGTGTGCGGCGGGCACCCCTCCCACAGCGCACCCGCACGCACACAGCATCCGGCCGCGCGACTCTCCCTTCGCGCGCAAAATGCGGAGTGAGGATACGCAAAAATGGGTTGAGTGCAATCTAATTTACACTGAGGTAAGTGGGGTTGGGCGGTGGACTACGAGATTGCACTGGCAACAGAGCGGGGGACGGCAAAGACAACTTCCATCGAGCAGTTATGTTTTGGCAGGTCGCTTTAGTCGGATGCGCTTCTTAGGTGCAGAATCCTTCTTCTTTTCCTCCTCATCTTCATCCGACGGCGGCAGGATCAAGCTGCCATCATCGCCAATATCATCGAGATCGAACGCGCCAATTTCATTCGCCCGGATAACGAGCGCCCGATACTTGTCCTCGGCCACCAGCTTGCTCAAATATGCACGCTTAATTACGTGGTATGGGTTAAAGAACACCGCGTAGGACATATCGCCCAACGGACCCGACTTGAGGTCTATGAACCCAAGTTGGGCCAGCCGCCTCACCCGATCCTTCCATGTGCGAACGGCACGCTGCCCAGTGAAGCCAGCATAGAATGCCATCTCTTCAGGCCTATTGAGGGTCAGGAACAATTCGTCATAGAGGCGACACCACAACTCAAAATAGGTCTGGCCAACTGGAAAACCCTTCCCGGCAAGATCATCCATGATATTCATGATTAGCGGCATGGCACGAGGAACTGTAGCGAACCCATCTCGTTCGGTACGATCCCACAGCATATGATTGGTAATGTTGGGCCAGATTTTAGCCCTCGCCTCCAACTGTCTTGCCAGAATTGTTCGCGTTTTAGCCACTAATGCCCTTTCAAAGGCGGGACTGGCTTTGGGCACCAGCCCTCTGTATTCAAAAAATCCACCGCCTCTTTTTTTGGGGGCGGCTATGGACACCGCCCCCTTCGCTTCAACCTCACGCCGCCACCGCAAGAGCAGGTGCTTTAGTGATTGTGGCCGGGATGGAAGCCGACCCTCACTTGGTCTTACGATGCCTCCTTTTTCTCACATTCTAGAAAACGACTCAAGCGCATTCGATAACCATTTTCTGCCCGAGAGGTCATAAAAAATAGCAATTTTCGTATTTAAGATGGAATATACAAACCAACTCAGAGTTAGAGTTGGCATTTTAAAACCTAATATGTCAAATATTATCAATATTTACAGATATTTGCAATAGATTCACGGTGATGTAGTGATGCGGTGAAACTGTGATGCGGGTGATACGGTGGAGTGGTGAGGGGGTATCATCAAAAGGGGGGTGGCACATTTCATCACCCCTTCCCTTTTACCGCTTTTTTGTCCGGTTGAGCGCCTCGCTTTAGCAGCCCATCACGGGTGACAGACAGCTAGAACGGCGTTTCTTCGTCAGCGTAGTCCTCGGCAACGCGAGACAGCATACCGTCGCCGATGGTCCAAACACCACCAGCGGCAGCTTTCATAAACCCGGTTAGCCGGTGATAGTGATTGTTTAGGTAAATCGCTTTGTAGAGAGATTCATTCTCACCATATCCTTGGACGATCATGTCCACCTGAGCATCGCTAAGGCTGATAATGCTCTCTCTCATCCGAACAAACCGCGTACGGGCCTGGTCAAAATCCTCAGAAGCAATGAACGCTGACACAAGCCCATCCTGCAGACGGTCATGGGCATTTAATGCCTCCGCAATCAATTTATAGAGCTCCGCCGCCGATGCTTCCGGTTCGTAGATGTTGCCCTTGAGCGCCTGAACGTCCCCGATAAAGCCGGGTGGATCGGCCTTCTCCAGTTTCAGGGAAACGATCGGTATGCCCTTACCGAGTGCGTAACCGACCTCTTGCTGACACCAGAGACTTTCCGTGAAATCATGGGTCAGGTAAGTCAGCAAAACCTCCATGGTTTCTAAACCACTGAGGATTTCATGCCTCCACTTTTTCATGGGCACGATTGTGTCGTGCGCTACAAAAGCTGACACTCCATATGTTTTGAGGGCGATCGCCAACTTATGGGCACCAGCCTTGTGGCCATCGCGATGGCTGATGAAGAGGCGCACTTGGCCCGGCTTCCAAAACGACAGTGTATCGGGGTTTACGATCGGCTTGTTCGTGTAGGGAATAGCACGCTGAAACTCTACATCACCTTCATCGGCGAGGTGGAACCGGATTTCATGAATGAACTCGCGCGCTGCGCTCGGTATCATCCCGCCTAACGCGCTCGCAAGATTAGATCGATAGCGATCCTCTTTATGGAGAGGTATCTGGGACAACACTTCGTCAGGGAAGAAAAACGCGATGTCATGGCCATCAATGCCACCATCGAGGTTATCGTATCCGGTCTGCTCATAAACGAGGTAACGACAAGACTGTATCATCTCCTGTTCAAGCGCCAGTTTTCTGCCTTTGTAGTCGAGCAGCAAACGCTTCAGCATCACGTTGAGCTTGGTCGCAAGGTAACTCAATTAATGCTCTCCGCCATCGTCCAGAACGATCATATAGACTCTGGCTTCATCGCGCGTAACTGTTTTGCGGTTCAGAACAACGGCTGCCGGAACAGTCAGCCTCCATCATGTCATATGGCTACCGGCCTTCGCCGGTATGACCGTGGGAAGGTTAGTAGCCCTCAAGCGAAGGGGTAGCGCGTCGGTTCTGTGGTAGGACCTTTATTCGCCCCCCTCAGCCCGCCCAAACCTCGCGGAACAGCCGGTCGAAATTCCCGCCGATCACCTTTTCGATGACGCGCGCCGGGTACTTCGCGCGGTCCATTTCGGCGGCGATGATTTCCATGCGGCGGGCGCTGTTGAGATCGGGGACCGCAACCGGCCCGTCGGCCTCTCCCGGTGCGCCGATGCCCGCCTTCTGCCGCGCCTCTGCCGTCTTGCGGACGATCTCCATATAGGCGGGGGAGATGTCGACGGGGGTGATGCTCTGGTCGCTGCCGATGCCGACGTGATCCTCTCCGCACAGGCGGATCGCGTGGGTGAGGTGCTTCATGAAGAGCGCGCGCGAGGGCGAGACGGGATCGCGGCCGAGGAAGGGCATCAAATAAATACCGACGACGCCGCCGGTGTTCGACACGGCGCGGAGCGCGGCGTCGGGCTGGTTGCGCTGGCTATCATAAACGGCGCGCGCGCCGGTGTGCGAGCAGGTGATCGGCTTCGATGAGGCCGCGGCGGCGTCCAGCACCGTTTGCGGCGTGGCGTGGCCGGTATCGACGAGGATGCCGAGGCTGTTCATGCGCGCCACCGCCTCCCGCCCAAGCGGCGTGAGGCCCTCGCCATCGGGCAGCGAGCTGCCGGCGCCGAGTGCGTTCCGATCATTGTAGGTGATCTGCATGATCTTCACCCACAGGCCGCCGAACGTTTCGATGAGGCTCAAATCCTCGCCGATCATGCTCATGCCCTGAAAGCCGAAGATGATGCCGAGCTTGCCCTGCGCCTTCGCGGCGGCGAGGTCCGCATGGCGCTTCACGAGCAGGAAATGATCGGGGTGCGCCTCGATATGGCGCAGCCACTTCGCGATTTCCTTCACCGTGCCTTCGAAACCGCCGGGCTTGCCGACGGTGAGGTTGACCGCGGTGATGCCCGAGGCGCGGACGTTCGCGAGCTTTTCGGGCGTGAGCTCGCCGGGGGGCGGATACGGCACGTTCCACGTGTCCGGCGAGGCGAGCGCATCGATGACGATCGCCTTCCGGTAAAGCGCGGCCACCGACGCCGGGATGGCATCGGTGGTGGCGGCGATGGCGGGGGCAGCAAGCGCGGTGAGGCCGAGGCCCGCCGCGCCGGCTGCGAACGCGCGGCGGCTGATCTCGCTGGTTCCGGTCATGATGCCCCCTGCCCCTTAGCGCTTCGCGACGGCGTGGACGACGTCGACGTAGAACTTCTCCGCCTCCGTGATGCCCGCGACCTTCGAACCCGGCTTCGGATCGATGACGATGAACTCGTTCGGCGCGTGCGCGCCCGCGCCGTAGCCGATGCCCGCCGAGACGATCGGCATCTTCAGGATATCGGTGAAGACGTAGTAGGGCGCGCTGCCCGCGAGGCGGGGCATGACGCTCGGCGTGATGCCGTACTTGCGGTACGTGCCGATCACCGCCTGCACCAGCGGCTCCTTCACCGAAGACTGCGCGGGCGGATAGCCCGACAGGCGCGTGAGCTTGATGTCGGTGAAGCCCTTCGCGTCCAGATGCGCGCGGATCAGGCGTTCCGACTCGTCGGGCGTCTGGTTCGGCACGAGGCGCGAATCGAACTTCGCGGTGAACTTGTGCGGCAGGATGGTCTTGGTGCCCTCCCCCGAATAGCCGCCCCAGATACCGTCCATGTTGAGCGTGGTGTTGAAGAGGTACTGCGTGATCGCCTCGCGGCCGGTCATGCCGTCGATCCACTTCTCGACGCCGAGCGACTTGCGCATCGCGGGCTCGTTCGCTTCCCAGGCGGGGAGGACGCCGTTGATAAGCTCCTGCTCTTCCTGGTTCGGCTGGCGGATCGAATCGTAGAAGCCGGGCACGGTGATGACGTTGCCGTCGGGCGAGGTGAGGCTCGCGATCGCCTGCGCGAGGCGGAGGCCCGGCGCATCGACGATGGCCTTCAGCGAACTGTGGATCTCGGCATCCTTCGGGCCGCCCTGCGGGCCGCCCTGCGCCTCAAGCTCGAAATAGATGTTGCCCTTGACGCCGAGCGACATCTGAACGCCGCCCGCGAGCGTCTGCCCCATCATCGGGAAGAGAACGCCGCCGTTCGCCTGCTTCAAACGGTCCGCATACTTCGCGATGAGGTCCGGGTAATGGGGCGAGCCGAGCTCCTCCTCGCCTTCCGCGAGCAGCATGATGTTCACGGGCAGCTTGCCCTCGGCCTTGATGATGGCTTCGAGCGCGTTGAGGAAGATGCGCTGCGGGCCTTTCTGGTTGGTCGCGCCGCGCGCCATGAGGACGCGGCCGAGCGCGTGGTCCTCCACGATCGTTCCCGCGAAGGCATCGACGTTCCAGCCCACCGGCTCGATCGGCTGCACGTCGTACATCATGTAAACCGCGATCGTGGTCTTCGCGCCCGCGTCGTAATAGCCCCAGACGCCGGGGTGGCGCTTGGTGGGGGCGAGCTCGGCCTCCTTGAAGCCGAGCGCCTTGAGATCGGCGATCAGCATGTTCGCCATGTCGTTTACGCCGTCGTTCTGCGCGCTGATCGAACGCTGGCGCACCCAGCGCTGCACGTTCTCGATGTGCGCGGCCTTGTTGGCGTCGATGTATTTATAGGCGGCGGCGTGCTTGCCCTTGTAGGGCGCGACCTTGCCGGCGTCGTAGGCCTTCTCCGTGGTGAAGGGGAACTCGGGACGCTTCACCTCCTGCGCGGTGGCGGAAAACGCGACGGCGGAAAACGCGGCGGCGAGAAGTAGAGACTTCATGGGGGGAAACTCCTTCAGGGTTATTCGGCGGCGGCGATGGGCGCCGGGACGGGGGGATCGATGTCGGTAAGGCCGAGCTGCTTCCAGTTGATGAGCGCGTTGTAGAGCATCCGGAACTCGCCGAGGTTCTGCCAGCGCCACACAGGGTTCGTGGCGAACATGAGGATGCGGCCCTGGCCCTGCGGGACATTGAGGATGGCGGCGCGGTCCTTCACCTGATCGGCGCCGCGCATGAAGCCGCTCAGCACGCCCTCCTTGCCGCCGGGGAATTCCATCATGACGCGGCCCTTCAGCCGCTCCGGCACGCCGAACATCGCGTTCGACGCCCAGCGCACGGGCAGTTCCGTCTCGTCGTAGCCGTAGAAGACGGGGTTCTTCGGCTGCAGCACCTTCGCCTTCACGATCGGGCCCGGCGCGTAGAAATCGCCGGTGGTGCGCGTCGAGACGATGTCGCCCACAAGGCCGAACTCCACCGGCACGGCGCTCGCGTCGCCCGTGGTGATGAGCGTGCCGCCCGCCTCCACGAACTTCCGAAGCTCGACCATGCCTTCAAGGCCCATGCCGCCGCGCACGTCCTCCGACGACCCGTAGTCGCCGAGGAAGCGGTAACGATCCGTCTTCGTGTACGGCAGCGGCTTTCCCTTCACGGGAATGTCGAACACGATGTCCTTCGTCGAACGGCCCTGCGTCGGCAGGATGATGACGTCGTACCTGTCGCGGAGGTTGCCGGCGCGGACCTGCTCCTTGAAGATGAGGTCGTAGGCGATCTCGTGCTGGTCGAATGCGTAGCGCACCCAGCCGACCTTCTCGCTCGACCCCCACGTGCTGAACATCGCCGTGCGCGGCAGCACGCTTTCGTGCGCAGCGGGCTTGCCGCTGACGGCGACGGCGTGGAGACCGAGCGCTTCAACCGCGGGCTTCAGAACGTCGTAGGCGCTGCCGTCGACGAGCAGCGAGCCGGCCGGGATGGCCTTGCCGCCCGCCTTGAAATCGGTCTCGGCTACACTGACCTTCGCGTCCTTCAGGCGGTAGCGTAGCGTCGCGAGACCGACCGAGCCGTGATCGAGAACCGCGTAGGTGCGCGCGCCGGGACCCGAAATGCTGCCGCGCGGCGTCAGACGATCGACTTGCGTCGTCGGGATATCGAGCGCGGCCTTGTCGTCCACCTCGACCACATCGACATGCACCATCATGCCCATCGTCCAGGCGGCATCGTCGTAGGTGCCGAGCTTCTCGTCGGGGTAATTGTCCTGCTTGCGAAGCAGGATCTTCGCCAGGCGCCCGTAGGGCTGATCGAGCTTCACGACCAGCGAGCCGGCGGGGTAGCTGGCGTCCTTGAGCTTGACCGGCTTCGCAGCGCGTCCGACCTCGATGCCCTGCAGCCGCAGGAGATTGGTCACGAAGGCAATGCGCGTCTCGTCCTTCTGGCCGCCCGGGATGATGTACGCGTAAGGCGCCTTCGTCTTTCCGTTTTCGACGGCATTCGCGCTCTTCTTGTAGAAGTTTTCGAGGATGACGTTCGGGTGCTTGGCAGCGAGATCGAGCGCAGTCAGCACGCCCGTCTGCATGTAGTTGGTGTTGTTGCGCATCGACCAGACGACCTCCTTGTAGGGAGGGCTGGGGCGATACCAATCGCGCTTCGTCCAATCGCCGCCGCGCACGGAGGTCTGCACCTCGGGCGCGACATGCCGCAGCATCGTCGTCGCGCCGCCATTGCCGAAGGTTTCGTACATGCGCAGCATACCGTTGTGGTTCGACGACATGAAGGCGAGGTAGCCCGGCGTCCAGGCATCGACGAAACCGTGCGTCCAAACGCCCGGCATCCCGTATTTGGTGAGCTGCGCCATCTCGTAGTTCGCGAACCACGGCAATTCGCCGAACAGGATCGGATCGAGATCGGGGTTCTGCGGCGCCTGACCGCTGTAGGTATAGAGGAACGGCACCGATTCATGCAGCTCGTGCATCACCGGCGGGTGCCATTCCATGTAATATTTCATCAAATGGCGGGCGCTGACATCCGAGAAGTTAATGTCGCGGTTGTTGTCGTGATAAATATATTTGCCCCAGTAGGGCGGACCGCCGGGCTTGTTGCGGTCGTCGGTCTCGTCGATGAGGTTGCGGTAGTACCAGTCGACATAGCGGTCGCGGCCGTCCGCCTCCAGCACGGGGCTGAGCGCAACGACGAGATTGTCGCGGATACCGCGGATCATCTCGCCTTCGTCGGTGAGCAGGCGGTAGGCAAGCTCCATCAGCATCTCGGGCGGCCCGGTTTCGGCACTGTGGAGTCCGGCGGACAGGTGGTAGATCGGCTTCGTTCCGGCAATCACCGCCGGCGCATCCGCAGCCGGCAGACGGCGCGGGTCGGCGAGCAGCGCGAGGTTCTGCTTGTAGGTATCGAGCTTCGCCAGATTCTCCTCCGACGAGATCATCACAACGATATTCTCGCGGCCTTCCTCGGACTTGCCGATCTCGACGATCCTGATGCGCGGCGATTTTTCGGCCAGCGCGCGATAATAGCCGACGATCTGATCGTAATAGTGCAGCACCTTCGGCGCGCCGATGTGGCTTCCCAGAACTTGTTTCGGAGACGGAACCGTTTCGGACACGGGCAGGTGATCGACAAGCGGACTGCTGAATTCCGGTTTCGTCGTCCAGGCTCTTACGGATTTTGCGAAATCGGGGTCCATCGGCTGTGCAGCCGCCGCCGTGCCGAGGAGCGCTGCAATCGCAACGCCGAAAGCCATTTTCACCATTTCCACCCCTTCTACGCCACACCGACAACACGCAACGCCGGCCTTCCGCGTCAATCGCCGAAGCCGTTTGGCATCCCCTTGCGGAGACCTGATGCTTGATAGCATCAGGATTTCATCATTTTTTCCCAATGCGCAACAATCATCTTGCCAAGTGCGTGAGCCCGACTCAGAACGGCACGGTCGGAGAGCGCAAGCCTTGTTCGTGCCCTCTCTCAAAATAGACCGGACGCAAATTCGGTTGGGGGGAAACGATTAAAAACAAGGTCTTAGGGGTCCAGTCGCAGGCCCTGCCTTCACACAATTCGATGTCCGGCAGTCCGAATGCCGGCACGCGTAAAGGGAGATGTAGAGTGAGCAAGACGATCGGAATGTCCTTTTTCCTCGCCGCAACGGCGCTGACCGGAGTGAGCGGAACCGCCGCCGCGCAGGAAGCCGTGGGTGACGAAATCATCATCACCGCGCTGAAGCGCGACACGAACCTGCAGGATACGCCGATTTCGATCTCCGCGATCACCGGCGATGCCATCTCGAACTCGGGCGTCCAGAGCATCGCCGATCTCAATTCGAGCGTACCCAGCCTCACGTTCGTCGACGGCGGCCCCTCGCAGCGCCGTGTCGTCATCCGCGGCATTCAGGCCGCGGGCGAACCGACGGTCGGCACCTATTACGACGAAACCCCGGTGACGGGCGTGATCGGCGCGGGCAACGACGCCGGCGGCTCCACCCCTGAACTGCGCCTGTTCGACGTCGAGCGCGTCGAAGTGCTGCGCGGCCCGCAGGGCACGCTCTACGGTTCGGGCTCGATGGGCGGCACGCTGCGCGTGATCTACAAGAAGCCGACGAACGAATTCGACGCCGCGATCGACACCAGCCTTTCGGCAACCAAGCACGGCGGCGCCAACTTCGAAGCAAGCGGCATGGTGAACGTGCCGATCGCAACCGACAAGCTGGCGATGCGCGCCACGGGCTTCTACCGCAAGGCGGACGGCTACATCGACAACACGACGCTCCGCATCAAGGACATCAACGAGCAGAAATACTACGGCGGACGCCTGCTGCTGAGAGCGACCCCGACCGACGATCTGACGATCGATGCGGCGTACTACATGAACCGGGCGCGGACGGACACGCCGTCGTGGACGCTCGAAGCCGGTAAGTACAATTCGGACGCGCTGACGCGCCAGCCGACACGCGACGACGTGGACCTCTTCAGCCTCACGGCCGCGTATGATTTCGGCGGCGTGGTGCTGACGGCGGCGGGCTCCTACATGGAGCGCGACATTTCGACGGTGAGCGACGTTTCGCGCTTCATCCGCTCGACGCGCACGGCGGCGGGCTGCGGTGCCCGCCTCAACGGCAGCCCGGCGATCCCATGCGCCGGCACCCAGCTTACGGACTATTATGCGCTCGTCGACAGCCAGTCGACGTCGGCGCTGTTCCCGCAGCAGAACATGGAAGCGTGGACGGGCGAAATCCGCCTCAGCTCTGACGGCACGGGGCCGCTCAACTGGACCATCGGCGGCTTCTTCTCGGACCGCGACATCCACGTGGAAAACCCGCAGGTGAACGCCGATCCGGTGACGGGCGCGATCATCTATCCGCTCGAGATCGCGACGTCGCGCTACATCAACGACAGCCTTCGCCAGGTCGCGGCATTCGGCGAAGTCTCGTATGATGTGACCGACCGCCTGAACCTGACCGCGGGCGTCCGTTACTTCCGCTACGACAAGGACATCAACGGCGAGACGACGAAGGGCTCCATCCTCGTCGGCGCGGTGGTGCGCCCGCTCTCGTTCGTATCCTCGGACGAGGACGGCACGGCGTTCAAGTTCAACGCCTCGTACAAGATCACCGACGACGTGCTGTTCTACGCCGAAGCTTCGCAGGGCTTCCGCCCCGGCGGCGCGAACCAGGTGATCGGCCTTGCGCAGGAACTGACGCCGTACCAGTCGGACAGCCTGTGGAACTACGAGGCGGGCCTCAAGACGACGCTGCTCGATCGCAAGCTGACGCTCAACATGGACGTGTTCCAGATCGACTGGTCGGACATGCAGATCAGCACGCGCACGCCCAACGGCGCGTTCGCCTATATCGGCAATGCGGGCTCGGCGCGTATCCGCGGCTTCGAACTTGAAGGTTCGCTGCGTCCGGTCGAGGGCCTCTCGATCTCCGGCAACCTCGCCTATCTCGACGCCAAGCTGACCGAAGACCAGCCGAACGCCGGTACGTCGATCGCCCCGGCCGCCGGCTTCGACGGCGACCGCATCCCGTTCGTGCCGAAGTTCACGGCGGGTCTTTCGGCGCAGTACGTGTGGGGCCTCGCGGAGGGGCTGAACGGCTTCCTGCGCATGGATGCCAACCATGTCGGCGGTTCGTGGTCGGACTTCCGTCCGTCCTACGTCTTCACGCGCTACATCGACGACTATGAAATCGCGAACCTGCGCATCGGCGTCGAGGCGGAAGACAATGCCTGGGGCGTGTATGCGTTCGTGAACAACCTGTTCGACGACACGGCGATCACGCGCTCGACCTCGAACGCAATCGCGCAGAACCGCACCCTCGTGAACAGCGTCGCGCCGCGCACGGTGGGTCTGAACTTCCGCGCCAACTTCTAAGCGGCGCAGTCAGCCAAAAAAATATGGGGCGGCAACCGCTGGGTTGCCGCCCCTTTTTTGTGCTTTGCGCCAGCCTATGCGGAGGCGAACAGGCTTTCGATGGGCTGGAATTCCTCGTCGATGCCGAACATGCGCGGGCCGAGGACTTCGAGACTTTCCGGGCGGCGCAGCATGGGGTCAGCGCTGTATCCGAGCACCTTCACGCGCTGGCCGTAGGTGAGCATTTCGCCCGTCAGCGGCTCGCCGGATTCGCGGTCGAGGATGCTGATGAGATCGGGGACGATCGTGATCGTCTTGCCGTTCAGGCGGCAGACGAGGAATTCGTTCTGAATCTCGACGACGCATTCGTCCGATGATTCCTGAAGACCGGTCATCGTCACGCGGCCGAAGTGCCAGCCGTCGCGCGTGTCGTGCGTCACGTCGGTGATCTTGCCGTCGAACAGGATGCGCGCGGTGCGATTGTCCCAGCTGTTCAGATAATCGATCAGGCTTTCGAAGATGTCGCGCGAGTCCTCGCGCGCGGTGCGGATGGCGCGGCCGATTTCCAGCGTCTGCGTGATCGTGCGCTGGACGGCGAAGGATTTCGCCTGCTTGCCCGTCATCGGATAGAGCGCGCCGAACGACATGGCGCCCATAGCGCCGGTGACGACGCGGCAGAGGTCTTCCGCCATGCGATCGTCGACGGCTTCGATGGTGACGACGTTGCCGGAATCGTCCATCACGATGCCCGGCGTCGCCTTGCAGCCGTAGATGCTGAACGTCGTCATCTCGATGTGCGGCACGGCGCGGCCGACGCCGTCGGCATCGAGCACGGGAATTCCGCTGATCGCGCCGAGCGCGAGCGGGAACATCGAATTCGCGCCCCCGATTTCGGCGCTGATGAGCGCATCGACACGGCGGCCGTAAAACGCCTCGGCGCGGGCGAGGATGCGGTGCAGCGTCTTTTCGCTGACGAGATGCTCGACGATGACCGAAGGCGCGCCGATGCCCGCGATGGAGAGCACGAAGGCGTCATCGGGAATCTCGTCGCACGAGAGGACCTTCGGGTAGCGGCCGTTCTTGATCTGCGCGCGGACGAAGAGTTCGCCGACGTAAGGGTCGCCGCCCCCGCCGGTGCCGAGGAGCACGGCGCCGCGCGCCATATCCTGAATGTCCTGAACGCTATCGACAATGAACATGATAGGCCTTTCGAAAAAGCGTGGGCTCAGGCGAGCGCCGCAAGCGGGCCGACGGCGCGGACCCTGATCTGGACGGAGCCGGATTTCATGTGCGTCATCGGGAGTTCGATGATCTCGACGATTTCGACTTCGCCTTCGCGCGCACCCGCCGCAACGGCGGCATCGGTCGCTTCCTTGCGTGCCTGTTCGAGCGCGTCCTCGCGGCCCATTGCGCCGACATCGTAGAGCTTGTCGACACGCCCGCTGACGAGCGCGATGGCGGCGCCGACCGCATTCGCGACCTCGGCATGTGCGGGCTTCAACACTTCCGACGTGCCCTTCAGCGCGCGCGAGATGAGAATGCTGCCGCCGCCGACGAGCACGAGAGGGAGCGGATGGTTGCTCGTCTTGATCTGGTCGATGGCGTCTTCGATCTGCTGATGCAGATTGTCGAGCGCGGCCTCTACGGTTTCATCGGGAACGTGCGCGACCTTTGCCGGATCGCCGATTTCGGCTTGGCCCGCGCGGACGGCGATGTCGCTCGCGGTGAGCGTTTCGCCGCCGAATATGAGACCTTCCTCGGCGAGGCGGAAACCGACCGAATCCGGGCCGACCGTCCAGCCGCCCTCGCCCTTGCGGACGAGACTACCGCCGCCGATGCCGATCGAGAGCACGTCGGGCATGCGGAAGTTGGTGCGCACGCCGCCGATGTAGTTCGCCGCTGTCGTCTCGCGCGGGAAGCCGCGCAGGAGGAAGCCGATGTCGGTCGTAGTGCCGCCGATGTCGGCGACGACGGCCTCGTCGAGCCCGGTGAGGAACGCCGCGCCGCGAATGCTGTTGGTGGGGCCGGCCGAGCAGGTGAGGATCGGGAATGCCGATGCGGTTTCGGTCGTGATGAGCGTGCCGTCGTTCTGGCTGATGTAGATGGGCGCGTTGATTTCAAGATCGGCGATAGCCGTCTGCAGCGAACCGATCACGCGTTCGGAAAGCTCGGCGAGCGTCGCGTTGATGACCGCCGCATTCTCGCGATCGATGAGGCCGAGGCCGCCGACCTTCGAGGAGATCGTGATGCGCGCGTCCGGCATCACCGCCTGCACGACGGCGGCGGCCTTTTCTTCGATATCCGGGCGGATCGGCGCGAAATTGGCGGAGATGGCGACAGCCTTCAGGCCCTTCGCGCGGGCATCCTCGGCTGCGGCGCGGAGCGCGTCTTCATCGAGCGGGGCATAGTCCTTGCCCGTGTAGAGCGCGCCGCCGCCGACCATGTAGATGTGCGAGCCAGCGACCTCCACGAGATCGTCGGGCCAGCCCGCGAGCGGCGGCACGCCGTCTGCCTTGGGCAGCGAGACGCGGAAGATCGCGACGGGTGCGAGCCCCTTGCGCTGCACGAAGGCGTTCACGAACTGCGTCGTGCCGATCATCACGGCCTCGATCGAAGCGCGGTGCTCGGGCGCCTTGTCGAGGATCATGCGCACGGCATTGACGACACCGCTGCGCACGTCCGCCGTCGTGAAGCTCTTCGCCGTCGCCAGCACTTCGCGCCCGCGCATCAGCACCGCGTCGGTGTTGGTGCCGCCGACGTCGATGCCCAGCCTGAATCCGCTGCCGCTCATGTCAACCTTTCGAAATAGAATGCGTGATGGCGGGCGCCCGGAGAGCGCCCGCCAAGACTGTCAGAACTTCACTTTCGCTTCCACACCGTAGGTACGCGGCGTGCCGCGATAGCCGATCGCGACATCGAGACCGGAATATTTCGGCTGGAAGAACTCGGAATAATACTTCTCGTTGAAGATATTCCGCGCGAAGGCGTAGAGGCCGTAATTTCCGAACTCGACGCCCATGCGTGCGTTGAGAAGGTCATACGGATTCTGCACGGAGGCATTGTCGGCATCCCAGTATTTCTTGCCGATGTGCTGGTGTTCGATGCGGACGAACCCCGCCACGGTCTCGCTGAGATCGCCGCGGTACTGGATCGAACTGTTGATCGAGAGCGGCACCGTACGCGGCGAATGATTGCCGACGTCGGACGGGAACAGGCTGCGCTTGATCTCGCTGTCGGTGGTGCCGACCCCGAAGCTCGCATCGAGCCCGGGTGCGAGTTTCGCCATCGCCTCGATCTCGAAGCCCTTGATCTGCACCTTGTCGATCGTGTCGATGATCTGCGATGCGGTCGCGGCGTCAACGTAGAAATACTGGTAGTTCTTCACGTTGGTGAGATAGGCGGCGCCGTTCAGCGTCAGCTTGCGATCGAACCACTGCGTCTTGAAACCGACCTCGAAATTGTCGAGCGTTTCGGCGTCGAACACGGGCACGGTGACATTCGGCGCGTTGAAGCCGCCCGAACGGAAGCCGGTGCTGTAGGTGGCGTAAACGAGACGCCCATCTTCCGGTTTCCACGTCAGCGTCACCTTGGGCTGGACGCGATCGAACGAGGTCTTGCGGACGGCGCCGGTCACGACGTTCGTCTGCTCGCGCTTGTCTTCGTCGTAGCGGATACCGCCGGTGAGCGTGAGCGTCGGCGTCAGATCGTAATCGACCTGCGCGAACGCGGCGTAGGCGTTGTTGTCGTTCGTTTCATTGTTGTTGGCGATGAGCAGCGCGGTGTTATCAAACTGATCGCTGCCGTCGATATCGATGAAGCCGCGCGTGACGAGCGCACGATCGGTGTTCAGATAGTACAAGCCAACGAGCCAGCGGAACGCCTGATCGCTCGCGGAAACGAGGCGCAGTTCCTGGCTGAAGGTTTCGAGCTTTGCATTCTGCCCCTGCCCCGCCTGGAAGCCGAGACCGAAGATGCCGCCCGGTGAATCCACGGGATTGCGGAAATCAAGATCGGCGCGGTTGTTCTGCTGGAACTTCGACCAGGCGCTGATGCCTGTGAGGGTCGCGAATCCGAAATCGTAATCGAACTTGCCGGTGAGATCAACGCTGTCGCCTTCCGCATAGGCCGGGAAATTGAACTGCGGATTCACGAAGTCACGCGGGATGCTGGAGAACACGGCCGCGTAGCTGTTGGAGCCGCCCCGGAAATCGCTGTATTCGGCGCGAAGGTCGAAGGTCAGCAGATCGGTCGGCTTCAAAATCATGCGGCCGCGCAGCGAATAGTCGTGATCGATGTAATCGACGCGGTCGCCGCGGAAATCGTTCTTGATGAGGCCGTCGGACGACGTGTAGCTGCCCGAAACGCGGACCAGGACCTTATCCTCGACCAGCGCGCCTGAGATACCGGCGGAAGCGTCGATCGTGTCACCGTTCGCATAGCCGAGATTGACGAAACCTTCGAGTTCATTGCCCGGCGCTTTCGTGACCACGTTGATCGCGCCGCCCACGGCGTTACGTCCATAAAGCGCGCCCTGCGGGCCTTTTAGAACCTCGATGCGTTCGATATCGAACAGCGTGACGCCGAGCTGCTTCTGGTTGGTCTGCGGCACGCCGTCGAGCACGAAGGCGATGGGCGGATCGGCGTTGTTGATCTGGGTGAGACCGCGCATCGTGATGAAGTTGCTGCGGTAGGTGTCGCCGCGATCGTAGGTGATGTTCGGCACCTGCGCGATGATATCGGACGTCGACTTGATGCCAGCATCCTCGACCGCCTGCGCCGTGAACGCCGTCACCTGAATGGGGACGTTGCGGAGCGGTTCGGCGCGCTGCTGCGCGGTGATGATGATCTCGTCGGCTTCGGCATCCTGCGCCAGCGCGGCACCCGGCAATATCGCCAGCGCCGCTGAGGCCAGAAAGGCCGTTCTCAGGTTACGGCTCGTCATTTTCCTTACCCCTTTTTGCTGTTTTCCCTGCGCGATCATATTCGCGCGGGAACGCGAGAGGCGCGACAGCCGAGTCGGGTAGTGAGAGGCGCTGTCGGGTGGCGGCGCGGCCTATTTCTCCTGCGCGCGCGCGACGGCGGCCTTGCGGCTGGAAACGCCGAGCTTGGCGTAGATCTTCTTGAGATGGAACTTGATCGTATTCTCGGTGAGCCCGAGACGCCGCGCGATCAGCTTGTTCGATGCACCGTCAGCAAGGTGCGCCACGATTTCCGATTCGCGGTCGCTGAGCGCATCGGGCGAAAGATACTGCGGCTTGGCTTTCAGCGCCCGCACGATCGTTTCCGCGTGCTGCTGTTCGAGCGGGGATGCCTCGCGCTTCGCGATACGCTCCATGATCGTCCGAACGGCACTTCCTTCCTCGACAAAGGGAGAGACGATTTCCTCCGCAAAGGCATGATGAACCGCCATCGCCATGGCATCGTCGGCACCGGCCTCGTCACCCAGCCTGTCGCGCACGAGCGACAACAACACATATCCCTTCACCGTGGTGACGAGACGTTCCCCTGTCCGCCCCTCCTCGATCATCGCGCGGGCACCGTCCGCCGCGGCCGCGACGCGTCCGCGCGCGAGATCAACGAGAACCCTTGCCTGCATCGCGAGGTCGCGCGTCCGCCACGGAACATGGTCCGCATCCATCGAAAGCGTCCGCGCAATCGCTTCGGCACCGTCAATGCCGCCGCTGCGCAGCCGGTAGATGACTTCAAGCGCGTTCAGCAGATCGCCGACGCAGAGGAGGCCCTGATTGGCAAGGCGCGTCTTCAATTCGGCAATCATGCGAAGCGCCGCCGGAAGCCCGCTCCGGCGCCACGCGACATCGACGATGATCGGCCACGAGACGGCATACTGGTCGTACCACGCCTCCCCCGCCCCGAACTGATCGAAGGCGACGCGGACAAGATCCGCCGCGCTTTCGCGGTAGTGACGAAGATAATCCGCCGCTGCGATCGCCATGCGCGCGGTTGCCGTCACCGTCGGCTCGATACCGCTCGTGCCCCGACGCCGGAGCGTGGCGGCGGCAAGTTCCGAGGCGGTCTTCAGCGACCCGTGGGCGAGCGCGACGAGCACGTCGTGCGTCATCAGATGCTGTTCGGCGAAAGGCAGCATCCCGAGCGCCTGATAGGTTTCGCGCGTGCGGATCACCGACTGGCGCGCCGCGTGCAGATCGCCCCGCATCTGGTGCATGACGACCATCGTGTTTTCGCACCACGCCCAGAACAGGGGCATGTCGGGCGCGAGCGCGCGGACCTTCTCGACCTCCGCCTCGCGCGTCGGCGTGATGCCGCTGACGTAACATCCGAACAGGAGGTCGAGCGCATGGCCTTCGAGTTCGAGCTGCCTGCCGTGTCCCGTGGGGTCGTTCAGAAAGCCGCCCGTGCTCTCGCCGATGCGGCGCAGCCAGTTGCTCGCCTCCCCGAAGTGTCCCGCCTTGAAATGCGCGAGCGCCGCCATCAGCTGCAGACGCGGCTGGGCTTCCAGAACCTCCTGCGGCGTTTCGCGAAGGATCGCGCGAAGCTCGCCCGCACCGTAGGCGAGGAAGATCGAGATGAACGGAATGCCGCCGAGCGTCTCCACCATCGTCGCGCGGTCGCCAGCGACATCGTAGTGACGCACCGACGCGGCGTAGCGCTGCTGCTGCCAGAGCCAGTCCGCCGCGCGCCTGTGCAGCCGCGCGGCATGATCGGGGCTGCGACCGAGACGAGCCTGCGCATAGTCCGACAGCAGCGGATGCAGCCGCCAGGCGGGCTCCCCTTCCGATTCCGTGCGCTGAACGAGCGTCGGGAGCTCGGCCTCGACCTCTTCGAGGAGCGCGGCACTGTCTCGCCGGTCGCGCACATGGTCGGCGAGGCTCGCTTCGACATAGTCGAACGGCGACAGTTCGGTGAGGAGCTGCTGGCAATGTTCGGGCAGCATCGCGAACACCTGCTCGGCGAGATAATCGGCAACCTCATCGACCTGCCCGCTGAAGCGCGGCATTCGCGCGGAAACGCCCATCCGCCCCCGCCAGAGGCGATAAAGCTGGACGGCGACAGGCCAGCCTTCGGTCTGCTCGGCGATCGCCGCGAGTTCGGGCGCATCGGCCGGGAGGCCGAGCGCCGCACCAAGCTCTGCGTCGCTGAGGCGAAGCTCGGCCGGATCGATGATGCGGACGATCCCCTGCGTGCGCAGCACCGAGACGGCGAGCGACGGCTTGCGCCGCGTCGCCAGCACGAGATGAACCCAATCCGGCAGCGCGTCTGCCATCTCCTCGACCAGCCGCGCGATCGCGGGGTGATCGACGCGGTCGAAATCGTCGATGATGAGCACGATCGGGCGCTCGTCGCGGTCGAGCTGCAGCAGGATCGCGTCGAGCATTGTCGCCGCCGGGCTGTCGCCGGTCTTGGGGCGCAGGGCGTCGCCCATTTCCACGCCAGCAGCGGAGAGCGAACGGGCGATCATTTCGAGAAACACATCGGGTTCGCGATCGAGATCGGATGCGGTGTACCACGCCGCCGCGATGCCCTGTTCCGTGAGCCGCTGCCACCACTGCCCGAGTGCGGTGCTCTTGCCGTAACCACGCGGGCCGACGACGATCGTGAGCTTGCCGGCGCGGGCAACATCGAGCGAGCGCAGCACGAGTTCGCGCGTGGCGAGCGGCGCGCGCTGCACCGGCGGACGCAAGCGGCGGCGGCTTGCCCGTTCGCGCGCGCCGGACCGCTCCGTTTCGCGAGGTTCGGCCGCTTCGTTCAAACCCGGTCCTTTACGTTCGGCCCTTCCCGGCCCCCATCAGCAGCGCGCCGAGCAGGCAGACTACGCCCGCGCCCAGCCCGAAGGCGTTCC
>ERZ1645185.62-NODE-62-length-46955-cov-7.262921_pt1 | contig 46955 bp, 38 predicted proteins | sample MGYA00575351_ERZ1645185 | MGnify/ENA primary metagenome ERZ1645185 (study PRJEB40838, sample SAMN11284767) | freshwater sediment metagenome | isolation source: river sediment | host: Sediment | place: India: Jana village, Kanpur | collected 2015-12-17 ... | reverse complement strand
ACGGCGGCGCCCCTGCTAGTGCACGGAGCCTGCCTGCTGCCCACTGACCCCGGTCTCTACCGAGCGTCAGTCCCCACCCGCATACTCCCCCCGTGCCCTCCCAACCCAAGCTCCAGCGCTGGACCGACCTCCTCGCCGCCCTCCTGCGGCGCCACGGTCCCATCGACTTCGAGACGCTGCGCGGCGAGGTCGCGGCCTACCACGCGCACACCGGCAGCAAGGCCACGCTGCTGCGCATGTTCGAGCGCGACAAGGACGAGCTGCGCGCCCTCGGCGTGCCGATCGAGAGCGTCACGGACGAGGCCAACAACCTCAGCCGCTACCGCCTGGCATCGAAGCACTTCTACCTGCCGTTCCTCCAGCTCGCCTACGAGACCAAGCGGCCGCCGGGCCGCCCGCGCGGGCCGGGTTACCAGTCATTGCAGGTGCTCGCCTTCGAGCCCGACGAGCTCGATGCCATCGCGCGCGCGGCCCGCCGCGTCGCCGCGCTCGGCGACCCGGCGCTCGCGCACGAGGCGCAGGCCGCGCTGCGCAAGCTCGCGCACGATCTCGCACCGCTCGCCGAGCCCGCGCCGGCCGGCGAGCTCGTCGCCGTCGAGGGCGCGCCAAGCGCCGAGCTGCTCGAGGCGCTCGGCGACGCGCTCCAGCGCCGCAAGACGGTGCGCTTCACCTATCGATCCATGCAGCGCGACGCGACCGAGTCGCGCACCGTGGACCCGTGGGGGCTCGCCTTCGTCTCGGGGCACTGGTACCTCATCGGCCGCGACCACGAGGCCGACGCGACGCGGCAGTTCCGCGTGAGCCGCATCCGCGACGCCGAGGTGAACGGCGAGCGCGAACAGAGCGCCGACTACGCGATCCCCGGCACGTTCGACCTCGCGGCGCACGCGGGCTCGCGACAGGCGTGGGAGCTCGGCGACGCGGAGGCGCAGGCGGTGACGGTGCGGTTCGTGGCCGAGAGCGGCGTGACGATGGCGGCGATGCGGCTGGGCGCTCCGGTGGCCGGCGAGGCGGCGCTGCGCCGCTTCCAGGTGCGGCGCACGGAGCCCTTCGTGCGCTGGGTGCTCGGCTTCGCGGGGGCGGCGCGCATCGAGTCGCCCCCGGCGCTCGCCGAGGAGGTGTGCGCGATGGCACGGCAGGCGCTCGCGCGCTACGCGGAGGCCGCGCGATGACGCATGCGACGCTCACCACCGCGGCGGCGCAGCTGCGCCGCCTGCTGCTCGCCCTCCCCACGCTCGCCGACGATCGCGCGCACCCGCTCGCGGAGGTGGCCGACACGGTGGGCACCACGGTCGAGACGCTGCGGCGCGACCTCACGACGCTCGTCACGCGCGTGACGGACGACCCGGCGGGCTTCACCGAGGGGGTGCAGCTGCTCATCGGCAGCGAGGATGTGCAGCTCACGACGCCCAACGGCCACTTCCGCCGGCCGATGGCGCTCACGCGCACCGAGCTGCACGCGCTCGAGCTGGGGCTCGCCGCGCTGCGGCACGAGGCGCCGCCCGACGAGCGCGGCGTGATGGACGCCGCGCGCGAGCGCCTGCGCAAGGCGATCGCCACGCTGCCCCACGAGCGCATCGCCGACGGCGACCGGCACCTCTCGCTCGGCGCGGAGCCCGACGGCGCGCGCGCCGCGCGGCGCGAGCTGCAGCGGTGCATCCGCGAGCGGGCCGTCGCGACCATCACGTACCGCGGCGCCAATGCGTCGAGCGACGACGTGCGCCGCGTGCAGCCGCTCGGCGTGGTCTGGTCGCGCGGCGCCTGGTACCTCGTGGCCTGGTGCGAGCGCAGCGACGGCCTGCGCGTCTTCCGGCTCGACCGCGTCACGCAGGTGACATGCGAGGCCGAGCGCTTCGCGCCGCGCGACGGCTTCGCGCTCGAGCACGTGTTGCGCGAGGGCAAGGTGCTCGTGGGCGGCGGCGACGCGACCATGCGCGTGCGGTACACGCCGCACGTGGCACGGTGGATCGCCGAGCGCGAACGCGTGACGACGGAGGCGGACGGCGCGGTGGTGGCGGAGTACCCGCTGCTCGACCTCGAGTGGGGCGTGCGGCAGGCGCTGCGGTACGGGCCCGACGTGGAGGTGCTCGAGCCGGCGGAGCTGCGCGAGGCGGTGATCGCGCGGCTGCGCACGCTGGCGGGGTGACCGGCGCGCATCGGCGCACACCCACGGTGTGCGCCACGTCACACGACTAACACCGGCGGTAGTGCCGGCGTCCGACAGGCAACGTGCGACGCGATCCCGCGTCGCCTCACCCTGGAGGCACCACCATGCGCAACGCCCTCTACACCATCGTCGCCGCCGCGGCCGTCCTCGTCGCGGTGCCCACCGTCAGCGAGGCGCAGGCCGGCGCGCAGGCCGGCGCGCGCGCGCGCCGCTGCGCCGAGTTCACCGCCTGCGACCGCGCGGAGGACCGCCGCGACCGCCGCGAGGATCGCCGGGACCGCCGCGAGGACGTGCGCGATGCGCGGCACGACGGCGGCCGCCGCGACCGGATCGAGGACCGCCGCGACCGGCGCGAGGACGTGCGGGACCGCGCCGAGGACCGGCGCGAGCGGCGCCGCGAGCGGCGCGCGATCCGCGGTTGAGGCGCCCGCGCAGGGCGCGGCCCAGTCGCCGCGCCCTGCCCTCAGCGCCGCAGCGTGACGAGCGCCAGCACCGGCCGGTGGTCCGACGCAGTGCGCTCCGTGACCGGCCGCGCCCCGTTGGTGCCCCACGCCGCCGTCGGCGCGACGAAGACGAAGTCGATCTCCTTCTCCGGTGCCGTGGACGAGAAGGTGAAGCGGTCGTCGGCGGGCTTGGCCACCTGCAGCGCGCGGCCGCGGAAGAGGGCGAGCGTGCGCGAGCCGGGCGCGTCGTTGAAGTCGCCGAGCAGCACGTAGGGGTGCCGCAGCGTGTCGAGCGCCGCCGCGAGCGCGGTCGCCTGCGCGAGGCGGAAGCGGTCATCCTCCACCCAGTCGAAGTGCACGCTCACCGCCACCAGCGTGTCGCCGCGCGGCAGGCGCAGCTCGGCGAAGAGCGCGACGCGCGGCTCGTTGCCGTCGGGGAGGCGCAGCGGCGTCGCGCGCACGATGGGGAAGCGCGAGAGGATCGCGAGCCCGTACTCGCCGCCCTGGTAGGGCATGAACGCGCCGAAGGCGTGCTCCATCGCGAGCGCGCCGCCGAGCGTCGCGGCCTGGTCGACGGCGCCGCTGCGCCGCACCCGCCGGTCGACCTCCTGCAGCGCCACGATGTCGGGACGCAGCGCGCGCAGCACGCCGGCCGTGCGCGCGAGGTCGACCGAGTCGTCCATGCCGCAGCCGTGGCGGATGTTGTACGTGACCACGCGCAGCGACTCCTCGCGCGAGGCGGCACGGGGGGCGGAGGCGCAGGCGAGCGCCGAGGCGCCGAGGAGGACGAGGAGTACCGGACGCAGGCGCATATGGGCGAAGGTAGGTCGGTCGGCGGCGCGTCACCAGCGGGGAAAGCCCGGCGGCGGAGCCGGCGCATCCGCGCGCGGACGGGACCCGCTATCGTTCAGGGCGCATGCCTGCCGACCTCCCGAAGGACCCCGCCGACCTCGAGCTCACGCCCGAGCAGATGCGCGCGATGGGCGAGACCGTCGTCGCGCGCGCCGTCGCGCACCTCGCGACGCTGCGTGAGCAGCCGAGCCGCGGCGACGTCGATGCCGCCGCCTTCTGTCGCACCCTGCGCGAGGGGGCGCCCGAGGCGGGCGCACCGCTCGACACCCTGCTCGACGCGCTCTTCGACGAGTGCATCCCGCGCTCGTTCACCACGCCGGGGCCGGGCTACCTCGCGTACATCCCCGGCGGCGGCGTGTACCCCGCCGCGCTCGCGGACTTCATCGCCGACACCACCAACCGCTACACGGGCATCTGGCAGGCCGCGCCGGCGCTGGTGCAGCTCGAGGCGAACGTCCTCGACTGGCTGCGCGACTGGATGGGCTTCCCCGACACCGCGCGCGGCCTGTTCACCACCGGCGGCTCGGGCGCGATGTTCAACGCCATCGCCGCCGCGCGCGAGCGGCACCTCGGCACCGACATCCGCGCGGGCACGCTCTACGTGAGCTCGCAGGCGCATCATTGCATCGTGAAGGCCGCCAAGCTCGCCGGCATCGCGCACGACCGCGTGCGCACCGTGGCGGTGGACGCCGACTACCGGCTGCGCGTCGATGCGCTCGCGGAGGCGATCGCCGCCGACCGTGCCGCGGGCCTCACGCCCTTCATGGTGTTCTCCACCGCCGGCACCACCAACACGGGCGCGGTCGATCCGATCGACGCGGTGGCCGACCTCGCCGCGCGCGAGGGGCTGTGGCACCACGTCGACGGCGCGTACGGCGCGTTCTTCCACATGGTGCCCGAGCTGCGTCCGCTGCTGCGCGGCCTGCCGCGCGCGGACTCGCTCACGCTCGACCCGCACAAGGGGCTCTTCCTGCCGTACGGCACGGGGGCGCTGCTCGTGCGCGACGGCGAGGCGCTGCGCGCGCTGCACTCGTCCACCGCCGGCTACCTGCCGCCCAACCAGGACGAGTTCTACGACCCGGCGCAGTACGGGCCCGAGCTCTCTCGCGGCTTCCCGGGGCTGCGCGTCTGGCTGACGCTCAAGCTCTACGGCGCGGCGCGCTACCGCGCGGCGATCGCCGAGAAGCGCGCGCTCGCGCTGTGGGCGGCGGAGCGCGTGGCGCGGATCCCGGGCATCGTGATGGACGCGCCGCCGCAGCTCTCGCTCTTCGCCTTCCATATGGAAGGGCCGGGGCTCGACACGCTCGCGCGGCAGAACGCGGCGACGCAGCAGCTGATGGAGCGCGTGACGCGCCGCGGGAAGGTGATGGTCACCGGCGCGATGGCCGGCGAGCGCTACCTCGGGCGCGTCTGCGTGCTGAGCTTCCGCACGCGGCAGGCCGAGATGGAGACGGCGGTCGCGCACCTCGCGGAGGAGGCGGCGGCGATCCTCGCGGGGCGCTGAGCGCGCCTCACGCGCGCCCGATCGCCCGCAGCGTCTCCACCGGCTCCTGCAGCACCGTCGCCGCGGGATCGGGCAGCAGCCGCGCCGCGACCGGCAGCAGCACGCGGTCGCGCAGCAGCCGCGGGATCGCGCCGGTCAGCTCCGCGAGCCGCCCCAGCCGCGCCGCCATGCGCGCGACGCGCGTCACCCGCGGCTTGCGCCGTGCCTCGTACGCGACGAGCGCGTCGCGCACCGACCCGGCCCCGCGCAGCGAGTCGAGCAGCACCGCCGCGTCCACGAGCGCGCTGTTGGCGCCCTGTCCCAAGTTGGGCGCCATCGCGTGCGCCGCATCGCCCAGCAGCGCGACCTGGCCCTGCGACCAGCGCGCGCAGGTCACCGTCGACACGCGGTTCACGAGCAGGTCGTCCCAGCGGCGCACGTGTGCGAGCAGGCGCGCGCCGTCGGGGTACGCCGTGGCCCAGGCGGCGCGGAGCGCATCGAGGTCGCGCGCCGCGACCGCCGCGCGCGTGGCCGGCGTCGAGGCGGAAGCGTAGAGGTAGGTGCCGCCGTCCACCGCGAAGCTCCCGAAGAGCCCGGCGGCGGTCCACGCCTCGCACTCGGTCGCCGGCGCGTCCACCAGCGCGCGCAGGTAGTCGATGCCCGAGTCGTCCACGCGCGCGCCGACGTCGAGCGAGGCGCGCACGCGCGACCGCGCGCCGTCGGCGCCGACGACCAGGTCGCCGGACAGCGTCTCGAGCGCGCCGTCCTCGCGCCGCAGCGTCACGTGGCCCGTCGCGTCGACGCGCTCCACCTCGCAGCCGAAGCGGCGCGTGATCCCCGGCTCGGCCGCCACCGCGTCGTGCAGCACGCCCTGCAGCGTCGCGCGCCGCAGCAGGCGGATGTCGGCGCGCGCGGGCGGCGCCAGCAGCGTGCGCCCGCGCCCGTCCACGATGCGCGGCGCCGTGGCGGGGCGCGCCGCGGCGAGCGCGGGGCCGAGGCCCATCGACTCGAGCACCGCCATCCCGTTGGCGGCGAGCGCGATGCCCGCCCCCACCGCGGTCGGCCGCGCGACGCGTTCCACCAGCGTCACGCGCGCGCCCGCCCGCGCCAGCAGCAGCGCCGCCGCGCACCCGCCCGTCGCGGCCCCCACGACGATCACCCGCAGTCCCTGCACCGACATCCCGGCTCCCTGGTTGGTCCCTGGAGGAGCCTACGGGCGCGGAGCGCGCCCGCCGATGGCCGACTCCGCCAACCTTGTGGCCGAGGGCGCCACCCCGCCAGCTTCCACCGCCATGACGCCCCGCGCCTCGCACAGCGTGCTCGCCGCGATGGACGCCGCCCTGCTCGATGCGGCCGCGGCGTGCGGCGTGCCGCGCGACGCGATGCTCGCCGCCTGGGGCGGCGACGCCGCCGTGCTCGACGACCCCGACGCGCGCGTGCCGCTCGCGCAGCACCTCGCGCTGTGGACCTTCCTCTCGCGCGAGCCGCGCGGCCTCGAGATCGGCGAGCGGCTCGGCGTGGCGGGGATGGGCGTGGTGGGGTACGCGATGCAGCACGGCGCGAGCGTGCGCGAGGCGCTGGAGTGGCTCGATCGTTTCCGCGCGGTGGTGCACCCCGAGGTGGTGCCGTCGCTCGAGACGCGCGCGCACCCGGACGGCGACCTGATGGTGCTCGCGCGTCCGGTGCCGCCGCCGTTCGCCGCGCTGCGCGAACCGGTGTACGCGCAGGCGGCGGCGATCGTCTCGGTGCTGCGCGCGCTCGCCGGCGACGCGCGCGCGCGGTTCGTCGCGTACCCACTGCCGCGCCCTGCCGATGCGGCGCGGCACGAGGCGTGGTTCGGGGCGCCCGTCGCGTGGGGCGGGCCGCGGCTCGAGGTGGCGTTCGACGCGCGGCTGCTCGACCGGCCGCTGCAGCGCGCCGACCCGCGGCTCTTCGGCTACCTCGCGGCGCGCGCGGCGGAGCTGCTCGCGCGCCTCCCCGCGGCCGACGACCTCGCCTCGCGCGTGCGGCACGAGCTGGGGGCGCTGCTCGCGCAGGGCGAGCCGCGCGCGGGACAGGTGGCCGCGCGCCTCGCGATGAGCGACCGCACGCTGCACCGCCGCCTGCGCGCGCTCGGCACCAGCTTCGCCGCGCTGCTCGCCGAGGTGCGGCGCGAGCGGGCGCTGCTGCTCCTCGGCGACCGGCGGCTCACCTGCTCCGAGGTCGGCTTCCTGCTCGGCTACGCGGAGCCCGCGACGTTCTTCCGCGCGTTCAAGCGCTGGACGGGCGTGACGCCGCAGGTGCACCGCCGTGGCTGAGGCGACCGCGCACGACCCGTACGCCGCGCTGCGCCATCCCAAGTTCGCGCGCTACATCGTCACGCTCTTCACCCTCACGCTCGGCATCCAGATCCAGGGGACCGTGGTGGGGTGGCAGGTCTACGACCTCACGCACGACCCGCTCGCGCTGGGGATGATCGGGCTGGCCGAGGCGCTGCCGGCGATCTCGATGGCGCTGTACGCGGGGCACGTGGCCGACCGGCGCGACCGGCGGCGCGTGGCGCTCGCCGCGCTGTGGGTGCTGGTGGCGTGCAGCGTCGCGCTGTGGCTGCTGGCGGGCGCGCGCCCGCTGGGGGCCGAGCTGCTCACGCGCACGCGCGTGACGGCGATCTACGCGGTGATCGTGGTGAGCGGGATCGCGCGCGCCTTCCTGCAGCCGTCGCGCCAGGCGCTCTCGGCGGAGCTCGTGCCGCGCGCGCTGTTCCCCAACGCCATCACGTGGCGCAGCGGCAGCTGGCAGCTCGCGTCGGTGATCGGTCCCGCGCTGGGCGGCCTGCTGTACGCGGCGGGCGGGAGCCGGCTGGCCTACGCGGTGGACGCCGCGCTGATGGCGCTCGCGACGGGCGTGCTGATCTCGATCTCGCACCGCTCGCCCGAGCGCGGCGTGGCGCACGAGGGGGTGTGGGCGAGCGTGCAGGGCGGCGTGCGGTTCGTGTTCCGCGAGCCGGTGCTGCTGGGCGCGCTCACGCTCGACCTGTTCAGCGTGTTCTTCGGCGGGGCGGTGGCGCTGCTGCCGATCTTCGCGGCCGAGATCCTGCACGTGGGGCCGACGGGGCTGGGGCTGCTGCGCGCCTCGCCCGCGGTGGGGGCGGTGGTGACGAGCGTGCTGCTCGCGCGCCGCCGCGACTGGGCGCACACGGGGCACGTGCTGCTGTGGGCGGTGGCCGGGTTCGGCACGTGCATGGTGCTGTTCGGCCTGTCGCGGACGTTCTGGCTGTCGGTGGGGCTGCTGGTGGCGAGCGGGATGTTCGACATGGTGAGCGTGGTGATCCGCAGCACGCTGCTGCAGACGCGCACGCCGGAGGCGCTGCTGGGGCGCGTGAGTTCGGTGAACCAGATCTTCATCGGCTCGTCGAACGAGATCGGGATGTTCGAGTCGGGGGTGACGGCGCGGTGGTGGGGGGCGGGGCCGAGCGTCGTCGTCGGTGGATTGGCGACGCTCGGCGTAGTGGGGGCGGTGGCGTGGTTCGTGCCGGCGCTGCGGAGGTTGGGGCGGCTGCACCCGGTGGAGACGCACGGGGTGTAGGTGCGTTGGGTCGGACAGCGATCCCGTCATCTGCCGGGTCGACGATGCGTTCACCGCCCACGCGGTCGAGGTCGAGTCCCCGCGGGGGAAGAAAGGTCATACCCCTGTCCGGGACGCGGGCCGCTAAAGGAAAGCCGACACGCCGCCGGCGACCGTGTCTCGGTGCGCTCACGTCTGCCCGCGATACTGCAGCTCTGCGCGAAGACCACGATGGCCGCGAACGATGCGGTAGCCGAGTACCTCGACGACGCCATCAGGTCGAGAGACCGTGAGGATGATGCGGCGAGAGCCGGTCGCGCGTGCCGACTCGACGATGGAGACTGCCACCGCAAGCCGGCGCGTGTGCCCAGTGACGAACGCAGCGAAGCCGACGCGTCGCCCCCAGCGGCGTTCGACGGACTCGACCGCTGGCAGCGAGTCAAGAACGTCGAGAGAGCTCAGCGTGGCCGTGTTGAACTCGGCTTGCACGCGTATCCGGGGATCCAGTACGAGCGAGTCACAGGCCGAGGCGCACAAGCCTTCGATGTCCAGCGCCATCAGCGCTGCCGTGGCCGCGTCGCGCACTGGGATCGTCGCACACGAGTCGCCGCCGCATGCAGAGCGCGGCGCCCGGACTCCGCACGCGCCAAGAAGACTCAGCGTCAGGATCGCAACGGTCATCCTACCAATGGTCGCCACCGACTCCTCCGTCGCCTCGATGACTGGGCTCAGGGCCGGGATGCCGGGTGGCATCCAGCGGGCCAATGAAAGAACTCGTCCGCGTTGCGCAGGTGGTGAAACTTCTGGCCGGTTCGCTTGATGCCCAGCAGGTGCCGCAGCTCATGGGCAACCACGCGATCCGCGCCGCCCTCGCACCTAGAGGCGGCATCGGCATCGAACCAAGCCGCACCAACTATCGCTGTGTTCGGCACCATGTGCGCCACGCCATCGGGCACCTCAAACTCGCTCGCACCCGCGCCACCCCAGCTGAAGCCCGTGCCTTCTCCGCAGAAACTGCAGCGCTGCTCAGACTTCTCGAAGAACACGTACACCTCACGCGCCGCATCCAGCTCGCGGTAGAACTCATCGAACAGCGGGTCGCGAGCGCGCGCCGCGTCCACCGCTGCGCGTGCTCGCTCTCCCACCACGATCACGACGGCCTGGGCGTTCTCGGGGGAAAGACCAAGCGGGTCCGCGTTGTTGACCGGATCGCCGGCCCCGTACCCATACAGGTTGAGCCCGCCCACCAGTCCGATCGGGTCTTCCTGCGTGGAATGAACCGACGCGAACGGACACGAGGCAAGTGGCCGGGCAGGCGGCCCGCAGTTCCACCCATGAGGTTGACCAACCGAAGTATGCGGTGACCAACGTCGCGCCCGACCTACCGATAGAAGGGCTCCTAACCCCGGTCACGCATCCAGCGGAGCTGCTCGTCGAGGAGTCCTCGGCTGTGCGGGCCGAGCCTGTCACGGATTCCTGCGCAGACATCGGGCTCAGCGCGGATTCGTTCAAGCACCGAGACCCCTGCGGCTTCCGTCATGCGTGGGTCTTCGCTTGCGGCCATCTCCTCAAGCACCGAAAGGGCGTTCCGCAACTCGATCTCCTGACGGCTTGCATAGGCAGCAATGATTGCCTCGGCGACGACGCTCCCGGCGAGCACGTGCTGGGGAATCGGATCGGGCGCCCACCATTCCCGCAATCTACGAATGCGCATTGCCTCCGAGGAGAGACGCGCCTCAAGATCGACGTCCAGTGCGTTCCAGGTGAGAGGATTCATTGCGGTGGCGTTGTGTTGATCGCATCCTGCAGGTCGTCGGCGATGGCCTGCGCAGTAGCACGATCGGTGTCAGTGAGCTTTTCGCGCTTGAGGATCTTCCGCACCTGGGCAAGACGTTGCGCTGCTTTCTGCAGGTGACTCTTTCCACCGATCCGAGATCCGGTGAGGATCTCGTACCGCAGCGCGCCGGCCGTACCACCCGGGATCTCGTCACCTGACCTAAAGAGGTTTGCAATCGCGTCCTTCAACGCGGCGTTCTCAGCCGTCGGAACGTCGTCTGCGAACCGGCTAGCGCTTCTGACGGCGCGGACGGCTCTCGAATGACGGATTCCCGCAGCGACTCGAGAGATAGCACCGCGAGCGCCCTCGAGCGCAGAGAACAAGGCCACGCCGACGGCCGCCGCGCCATCGAAGCAGCTTGTTCCGACAGAGACCTCGTGTGGGGCGTCAGCCTCGTCCCACGGGCACAATCCAAACGGATCCGCGTTGTTGACCGGATCGCCCGCCCCGTACCCGTACAGGTTGAGCCCGCCGGACAACCCGATCGGGTCTTCCTGCGTGGAATGAACCGGCGCGCGCTCGCGCAGGGCAAGAGGCCGGGGTACCGCCGGCGCCGTGCCGACCGGGGCCATCGGCGGTATCTTCTCTCCATGGCTCCTCGTCGCGCGACGCTCACGATCCGCTCCCTGGCTGTGACGGATTCGGCCGCCAGCCTGCCCCCACCGGGCGGCTCGGCGGCGGAACGACTCGCCATGGTGCACGAGCTGAGCCAGCTGGCGTGGCGCCTGACCGGGCGTCCCCTGGGGCCGGGGCCGCGAGCGGCCGGCGTCGCGCAGCTGCGCGCGTTGCGTGCGCCGAGCGGCGACCGATGACGCGCGACTTCCGCGACCTGCTCGCGGCGCTGGTCGCCGCGGAGGCGCGATTCCTGGTCGTCGGCGCTCATGCGCTCGCCGTCCACGGGGTGCCGCGGGCGACCGGGGACCTCGACGTGTGGATCGACCGGGACCCGGCGAACGTCCGCCGGGTGTGGCAGGCGCTGGCGGCCTTCGGTGCCCCCATGGCGACGCTGGGCGCGACGCCGGCGGACCTCGAGGCGCCGGACATGGTGCTGCAACTGGGGTTGCCGCCGTACCGCGTCGACCTCCTGACCGGCGTGAGCGGCGTGGCGTTCGCGGAGGCGTGGGCCCGGCACGTGACCGCGCCGTTCGAGGACGTGACGGTGCCGTTCCTGTCGCGCGCGGACCTCGTCCGGAACAAGCGCGCCACCGGCCGCATGCGCGACCTGGCGGACCTCGAGGCGCTGGGCGAGTCCTGAGCGCACGTGGCGCCTCGCCAACGACGTCCGTGCGACGGAGGTAGGCGCGCGCCGACGGTCCAGTCGGTGGCGAGGCACTTCCATGTCGTGCGTACGAGCGGGTGACCTCGTAGCCGCCCGTCCGTCCCACGCGTCATGAAGATGTCGTCCGCCTTCCGCCAGCGCGCGCCGCGCGGCTCGGTTCCCCCGGGACGTCTGCAGCGGGATCGTTCACGCGTCGGTGCCGGTTGCACGCGCTCTCCGTCGGATTCGCCATCTGTCGGCGAGAACACCGAGCATGACCCAGTTGGCGAAGGTGACGGCGAGGATGAGCAGATAAGCCGCAGGGCCAGGAAGCGCAGCGAGCGGTCGCTGCGCCAGGCGGAGCAACGGACTGGAGATGAGGGACAGTGGAAATCCGAGGACAACGTGAATGCCGTAGGTCCACAGCGCGGAGCCCTCGCCCTCCATCAGCTTGAGGGTGAGCTGTCGACTCGCCTCAACGATCAATACCGACAGGGTGCCCACGTAGCTGCCAAGTCGAGCAAAGGTCATTGCAGTGTCCTCCTACGGCGTACGAGGCTTGCAGTCGATCCCAGCGTGAATCCCATCACCGCCGCAGAGCCCCGGCGCGAGCTTCCCCGGCGCGCGCGCGGCTTGCGGCACCTTCCCTCCGGCTCCCGTGATCACGTTGTAGACGAACCGGTTCGAGTTCTTGTGTCCGAGCGGGGTGTAACGGTCACCCGATTCCTGCTGTGAGGTGCGAATCGCTGAGTGGAGTACAGCGCGATCGAACTCCTCACTGTTCATTCCGTCGGGAACATCGACCCGAGCCCAGCTACCCCGATATGCGGCGAGCTTGTCCGCATCCTGCTGTGGTCCAGCAGACTGCGCCCCTCCGACTCCGTTATCTGCGAGCAACTCGAACGTCAGGTCCATATCCCTGTTCACGACGCGAACGGCACAGTGCTGGGCCGTTCCACGCGTGCCGTCGACATCTCTGCAGCCGACGTAGACATCCTTAAGGCCAAAAGGATCGGCGTTGTTGACCGGATCACCCGCCCCATACCCATACAGGTTGAGCCCGCCCGCCAGCCCGATCGGGTCTTCCTGCGTGGAATGAACCGGCGCGCGCTGGCGCGGGGCAAGAGGCCGGGCTACCGCCGGCGCCGTGCCGACCGGGGCCATCGGCGGTATCTTCTCTCTATGGCTCCTCGTCGCGCGACGCTCACGATCCGCTCCCTGGCCGTGACGGATTCGGCCGCCAGCCTGCCCCCAACGGGCGGCTCGGCGGCGGAACGGCTCGCCATGGTGCATGAGCTGAGCCAGCTGGCGTGGCGCCTGACCGGGCGTCCCCTGGGGCCTGGGCCGCGCGCGCCCGGCGTCGCGCAGCTGCGCGCGTTGCGTGCGCCGAGCGGCGACCAATGACGCGCGACTTCCGCGACCTGCTCGCGGCGCTGGTCGCCGCGGAGGCGCGATTCCTGGTCGTCGGCGCTCATGCGCTCGCCGTCCACGGGGTGCCGCGGGCGACCGGGGACCTCGACGTGTGGATCGACCGGGACCCGGCGAACGTCCGCCGGGTGTGGCAGGCGCTGGCGGCCTTCGGTGCCCCCATGGCGACGCTGGGCGCGACGCCGGCGGACCTCGAGGCGCCGGACATGGTGCTGCAACTGGGGTTGCCGCCGTACCGCGTCGACCTCCTGACCGGCGTGAGCGGCGTGGCGTTCGCGGAGGCGTGGGCCCGGCACGTGACCGCGCCGTTCGAGGACGTGACGGTGCCGTTCCTGTCGCGCGCGGACCTCGTCCGGAACAAGCGCGCCACCGGCCGCATGCGCGACCTGGCGGACCTCGAGGCGCTGGGCGAGTCCTGAGCGCACGTGTCGTATGGCCTGCCGCGCCGTCGTCAGTCGTAGCCAAGCATGTCGATCAGTGCCTCGATCTCCAAGCCACGCGCGGTCGGTTCATCGTTCTCGCGAAGACCAAACTCAGTGAACTCTGCGATCAGACAGTCGCGAAGCACCTCGCGCGCAGCAGCGTCTAGGCGGCTCGAGCCGACATCAGACACACAAGAAAGCGCGCTGGGGCTTCGTCGCGATACAATCTCGCGCAGGCGTGATAGCCGCTCCTTCGTCACTGATGTCCCACTCACGGCTGTACCCTCCACGCTCTTGAATTCTTGGCAATCACGGTGACCACTTCACCGGCCGCATTGAGAACGACTCGCGCGTTCGCGCCGATATAGAGAATCTTGCCGTTTGCCTGTGCGATCGTCTTGACAGGGTTCGATACGGCTTCGAGAATCGCCCACCCTGCAACCCCTAATCCCTCGCGTGAAACGGCTTGATTGAGACCGTGCTTGGTGAAGCCCGTGATTCGCCCGCCAATCGGCAGGTTGAACTCGACAATCGCGAGTTCAGCACCCTCGGGAAGGGAGTTCCGAATCGTAGCTTCGAAGTCGCTATTGAGGACGGCCCAAGCGCCTCGCACGTTGTTCACAAGAGCTGAGCCGTCCCCTCGGGCGTCCTTCATCGCCCACCAGCCAGAGCTTCCGCGAGGACAATCAGCCAAATCGTCCGTCTTACCATCGCCCCCCGCTGACTTCGGGCACAGTCCAAGCGGATCCGCGTTGTTGACCGGATCGCCCGCCCCGTATCCGTACAGGTTGAGCCCGCCGGACAACCCGATGGGGTCTTCCTGCGTGGAATGAACCGCTCAGCCCCGCCGCGCGCCAGCGCCGCGGACTCAAGGCGGACGCCCACTCGATGCCCCTGCTCGTGCGCCCCACGGGCCGGCAAGCCGCCCACGACGTGGAGGGACCGCCAGCAGCGGCGCCACGCCGCCTCCGAGACGGTGTCCTAGCCATCCGCGCCCCGCCTCGGCGGGGTGCGTCAGCGCGTGCACCGCACGAAGTCGTTCGACCGAGACGTGGGTGTAGATCTCCGTCGTGGACAGCTGCGCATGCCCGAGCAGCTCCTGCAGATCGCGAATGTCAGCCCCACCATCGTGCATGAGCGTTGCCATGCTGTGGCGGAAGACGTGGCAACTGCCCGCCTTGCCGCTGCCTCGCTTCACGTAGTGATGCAGCCGGTCGGTCAGCCGCGACGGTCGCACGGCGGTGCCGCGCGCGTTCAGGAAGAGCGTGCTGGGATCGCCGCCGTCGCGCCGTCGACTCACCAACTCAGGCCGTGACGCGGAGCGGTACCGCTCGACCCAGGCCAGGGCACGTTCGCCGATGGGCACCACGCGGTCCTTGCGGCCCTTGCCCTCCCGAACGAACACGACGCCGCGTTCCACGTCGACATCGCTCCCCTCGAGCCGGACCACCTCACCCCGCCGCATGCCCGTGGAGTACATCACTTCGAGGATCGCACGGTCCCGCAATCCCAGGACCGTGTGCACGTCGGGGAGCCGGAAGACCTCCTCGACTTCCGTCGCGGTCAGGATGGACCGCGGCAGCCGCCGTGGTGGCTTGGGCAAGACGAGGTCGGCCGATGGGTCGCTCGGAAGCCGGCGCGTCCGCGTCGCCCAGCGGAACCAGAGACGGACCGCCGCCAGTCGACTGAGCCGGGTGCTCCATGCCAGGGGCGATCCGTGCACTCCGGTCGCTGCCATCACGAGCGACCGATACCGCTCCATCACCTCCGGCGAGATGTCCGCGAGCCGTAACCACCCTTCGCGTCGCGCCCAGCGCGTGAAGCATCGCAGGTGAACGTGACGCGTTGCGATGGTGCCGGGGGCATGTCCGGCGCCCGCCTGCCGCTGAGGGCATCGCGACGCAATCTCGGCGCGGGCTGACCGTCCGGCAGTCATTCGACGCGCTCAACCGCGTGGTGACGCGAACGACGCCGCAGATCGTGATCCCGCGCGTGTTCTGCAGCGACTGCCACAGCTACTTGTACTTCATCGTGGGCAATGACTCGGTCTTCGCGCCCGAGTACGGCAGCAAGGTCGCCGCATACTTCGACGTGCGGTCGCTCGAGATCCCTGCCGAGATGACGGTCTTCGGCTACGACGCGGCCGGCCGGATGGTGCAGGCCGACAATCCCGACGTGCGGATCCGTCGCGGGTACTTCCCCAACGGGGCGCTCAGGGCGGACACGACCACGCTCCGCTCGTACGAGCCGACGGGCACGGAGTCATGGCCGATGGCGAACCGGTCGGTCCTCACCTACGCGTACGACCTGGCGGGCCGACGCGTGTCCCGCGCGGACCAGCGTGGCGGCCTGCAGACATATGCTTACAACGCCAAGGGTGAGCTCTCCGGCACGACCGATCGAGCGGTCGCCGGCGGGGACACGGTCGGGGTGCAGTTCTCCTATGATGCCCTCGGCAGACTCCAGACACAGACTGTCCCTGCTGCAGGAGTGTCAGCCTCGTGGAGCTACGATCTTGACGGCCGAGTGCTCACCCGCGTGGAGGAGGGCTTCTCCGACAGCTTCGCCTACGACGCACGCGGCAAGCGAGTGCAGGTGACCGGCAAGCTCCTGATGAGCGACGCGAGCGCCGGGGGATTCCTCGGCCACTACGACGGTCTCGGGCAACTGATCGCGAGCGTCACGAACGACCGTCCCGTGCCCACCACGGACGTCCTCCGGCTCGATGCCCACGGCAACACCAAGAGCCGCTGGAGCAATCGGCTCGGCTGGGGGGGCAACACGGAGTCACTCGACTCCAGCGCCTACATGGGACATCGCCTCGCCTCGCGGCTCGGTTCGCACTTCCCCGAGGGCCGAACCGGTCCGGGTGGGGTCGGCGCGGCCGTGCCGACCGTCGATTCGCTGAGCGTGGTCTACGACCTCGGCGGCAACGTCATCCACCAGGCGCAGATCAAGCGGCGCTGGATCGGCAACATCAACAATGGGTATTCGCAGCGCGCGCCGGGCGGGCACAGCTGGACCTGGAACTACTACGATGCGGGCGAGAAGCTGCGCTACTCGCAGCGCTCGACGACCGTGGACACGACGGGCAAGATCAGCGGTGTCTTCGAGGAGTACTGGTACGACGCCCTGGGGCGCCGCGTCCTCGTGCGGACCCGGGTGGACAGCAGCACCGCCTGCCCGGCGACCGAGGTCGAGATGCCCTCGCGATGCCAGCAGCAGGTCCTGCGCACCACGTGGGATGGCGACCAGGTGCTGTTCGAGCAGCGCGACCCGGGGGGCTGGCAGAACCTCGTGTACGACGCGGCGGGCCGCTACGGCTACGCCTCCTGGTACGGCCATGTCCGATACACGCAGACCGGGGCGATCGACAACCCGGTGGTGGTCTGGCGCAACGATGCGACCCCGCGGGTGCTGCACCGGAACTGGCGCGGAAACGTCGCGGGTGCCACATTCGCTCTGAACGGGCAGGTGGACGCCACGACGGTCTGGCCGGCGGCCGTGTCGGACGTCTGGCTCGCGCCGGACAGCCGTCAGACGCTGCCCGAGCCGAACCTCTGGCTCGGCAGCCTGGTGGTCGACGGCAAGGATGGGACAGGGAGCCTCTATCGTCGGAATCGGTACTATGATCCGGCGACGGGTCGATTCACGCAACAGGACCCGATCGGGATCGCCGGTGGGGCGAATGTGTATGGGTTCGCGAGTGGCGATCCGGTCAACTTTAGCGACCCGTTCGGGTTGTGTGTGCCGTGGCCAGCATGTGCACTTGTCGCCGGTCGCGCTGGCGCGGCGGCGGGGACGCTCGTAGGCGCTGGAGTCGGAGCGCTCGGCGGCGGAATCGGCGCCATACCGGGTGCGGCTGCGGGAAACAGGATCGGATGGGTGATCGGTGCCGGCATCGCGACCGCCGGCGCAATCGCGCTCGCAGCCGAAGCCTCCTCCGATGGAGCTGCCGAAGAATCTCCGCCGACCGCAGGGGAGATCATCGCCGATGAGAAGAAGGGCTCGATCAATCGCGTCTTCCCCGAGCAGATGCGAGATCTCACTTTTGGCGAAATCAACAAGCTAGCAAAGGCCGGGAACAAGATCGCTCAGACAGCCAGAAAGCTGCTCACTGATAAGCGATTCGACAAATGATTGCGCTCGTGAATGACGCCGCTCAGTGCACTTGGACTCTCTTGACAGCGATGCAACCCTTGCGATGACATCATACAGGAATCCATTGATGTGGTATGCGGTCACCATACTCTTCGAGAGCCGCGTCAGCGGAGCAGTGGCCTTAAGACCACTGTGCGAAGAGCGGGTCATTCTCCTTCGTTCAACGTCAGCGGCAAACGCTCGCCTTCGCGCGATACAGTATGGCAAGGTCGAGGAGCACCAGTACCTCAATCACGCCGGTGACCGCGTTCGATGGAGTTTCCGAAGTGTCGAGAAGGTAGAGGATATCGAACCACGGCCAGAGGGACCGTGGGTAGTTGCATCGCGCTTCGTTCGCCGTCAGCTGAAACCGAGTGGTCGCCGCGGCGTGACGCGAAACATGCGAGTAGCTCGAGGCCACGACTGAGCTTGATTCGGGCGCACCGCTCGACGGGAGTTGTTGTCCTAACCCATAGTTCTGCTGCAGCGGCGCAGCCGCTGTCAGCAGCAACTAGCGGTTAGGCCTGTGTGAGCCGTGTACGATGCAGACGCCGCCCGACCCCCTCGAAGGGTCGGGCGGCGTCGTCTTGTGCGCGCAGTCGTGGCGGATGTCGCGCGCGGGCTAGCCGCGCTGGAGGAGCACGCCGTCGAGCATCGCGAGGACGACGTGCTGCTGGGCCTTGGGGAGGCGGCTGACGCGTTCGAGCTGGCGCTGGAGCTTGGGCGTGGGGCCGCGCTTGCCGGCGCGCGCCGGGGATGCCTCGGCGACGCCGAGCAGGACGTCGGTGGGCACGGCGAAGAGGTCCGCGAGCTTGGGCACGAGCGTGACGGGGAGGCGGAGCCGCCCGACCTCGTAGTGGGCGAGGGTCTGCTGCGCGACGCCCAGGTGCGCAGCGACGGCCTGCTGCGTGAGGCCGGCTTCCTGGCGCAGCGCGGCGAGGCGGCGGCCGAGGGCCTGGGTGAACTGCCGATCGGAGGGGCTCATGTCGGGGGCTCCGGGCTCCATGGGGACACCTCACGATAGCAGGGGGAGTCGGGCGGGAGAGTTGACAGCACTCTGATATGGAGTAATCTGTATCGGAGTTATCGGCGACTCCACCCCCTTGACACCCCCGGACCGGACGGACGATGGCGCGGATCCCCGACGCGGAGCTGGAGCGGCTGAAGCGCGAGACGGACCTCGTCGCGCTCGTGCAGGCGAGCGGCGTCGAGCTCCGGCGCCACGGCGCCGACCTGGTCGGGCGCTGCCCCTTCCACGACGACCGCGGGCCGAGCCTCGTGGTGACGCCGGCGAAGGGCCTCTGGCACTGCCTCGGCGCGTGCCAAGCGGGCGGCAGCGCGATCGACTGGGTGATGCGCCGCGAGAAGGTGAGCTTCCGGCACGCGGTCGAGCGCCTGCTCGCGCGCGAGGGGCGCGCGCCGGCGACGGCGCCGCTCGTGGCCACCACGAAAGGGGCCGTGCCCGACGTGGACGACGACGCGCTCCTCCGGCAGGTCGTCGACTACTACCACGAGACGCTGAAGGCGAGCCCCGAGGCGATTGCGTACCTGGAGTCGCGCGGCCTCAACGACGTGGCGCTCATCGACCGCTTCCGGCTCGGCTTCGCGAACCGCACGCTCGGCTACCGGCTGCCCAAGACCGCGCTCAAGGCGGGCGCGGCGGTGCGCACGCAGCTGCAGCGGCTCGGGATCCTGCGCGCGAGCGGGCACGAGCACCTGCGCGGGAGCCTGGTGGTGCCGATCTTCGGGGAGCGCGGCCGCGTGGCGCAGTGCTATGGCCGCAAGATCACGCCCAAGCTGCGCGAGGGGACGCCGGACCATCTCTACCTGCCGGGCCCGCACACGGCGGTCTGGAATGTCGAGGCGCTGGTCGCCGCGAAGGAGATCATCCTCTGCGAGGCGCTCCTCGATGCGATGACCTTCTGGGTCGCGGGCCATCGGCACGTGATCACGAGCTACGGCGTGAGCGGCTTCACCGAGGCGCACCGCGCCGCACTGCGGCTGCACGGGACCCAGCGCGTACTGATCGCCTACGATGCCGATGCGGCGGGCGACGCGGCGGCGGAGCGCGTGGGCGACGAGCTGACGCGCTTAGGCATTGAGGCGTATCGCGTGCACTTCCCGCGCGGCGAACGCGTGCACGACGCGAACGGCTACGCGTGTGCGGAAGCGGGGAGTGCCGCCGCGGCGCACGAGGCGCTGGGCGCGCTGCTGCGCGGCGCGACGTGGCTGGGGCGCACCGCGCCGGTGGTGTCTGTGCCGGGCGCAGAGCTCGCGCCGCCCGCGCCCGCTTCTCCTCTAGCCGCTGCTCCTGCAGTGCCAACCGCATCGGTCGCGTCGCCGGCGCCGCCGGCGCCCACCGAGCGCGTAGCGTGCACGAGCCGCAGCAGTGACGGCAATGAGGTCCACTTCGCGGCGGGCGATCGCACGTACCGCGTGCGTGGCCTCGCGAAGGTGAACGGCACCGACGCGCTGCGTGTGAACCTCCTCGCGCAACGGAGTGGAAGCACCACTGCGGCGCACGTCGACACGCTCGACCTCTACGTGGCGCGCGCCCGCACGGCCTTTATCGAGCAAGCGGCGAAGGAACTCGGCTGCGACGCCGACACGGTCAAACGCGACGTCGGCGCGGTGCTGCTCGCGCTCGAAGGCCTCGTCGCGGCGCGCGCGAGCGACGGACCAGCTGCGGAAGCCGCACCGGACACGAGCACGATGAGCGAGGCGGCGTGCGAGGCCGCGCTCGCGCTCCTCACCGATCCGCAGCTCGTGGACCGCCTCGTCGCCGACCTGGAAGCGACCGGCGTCGTGGGCGAGGCCACCAACGCCCTCGTCGCCTACCTCGCCGCGACGTCGCGCCTCCTGCCCGCACCACTCGCGGTGATCATCCAGAGCGCGAGTGCCGCCGGCAAGACGAGCCTGATGGAAGCGGTGCTCGCGCTCGTGCCGCCGGAGAGCAAAGTGCAGTACTCCGCGATGACGGGCCAGGCGCTCTTCTACCTGGGCGAGGCGGACTTGAAGCACAAGGTGCTGGCCATCGTGGAAGAGGAAGGCGCGGCGCGCGCGAGCTATGCGCTCAAGCTCTTGCAGAGCGAGGGCCAGCTCACGATCGCCAGCACGGGCAAGGACCCGGTGACGGGCCGCCTGGTGACGGAGACGTACCACGTGGAAGGCCCGGTGGCGATCGTGCTCACGACCACGGCGCTCGACGTGGACGAGGAGCTCCTGAACCGCGCGCTCGTGCTCACCGTGGACGAGTCGGCCGCGCAGACGCGGGCCATCCATCGCCGGCAGCGCGACCGGCGGACGCTCGACGGGCTGCTCGCGCGCGCCACGCGGGACCATCTCCTCGCGCTCCACCGCGATGCGCAGCGCCTCCTGCGGCCGCTGGCGGTCGTCAACCCCTACGCGCCCACGCTCACCTTCGTGGACGGCCGCACGCGCACGCGGCGCGACCACGAGAAGTACCTGACGCTCATCGATGCGATCGCGCTGCTGCACCAGCACCAGCGCGAGATCAGGACCGTGCGCCGCGGCGACCAGGAGATCCCGTACGTCGAGGTGACGCCGGCCGACATCGCCCTCGCGAACCGCCTCGCCGCGGCCGTGCTCGCGCGCGGGCTCGACGAGCTGCCGCCGCAGACGCGGCGCTGCCTCGTGGCGCTCGATGCGTGGCTCGCGGCGGAGTGTCGCCCGGATCGGCGCTTCACCGCGCGCGAGGCGCGTGCCGCGACGGGCCTCGGCCCCACGCAGATGAAGCGGCACCTCGCGCGCCTGGTCGAGCTCGAGTACGCGGTGGTGCACCGCGCGCCCTACGGGATGGGCGTGACGTACGAGCTGTGCTACGACGCGAGTGACGGCACCGATGCGCCGCCGGCGCTCGCGGAATCGCTCGCGACGCCTGCGGACCCCACGTACGATAGCAGTCGGTCGGGGGGCGGTCGGCCCCCGGTCGGCCCTCGGTCGGGGGGTGGTCGGCCCTCGGGCCCTCGGCCCATCGCGCGGCGCCACATCGCGTTAGCCGACGATCGCGCGGCATCCGAGGAATCGCACGTCACCGGCGGCGCCCACCCACCGCCATACGTAGTGGCAGGTGCCGTGGCCGGTGAAGCCCGCTCGGTCGCGGAGTCGGCGTGAGCGCCTCGATACCACTCTCTCCACTCGCGGCCGCGATCGACGCCTACCTGGAATCGCTCTGCGCCTCGGGCTACGCGACGGCCACGGTCGCGGCGCGGCGCGTGCACCTCGCGCGCTTCGTCGCGTGGGGCGCGCCGCGTGGGCTGCTCGCGCTCAGCGACCTCACGCCCGGCGTGCTGGAGGCCTTCCGCGCGCAGCTCGCCGCGCATCGCACGCGCGACGGCCAGCCGCTCGCGTGGAGCACGCACGCACAACATCTCTCCGCGCTCAAGCTGCTCTGCGCGTGGGCCACGAAGACGAGGCGCCTCGCCGTGAACCCCGCCGCGGAGCTCACGCTGCCCCGCGCGCCGAAGCGACTGCCGCGCGCCGTCCTCTCCGAGCCCGAGGTCGAGCGCGTGCTCGCGGTGCCCGACGTGACGACACCCTTAGGACTCCGCGACCGCGCGATCCTCGAGCTCCTCTACTCCACCGGGCTGCGCCGGCGCGAGTGCGCGCAGCTCGACGTGCCCGACGTGGACGTGCACCGTGCCGTCGTCTTCGTCCGCGAGGGCAAGGGCCGCAAGGATCGCTTGGTGCCGATCGGCCAGCGGGCGCTCGCGTGGCTCGCGCAGTACCTCGATCACGTGCGACCTCGCCTGGTGCGCGGCCGCGATCCCGCCGCGCTCTTCGTGAGTGCCCGCGGCACGCGCATCACGCCGTCGCGGCTCACGGACCGCCTGCACCGCTATGTCGCCGCCGCCAACGTCGGCAAGCCCGGGGCCGTGCACATCTTCCGGCACACGATGGCCACGCTGATGCACGACGGCGGCGCCGACATCCGCGACCTGCAGGAACTCTTGGGCCACGCGGAGCTCTCGACCACGCAGCGCTACACGCACGTCGCGATCGAGCGGCTGCGCGCCGTGCACGCCAGGACGCATCCCGCGGCACACGCTCGTGAACACACGCACGCGCGCGCGCCTTTTCTTTAGCCGCTATAGCTGCTAAGTGAGAAGCGGCACGAGCCCTGAAAACACGCCTCAAGGAATTTTCCGCCGACTACGATGCACCGCCGCGCGCACTGGCGCGCCAAGTGCGCGCAGCGTAATGTCTTAGGCGTGTGGAGTGCGCAGGATCAGCCCCAACCTGTTCATTTCACGCAACAGGACCCGATCGGGATCGCCGGTGGGGCGAATGTGTATGGGTTCGCGAGTGGCGATCCGGTCAACTTTAGCGACCCGTTCGGGTTGTGTGTGCCGTGGCCAGCATGTGCACTTGTCGCCGGTCGCGCTGGCGCGGCGGCGGGGACGCTCGTAGGCGCTGGAGTCGGAGCGCTCGGCGGCGGAATCGGCGCCATACCGGGTGCGGCTGCGGGAAACAGGATCGGATGGGTGATCGGTGCCGGCATCGCGACCGCCGGCGCAATCGCGCTCGCAGCCGAAGCCTCCTCCGATGGAGCTGCCGAAGAATCTCCGCCGACCGCAGGGGAGATCATCGCCGATGAGAAGAAGGGCTCGATCAATCGCGTCTTCCCCGAGCAGATGCGAGATCTCACTTTTGGCGAAATCAACAAGCTAGCAAAGGCCGGGAACAAGATCGCTCAGACAGCCAGAAAGCTGCTCACTGATAAGCGATTCGACAAATGATTGCGCTCGTGAATGACGCCGCTCAGTGCACTTGGACTCTCTTGACAGCGATGCAACCCTTGCGATGACATCATACAGGAATCCATTGATGTGGTATGCGGTCACCATACTCTTCGAGAGCCGCGTCAGCGGAGCAGTGGCCTTAAGACCACTGTGCGAAGAGCGGGTCATTCTCCTTCGTTCAACGTCAGCGGCAAACGCTCGCCTTCGCGCGATACAGTATGGCAAGGTCGAGGAGCACCAGTACCTCAATCACGCCGGTGACCGCGTTCGATGGAGTTTCCGAAGTGTCGAGAAGGTAGAGGATATCGAACCACGGCCAGAGGGACCGTGGGTAGTTGCATCGCGCTTCGTTCGCCGTCAGCTGAAACCGAGTGGTCGCCGCGGCGTGACGCGAAACATGCGAGTAGCTCGAGGCCACGACTGAGCTTGATTCGGGCGCACCGCTCGACGGGAGTTGTTGTCCTAACCCATAGTTCTGCTGCAGCGGCGCAGCCGCTGTCAGCAGCAACTAGCGGTTAGGCCTGTGTGAGCCGTGTACGATGCAGACGCCGCCCGACCCCCTCGAAGGGTCGGGCGGCGTCGTCTTGTGCGCGCAGTCGTGGCGGATGTCGCGCGCGGGCTAGCCGCGCTGGAGGAGCACGCCGTCGAGCATCGCGAGGACGACGTGCTGCTGGGCCTTGGGGAGGCGGCTGACGCGTTCGAGCTGGCGCTGGAGCTTGGGCGTGGGGCCGCGCTTGCCGGCGCGCGCCGGGGATGCCTCGGCGACGCCGAGCAGGACGTCGGTGGGCACGGCGAAGAGGTCCGCGAGCTTGGGCACGAGCGTGACGGGGAGGCGGAGCCGCCCGACCTCGTAGTGGGCGAGGGTCTGCTGCGCGACGCCCAGGTGCGCAGCGACGGCCTGCTGCGTGAGGCCGGCTTCCTGGCGCAGCGCGGCGAGGCGGCGGCCGAGGGCCTGGGTGAACTGCCGATCGGAGGGGCTCATGTCGGGGGCTCCGGGCTCCATGGGGACACCTCACGATAGCAGGGGGAGTCGGGCGGGAGAGTTGACAGCACTCTGATATGGAGTAATCTGTATCGGAGTTATCGGCGACTCCACCCCCTTGACACCCCCGGACCGGACGGACGATGGCGCGGATCCCCGACGCGGAGCTGGAGCGGCTGAAGCGCGAGACGGACCTCGTCGCGCTCGTGCAGGCGAGCGGCGTCGAGCTCCGGCGCCACGGCGCCGACCTGGTCGGGCGCTGCCCCTTCCACGACGACCGCGGGCCGAGCCTCGTGGTGACGCCGGCGAAGGGCCTCTGGCACTGCCTCGGCGCGTGCCAAGCGGGCGGCAGCGCGATCGACTGGGTGATGCGCCGCGAGAAGGTGAGCTTCCGGCACGCGGTCGAGCGCCTGCTCGCGCGCGAGGGGCGCGCGCCGGCGACGGCGCCGCTCGTGGCCACCACGAAAGGGGCCGTGCCCGACGTGGACGACGACGCGCTCCTCCGGCAGGTCGTCGACTACTACCACGAGACGCTGAAGGCGAGCCCCGAGGCGATTGCGTACCTGGAGTCGCGCGGCCTCAACGACGTGGCGCTCATCGACCGCTTCCGGCTCGGCTTCGCGAACCGCACGCTCGGCTACCGGCTGCCCAAGACCGCGCTCAAGGCGGGCGCGGCGGTGCGCACGCAGCTGCAGCGGCTCGGGATCCTGCGCGCGAGCGGGCACGAGCACCTGCGCGGGAGCCTGGTGGTGCCGATCTTCGGGGAGCGCGGCCGCGTGGCGCAGTGCTATGGCCGCAAGATCACGCCCAAGCTGCGCGAGGGGACGCCGGACCATCTCTACCTGCCGGGCCCGCACACGGCGGTCTGGAATGTCGAGGCGCTGGTCGCCGCGAAGGAGATCATCCTCTGCGAGGCGCTCCTCGATGCGATGACCTTCTGGGTCGCGGGCCATCGGCACGTGATCACGAGCTACGGCGTGAGCGGCTTCACCGAGGCGCACCGCGCCGCACTGCGGCTGCACGGGACCCAGCGCGTACTGATCGCCTACGATGCCGATGCGGCGGGCGACGCGGCGGCGGAGCGCGTGGGCGACGAGCTGACGCGCTTAGGCATTGAGGCGTATCGCGTGCACTTCCCGCGCGGCGAACGCGTGCACGACGCGAACGGCTACGCGTGTGCGGAAGCGGGGAGTGCCGCCGCGGCGCACGAGGCGCTGGGCGCGCTGCTGCGCGGCGCGACGTGGCTGGGGCGCACCGCGCCGGTGGTGTCTGTGCCGGGCGCAGAGCTCGCGCCGCCCGCGCCCGCTTCTCCTCTAGCCGCTGCTCCTGCAGTGCCAACCGCATCGGTCGCGTCGCCGGCGCCGCCGGCGCCCACCGAGCGCGTAGCGTGCACGAGCCGCAGCAGTGACGGCAATGAGGTCCACTTCGCGGCGGGCGATCGCACGTACCGCGTGCGTGGCCTCGCGAAGGTGAACGGCACCGACGCGCTGCGTGTGAACCTCCTCGCGCAACGGAGTGGAAGCACCACTGCGGCGCACGTCGACACGCTCGACCTCTACGTGGCGCGCGCCCGCACGGCCTTTATCGAGCAAGCGGCGAAGGAACTCGGCTGCGACGCCGACACGGTCAAACGCGACGTCGGCGCGGTGCTGCTCGCGCTCGAAGGCCTCGTCGCGGCGCGCGCGAGCGACGGACCAGCTGCGGAAGCCGCACCGGACACGAGCACGATGAGCGAGGCGGCGTGCGAGGCCGCGCTCGCGCTCCTCACCGATCCGCAGCTCGTGGACCGCCTCGTCGCCGACCTGGAAGCGACCGGCGTCGTGGGCGAGGCCACCAACGCCCTCGTCGCCTACCTCGCCGCGACGTCGCGCCTCCTGCCCGCACCACTCGCGGTGATCATCCAGAGCGCGAGTGCCGCCGGCAAGACGAGCCTGATGGAAGCGGTGCTCGCGCTCGTGCCGCCGGAGAGCAAAGTGCAGTACTCCGCGATGACGGGCCAGGCGCTCTTCTACCTGGGCGAGGCGGACTTGAAGCACAAGGTGCTGGCCATCGTGGAAGAGGAAGGCGCGGCGCGCGCGAGCTATGCGCTCAAGCTCTTGCAGAGCGAGGGCCAGCTCACGATCGCCAGCACGGGCAAGGACCCGGTGACGGGCCGCCTGGTGACGGAGACGTACCACGTGGAAGGCCCGGTGGCGATCGTGCTCACGACCACGGCGCTCGACGTGGACGAGGAGCTCCTGAACCGCGCGCTCGTGCTCACCGTGGACGAGTCGGCCGCGCAGACGCGGGCCATCCATCGCCGGCAGCGCGACCGGCGGACGCTCGACGGGCTGCTCGCGCGCGCCACGCGGGACCATCTCCTCGCGCTCCACCGCGATGCGCAGCGCCTCCTGCGGCCGCTGGCGGTCGTCAACCCCTACGCGCCCACGCTCACCTTCGTGGACGGCCGCACGCGCACGCGGCGCGACCACGAGAAGTACCTGACGCTCATCGATGCGATCGCGCTGCTGCACCAGCACCAGCGCGAGATCAGGACCGTGCGCCGCGGCGACCAGGAGATCCCGTACGTCGAGGTGACGCCGGCCGACATCGCCCTCGCGAACCGCCTCGCCGCGGCCGTGCTCGCGCGCGGGCTCGACGAGCTGCCGCCGCAGACGCGGCGCTGCCTCGTGGCGCTCGATGCGTGGCTCGCGGCGGAGTGTCGCCCGGATCGGCGCTTCACCGCGCGCGAGGCGCGTGCCGCGACGGGCCTCGGCCCCACGCAGATGAAGCGGCACCTCGCGCGCCTGGTCGAGCTCGAGTACGCGGTGGTGCACCGCGCGCCCTACGGGATGGGCGTGACGTACGAGCTGTGCTACGACGCGAGTGACGGCACCGATGCGCCGCCGGCGCTCGCGGAATCGCTCGCGACGCCTGCGGACCCCACGTACGATAGCAGTCGGTCGGGGGGCGGTCGGCCCCCGGTCGGCCCTCGGTCGGGGGGTGGTCGGCCCTCGGGCCCTCGGCCCATCGCGCGGCGCCACATCGCGTTAGCCGACGATCGCGCGGCATCCGAGGAATCGCACGTCACCGGCGGCGCCCACCCACCGCCATACGTAGTGGCAGGTGCCGTGGCCGGTGAAGCCCGCTCGGTCGCGGAGTCGGCGTGAGCGCCTCGATACCACTCTCTCCACTCGCGGCCGCGATCGACGCCTACCTGGAATCGCTCTGCGCCTCGGGCTACGCGACGGCCACGGTCGCGGCGCGGCGCGTGCACCTCGCGCGCTTCGTCGCGTGGGGCGCGCCGCGTGGGCTGCTCGCGCTCAGCGACCTCACGCCCGGCGTGCTGGAGGCCTTCCGCGCGCAGCTCGCCGCGCATCGCACGCGCGACGGCCAGCCGCTCGCGTGGAGCACGCACGCACAACATCTCTCCGCGCTCAAGCTGCTCTGCGCGTGGGCCACGAAGACGAGGCGCCTCGCCGTGAACCCCGCCGCGGAGCTCACGCTGCCCCGCGCGCCGAAGCGACTGCCGCGCGCCGTCCTCTCCGAGCCCGAGGTCGAGCGCGTGCTCGCGGTGCCCGACGTGACGACACCCTTAGGACTCCGCGACCGCGCGATCCTCGAGCTCCTCTACTCCACCGGGCTGCGCCGGCGCGAGTGCGCGCAGCTCGACGTGCCCGACGTGGACGTGCACCGTGCCGTCGTCTTCGTCCGCGAGGGCAAGGGCCGCAAGGATCGCTTGGTGCCGATCGGCCAGCGGGCGCTCGCGTGGCTCGCGCAGTACCTCGATCACGTGCGACCTCGCCTGGTGCGCGGCCGCGATCCCGCCGCGCTCTTCGTGAGTGCCCGCGGCACGCGCATCACGCCGTCGCGGCTCACGGACCGCCTGCACCGCTATGTCGCCGCCGCCAACGTCGGCAAGCCCGGGGCCGTGCACATCTTCCGGCACACGATGGCCACGCTGATGCACGACGGCGGCGCCGACATCCGCGACCTGCAGGAACTCTTGGGCCACGCGGAGCTCTCGACCACGCAGCGCTACACGCACGTCGCGATCGAGCGGCTGCGCGCCGTGCACGCCAGGACGCATCCCGCGGCACACGCTCGTGAACACACGCACGCGCGCGCGCCTTTTCTTTAGCCGCTATAGCTGCTAAGTGAGAAGCGGCACGAGCCCTGAAAACACGCCTCAAGGAATTTTCCGCCGACTACGATGCACCGCCGCGCGCACTGGCGCGCCAAGTGCGCGCAGCGTAATGTCTTAGGCGTGTGGAGTGCGCAGGATCAGCCCCAACCTGTTCATTTCACGCAGGAAGACCCGATCGGGCTGGCGGGCGGGCTCAACCTGTACGGCTACGGGGCGGGCGATCCGGTTAACAACGCGGACCCATTCGGACTTGAGTTTGTGTTCAGGGGCGACGATGCGCGAGCGCTCGAGGACTCTTACCGACGAGGAAAGCGCATCCTGAGTGCTCGCGCTGGCAATGGCGATAAGGATGCTGCGGCAGCGCTGGGGCTGTTGAATCAGATGGAGAACGGGAAGCGCGTGTTCACTGTCACATCAGGACGCACCAGCACCGGCGCCATCGGAGAGACCGACGATGCCGGCAACGTGACGGTTGATGTCGCTCTCTCCAGAGAGGAACCCAACACGCGACTGCCCTTCGTCGTGCTGCACGAAATGGGGCACGCATATACCAAGGCGCTTTACGGTCCCAACATTCGAAGCGAGGCTTGGGCGCTTCTTTTCGAGAATACGGCGAGGAATGCGATCGGGTGGGAACTGCGATCTGACAATCACGGATACCCCAAGCACGTGCGGAAGCAATGAGACAGCTTGTGACGTTCGCCGCGACAGCGGCTTGTTTGGGCTGCGGGCCGACGGGCGGCGGGCGCTCGCCGGCTTACGGTCCGCTTTCCGACTTTGCGCAGTCTATCGTGTTGGACGATAGGTCGTGCGTGCAGGTTGCCCAGCGCGTCATCGTTGACGGCAGGGCCGTCGCTCGTATCTGCGCGGGATACAGTGATGATGGAGCATTGGGCTACGTCACATTCGGTCCCGGAGATACCGTTCTAAGCGTGTCGATGGAGTGGCGCTTCGGGCCGGCACGCCTCGATTCGGTCGCCGCGCGAGCTGCTGCGCGACTGGCAACGGGACTCAGGGACGCAGTGACGTGTCGACAGCAACGAGCATCAACGGTGTACGGCCTCAGGGCACCTGGCTACATCGCAACTCTCGAGGTCGACTCGGTTCAAGGCCGCGTTGCGGAGTACCGCACGCTTGGATCGTTCGCGGCGTGCGGAGTCCAGGCTGACTCAAGCGCGACAGTCGCGCACTGACTTCGTGTAGTGACGTGGCCTAGCATTACGGTCTGCAGCGGCGGCGCAGCCGCCGACTGCAACATTCGCTGGGCGCCGCTGAGGGCGCTCGATACGGATGTCGCCCGACCGCCCTTCAGGGTCGGGCGGCATTGGGCCGCGTGGATTGGCATGCGGTGGACGATGAGATCGCGGGCGTGGAGGGAGATCCATGACAGGTGCCAACTCTCGCGGCCTGCCGTGTGACCTCATCGCTCGGCGCGGCAAGCGTACGGAAGCATCGCGATGACGCCTGGCTCATCTCGGGAACCGACGGTCGTGAGCGCGGCGCAATGCCCATCGTTCGCCCGATACGCTCAGATCTTCTCGATCACCCGCCGCAGCCGCCCCTCGGCGTCCGCCGCCACGTCCCCCATCCCGGGATTGCTCACCATCGTGAACATCGCCTTCGGGTCGGCGATCGACACCGTCGAGCCGTCCCCCTCGGCCTGCACCACCACGTTGCACGGCAGCAGCAGCCCCACCTGCGGCTCGGCGCTCAGCGCCTTGTGCGCCAGCTGCGGGTTGCACGCCCCCAGGATCACGTAGGGCCGGAAGTCGACGTCGAGCTTCTTCTTCAGCGTCGCCGAGACGTCGATCTCGGACAGCACGCCGAACCCCTCCGTCTTCAACGCCTCCGTGGTGCGGGTCACCGCGTCGGCGAACGCGACGCCGGGGAGATGGCGGACGAACCCATAGGACACGCTGGACATCAGGACCTCGCTGGGGACAGGGGAGTCAGTATATGTCGATATAAAAACATATCCCGCTGGCGCCACCCCCGTTCCCGGCGGCATCCTTCCTTCATATGAGTACCGCCGCCGCCGCGAAGGGCCGCCCCTTCGACCGCTCCATCGTCGAGGGGCCCATCCTGCAGGCGGTCTGGAAGATCGCGTGGCCCACCGTCCTCCAGAACGTCATCGGCGGGCTCCAGGGCATCATCGACCACGCCATGGTCGGCCGCTACGTCGGCTTCGCCGGCAATGCCGCCGTCGGCGTCGCCTTCCAGATCTACCTGGTCGTGATGGTCTTCATCATGTCGATCTTCACCGGCATGGGCGTGCTCGTCTCGCGCTTCGCCGGCGCGGAGGACGCGGCCGCGGTCAACCGCACGGTCTACCAGGCGGTCCTCGCGACGCTCGCGCTGCTCTTCCTCGTCATCGCGCCCGTGGGCTGGTTCCTCTCGCCCACGCTGCTGGTCCTCGTCAACGCCGCCCCCGAGGTGCGCGCCGAGGCGCTGCCGTACCTGCGCACCATGTTCACCGGCGGCGCGGGGATGATGCTCCTCTTCCTCCTCGGCGGCGCCCTCCGCGCCGCGGGCGATGCGCGCACCGGGCTGCGGCTCGGCATCGCGATGACGGTGCTCAACGTCGGGCTCAACGTCGTCTTCATCCGCGGCCTCGGTCCCATCCCGCCGATGGGCGTGATGGGCGCCGCCCTCGGCACCGTCATCGCCGGCGCGATCGTCAGCGCCTACGGCTTCACGCGCCTCCTCTCCGGCCGCCTCGTTATCCACTGGGAACGCGGCATGGACTGGCGATGGGACTGGACGATCGTGAAGCAGCTCTTCTCGTTCGGCCTCCCCGCGGGCCTGCAGGGCATCGCGATGAACGTCGCCGGCGTCCTCCTGCTGCGCTTCATCGGCTCGCTCGGCAACAGCGCCGCCGCGCAGGCGGCCTACGCGGTGGGCTACTCCGAGCTCTTCTCGTTCATCACCTGGACGAGCGTGGGGCTGATGGGCGCCGCCGCCGCGGTCGCGGGGCAGAACCTCGGCGCCAACAAGCCGGAACGCGTCGAGCGCACCGTGCACATCGCCTCGCGCCTCGGGCTCGGCATCGCGGTGACCATCGGCGTGCTCTTCCTCGCCATCCCGCGGCAGCTCTTCGGGCTCTTCGGCCTCGAGGACCCGGCAGTGCTCGAGATCGGCACGCAGCTGCTGCGCTGGCTGAGCGTCTCGGGGCTCTTCATCAGCACGGCCCTCACGCACACCGGCGGCCTCACCGGCACCGGCGACACGAAGGGGCCGCTCTACATCACGCTCGTCTCGCAGATCGCGGTGCCGCTGGGCCTGCTCACGGTGCTGCAACTCTCGCGGCCGCTCGAGCCGTGGCACATCTGGCTCGCCATCCTGTGCGGCCACGTGATGCGCGCGACGCTCACGGTGCGGCGCTTCAGGGCGGGCAAGTGGCGCGACATCCGCATCGAGGGGGCGTCGATGCCGGCCCGCGCCGCGGGGACCTGAGCCGGCGCGCGCCGCTCAGCGCTCGATCCGCACCGCCCCGGCCTCCTTGAGCCGATTCGCGAGCCAGGCGTTCTCGCTCGCGCCGATGATGAGCAGCACGTCCTGGCCGCGCTCCAGGTGCACGTGGCCGATCATGTCCTGCGCGATGTCGGCGCCGCGGTCGGCGAAGCTGAAGGTCTTCCGCTCGGCGTAGATCACGAGCATCGCCGTCTCGGTGCGGTGCGTCGTGAGCTTGCGCGCGACGAGCAGTGCACGGAAGCCGTCGAACCGGTTGAGCGCGCGCGCGAGCATCTGCCGCTCGCCGGACGAGAGCTCGGGCGCGGCGAAGCGGTCGAGCTTGGTCACGGTGTCGCGCTCGGCGGCCGCCTCGCGGTCGAGCTTCTCCCACGCGTCCCAGCGGTCCTCCAGCCGGCGCACGGCTTCCGTGTCGCCGCGCTCGGTCTGGTGCGCGTAGAGCAGGCGGATCACCGCCGGCGTCGCGGCGGCGTCGATGGCGGCGGCGCGCTCGAGGTGCGCGATGCCATCGGCATCGCCCTGCGCGAGCAGCGCGCGCCCCAGCAGGTAGTGCGCCTGCGGGTGCTCCGGCGCCTGCTCGAGCAGCCGGCGCGCGATCGGCACCGCCTCGGCGTCGCTGCGCACGTGCGCGGTGAGCGCGGTGAGGGACCAGAGCGCCTCGTCGTCGAGCGCCTCGCCCGCCGCCGCGCGCGCCTCCAGCGCCTCGAGCTCCGCGCGCTCGGCCGCCGCCCGCTCGTGCCGCTCGCGCCAACGGCCGCGCACCTGCTGCCGCCATTCCTGCTCGAGCGCGCGCAGCCGGTCGGCGGCGAGCGGGCCGAGGTAGTGCTCGGCGGCGCTGGTGCCGAGCGGCTTCACGAGGGCGGTCGCCCTGGCGGTCGCGTCGTCCGCGGCGAGGGCGGTGTCGAGCACGCCGAGGGCCGCGAGGCGCTCCTTGAGCGTGGGGTGCGTGTCGCTCTCGGAGGGGGGCGCCTGCAGCGCGCGGCTCACGCGCACGTTGCGCATGGGAGACGACTCGGCGGCCCGCAGCACCGCGGGCAGCCCGGTCCACGATTCGGCGGGCGGCTCGGGCTCGCGGTCGGCGCGCGCCCACAGGTCGCCCCACATCTCCTCGTCGAAGGCGCCGCCGCGCGCGTGCAGCGCGACGAGCGCGGTGCCCATCGCCTCGCGGCTGGTCACGCGCGCCGCGTCGGCGTCGGCGGCGTACTCGTCGGCGCGCGACATCACGAAGCCGTAGGCGTCGAGGCGCGGGACGTACCAGCGCACGAACCGGTCGAAGAGCTTGCTGCCCCAGCTGCGGGCCTGCTCCATCTGCACCATCAGCTGGTGCCAGGTGCGCCCCATGCGCCACACCCAGAGCCCGCGCTTGGGATGCGCGCCGGAGAGGTGCGCGAACTCGTGCGCGAGCACGGCGTCGAACTCGCGCGGCGTGAGGCCGTACATCAGCGGCAGGCCGAGCACGAGGTAGGTGGAGGGGAAGCCGAGGATGCCGAGCCGCGGCACCTGCGTCACCGAGGCGTTGAAGTCCTCGGTGAGGAGGACGTGGTCGGGGCGGGGGCTCTTGAGGGCGCGGCGGATCTCCTGCACGCGCCCCTGCAGCTTGGGGACCTTGGCGAGGTCGAGCGGCGTCCCGTTGGGCGGCTCGATGCGCACCCAGAGCGAGCGCAGGATGAGCACGGCCACCGCGCCGAGCGCGAGGATGAGCTTGATGGGCCCCGCGGCGCTGCGCGAGGTGGCCATGATGTACACGAGCAGCGCGAGGAGCGCGGCGAGGACGGCGAGGACGAGGAAGACGTAGCCGTAGCCGAGCGCGATGAGGCCGAAGACGCGGCGGCGCAGGGCGTCGGGGGAGCGGCGCGCGGTCTCCTCGAGCGCGGCGACGAGTTCGCGGTACGCGGAGCGGTCCATGGCGGCGAAGCTAGGAATGGGACCGCGGGCTGGCCAGAGGGTCCCGGCCGGATCGCCGCGATCCCCGCTGTGTGATGTCAGACCCCATCGGCATATTGAAGCCGATGGCCTCCCTCCGCCTCGTCACCATCCTCGATCCCGCCGCGCTCCTCGCGCGCGCGGTCGACGGGCTCTTCCCGCTCGCGGCGCCGACGGCAGAGCGGCCGTGGCCCACGCTCGAGGCCTGGGTGGTGCTGCGGCAGGGCGGGCTGCGGGACGACCTCATCCGCCTGGCCGCGCGCCACGGCGTGGCCGGGTGGTTCGACGCGCCGGTCTGCCTCTTCAATGAACTGGCCGACCGCTGGGGCGGCGACGACGACCCGCCGCCGCTCGACGACGCCGAGCGCGAGGCGCTGCTCTCGCGCCTCCTCGCCGACGAGGCGGCGGCGCTGCTCGGCGGGCCGCACCTCGTGGAGACGTGGGTCCCCACGGTGGACCGCTTCCTCGGCGAGCTGATGAGCGAAGGCATCGCGCCCGAGGAGTTCGCGCGCGCGGCGCAGGCGGCGGCGCACGACGCGCTGGCGCGCGCCCGCGCGGCGACGCTCGCGCGCGTGCACGAGGCGTGGGTGGCTGCGCTCGCGCGCGAGGGACGCAGCGACGGGCGCGACGCCAAGGTGCGGCTCGCCGCACGCATCGCGGCCGATCCCGCGCGCTTCGCCGAACGGCTCGGTGGCCGGCGCGAGGTGCGCCTCGTCGGACTCGCCGACCTGCGCGGCGGATGGCGCGCGCTGCTGCGCGCGCTCGCCGCGTCGCCGGCGCTCGATCGCGTGGAGGTGCTGGCGTCCTCGCCCATCGCGATCGACGGGGCGGCGCTCGAGGAGATGGATGGCGCGGACAGGCGTTTCGCGGCGGCGCTCTTCACCGACGCGATGCCGGCATCGGGGCCGCAGGTCGCGCTGCTCGAGGCCCCCGACGCCGCGCGCGAGCTGGAGCACGTGGCCGTGCGGGTGCGCGCGCTGCTCGATCGCGGCGTGCCGGCGCACGAGGTCGCCGTGATCGCGCGCGAGGCGCGTCCGACGGTCGATGCGATGGCCGCCTCCCTTTCCCGTCTGGGCGTGCCGGTGACCGCGCGCCGTCGCACCGCGCTCGGGCACACGGCGCCGGGACGTGCCCTCGCGGCCCTGCTGCGAGCCGCCAGCGAGCGGTGGTCGCGCCACGGCATCGCCGAGCTGGCCGAGCACCCGCTGCTACGCACGGGACTCGACCCGCTCGTCGTGAATCACGTGGGCTATGCGAGCGCGCTCGGCACGCTCGACGCCTGGCGCGAGGCGCTCATCACGCTCGAGGCGCGGTGCGAGGCGCGCGCGCGCGGCGAGGAGGACGCCGAGGAGCGTCGTGCGGCGCTGCCGCCGCTCGAGCGCGTGCGCGCCACGCGCGCGGCGTGGGAGCGCGTGATGCCGCGCCTCGCCGCGCTCGAGCCCAAGCGCTCGCTCGACGCCTGGTGCGCCTGGGTGGCGGAGACGCTCGCGGACGGCGAGTGGGGGATCGGGGAGCGGCTCGCCGAACCGTGCGCGGACGAGGAGGTGTGGCGCGCGGACCGCCGCGCGGCCGAGGCGATCGCGGGGCTCGCGCGCGCCTGGCGCGAGGCGACGGAACGATTCGCGCACGCCGCGGCGCCGCTCGACGCCAGCGGCTTCGGCGATCGCCTCGCGCTGATGCTCGCGCAGGACCTGATCACGCCGCCCTCGACCGACTTCGGCGTGGTGGTGGCGGAGGCGCTCGCGGCGGGATGGCGGAGCTTCGCGCACGTCTTCGTCGTGGGGCTCGCCTCGGGGGCCTTCCCCAAGCGGCCCGCGCCGGGCGCGCTCTTCGACCCGGTGGAGCGGCGCGCGCTCTCCGCGGCGGGGCTCGCGCTCGATCCCGTCGATGCCTGGCGCGATCGCGAGCGCGAGCTCTTCCGCGTGCTCTGCGCCGGCGCGCGCGAGACGCTCACGCTCAGCTGGCCGGCGATGGACGCCGAGGGGCGCGAGGTCGCGCGCTCGGCGTACGTGGACGAAGCGGTCGCGACGCTCGCGCGCCGTGAGGGCGTCGCCGAGGCCGACGAGGTGGATGACGCGCTGGTCGCCAAGGGACTGCTCACCATCGTGCCGACGCACGAGCAGCTCGTGCCGCGCTTCCCCGTGGCGCGCGATGCCGGTGCGGTCGCGCACGCGCGCGAGGCGGCCGCGCGCGAACTCGCGCGCGACACGGCCGCGAGCCCGTGGAACGGCCGCATCGAGTCGGCAGAGCTCGTCGCCGACCTCGCCGACCGCTACGCCGAGCACTATCAGTGGTCGGCCACGCAGCTGGAGGAGGCGGCGAAGTGCCGCTGGCAGTGGTTCGCCAACCGGCAGCTGCGGCTGGAGGCGCGCGCCGACGCCGACGACCTGATGGAGCCCACCACGCGCGGGTCGATCATGCACGACGCGCTCGACCGGTTCTTCGCGGCGGCGCGCACCGAGTTCGGCGCGCCGGCCTATTTGCGCACGGACCACCACGAACGGGCGCGCGGCTTGATGGCGGCGGCGCTCGACGAGGCGTGGCGCGCGATGGAGGCCACCGGCGCCTGGCTCGGCCCCGTGCCCACGCGGCACGTGGCGCGCGCGGAACTCGCCACCGAGCTCGACGCGTACCTCGCGTTCGAGATCGAGTGGAACGAGAAGTCGTACAGCAAGGGCGCGACGACCTCGCGCGCCAACGTGCGCACCGGCGCCGCCGAGGGCGAGTTCGACTTCAGCGACGTGGCGCTCGAGGGCGGCGGCGTGCGCTTCCGGCTGCGCGGCCGCGTGGACCGCGTGGACCGCGGCGTCGACGAGCGCGTGGACGACGCGGAGCGCTACATCGCCGCGATCGACTACAAGAGCACCAAGGGGTCGACGCCGGCCGGCGGGAAGAAGGAGGCGTGGGACGACGGCATCGTGCTGCAGGTGCCGCTGTACGCGGCGGCCCTGCGCGCCGCGCGACCCGGCGACCGCCTCGCGCGCATGGAGTACCGCACCATCCGCGGGCCGGGGGCCGTGCACCAGCTCGTGCTCGCGCCGATGAAGAAGGACGCGCTGCAGGACGGTGAGGCCGGCGAGGCGAAGCTCGCCGGCGCGCTCGACGCGGCGGGACGCGTGATCGCGCAGCTGCGCCGCGGCGAGCTGCCGGCCGCGCCCACCGCGAGCGCGGGCTGCTCCCCCTACTGCCCCGCGCGCGACATCTGCCGCATCCCCGGCGGCCCGGTGGAGGGACGCAAGTGACGCGCCGTCCGCTCACGCGCGCGCAGCGCCGCGTCCTCGAGACGCCGGGCCACCTGCTGGTGGACGCCGGCGCGGGCTCGGGCAAGACGACGACGGTCGTGCAGGCGCTCTGTCACCAGCTCGGGCTCGAGGTCGAGGCCGAGGGCGGACCCGTCGCGCCGGTGGCCGAGCCGCTCGGCTTCGAGCAGCTCGCCGCGATCACCTTCACCAACCAGGCCGCGGCGGACCTGAAGCGGAAGCTGCGGGCCGCGCTGCGCGCCGCCGGCCGTGCCGACCTCGCGAGCGAGGTGGACGCGGCGCGCATCGGCACCATCCACGGCTTCTGCGGCGACCTGCTGCGTGACTTCGCCCTCCGCGCGGGCACGCGGCCCGGCCGCCGCACGCTCACCGACGGCGAGGCGGCGGTGCTCCGCGCCGACCGCGTGCGCGAGGTGCTGCACGCCGCGCTCGAGCGCGGCGACGTCGAGGGGCTCGGCGCGCTGCTCACGGGGCGGCGCCTGGCGCACGTCACCGAGTGGGTCACGGCCGCGGCCGCCGACGCCGACCGCCTCGCGCGCTGGGCCGCGCAGGCCGACGCGCTGCGCCCGCACGAGCGCGCCCTGCTCACGCTCGCGCGGCGCGCGGCGCAGGCGCACGCCGAGCACCTCGACGCGCGCGGCGAGCTCGACTTCGACCGCATGATCGTCGCGACGCGCGACCTGCTCCTGCGCGACGAGGTGCGTCAGGCGGTGCAGCGGCGCATCCGCCTGCTCGTGGTGGACGAGTTCCAGGACGTCGACCCGGTGCAGCGCGACATCGCCGAGCGGCTCGGCGGCCTCGCGGCGACGGACGCGTCCCCCACGCGCCTCATCCTCGTCGGCGACCCCAAGCAGAGCATCTACCGCTTCCGCCGCGCCGACGTGACGGTGTGGAACGCGATGGCGGCGCGCTTCCGCGCCGGCGCGGGCGAGGTGGTGCCGCTCCACGAGAACTTCCGCAGCAAGGCGGCGATCCTCGGCATCGTGGACGCGGTGGTCGGCACGGCACTCGATGCGCCGGTGGACGAGGCCGCGGGGCGGCAGCCGTTCGAGGTGGACTATGCGCCGCTCGCGCCGCGCGCGCGCGACCACGCCGGCGACGAGGCGGTGGAGTGCCTCGTGGTGCCCGAGGGCGAGGACGGCAAGGCGCGCAAGGCGGACGAGGTCCGCGCGCGCGAGGCGGCGGGCATCGCCGCGCGCGCGCGCGCGCTCCGCGACGAGGGCTTCGCCTGGCGCGACCTCGCCGTGCTGCTCGCCAGCTGGACGGACGCCGACCGCTACGCCGACGCGCTGCGCGCGGCCGGCGTGCCCGTGCACGTGCGGCGCGGCGAGGGGTTCTGGGAGGCGCGCGAGGTGCTCGACGCGGTGCTCGCGCTGCGCGTGCTGCGCGACCCGGCGGACGACGTGGCGATGGTGGGATTCCTGCGCAGCCCGTTCGTCGGCGTGCGCGACGACACGCTGCTCGCGCTCGCGCGCGTGCGCGGCGCGGCCTCGTTCGCCTCAGCGCTCGGCGAGGTGGCGGCGGAGCCGGAGCGGCTCGCGCGCGCCGCCGCGCTGCTCGCGCGCTTCGCGCCGCTGCGCGACCGGCTTCCCGCGCACGAGCTGCTGCAGCGCCTGCTCGAGGAGTCGGGGTACGTCGCCGCCGCCGCGCTGATGGACGACGGCGCGCAGCGCGTCGCCAACCTGCGCAAGCTCGTCCGGCTGGCCGGCGCCGCGCCGGAGCTCTCGCTCGGCGAATTCCTGCGCGAGGTCGAGCTGGCGCGCGCGCGCGAGGACAAGGAGGCGCCGGAACGGCTCTACTCCGAGATGGGCGACGTCGTCACGATCACGTCGATCCACGGCGCCAAGGGGCTCGAGTGGCCCGTGGTGTTCTGGGCCGACCTCGTGCGGGGCCGCGGGCCGCGCACCGATGCCTGCATCGCGGGCCGAGAGGGCCTCGCCGTCAAGGATGCCGCCGCCGAGGAGGACGAGGGCAAGGATCCCGTCTACGAGGCGGCCCGCCGCGCCGACGGGTTGGAGGCGGACGCCGAGACGCGCCGCCTGTGGTACGTCGCGGCCACGCGGGCCAAGACGCGGCTCATCCTCTCGGGCATCCCGCTCGGCGAACTCAAGGGCGAGTCGCCGGCGCGGCGCATCCGCGCGGCGCTGCCCGGGCTCGCCACCGACGCGCGCGTGGCGTACGAGAGCGACCTCGGTGAGACCTATCACCTCGTCGTCCGTCCGCTCGGCGGCGACGTGCCGGAGGTCGCACCCGGAGCCGCGGCGCCCGATGCGGAGCTCGCGCTGCCGCCCGCGCCGATGCGCGTGCCGGCGGGCGCACTGCGGTTGAGCGCGACGCAGCTGATGAGCTTCGCGCACGATCCCGCGCAGTGGCGCCGCACCTACGTGACGCGCTTCGATCCGGCGCTCATCGGCAAGGACGGGCGTGCCGCCGGCCGCGCGATCGTCGCAGGGCAGGTGGTGCACGAGGTGATGGAGCGCCTCGTCGAGGACGAAGCCGACCTCGACCTGCTCCTCGAGGAGGCGATCGCGCACTGGGACGAGGAGGCGCCCGAGGTGGCGTCGCCGCTTGGCCGCCGGTACCGCGCGTTCCTGCGCGAACGCATCGACGCGGCGCGCGGGGCGCCGGCCTGGCAGGCGCTCGCCTCGCACGCGAGCGCGCGGCGCGAGCTCGCCTTCCTGTGGGTGCGCGCCGACGGCACGGCGATCAACGGCGCGCTCGACCTCGTGGCGCGTCCGGATGACGCGGTGCGCATTCTCGACCTCAAGAACAGCACCGCCGCCCCGGACGCGCTCGCCGTGCGCTACGGCGTGCAGGCCGCCGTGTACACCGCCGCCGCGCGCGCGATCACCGGCGCGCCCGCCTGCGACTTCGACCTGCTCGTGCTGCCGGCCGGCACCGACGTGCCCGTGCCGCCGGCAGCGGACCTCGACGGGCTGGTCGCGCGGCTGCGCGACGCCTGACGCTCAGGGCGCGGGCGGCACCGTCACGATCGTCCCCGCGGCCGGCAGCGTGAACGGCACCACGACCTCCTCGCCGCCGCGCCGCTCGTAGCGGAACGTCAGGTCCACCCGCGGCGGCAGGTCGCACACCACCCAGCGGCCCTGCGCGTCGGTCACCGTCTCGCGCAGCTGCTCGCGCTCGCTGAACTTGGTCCGCTCGATCACCACCGGCTGGCCCCAGCGCACGCGCACCACGCGGCCGGCCACCGACTCGGTCGTGTCGCGGGCCACCAGCGTCCCCGTCGCCGCGCCGGTCGCGCGCGTGTCGAGCCGCTCGGGGCAGGCGCGCCCGAACTCCGTCGTCGCGAGCGGCGGGCCGAGCGGCGCCACCAGCAGCAGCGGCGCTCCTTCGCGCAGCACGGCGGAGAGCTGGCCGCCCGTCGTGCGGTGGCCGGTGATGTCGACGAGCGTCATCGACGAGCGCACGAAGGTCGTCGTGCCGTCCCCCTGCCGGTAGCCGAGCAGCGGGACGCGCTGGCGCCAGGCCGCGACCACGCGCTCGCCGCTCGCGAGGCGCGCGAGCCAGAACTCGTAGTGCGCGCCGCTCTTTCGCTCCTCGTCGCGCAGGCCCACGTAGCGCGCCTCGACGCCGAGCAGCTCGAGCGTGCGCGCGTGGAAGCGGTAGGCGCCCTCGATGTCCACGAGGCCCTTCCGCTCGCGCCGCGGGGTGAAGGCGAGGCGCAGCACCGTGTCGGTGGGGGCCGCGGCGGTGAAGCAGTGCGTGTCGATGAACCAGGGCGTGGCGAGCAGCCCCGGCTCGAGCGCACGGAAGACGCGCTCGCCGCCGACGGTGACGAAGAAGCCCGCCGCCTCGAGCTCGTCGGTGGTGGTGGCGCGGAAGAGCGACGGCACCGTCCCCTGCGCGCGCCGCACCAGCGTGCGCAGTGTGTCCTCGCCCAGCTTGGCGAGGCGATGGTCGAAGGTCGCGTAGCGCGCGGTGAGGTCGTCGCGCCCGATGGTCGCCTGGGCGAGGACGAACGACTTGCGCGCCTCCTCCAGCAGCAGCGCGACCGTCGCCCGCTCCTCAACCGACCCGCGGCCGCAGCTCGAGGCGCCGCGCGGCCACGACGGCAGGCGCACCGGCGCGTCGGCGAGCGTCGCCACGACGTCGGCGATCTCGTCCGTGCCGACGCGCGCAACGGGGCCCGGCGTCGGCGCGTGTCCCTCGCGCAGCAGGTGCAGGCGCAGCGCCGTGTTGGCGTCGACGAAGAGCGCGAACCGTCCTTCCGCGGCCGAGACCGCCTGGGCGACGTCGCGTCCGGCGCTGTCGCGCGCGACGACGATCACGCCGGGGGCGGGAGTCTGGCCGTCGGGCAGCATCACGGTGCCGATGACCTGCTGGGCGGCGGCGGCGTGCGGCAGGAGCGGCAAGACGCAAGCGAGCGCGAGGCTCAGCGCTCGTGGGGAGGCGAGGGAACGGCGCATGAATGGAATGAAGCGCCGGGGATGAACGGGGGGAAGTCGCGCGGACCCGTCACCGCGAGGATGGTGAGCGGACACGACGATAGACGTAGTCTCCTTCCTCCTCCGCGGCAGCGATGACGCGAAGCTCGTCGCGTCGAAGCACCCCGCTGAAGACATATCCGTTGAGACCAAGGGTCGTGTCCGCGACGAAGAACATGAGTGTGTCGCCTCGCGCACGCTCATACCTGCCCATTCCCTCTCGCGCATGCATCTCGCCGGGACCGCCAGCGACGGGGCAGTTGATGAAGAGGCTGTCGGTCATCGCCCAGTCGTCGCTGCTGAGGATGATCCTCCCCCAGAATGGACGCAGCGAGCATGAGTGACGGTTCTGCTCGCGCGACTCCAGCGGTTGATCGCCAACGCGCTCGAGGGCGAATACCATCACAGGCGGCGTGGCACCCTCTCGGTCATGTGAGAACGCGCCGCCACACGAGGCGGCGCTCGAAACAATGAGGGCCGGAACGAGCGCTATGAGTCTGCGCAGCGGCATTCTCCTCGAGATCATGGGCGGTTGTCCGGCTTTACGTCAGCGGTGGGGTCTCGCCGGCCTTGGCCGGGCTGCGGCATGCTCTTGGTGCGAATCTCGAAGTGCAGATGCGTTGGTGTGTTGTCCGCGTTACCGGTGTTCCCCGCTTTGCCTAGTGCCTGTCCGCTCGTCACCTTCTCTCCCTTGACCAGTGTGGACGCCTCGTCCATGTGAGCGTAGAACGAGAAGCTGACGATGTCCCCGTCGGCATCCTTGTGCGCCAGTTCGACGTAGTTCCCATAGGTGGCGGAGGTGCCCACGGCCGATACGGTGCCTTGGTCCACTGCCTTCACAGACTGACCACGCAAGGCGACGAGGTCCAAGCCCCAGTGGTTCTTCGTGCCCCCATTCCTTACGCGGCCATACTCGCCCACGCGCGAGTTGCCCGGATCCTCGCGAAGGTTCAGGAACAGCCCGAGTGGTCGGGCGCACTCGCGACCGGTGAGGTCCTTCGGGCAGAGCCCAAACGGATCCGCGTTGTTGACCGGATCACCCGCCCCGTACCCATACAGGTTGAGCCCGCCTGCCAGCCCGATCGGGTCTTCCTGCGTGGAATGAACCGGCGCGGCGCGGGCCGCGCCACCCGCCGCGCGCGGGGCTCAGCGCGGGAGGGGGTCGTCGGCGCTCCCGTCGACGTCCTCGGTCGCGAGCGCGGCCTCGGTGAGCTTCGGGAGCACGCCGCCCGGCGCGCCGTAGTGGACCACGAGGCCCTGGGCCTCGAGCGTCGCGTCCGGTGCCGGCAGCGTGAAGTCGCCGCGGCGCACCGCGAAGTACAGGCACCCGAGCTCCGTCGCCGGCCGACTACGCACGAACTGTTCGGCCTCGTCGAGCGCCCGCCGCCAGACGGCATGAGCGGCTTCGACGTCGAATGGCGCCGCGAGCTGCAGCCGTCGATACTCCTCGGGCCGGCCCGGGCGCCGGCGGCGGAGGAGCTCGAGCAACGAGCGCGGCGAGAGCCCGGGGTCCTTGCCCGCGGCCGCCCACACGAGGCCGCCGAGCGGCAGGATCGTGCGGTGCGCGTAGAGGATGTCCACGAAGTCGCGTGGCTCGTCTCGGCCGGCCAGCGCGAGCAGCTTGTTGAGCGCCAGGTCTATCGGGTGCAGCAGCCAGCCGCCCAGCGGGTCGGGGACCAGCGGCAGGAAGCGCCACGCCGAGTCATGCGCCCAGTCCACCCGCGTCGCGTCGCCGTCACGGCCCACCACCGCGCGGATGAAGCCGGGCTGGCTCAGCTCGACGCGGACGACGTAGCCCGCGGTCTCGAGGTGCGCGCGATCCGCCGCGAAGGCGGCCGCGACGCGCGCCTCGGAGTCGTGGAAGAAGTCGAGGTCGTCGCTGTAGCGCGCTGAGTGGGGCGTGAAGTGCAACGCGGCCCCGCCCGCGAGGTACCGTCCGGCCGTGGGCGCCTGCGCGAGGCAGGCGAGCAGTGCGTGCTGGAAGGCGGTCAGCGGCAGAGGCGGTCCCCCGCGAGGTACGCCTCGCGGTCGCCGTGCCGCATGAGTTGCTCGGCGACCCACGGCACGTCCGCCGCGGTGATCACCAGGTCCGGCGCGTAGGACCAGAAGCAGGTCGTCCGGTACCGTCGGAAGGCGCGCCGCGCTTCGCGCACGCGCACCATCGCGCGCGCGGCCTCGGGGGTCAGCGTGCGCCGACTCTTGCGCCCACCGCGGGCGCCGATCTCGGCCAGGTAGCGTCGGATGGCGGACATGCAGGAAGCGTATGTCGCTTATGTTCCAAAGTCAACAAGAATATTGACTTATGCAGTGTATTAGTGGACAGGATGGTGCTGCAGCAGCGCGCCACGCTATATGGACGGATTGAGCCGTCGCGCCCGGACGCTGGGCCAGAGGTAGGCTGCGGCCGGCGCGCTCCTGACCGGCGCCCTCGGCGGTATCTTCTCCCCCATGGCTCCTCGTCGCGTGCCGCTCAAGATCCGCTCCCTAGCCACCACGGAATCGGCTGCCAGCCTGCCCCCGACGGGCGGCTCAGCGGCCGAGCGGCTCGCCATGGTGCGTGAGCTGAGCCAGCTGGCATGGCGCTTGACCGGGCGTCCCCCGGGCCCGGGGCCGCGCGCGGCCGGCATCGCGCAGCTGCGCGCGTTGCGTGCGCCGAGCGGCGACCGATGACGCGCGATTTCCGCGACCCGCTCGCGGCGCTGGGCGAGTCCTGAGCGCACTCAGCGCCGCGCCAAGCACGGCGCTGGCGCGAGGGATGCACCGACACGCCGCTTCCCTCGGGCCTCACACGGGATGTGCGCTGCGCGTCAACCCGCTCGCGCTTCGTCCACGGAAGGAGATGGAATCACGAGCCAGCCGATGTCACCGATGTCCACGTGCGCATCGCGCTGGAGGATCTCATCGGCGAGGCGGGACAGTTGATCGTCGATGACCCCGGCCCATGGGACGAAGCGTTGGCCGTCGAACTGTCCAAGCCTGACGTGCCCGTCAGCGAGCACAGCTCGCGCGATGGATGCTGTTCGCGTGGCGATCTGTTCAGGCGTTCCATTGTCAGCGACGGCTTTGACGATCTGCCAGATGCCAACTCCATCGATCTCGCATTCCTTTCGGAATCGTGAGGCAAGCACAGCGGAAGAGTCGTTCATGGCTGTGATGGGTTGAACTTGATCTTGTCAAATGGCACGCCGGGAACGTTCACGTCGATGGTGGCCGCCGTGCCGGGACTTCTGCTCATCTGTGTGCGAAGCCCGATGGTTCCTCCGTTTGGCAGGGAGACGAGTTGGCCCGGGTACGAAGATCCGCTGACGGGTGAGCCGCCACGTGCCAGGCTGCTGAAAAGTGCATTCGCATCGTCGAGACCATCCACGACCTCTCGCGCCCCCGCACTGCCTGTGAGGAGCTCAGCGAAGATTCCCGATGCGCGAAGAGGAGAACACCGTCTCGATTTGACCGCTGGCGCGATCAATCACGAGAACACGGCGTCCGAACACGAGAGCAACCCGCCTTCCGTCGTTCGACCACACGAGGGGAGGAATGATGCTGTTCCCGCTGAAGCACGGAGCTCCCAAGCGTACTTGTCTCGCAATGGGTGCTGGATCGGTGGTCCGCGTAGGTTGCATCACGAGCGCGCACTCATCTGACTCGCTCGAGCGAAGGAACGCAAGCCACTGAGCATCGCGACTCAATGCCGGATCGCGTCCGTCCTGAATCTGAGACAGCACGATACCGCTCGATCTATCGGCGATAGCAATGCCCCTGGCGCTACCTGGAGCCTGCAGCTCGAATGCGATGAGCCGACCTGAGAGCGCAAGCGCGGATCCCGTGGGCTGAAGTGCATCTGCAAGTCTGACGTCGCCCGCGGCTCCCGCACGGACCGACACTTGGGCAAGCTTAGCAGGTCCGTTGGGGGACCCACATGCCGTCAGAAACAGCAACGAATCCTGGTCTTCGGTCCACGCCGGCGCAGTGTGAATTACCCCGCATCCCGCTGCAACTACTCGGGACCGATCTGATTTGACATCAAGTACGGTCACTGCACCGTCGTTCTGCCGATCCAAGAAGGCGAGCTGTCGACCGGTTGACGTGCTGGCTGCATTTGCTGACACGAGTACGCGGCAGAGGTTCTGACCGCCGATGCGCGCATACAACACGTGGCTTCTGCTCACCGTAAACGCGCCGGACCGAGTGCAATCCAAGGTAAGAATGTCACCACGCTCCAAGGTCGCTAGGGCACCGAGCAGCCAGCTAGTGTCAGAAGCCCAACCGAGCAATCGGATCGCGGCGTTCTGCGGAACCGGCGGCGCCTCAGCATTCGCGCAGGACGCAGCGATGGCCACGATGCATATGAGCATGCAGCGGACGAGCACGCTCACAATGGATCCTTCGCATTGGAGTCATTCGTCTTCGCCTCCTCTGCCCTCCGCGCCTGACGTCGATCAAATCGGCGCTTGTCACTCTGGACCTGATCATCCCATCTCTTGATGCAGATCAAGCTTGGCGAGTCGCTTGGCACTCCTGAATCAGGCCCTCCACAGAGCGCGTCACCACCGGTCGATGCTGAGAAGTACCCATTCGCGTGCCCGATCTCGTGCGCGAGCGCCTGCCAGTAGTGCTCCGAACTCGGATGGTACAAGATTGTCGCGTCGGGAGAGCCATTAGTTGGGACGAAGCACGCAACGGGGCTACAGCGCTGCAGAATGGAGAGATCGAGTACGTTCGCAGCCGGCCGGAACACCAGATTCACCTCAGAGATTGGGGCGAACATCAAGCGCAGATACGCGTCTCGTGGGGTCTTCGAGTACGCGAGTGCCCGGCCAACCGTACGTGCGGATCCAACCGTTTCGTGTGTCACGGCCTCGCCGAACGGGTCACTGTTGTTCACAGGATCTCCAGCCGCGTACCCATACAGGTTGAGCCCCCCCGCCAGCCCGATCGGGTCTTCCTGCGTGGAATGAACCGGTGGGGGCGGGCATTGGGCGGATTGCCAGGCGACTTCCGAGATGTCACCGAGCTGAACCGCATCAGGACTGATGGGCCGCTCGCGAGCATCCTCTCCGAAGCTGGCTGGATCAACCCAAGAACGCGCGGATTCTAGGAGCGATAGTGATCGCGGTAGAAGGTTTCTCCAAGCGGCGTGGCCGCGATTCTGACGTGGCTCCTCGAGGGCGGTGCGGGTGTCCACGCCTCGGCGTCCAGGATGGCAGCGGTTGCTTCCTCTGATGAGAGCACCTGTTCGTCGCCGGCGAATCCGACACCGCGATACGCCGCCACCATCCCGGAGGCGATCAAGTCGAGGACCTCCTGACGCAGCGCAGTGTCGGTGCAGGGAGTGCTCCGCGGCCCCGCGAGCGCATCGGCTCGTCAGCGGAGTTCCCAGAGCCCGACGAAGTCATCGACTGCGAGGTCGAGGATCGCA
>ERZ1645185.61-NODE-61-length-47802-cov-7.133579_pt1 | contig 47802 bp, 34 predicted proteins | sample MGYA00575351_ERZ1645185 | MGnify/ENA primary metagenome ERZ1645185 (study PRJEB40838, sample SAMN11284767) | freshwater sediment metagenome | isolation source: river sediment | host: Sediment | place: India: Jana village, Kanpur | collected 2015-12-17 ... | reverse complement strand
ATGCCGAGCCGCGTGCCAGATGTCACGCCGTCATCCCTAAATTCCCGGAAGACCCATTTTTTGTTTTGGTGATTTGTTCTGCGTTTGAATTCTTCAGCCTTTGATTTGTTCGCATGACTGTGCTTTTCACGCTTTCCGTTCTGCCGGTTCAGTCTGTTCTGCCTGTTCTGCATTGCAGTTTCCTGCCGTCTGGCCCTGCCGTCTGGCCCTGCCGTCTGGCCCTGCCGTCTGGCCCTGCCGTCTGGCGTCGAAGCAGCATGCGGTTGCCGAAGCCTTCCATAAGGCACAACATTCGGAATAGCCCTTTGCCCCATTCCCACCTCCCTGCCCCGTCCATGCGCCGTCTTGCATATCTCGCCGCGCTGTGCGCCGCGTCAGTCAACGCACTCCACGCGCAGTCGTCGCCCACGATGCCGCCGGTGAACGACCGCCCCAATCCGTATACCACCGTGTCGGACTGGGCCAAACTGCCCGAGGGACGCACGTGGGGCTCCACGAGCGCGGTCGCCGTGGACAAGGACGGCAAGCACATCTGGGTGGCCGAGCGGTGCAGCGTGAACAATTGCGCCAACTCGACGCTCGCTCCGGTGCTCAAGTTCGACACGCAGGGCAATCTCGTTGCGTCATTCGGCAGCGGCATGATTCTGTCACCGCACGGCATTCACGTCGATCGCGACGGCAACATCTGGGTGGTGGACTGCGCCTGCACGCTCGGCGCGGCGCAGGCCTCTGCAAGCAAGGGGCATCAGATTCACAAGTTCAGCCCCACCGGGTCGTACCTTATGTCACTGGGAAAGCCGGGCGGCGGTCGTGACAGCGCTTTCTTCTGGCAACCCAATGCCGTCGTGACCGATCGTGATGGCAACATCTATGTGGCGGAAGGCCACTCATCCCGCGCCGGCTCCAACGCGCGCATTCTCATGTTCGACAAGAATGGCGGCTTACGCAAAACGTGGGGCAGTTGGGGCAAGGGCGAAGGACAGCTCGATCAGCCGCACGCTCTGGCCATCGACTCGAAGGGGCGGCTGTTCATCGGCGATCGCGGCAACGATCGCATTCTCATCGTCGACAAGAACTTCAAGATTCTCGACACGTGGTATCAGTTCAGTCGCCCCAGCGGCATCTGGATCGACAAGAACGACAACATCTACGTGGCCGACAGTGAGTCCGGCTCGGTGAACCCACCGCACGGCGCGTGGACGCGTGGCATTCGCATTGGCAGCGCGAAGACGGGAGAAGTCACAGCCTTCATCCCCGACCCCGAAACGAAGCCCGCCAACACCAGCAGCGCCGAAGGGGTCGCTGTTGATGCGGCGGGCAACATTTACGGCGCCGAAGTAGGGCAGAAGGCGCTCAAGCGGTACGAACGGAAGAAGTAGCTGCCGCTTACTTCGGCAACTTCATCGCCACCAGACTCGTGTTCTCTTCCGCGCCGGTAGCGAACACGAGGTACTGCTGGCCCTTGTGCAGGAACGTCATCGGAACGGCGGTGGTCTTCGCGGGAATCTGCACGGTAGCCACCGTCTTGCCGGTGTTCTTGTCGAGCGCGAAGAGCTTGGGCGGTTCACCCGGCAGCCCGCCACTGCGGCCAGTGCCGTAAATGACCAGGGTCTTGGTGGTGATGGCCTGGGCCTGACCGCGGCCTGGCAGCGGCGGCAGCGTGACGCCAGCAAACAGCGGGTCACGGCTCGTCTGTCGAATGAAGCCCGCGTTGGGGGCCCACCAGCTCTTGTCACCCGTGCGCAAATCATATGCGGTGATACCGCCGAACTCCTTCGGCTTCGCGATGGAGATGCCGCCGATCATCGAGCCCGCGGCGCGACCGGCGAAGCCCACGTTCTCAGGCTTCTTGTATCCCTCAGGCGTGGGCAAGGCGCCCAGCAGGCCGCAGTTGCTGGCGGGTGAGCTGTACGCAAATTCCGAGCACGGATCGTTGAGCAGCGTCGCGGTGCTGAGCCCCGTGATGCTCGCCACGAAGATCTTCCCGGCTTCGGGATCGATCGTGGCTCCACCGTCGATGTTCACGCCACCGCTGGCACCTGGTGCATACCACGCGCACCGATAGCCGCTGGCATCCTTGCCATCAGCAGCGGCAGGCGGAATGTAGTACGGACCCATGCGGCACTTCTTCGCCAACGCGAGCGCGCTGTCACGGATGGCCGGTGTGTAGTCGATGAGATCGGTTTCGAGCAGTCCCTGCTGCGTATATGGTGCCGGCTTGGTGGGAATAGGCTGCGTGGCCGCCGACTCCTCACCCGGCACGCCGCTCTTGAGCACGGGCGTTTCCGGCATCGGCCAAATGGGAACACCGGTGATGCGATCGAAGACGTAGAGCCACCCCTGCTTCGTGGGCTGCGCGACGATCTTGCGCGGCTTGCCGTCGATGGTGACGTCCATGAGGTTCGGCGCCATCGGCGTGTCGTAGTCCCAGATGTCGTGGTGCACCATCTGGAAGTGCCACTTGCGCTTGCCGGTCTTCACATCGAGCGCCACAAGCGAATTACCGAAGAGATTGTCTCCGGGGCGATGTCCGCCGTATTCGTCCATGAGCGGCATGCCCACCGGGATGTACACGAGACCAGCCTGTTCGTCGGCAGCATACGGTGCCCACGCGTCGGTCTTGCCGACCCCCTTGGTGCCTTCCTTCGAACCGTTCTTCCACGTGTCGGCACCGAACTCTCCGGGCTGCGGCACGAGATTGAACTTCCACAGCAACTTGCCCGTGGGGATGTCGAACGCGCGAATGGTACCAATCGGGTTCGACGCGCGGATGGGGTAGTAGCCGTGAATGGAGGAGTTACCCACGATGAGCACATTGCCCACCACCATGGGCGGCGAACTCGCGGCGATCTGGCTGAGAATACCGACGGTGCCGTCAGCACCGATTTTCTTTACCGGGTCCCATCCTTCGCCTGGCTTCGCTTCGCGATACGGCGCCGCATCGGAGATGATGAGCGGGCCGCTATCGTCGACCGCCAGCTTCTTCATGGGGTAGCCGAGACCAACCATGAGATCGACTTCCCCGCCCTTCCCGAAGAGCGGATCGGGCTTGCCCGTCTTGGCGTCGAGCGACACCAGGTGATAGCCAGGCGTTGTCACCAGCACTCGCTCTTTCGCGCCCTGACTCCAATACGCCAACCCGCGACCGGCAAACTGTCGCGGCGCCTTCTGCCAACGAATGCCCTCCTCGACCTTGTACGACCAGAGTTCCTTGCCGGTCTCGGGGTCGAGAGCCACGACATGGCGCTTGGTTGACTGCACGGTGAAGAGCCGACCGTTCGCATAGAGCGGCGTCGTGCGATAGTACTCGTCGGGGCCGAACTTCTCGCCGCCCTTCCACTCCCAGGTCACCTGCAGCGAACCGAAGTTCTCGGCGTTGATCTGATCGAGTGGCGAGTAGCGGGTACTCCACTGGTCGGCGCCCCAGTGGCGCCACTCACCGAAAGCGTTCCCGCGCACGAGTGATGTGGAGGCCGCCGCCTTGGCAGCCGCTTGCGCTCCGGACGTGCCGGCGGTGACACCCAGCGCCAAACTGGTGCCGAGTGCGAGTGAAGTAACGGTTGATCTGGAGAGGGGACCGCGTCGGGTCATGGATGCTCCGTACGTGCGCGAGGGCGGGAAGCGGGCGGGAACGGCGAGAACGACTGCACGGACAACTGCGGAAATGACGGCGAATCGGAACGCGGCAGCGACGCGGAGAACGATGGTCTGGCACCACCTACGGCTCGGCTGGCAGAGTCGACGCGCACGGCCTTGAGCCATGCAGGTTCCGCGTTGAGTTCCGTCTTGCCGGCGGGCATGCCGTTGAGGCGCAGGATGTACGCGGTAACCCACACGTATTCATCCTCCGTGAGCGTACCCGGCGCGGCTTTGGGCATAGCCTGGCTCACGTAGTCATAGAGATCGTAGAGCGGACGCCCGAACCACTTGATCTGGAACGCCGTGCCCTGATGCGACGCGGTGGTGTGGCAACCGAGGCAGTTGCTGTTGAACACCTCGCGTCCCTTTACCGCTTGGTCGCTGGTGTACACGCCGCTCATGGTAGAGCGGGCCTGTGCCTCGGCCTCTGGTGCCGCTACGGCGAGCAGCGCGACCACAAACAAGGCCGACACGTTGCCCGTAAGCCCCGCGACGGCGGTGCGACGTTGCAGGCGGGCCATCAGCGATTGCAGCCCCCAGATGGCGCCCACGAGCACCAGGAGTGCCATGAGCAGACGAATGATGAACACGGCGGTAGATACTTCGAAGACGGGCATGGTGATGGGATACGACTCCAAAACGGCGAAACGGCCCTGGGTCCAGTGCCACGCTTCGTGCGCGACGAAGGCACTCGCGACGATGCTGGCGGCCCGTTCGGGAATGCGGGTAAAGAGGCGATCGAGCAACGGCACCGCCACGACGAGCAGCGCTACCTGTGCGAGTTCTACCCCTACGTTGAAGGCGAGTAGCGACGTGAGCAGATGAGCACCGGCGAATTGCAGCGTCTCGCGCAATGCCGACGAAAATCCGAAACCGTGCACCAGACCGAACACGAACGCCCACACCCAGCGGCGCTCGAGCTTCGGTGACAGCAGGTTGCCCACGGCCATGAGCACGATGGATGCGGCAATGATCACTTCCACGAAGGGCGCAAACCACGCCACATCGGGGGCAAAGCCCATCGCCGACGACACCAGCGTGAGTGAATGCGCCACCGTGAACGCGGTGACGACACCCACCAGCGGTCGCAGTTGCCGAAACGGCAGCACGAGACACAGCAGGAACAGCAGGTGATCGTACCCCAGCAGCAGATGCTCGGCACCGTGACCCACAAACGCCAACGCCGCGTGCCACCAGCGGGGATCGACGCGCACTTCGCCTGGATTGCCGTCGAAGGTGTAGCGTCGTTCCGAACCGTTGGCGTTTACCAGCGTGAGCACCGTGGTGGTGCGTACACCGAGATTCGCCCACGCGGGCGTGATGACCAGGTCGCGCACCGGCTGCGCAACCGGCACCTCAAGGAGAACTTCGAGCCGCAACTGACCGTGCGGGATGTTCACCGAGTCGGCGAGGGGTTCGCGCTGCACCGCCGCCAGTGCCCCCGCAAAACTGTCGAACGCGCGATCCGACGGCAGCGCCGCGCGCACCGCCACCACACGCGGTGCTGCGAGCGTCGTGCGGCCATCGCGCAACGTCAGCGCATCGGCCACCCACAGCTGCGCGGCATCGCGCAGATACGGCAGCGCGCGCGCCCCATCGAGTGCCTCGTTCGCGCGCAGTGGGAAATCCACATCGCGAACGGCATCCATGGGGATCTGCACGAGCAGACGCACGTGGCCGGCCACTGGGGCCACCCACGCGCGCACACCCACGTGCCGCGGAATTTCGTGGGCCAGCGCAACGCGACCGGGAAGCACACAGGCCACCACGATGGCGATCGCCAACAGGAAGCGACCGAAGCGCAAACGATATCTGGACAGGGGAGACAAGGCGGGTAGCTTCACGGTGCCAATCTTCACGAAACTACTACCGCGATGCGCGTTGCACACGGGTCCCCCACAGGGCGTTCGCGTGAGCACGGCTCGCCCCTCCCGCCCCACCGGAGTACGAGATGCCGAGGTTCCGTCCCAGCACCCGTTGGTCGCTGCTTGCCGTCGCCATCGCCGGGCTCGGCGTTGGTCAGGCGGTGTTGCAGGCTGACGACCGTCAGACGGTGCAGGCCCCGCGATTCGAAGTCGACCCGCTGTGGCCGAGGCCACTTCCCAACCACTGGATCCTCGGCTCCGTCATCGGCGTGGGCGTGGATAGTCGCGACCATGTGTTCATCATTCATCGCGGCGACTCGACGCTGAACCAGCGCACCGAAGCCGGTGCCGACGGCAAGCCGCCCATCGGTGAATGTTGCCGGTCGGCGCCGCCCATTCTCGAGTTCGACCCCGACGGCAACCTCGTGAAGGCGTGGGGCGGACCGGGCGCTGGCTACGACTGGCCCTCATCCAATCATGGCGTGGCCATCGACGCCCAGGACAACGTGTGGATCGGCGGCAACGGTGCCATGGATTCGCAGATTCTCAAGTTCTCGCACGACGGCAAGTTCATCGCCCAGTACGGCGCGCCCAAGCAGGCAGCCAACAGCAACGACATGTCGCACTTTGGGCGCGTAGCCAAAATCACGTTCGATGCCAAAGCGGGCGAGGCCTACGTGGCCGACGGCTACGGCAACAAGCGTGTGGCCGTCATCGATGCCAACACCGGACGCATCAAGCGCTACTGGGGCGCCTACGGCAACAAGCCCGACGACGCGCGCCTGCCCCCCTACGATCCGTCGGCACCGCTCGCACAGCAGTTCCGCAACCCGGTGCACTGCGCTGAGCCCACGAACGACGGGCTCGTGTATGTGTGCGACCGTCCGAACGACCGTATCCAGGTGTTCCAGAAGGACGGCAAGTTCGTGAAGGAAGTGCGCGTGGCGAAGGAAACGCGCGGCGACGGCTCGGTGTGGGACATCGCCTTCTCGCGCGACCCGCAGCAGAAGTATCTGTATCTCGCCGACGGCAAGAACGAGCGCGTGTACGTGATGGACCGGCAGTCGCTCGAGATTCTCACGTGGTTTGGCGACGGTGGTCGCCAGCCCGGGCAGTTCTTCGCCGTGCACAGCATTGCGTCCGACTCGAAGGGCAACGTGTACACCACCGAGACGTACGAGGGTAAGCGCGTACAGAAGTTCCGTTACAAGGGCATTGGGGCGGTGCCACGCGGCAGCCAAGGCGTGGTGTGGCCGACGGGCAAATGATGCTCGGCTGACCGCTTCGATGCATGACGCAAACGGCCCCGGTGACGATCACCGGGGCCGTTCGCGTTTCCGCATCGCGGCAGCTTACTGCGGAATCACCCCCTGGCACTCGATCTCGACCTTGGCGCTGGGCACGACGAGGGCAGCAACCACTACCGTGGAGCGTGCCGGCGGATTGCTGGGGAAGAACTTCGTGTACGCCCCGTTCATCCCCTGAAAGTCCTTCACATCCGTGAGGAACACCGTGCACTTGGTGGCCGCAGCAGCAAGCGTGGTCCCCGCAGCCTTGAACACCTTCTCCGTGTTCTCCAGCGCACGCGTGGTCTGACCGGCAATGCTGGTATCGCTCGGGCTGGTGCCGAGCTGCCCGGACGCGAACAGTTGATTGCCGACGCGAATGCCCGGGCTCAGCGTGGCGCTGATGCGCTGCCCTTCACCGACCACCGGCGTACGGGCACCCGACGCTTGCGCCGCGAGCGGGGCCGCTGCGAGGATTGAGAGGGCCAGCGCGGCAACAGCCGACGTGAGCGACGACTTCGAAACGGGGCACACTGCACGCATCGCGTTTCCTCCGGGGAATGCGTATTGCTTGTAGATGGAGCTCGCGGTCGCGAGTTGCGGGAACCCGAAACCGGACACCAGGGAGATACGCCAATATGCCGATGTTCGACTTCGTCTGCACCTCCTGCCAGCACGCCTTCGAAACATTGGTGCGCGGCAGTGCGGTCCCATCCTGCCCGGCCTGCGGCAGTACGACGCTCGAGAAGCAGATCGCCCTGCCTGCTATCAAGACCTCGGGCACCCAAGCCAAGGCCATGCAGGCGGCAAAACAGCGGGACAAAGCACAAGGCGCTGAGCGTATGCACGCCCAGCGCCAGTACGAGCTCAGTCACGATGACTGAATCGATCGGTGCCGGTCAGCAGCTCCGGCACTTGTTCGAGTTCTTCGAGCCGAGTTTCACCAACAGGTCGACCGTCTCGAGGAAGGGCGGAATGCGCTGCACCGGACCGTTCGCCATGTCAGCGGTGGTCTGGCCGCGGCGGCTCAATGCCGTCACGTCGGTGCCTTTGCTCATGAGATACTGAATGAGCTCGTTGTCGCCACGCGCGGCCGCGTGATGCAACGGATTGTAGCCGTTGTGATCGCGGGCGTTCGGATCGGCCTTGAGCTCTTCGATGAGGTACTTCACCGCGGGCATCCAGGCGTCCGGCGCATGCCGGTGTGAATTGGCGGCATAGCCTTCACCGTAGCCCACACCACTGGCCGCGTGAATGGGATATACCCCGGGACCACCATCGGGTACCGGCGGCAACCCTGACGGATCGGTGGCGCCAGCGGCTCCTTCTTCCGGCGCATCGTCGCCGGGCAAACGCCCGAGCGGCTTGATGGTAGGCACCGTGGGATCGGCCTTGTACTGCACGAGCAGCTTCATGGCCGGCACATCGAGTCCGTACGCGGCACGCCAGAACGGCGTCGCGCCCACCGTGTTCACGCCGAGCAGATCGAAGTTGTACGACATGAACCAGAGATGCTTCTTGAGGCGCACGTTGGGATCGGCGCCGGCCTTGAGCATCTGTTCCATGAGCTCGAGGTGCGTGATCTTCTGCTGCAACTGCGCCGTGGGCTGCGGATAGAGCGACTTCGGTGCCCACTGCGTGTTGATCACGGCGTAGAGCGGCGTTGCCCCGGCATCACTGGCCAGTTTCACATCGGCGCCCTTGTCGAGCAGCATCTTCGCCATGTCGAAGCGACCGTTCACCGCGGCCATGAGTAGCGGTGACGTGTGATCGCCCTCGCTTACATGGTTGATATTGGCACCGGCCTCGAGCAGTCGCTGCACCGATTCTAGGTTACCTTCACGAATGGCGAAGAGGAGCGGCGTAAGCCCGCCCTTGTTCCCGATGAGTTCACCGTACGACGGGCCACGCTGCTGGAAACCCGTAGCAGGACGAGCGGAGTCGCCGGAGGCTCGTGGTGCGCCCGCGCGGGCGGCGGGTGACGGAGCGGGTGAAGCGGAAGCTTGAGGGGCGGGAGTTGGAACTACGGGAGTCGCGGTCGCGGTCGGAGTCGGGGCGGCAGCGCTGCCGGTTACCGGACCCGAGCCGACGGGGAAATTCGGTGTCACGGTGCTGGGCGCGAGCGGCGACTCGGCGGCCTTGAGCGCCGCCACGCGGCGCGTACGCGCCACGAGCTCCGCGCGAATTTCCCGCTCCTGCTTCGGGATGTCATCAATCTTCGATGCCGCTTCGAGTCCGGCACCGGCCTTGATGAGTACATCGATGGCGCTCACCCGATTGTAGGCGGCGGCCCACATGAGCGGCGTCTGCCCCCAGGCGGTTTCACGCACGTCGACCGGAACCTTCTTGTCGAGCAGTGCGCGCACCGTCTCCGCGTCACCATGGCCGGCAGCGAAGTGGAGCGCCGTAGCGCCCCCGGTGCTGGTCGCGGCCAAGGGATCGGCGCCATTGGCCAACAGCAGCTTCACGAGTGCTGCGCGACCGGCACGAGCAGCCAGATGCAGCGGCGTGTAGTTGCCGTTACGCGTAAGCGCGTCGACCCGAGCCCCGGCGTACACCAATACCTGGGCCGTTGCGAGGTCGCCGCGCTGCGCCGCCCAATGCAGTGGCGCCATCCCGTCGGCTTGCGCCGCGTTGACGTCGAGCCCCTGCTTGAGCAACGCCCGCACTCGCGCCGTGTCGCCGCGCATCACGGCATCGGCCAGCGGCGCTTCCACCGGATTGACGAACACACCGTTCGCAACCGACTCCGGTCGGTGGCGAGCCGCCGACAACAGCACCACGGCCGCACACGCAGCACACACCGCGGCGGCGCGGGTGCGCACCATCGAGACTCGCGACATATCAGGCATTGGCGGCGTTCAGATTGAGGATGCCGTTGCTGTCACCGAACGCCGTCATGTCGTCGAGGCCGAGCGTATGCATCATGCTCAGCATCGCGTTCGCCATGGGCGTGCCGTCCGGGGCCTTGATATGCAGGTTGCCGGCGAGGCGATTCTCCGCCTTGCCGAGCACGATGAGCGGGCACCGACGATGGTTGTGGAGGTTCGAGTCGCCCATGGGCGAGCCGTAGATGATCATCGTCTTGTCGAGCATGTTGCTCTCGCCTTCCTGAATGCTCTTGAGCTTATCCAGGAAGTACGGCAGCATCGACACGTGGTACTTATTGATGGTGTTGAAGTCGCGTACACCGCGCTCCGTGCCGCCATGGTGCGAGGCCGGGTGGAAGGGCTTGTCCGTGCCGCTCTCCGGGTACGTACGACTCGAGCCGTCGCGACCCATCTTGAACGAGAACACGCGCGTGATGTCGGCCGCGAACGCGAGCGCCTGAATGTCGAACATCAGCTTCACATGTTCGGCGAACGAGTCAGGCACACCGGCCGGCGCCTCGGGGAGCTCGCGCACTTCGCCGCTGGTGTTGCGCGCTTCCACACGCTGAATGCGGCGCTCCACTTCACGAATGTCGGTGAGGTACCGGTCAAGGCGCACCTTGTCTTCGGGGCCCAGCGCGGCCTTGAGCGTCGACATTTCGCCCGACACGAAGTCGAGGATGCTGCGGCGCGTGCGGCGACGCTCGGCCCGCTCGGCGCTGGTACCACCGACACCGAACAGCTTCTCGAACGCCACCCGCGGGTCACGAATGACCGGCAGCGGTTCCGACGGCGACTTCCAGCTGATGGAGTCGGTATACACGCACGCATAGCCGTAGGCGCAGCCTCCAGCCTGGTCCACGTTCTCGATGCACAGCTGCATGGAGGGAATGGGCGTGTCCTGCCCGAATCGCTGCGCGTACATCTGGTCGAGCGACGTGCCCACCTTCACATCCGAGCCTTCCGTCTGCTTCGGATGCATGTGCGTGAGAAACACCGCGCTGGAGCGGAAGTGGTCTCCGCCAATCTCGTTGGGTGATGTGGGCTCGGCTTCACGCGCATCGGTGTTGCTGATGATCGTGAGGTAGTCGCGATACTGCTCCAGCGACGTGAGTGCCGTGGGCGACAGGTCGTACTGCCTCCCGGTCGCCGCAGGCGACCACATGTTCATCTTGGCGCCCCACTCGTTGCAGCCGGCCGCACCGTGCACCATTTCGATGGCGACGAGGCGCGGGGCCTCCTTGGCGTTGCCGAACGCACCGCGTCCGGTGGGGATCATCGCGTCGAGATACGGCAGGGCGATCGTGGCGCTCATCCCCTGCATGAACTGACGGCGCGGCATGGCCTTTCCGGTCAGGAAATACATCGGTCGGTCTCCGGTCGTGTTGGTGTAGGGTATCAGCGCCCGCGGCCGCTGGCCGGGGCTTTGGCGGCTGGTGCAGCCGGAGCGTTGGTCGCGGGGGCGGCCTTGGCCGGCCCTTCCGCTACCACCTTCCGCATCCGGAAGGCATCGCTCTTCACCACACCGAGAATGAAGTCGTTCAGCTTGTAGTTGTTCTTGCTCGCGGCCGCTTCAATGCGGCGCACGGTGGGCGCATCGTACCACTCGACACGACGACCAAGCGCATACGCCATGAGGTTCTGCGTAAACGACCGCATGAGCGGCACCGGCCGCTTGAGCAGCGCCTGCTGCAGCTCGGTGGGGTTCGTGATCTGCGTGCCGTCGTAGTAGTCACCCCGCGTATCGAGCGCCGAACCGTTCTCACGAATACGCCACCGCCCCATCACGTCGAAGTTGTCGAGCGCGAGGCCAATGGGATCGATGAACTGGTGGCACGACTTGCAGGTAGCGTTGGCGCGGTGAATCTCCATGCGCTCACGGGTGGTGAGCATACGCCCTTCCTTTGCGCCCTCGGTCTTTTCGAGGTCGGGCACATTCGGCGGCGGCGGCGGCGGTGGGGAGCCCATGAGTACTTCCATCACCCACTTGCCACGCAACACCGGCGACGTGCGGTTGGCCACGCTGGTGAGCGTGAGCACGCTGCCATGGCCCAGAATGCCACTGCGCGGCGAGCCAGCGGGATACGACACCTTGCGGAAGTCGCTGCCCACCACGCCCGGAATGTCGTAGTGCTTTGCCAGCGATTCGTTCACATACGTGTACTTCGCCGTGAACAGATCGAGCAGGCTGCGGTTCTCCTTCACCAGGTTGTAGAAGAAGAGCTCAGTCTCGCGCCGCATTTCGTGCGCGAGCTGCTCGCGGAAATCGGGGAACTGGTTGGCATCGGGATGCACCAGATCGATGTCCTGCAGACGCAGCCACTGCGCCGCAAAGCGCGTGGCCAACGCTTCGCTTCGCGGATCGGCGAGCATGCGCTTCGTCTGTGCGATCAGCACCGTGGTATCGGCCAGGCGTCCAGAGCGTCCGAGCGCAACCAACTGCGAGTCGGGCGGTGCGCCCCACAGGAAGAAGGACAGGCGCGAGGCAAGGTCGACACCACCAACCGCCACGCGACCTTTCGCGGCGGTCGGCACCTCTTCGACGCGGAAGATGAAATGCGGGCTCGACAGCATCGCCTCCAACGCCGTACGGACACCGATTTCGAAACCACCGGACTTCGCGCCTTCATCGTAGAAGGCGAGCAGCCCCTTCAAATCGTTCGCCTGTATCGGACGCCGGTACGCTTGCGTGCCGAGGCGCGTGAGAATCTTCTCGGCGCATGGACGTGCTTCGGCGGCGGACAGCGGACGGCAGCTGAAGATACGGCGGCGCGTTGGTGTTTCCGACACACCCGTGGGGTTGTACGGCCCCGTCACGGCGAAGTTCTGGATATGCGCCTGTACCGTAATGCCCGCCTGCGCCCCGATCTGCGTGTCGGCGATGCTGTGGCCCAGCGGCGTGATGTTGTCGTTGACCGGCCCTTCAAAGGTGCGGACGAAGGTGGCCGCAATGCGCTGCGGGCCGGCGCGGATGGGAATGGGCTTGGTTTTGATCTCCATACCCTGGGGATCAGCCTGTGACATGCCACGATCCACATCGAGCATGGCCACACGTTCGCCGTTCACCGACACCTCGATCTTTTCGTCGAAGGGCGCCGTGGACGCGAACAGCTGGCCAGTGGGAATGGCGTGCAGCGTCACGGTAAACACGTACTCGCCGTCGGCGGGGAACGTGTGGGTTACCGCAGCCCCACCGCGCGTGCCGATCGGCGCACCATCCACCTGATCAAGCTGCGACGCGAGGCGGGCAATCTTGAAGGTGCTGGTGGACACACTGGCCTTGGGATCGCCTACCGCGAGACGGGAGATTTCACTGGCCGCGTCGAGGTAGGAATCGAGCAACGTGGCCGACGGCAGCTGCACGTCGGCGATGTTGTCAAAATTCGCGCTCTTGGTGTCGAGCGGCAGCCACGAATCGGCCTTGATGTCGAGCTGCAGCACATCTTTGATGGCGCGCTCATACTCGGCCCGGTTGAGACGCTGGAAAGTGCGGATGCCCGGGTTCGGGTCGGCCGCATAGCGTGCATCCATGGTACGCTCGATCGACTCGAGGAGAATCTGCAGCGTGTCACCACCCGGCTTCGCACGGCCCGGCGGCGGCATCATGCCAGTGCGCAGCTTGTTGATCATCTTCTCTGCCACCTCAGGAGCCGTTTGGCCAATGGTGGCGAGATCGAGATTCTGCAGCGACAGGTTGCCCTGCTTGCGCTGATCGCTGTGACAGCCGGCGCAGGTCTTCTTCACGACGTCGCCGAGGGCGGCGGCCGTCATGGTGGAACCGGTCGGTCGCAACACCGGATGACCGGCGCGACGGCTGGCGCGCGTGGTGGCGGTGCGTACCGGATCGGCAGCCCCGTCAACAAAGGACAGGTCGTACGAGGTGGGCGTGGCGGCTGCCAGACCGGAGTTAGGCGTCGGTGCCGCACTTGGCGTCACGACGGGTTCCGGGCCATCGATTGTGGCGATGGCCAGCAGGGCGACACAGCCGGCACCAGCGGCTACCAGCGACTTCATCCCCGGGCCTCCAGGCTCAGGCGGGTGTGGTCGGGATGGAGCGCAGGAAGGGTCGCGCTCCACAAAAGGCGGGATACTTCTAATACGAACAAGATGAGGAAAGCGTTCGTCCAGCGGAACGGCTCGCTGACACCATATTCCGCTGGTCCCCTTTCAGCGCTTGTGCTCCCTGGGCCGTTGGGAGGTAGGACCTTCCTAACGCTTTTCCCGGCCGCAGCCCACTCCCGCCCGGTGCTCGCGGCTTCCCTCCCCACCCACCTCGGAGGAGTTCTTGCGTTCACGCTCGCGATCAAACCAGCGCTCTCGCTGGTTGCTGTCCGTTACCGCCGCTCTCGCTGTAGGGCTGCTGCCCCCGCAGCTGGCCCACGCCCAGCCACGCCTCAACCCGGTCATCGATCTGGTGGCGGCGAACAAGCCGGTATTCGGCCTGTATGCGCCGGCCAATCGCCGTGCCCGCCCTGGTCAACCGGCCATCCCGGCTGATTCGCTCAAGTCGATGAGCCAGCTCGCGGCCGAAGCGTTGGCGTACCAAAAGCTCGACTACGTGTTCGAAGGCACCATGGAGTACAACTTCGAGCAGTCGTTCCCGCCGTTCGCCGAGTTTGCGAAGGCCATGCACGAGGGCGGCTCCCCCACCAAGGGGAAGGCGGCGCGTTTTGCGCATCCGCTGTTCGTGAAGACGCCGGAGATTGCTCCCGACCCGGCCGTGGCCGCGGCACGCATTGGCCGGCAGCTCAATGAGGGCGTGGCCGGCGTGGTGTTCGTGGACGTGCTGAACGCCGAAGAGCTCAAGAAGGGCATTGCTGCCCTTCGCTTCAAGAGCAAGGGCGGCACGCGCTCGGACGATGTGGGCAATGCCCCCGCGCGATGGGGCATGAGCGAAAAGGAGTACAAGGAAAAGGCCGACCTGTGGCCGCTCAACCCCAAAGGTGAACTGTACAACTTCACCATTGTGGAGAGTAAGGAAGGATTGGCGCACATCCGTGAAATTGCCGCCGTGCCGGGCGTGGGTGTGCTCTTCCCCGGCGCCGGCACCCTGCGCGGCGTGTTCACCACCACCGATGCCAACGGGCAGCGCAAGTTCGACGAAGCCGCCTGGGAGGCCGCCATTCAGTCGGTGCTTTCAGCATGTAAAGAATTCAAGGTGCCCTGCGGTTATCCGGCTGGCGCCGCCGACATCGAGAAGCGTATGAAGGAAGGCTTCAGCGTGTTCGTGATCGGGTGGGGTGAGCCGGGCTTCAAGGCCGTCGACCTCGGCCGCGCGGCTGGCGGGCGCTGAGCGAAACGGGCGCTGACCACCTACAGTGGTCGGCGCCCGACTGACTCCTCGTTGCCGTTCTCACAAAACACGAAGGGCCGCCGGACACTGTCCGGCGGCCCTTCGTACTTTCAATCGATCAGCTTACGGGTTGCGATCGAGGCAGCCCGCGAACTTCGGGTTGTTCCGCTCGTTGAACGGAATGACCAGGTTCACGTCGGTACCGTAGCTGTTACCCGGACGGTACAGCATACCACCCGTCGGGAACACCGTGTTGGCCGCCCGGCCGTACTGCCGGATGAGGCGACGCATATCGCCAAGCCGGTGACCGGTGAGCCACAGCCAGTACGCGCGCTCCTTGAAGAGCATGTCGACCGCGGCAGCCTGCGTGGTCGGCGAGGCCGGGAGCGGCGCGATGGCGGTGCCTGAGAGCCCCGTGGCCCGCAGCGCGTTGAGCTGCGCGAACACGGCGTCACGATCGGCCTGCGAACCACCGGCCGTGGCATTCAGACGTGCCTCGGCTTCAATGAGGCGCGCTTCGATACCATCGGCCAGCACCGCCGGCGCCGCCTGCGACGTGTACTTCTGCTGCGTCGGCAGATTGCGGCTGGTGCCGTCGAAGCCCGTACGCGTGGACGTCACCCATGGTACGCGCGGGTCGGCCGGCGAAACGAGGTAGTCGATGCCGTTGGTGCCTTCACGCGTGCCCACGTTGTAGCGCGAACCGGCGACGAACGTTGCCTGCCAGATGCCGTTGTTCTGGCGGGTCGTGGCGATCGAGTGGCTCAACACATAGCGGAACGAGGTCGGCACAGCCGCGACAGCCGCCGCGGCCGCCGCGAACTGCCCCTGATCGAGCAGCACGCGGGCCTTGCCGATGGAGGCAAGACTGCGATACGTGGCGCCGGTAGCGTTGAGCAGCGCCGAGTCCATGCTGCCCGCAGCACGCGTGTACATCTGCGCTGAGGTGAGCGGGTCACCAAACTCGAAGTCACCGTTCGATGCCACCTTGCTGAACGGCACGCCCGAGCAATACCCCTCGGCGAACATCGTTTCGGTGTAACCACGAATGGCATACATCTCGGACAGTGAGTCCTTGACGGCTGCCGTGGTGGGCTTCACCGCCACCCACTTTTCAATCGCGGCGGCCATGCCGGCACGCGCCAGCTGCAGCTGATTGTACGTGGAATTGATGGCGCCGCCGAGCAACTCGCTCGCATTGCGCGCATCGGTGTTGTAGCGGTCGGCGAAGGTGTCCGTGGTCTGGATTTCGTCACCCAGATTACCAGAGGCCACGATGAAGCCGTCTTGCGTTCCGGAGTACGCCACGATGAAGTCCTGCATGGACCCATTACGGAGCGTTGTGACACCGAGACTGCCGCCGATGGCCGACTCAGCGATAACGTCGGGCGTGGGAACGTTGAGGAGGTCCGAGCTGCACCCGGTCGCCGCGAGTGCGGCGGCGAAGGCGCTCACGGGACGGACCACCCGGCGTGCGGAATTGAAGAATCGCATGGAGGTCTGTCGTCTCAGAAGGAGAAGTTCATGCGCAGCGTCATGATGCGCAGCGGCGGCGTGGAGAAGTACTCTTCGTTGCCGCGAGCGTCGTTGTTGGACTGGGCCGCTTCGGGGTCCACACCGCTGTAGTCGGTAAGCACGCCGAGGTTGCGGCCCGTGAGCACCACCGCCCAGCGCGAGGCACGGAAGGCGTTGGCCCACTTGGTCGGCATTTCGTAGGCTACCGAAAGTTCGCGGAAGCGGGTGAACGAGCCGTCTTCGAACATGCCCGTGTACACCGCCGACGCCGTGGCCAGCGCGTTGGCCTGTTCCTGCAGCGAGGCACTCTTGTCGTAGCGGCCGCGGCAGGTCACACCGTTCATGCACTGGTGACGCAACGTGTTGTTGAACTTCTTGAAGCCCCACTTGCTGTCAACCTGGCCGCTCACGCGCAGCTTCTTGTTGAAGAGCTCGATGGTGGGCGTGAAGGCGACTTCGCGTGTCGGGAACGTATTGCCCTGGTACACGGCCGTGTCGCTGAACGTGAGTTCGCTGGCCACGATGATGCCGTCGCCATTGGCGTCGTTGAAGCGGATGTCGCGATCCCACAGGCCGAAGAGCGGGTAGCCCGGCAGGTTGCGCTGCGTGTTGCGATTACCCGAGGCAATCGGCGACACGCCTTCGCCCAACTTGGTCATGCGGTTCTTGTTGGTCGATCCCGTGAGCAGGAACGACACCGATGCAGCGTCGCGGTCGATCACGCGCTGATTCCACGTGAGTTCAAGACCCGAGTTCTTGATGTTGCCGATATTGACGAACTGCGTGGTGAGGCCGGACAACGACGGCGCAATCGAGCGCTGGATGAGCGCGTCGGTCGTGCTCTTGCTGTACGACGTCACTTCAATGTTCGTGCGGTTCGAGAACATCGTGAGGTCGAAACCGAATTCGGTTTCAGCCGAGAACTCCGGCTTGAGGTTCGCATTGCCCAACGAACCCAACGACGCGGCCGGTGCGTCACCGTTGCTGAGCGTAAGCGGGCCCGGGGAGTAGAAACGCACAGCATCCGTGGCGCCGGGAATCTGGCCGGACGCACCGTACGTCCCGCGCACACGCAGCGAGTTGATGAAGTCACGACGCGGGAAGAACCCTTCGTCGGAGATGAGCCACGAGGCGCCGAGCTTGGGGTAGTACACCGCACGGGTGTTCTCACCGAACGCGCTGGCGGCGTCACGACGCACACCACCGGTGATGAAGAGGCGTTCGCGCAGCGCGATCTGCTGCTCCACGTAGTAGCCGAGCGTGCGGCGCTCGACGATGCTCTGCGTGCTGGAGCGCGTGGCGGCCGACGACACCGTGACACCGCCGGGGGGCAGGCCGATACCGGTACCAACCGTGCTCGACACAGCATTGCGCACGTACTGCATACCGACCGACGTGGTGGACTTCATCCAATCGGTGAGCTGGAAGGTGCCGGTGGCACCATAGTCCGCCGTCTGCTGGTTCAGGTCGACACGCGAGCTCGTGATGTTACCCTGGCGCACCGTACCGGTCGCCGGGCCTTCGCCCACCTTGGCGATGAACAGGTCGTTACGGTTGGTGAAGTCCGAGCCGAGCGCGGCGCGCGTGGCCAGCCACGAATACGGCGTCCACTGCGCCGACACACTATTGATGAAGCGATTGATGGCCTGCGTGGTGGTCTGCGCCAGCACGTCGCCCATCATGAACGAGCGATAGCCACGAAGCGAGTCCCCCTGCGCATCGCGCAGGTCGCCGCGCCACGGGCCACCCAGCGCGGCCACCATCAGGCCGGTGGCGTTGTCTTCGTTCTGCGGCAAGCGCAGGTCGCTGTTCACGAAGCCCGACGAGGCCTGGACGAACAGCCCCTTGCGCAGTTCCGCGTTCACGTTGGCGCGGAAGCTGTTACGCGACAATGCGTTCGGGCGCATGAGGTTGGACGGCAGCTCGTCCACACCACGCCGCGCCTTGATGCGCGTCACTTCGAGGTCGGGGAGCTTGTAGATGCCCGTTTCGCCTTCGGTCTGCCCCGAGACGAAGAACTGGACGCGATCGTTACCGCCCGACGCCTGCAGGTTGTACTGCCGACGGCTGCCGTCACCGATGGGGGTGAGGCGCGGGTCGTTGAGTACGTTGCCGCGCGACAGCGAGTCCACACTGGTGCAGGCGCCCGACGCGACGGCCGTGAGCAGACAGATGGCCGACGTATTCGGATTGGCCGCAGTGCGTCCCCACAGCGACCACATATCGGGATACACGGCGGTGTTGTCGATACGACCGTTTTCCGTACCAACCTGGTACGTGGTCTTGCCCGACTTGCCGCGCTTGGTCGTGATGACGATGACGCCGTTGGCCGCTTCGGTGCCGTACAGCGTGGCAGCCGACGGGCCCTTCACGATTTCCATGCTCTCGATTTCGGCCGGATTGATATCGTCGAGTCGCGACGGACCCGAGCCACCGACACCAAGGGCATTGTTGGTCTGCGAGCTGGCACGCACACCGTCGATGACGACGATGGGGTCGTTCGACAGCGAGAAGGAGTTCTGGCCGCGGATACGAATACGCGAGCCGGTACCGGTGGCACCCGTCTGCACGACCTGCACACTCGAGGTACGACCGGACAGCAGGCCGCCCATGTTCGACACGGGCAGCTCCGCGATCTTTTCCGCCACGTTGATCTGCGCCGTGGCATTGGCCAGTTCGACCTTGCGCTGCTGGCCTGTTACGGTAGTGACCACGGCCGACAGCGAAAATGCCGCCTGGGTCAGGGCCACGTCCTGGGTAACCGGTGTACCGTCCGTGACGGTGATATTGTATCGCTTGGCTTCGTAGCCGATGCGGCTGACTTCAAGCACGATGGCGCCAGCCGTGGGCACGCGCAGCGTGTACCGGCCGTTTTCGGCCGTGAGGGCGCCGTTCTGCGTGCCCTGCACGAGCACACGCGCCTGTTGAATGGGCTGTCCGGTTGCCGCGTCGGTCACGCGCCCGACAACCGTACCGCCCGCCGCCTGCGCTGAAAGCGCGGGTGGCACCGTGAGGCCGACGGCCACCAGGACCGTAAGAACAGAAGTAACCAGTCGGCGCATCAGCGGCACTCTGGCCGTCGTGGCTTGTGGTGGCGCGCAGCTGGCCGCAGCACCGTGGTGCTGGAGGCCGCCTCGATCGCCACGCGCGAACGCAGCAGGTACGAACAATCGCATCTCGTGACTCCCCGTCTCAGGATCACCTGCCGGTCACCCGATGTTGTGACCGGCCATGGCAACACACCAACGGACCGCACAGCCAAGCCGTCGTTGGCTCAGCGAGTCGGGACCGTTGGTTTGCCACTGGGTTGCTCGAATGCGAGGGCACCGGCCCCCGATCCGATAAAGCGCTGTTTGGTGTTGAACGGTATGCGCGGCTGACGCGCTCACCGGGATTGGGCGGGAACTGCAGATAGGTGGGCAGACTACTACCGAACATCGCGGGAACCATCTGGCGTCATACGCGTTGTTTGGCTCGGCAGACGCTACGACTGGCGTTCCATACTGTCAATACTTTTTCAGGGATAATCCCCTCTTTTCTCGGGGAATCCCTTATTGCACGCTATTCGACAAAGAGTGTTCAACGAACACGCGGCGCACTGCGTACTGCAGGGCGCCGCGTTTCTTTGTGTGTTGCATTGATACGGTGGTGATCTTGAAACACCGCCGTGATCTGGGCCCGAACGTCGGTTGATCAGTTCCCCGACGACACCGGCGGCAGGATCAACTTCACACCAGCCAGCGCCACCGAATCGCCCACAAATGGTGCAGCGCCAGGCGTGAGTCCGTTCAACTTGAAGATGTACGCCAGCGCTGCGGCGTACTCCTCTTTCGGCAACGTACCGGGGTTGCCATCGGGCATGGTGGTGCGAATCTGCTCGAACAGCGCAAACACCGACTGCCCCGACCACTTGGTCCGGAAATCGGGCCCGGTCACATCGTTCGTTTCATGACACTCGGCGCACGCCTTGCCCCACACGGCCTGCCCCGCTGTGGCCTGTGAGTCACTATACACAGGTACCGTGTCTTGGTTGTTCAACACCGCGTGGCCGGCGGCCAGCGGCTGTTGCGCCGTGATACGGGCGGCCGCCGCGACGCTCGTGGCGACCACGGCGAGCAGGATGGCGCGAGAAATCTGAGATGAAGGTGGCATGGCGGATGAACGTGTGAGGAAGACATTTCGCTGACAAGGCCCCCGGAACACCGGACCCAGACCAAGTGCGGCCCTTCCGCTCGGTGACCGCATTGCGGGCGGGCGAGTGGGCCGACATTTTCGGCGGATGGACGCTTCTCGTACCCCAGATGTTCCCATTGGCCCCGATGCCGTGCAGGTACCGGCCGATATCACCCTGACCGACAGTTCCTTGCCCCGCCGCGACTTCCTGCGGGTGGCCGGCGTCGGGGCCGGCGCACTCCTCGCTGGCTGTGCCCCGCCCGTCCCGTTCAGTGCGGCCCCGGCACCGGGCATCGACCCGAGGCGGTCTGGAGCTCGCCGCGATCAGCACGTCATCGTGATTGGGGCCGGTGCCTGGGGGGGCTGGACCGCGTACCACCTGCAATCGCGCGGCGTACGCGTGACCCTCGTCGACCAATACGGACCGGGGAATTCGCGCTCCACCAGTGGCGACGAAACGCGCGGCATCCGTTCCTCCTACGGCGACCGCGCCTCCGGTGAGCTCTGGACGCCGTGGGCCCGCACTGCCATTGCGCGCTGGAGAGTGTTCGAAAAGGAATGGGGGCCGGTGTTCCGCACCTCGTTCTTTCACGAGACGGGCGATGTGATCATGCGCGCCACGCGTGAACCGTTCATCACGCGCACTATCGATCTTTGGAAAGCGAACAACGTTGCGCATGAAGTGCTCAGCGGCGACGAGGCGCGCAAACGCTGGCCTGTCATCAAGGCTGACGACATCACCGTAGCCATTACCGAGCCCGATGCCGGTGTCGTGCGCTGTCGTGCGGCCACCCAGGCCGTGGCCTCGGCGGCCCAGAAGCTCGGCACCACGCTCGTGGTTGGCCGCGTACGCCCCGGCCCCATCGTGAATGGCCAGATGGACGGTGTGGTGCTCGACGACGGCACCGTGATTCGCGGCGACGCGTACGTGTTCGCCTGTGGGCCGTGGCTGCGCAAGCTGTTCCCGTACATGGAGAACCGCGTACGCATTCCCATTGGGCACGCGCTGTACTTCGGTGTGCCCGCCGGCGACACGCGTTTTCAGTTCCCCAACCTGCCGAGCTTCAATTTTCCCGGTGTCACAGGGTGGCCCATGCTGCCGGTGGATAGTCGCGGCTTCCGGGTACGTGGTGCCATTGCGGCGGCGCCGCCGGCTGCGGGCGCGCCAACACCACCGCCGTCGCCAACGGCTCCCCCCGATCCCGCCCTGCAGGATCCCGATCTCAGCCCGCGCTGGACCAACCAGGACCGCGTCGACGGCGCCCGCCGTTTTCTCGCGGCGCGCTTTCCGCTGCTGGCCAACGCGCCGCTACTGGAAACACGCGCCTGTCACTACGAATCGAGTGTAAACCAGAACTTCATCGTTGACTTCGTGCCGGGCACCAGCAACGCGTGGATTGCCGGACTCGGCCAAGCAGAAGGGTTCAAGTTCGGGCCGGTTATCGGCGACTACATCGCACAGCGCGTGGTCGGCATTGACGGTGATCCGAAGCTCAAGGCCGCCTTTGCCCTGCCCACCAAGGAATACGAGCGACAGCCCGGCTGATGCGACGCCCGCTTCTCTATACCGCTGCCGCGTTGTTCCTCGCGTATGAGCAGTACGCGTTCTACCAGTGGATGCAGCAGCACGGCACCGTAGCAGCCGGACTGTCGCACGCGTGGATGACGCTGCGACAGGACCCCATGGTGTTCATGGCGTGGAACGACATGGGCATCTTCACGGCGATCGTTCTCACGTGGCTCTGGCGAGACCTCAAGAAGACGGGCCGCTCTTTCGGGTGGTGGCCGGCGACGCTCTTGCTTGGCTGCCCGCCGTTGCTGGTGTACCTGGCCCGCTACACCCACGAGGAACCGTCCACGCACGACTAACGGCGATCCCCGTTCAGGGCCGGGGGGCGCGCATTCAGGGTTGTGGGTGTGCGCGCGCTTCGCGATAGAGGCGGCGGGTTTCGCCATGCTTGATCACGACGAACTGCTCGGGTGGCAAGCCACGCCTGGCCACGGCGGCCGCAAGATCACGCGGCGGCTGATCGAGTGGTTCGTCGGTGAGCGCAAATGTGCCCCAGTGAATGCCAATGGCATGCGCCGCGCGCACGTCGAGCATCACCTGCACCGCCTCCTCGGGGTTCACATGCTGCTGGCGCATGAACCAACGCGGCTCGTACGCGCCAATGGCAATGGCCGCGGCATCGAAGGGCCCGTGCCGCTCACCGATCTCGCGTGGTGCGTGTGAGTAGCCAAGGTCACCGGAGAACCAGAAGCGGAAACTCGGGTGCACGATGGCGAAGCTTCCCCATAGTGACTTGTTGCGATCGAATCCCGTGCGGTTCGACCAATGCTGCACCGGCAAGTAGTGCACGGTGATGCCCTGTGCTTCAAGCGTCACAGACGCGTGCCAGTCGAGCGCCTCAATGTGTGGTAGCACACCGCGCACGCGCGGCAGGTTGCGCGCGAACCATGCCTCGGTGCCGCGTGGCACGATGTACCGCGGTGCGCCTCCGGCCTGCCGGGCCAGCATGCGCACCGACGCACGATCGAGATGATCGTAGTGGTTGTGCGTAAGCAACACCGCATCGATGGGAGGCAGCTGCGATGGCGACAGCCCAGGTGGCTGATGTCGCCGAGGGCCGGCGTAGCGGAAAGGCGAAGCGGTTCGACTGAACACCGGGTCGAAGAGCAGATTCGCGCCGCCAACCTGCAGCAGGGCCGAAGCATGCCCAATCCAGGTGAACGCCGGCTCAGTGCGGTTCTCATGCAGATACTCGATGTCCGGCGACACGCCTCGAATGGGCTGTTGGGGCGGCTTTGGCAGCCGCCCGCGAGCACGCCGCCACATCCACGTGAGCACATCGCGTCCGCGAGTCTCGATGCCATGCTCCGGCTGCCCCATACGCCGCGCTACCCCTTGCGCTGCTTCTGCGCGCGGGCGCGGAAGGGGAGCAGAAACAGATAGATCCCCGTAATCCACAGGCCGAGCACGATGATGGCCGAAGGAAGGAACAGCCACAGCTTGGCAGCCTCGTGAAACCACGAGCCATCGTGCATCTGCTCGATGAGATCCGAGCGGCGATACGCCGACTGAAGCACGGCGCCCGTGGCGAGATCGACCTGCACTTCCCAGTGATTGACGGCGGCCACCTTCACCACCCCTTTGCCTGGACGCACATCGAGTCGATCGATGTCGGCCCACGATCCGATCTTCGCCTCGGGCACACTCTGCGCGGCGGCGAAGATCTGCTGCATGCTCACGGTGGGCACCGTATTTTCGGTCCGCTGCTCGGGCGGCTGAACCCAGTGCAGCTGCTTCTTGAGTTGAAGCAGCAACCCGGTGACGAGCACCACGAGGAAAGGGATGGCCGTAGCGATGGCTCCCCAGCGGTGCAGCTTGCGATTCCAGATGCGCGGATTGGACATACCGCAAAGTACGCAGCAAGACGCCGAGTGCCCAACGGGTGGGACCCGTTGGGCACTCGGCAGCACCTGGCGCTCCAGTGCGGGATCAGCGACCGCGCCGTCCCCACACCGGCGGCGTTGGCTCCGTGTTCAGCCGGTCGTTCTTCCAGGTGGACAGCAGACGTAGCGCCTCCTGGGTGGCGCGCTCCAACTGCGGATCACGACCGCCAATGACGTCCTTGGGGAAATTCTCCACGTCGATGTCGGGCGCCACGCCTTCGTTCTCAACGGCGAAACGGTTGTCGCGGGAAAAGAAGCCGAATCGCGGGGCAATCATGGACCCGCCATCGACGAACGGCGGGGTATCGGTGGTGGCCACCAGTCCGCCCCACGTGCGTGCCCCCACCAACGGGCCAAGCTTTCGACGTTTGAACATGTATGGCATGAGATCACCGCCCGACCCTGCCATCTCATTGATGATCATCACCTTGGGCCCCCAGATCCCGTTGGCTGGGCTGGTGAACGGATACCGTTCGCCAACGGGGTTGTTGAAGTACCCGTCGTAGTCGCGGCCCAACAGATCGACGATGTAGTCCGCAGCTGATCCACCACCGTTGAAGCGCTCATCGACGACAACCCCCTGCCGGTCCTGCTGGGCGAAGTAGTACCGATTGAAGCTGGTGTACCCCGGCACGCCGGTGTTGGGCAGGTACACGTACGCGAGCTTACCGTTGCTCACGCTGTCCACGTAGCGCCGGTTCGACTCCACCCACGCCCGCGTACGCAGCCCCTGCTCGTTGGCCACGGGCACCACCGTGATTTGTCGCGCGCCCTGCATGTCGGGCCGACTGTTCACGGTGAGCACCGTCTGACGATTCGCGGTGCCATCGAGCAGGCGGTACACATTGTCCGGCGCACGCAGCTCCACGCCGTTGATGGCGAGCAGATAGTCGCCGCGTGCAACGTTCACCCCCGGCGCGGCAAGCGGAGCGCGCAACTCCGGGTTCCAGCTTTCCGCGTCGTAGATGCGTGACAGACGATAGCGATCACCTTCAACGGTAAAATCGGCCCCGAGCAATCCGCCCGTCGCACCGGGCACGTCGGGCAAGTCGCCCCCGCGTACGTACGAATGTCCAATCGCGGTTTCCGCCCCCATGTTGTCGATGAGGTAGTTGAGATCGGCGCGGTGGTTCACATGCGCCAGCAGCGGCTCGTACATGCGCTTAACGGCGGCCCAGTCGGCGCCGTGCAGGTTCTTCACGTAGAAGTTGTTCCGCTGGTTGCGCCACCCTTCGTTGAAGATCTGCCGGAACTCTTCGCGCGGATCGATGTAGGCGCGCAGCGGTGCGGCCAGTCGTCCGGCACCGACTGGCGGAGCCGCCTTGTCGGTATCGACCAGGAACAGGCCGCCACCCTGTCCGTTCGCGCGGTACAGCAGTTTGCGGCCATCGGCACTTACCGTGTACTGCGCGACGCCCGACACGAAGAGTTGCGCCCGTCGTGACGACAGTTGAAACCGATGCAGCGCGTTGCCGCTCCCCGCTCCTGCGCCGCCGGCCGTCCCGGTAGCCGGAATGGGCTCGAGAAAGAACACCGTTCCCGCGGGACCTGCCGCCAGTGCCGTGTAGTCCCGCTCGGCCACACCAGGTACCACCACTATGCGCTGCTGCAGACCGTCGAAATCGATGCGCACCGCACGCGCGACGCCCGAGACGGCATCGCCACGTGCACTGTCGGGGCGCATACGAACCGTCGACGGCACGCTATCGCGCGGCACGATCGCGCGGGCCGCTTCTTCATCACTCTCCGGCAACAGCGGTGAAGCGTCGCCCTTGGCCAGCACCGCCAGATACAGCGCTTTCGATTCCGGTCGTTCGTACTTCGTCATATCGAGCAACGACGAATTGAGCGCGAAGTTGGTGCTGGCGAAGAACCACAGGAACTTGCCGCTCGCATCCCACGCAGGACTCGTGGCGTCGGCCATGCCGTCTGTGATCTGTCGGGAAGCGCCACTCTGCACGTCGTACACGAACAAGGCGCGCATGAGCGACTTGAGCCGCTTCGGGTATGCCAAGTAGCGTGAGTCGGGACTCCACACCGGCACAATGGAGCGATCGGCCATGAAGTAGGGATCGTTGTCCGCCACCTTGGCCTGCCCACTCACTACGTCCACGAGCCAGATGCGGAAATGCGTATCCTGAAACGCAATGTGTCGCCCATTTGGTGACCAACTGGGCGCATACGGGCGACTCGGCTCCGGCAAGGCGATCATGCGCTTGGCACCAAGCCCATCCTGCGGGGCGATGACCAACTGGTACTCGCCGGAGACATCGCTGAAGTACGCGATCGAGCGGCCATCGGGTGACCACAAAGGCGCAATCTCGGCAGCCCCGCTCGTGTTGGTGAGATTCCGAACGTCACCCTTCTCCGCCGGCACAGTAAACACCTCACCGCGTGCTTCAATGGCGGCGCGTTTGCCGGTAGCAGATAGCGAAAGGTTCACCACACGACCGCCGACATCCTTCCACGCCGGCATCATCCAGGGGAAATCGCCGACGGCGGTGATGTTCACCACCTTGGACGTACCAGTGCGCGCATCGAGTTCGTGAATATTTCCCGCCTGCTCGAAGACCACGGTCGTACCAGCCGCATCAATGGCCTTTACGTCGAAGTCGGTGAACTTCGTGACCTGTCGCAGCTGTCGCGACTTGGTGTCGAAGGCCCACACGTTGGAAACGCCATCCCGATCGGAGAGGAAATACACGGCATCGCCAACCCACACCGGGTCCATCTCCTTGGTGCCCGTGAAGGGCGTACTGTCGAGAGCAAAGCTCTTGAGATCGACAATCCAGATGGGTTTGTTCTGTCCGCCACGATAGTTGCGGCGCTCTTCATCCCACGAAGTGGGCATGCGATACGCAATGCGGGCACCATCTGGTGACAGCTTCCCCTGATAGGCCCGAGGCAGCGGCAGCGGTGCTTCTACGCCACCGGCCACCGGCACCGTCCAGAAACGTGGTGCCGCGTTCGGCGCCCACGTGGCGCGCGGCGATGCAAACAGCACCTGCGTGCCATCGGGTGTCCATCCCTGCACCATGTCGGCACCCGGGTGCCATGTAAGCCGTTTCGGCTGGCCGCCGTCTACCGGCACCACATACACGTCAGTGTTGCCGGCATATTCCGCACTGAACGCGACATGCCGACCGTCGGGCGACAGCTTGGGATTCTGCGTCTGGCCTTGGAAACTGGTAAGGCGTCGGGCCATCCCACCGGCCCGCTCCACGACCCAGACGTTGTTTGCATACGCGAAGGCGATGTGGCGACTACTCACGCTCGGCGTGCGCAGCAAACGCGTAGCGGATTGCGCGCCAGCGACGCGGCTCAGCGGTATGCTTGCCAGCGAAACACTCACCAACGCGACCGCGGCTCCGCGGGCCATCGTGCGCGCTGTCTGTCGAGACAAGGTAGGCATGCTCGGTTCGGAGGAGGGGACGGACACCATTGCCCGCGTGCCTACGATACGCCTCGCCTTGCCATGGCAGAAGGGGCTGCCGTTGCCTGGTGCTCAGTAGCTCCAGGGCGTTCCGTCGGGTGCGACCCGCAGGTCCACCTTGAGCAGCGTCTGGCTACGCACCGTTTCTGGGACGCCTGCGCGGAACTGCCGATACTCGAGCTGCACGCGCAGCGAATGCTCGTGGCGCGGATCGAGCTTCGTGAGTCCGGCATCGGCTGCGAGCCACGCACGCAGAGGCTGCTCGGTATTACGCCAGCCGTCAGACAACGGCAGTGCCGTGCTGCGTACGACGCGCCCGTTGTCCTCTGAACGATCTCGCTCCCGCACTTCGAACCGCACCCAGACTGAATCGTTGCCCGGCCGCAGATCTTTCGTGCGCAACGCGAGCACCACCAGCGGCACCGAATCGGGGAGCGTCTGCCAAGATGCCCAACTCCGCTGCGCGAATCGGTCACGGCGCAGGTCGGCACTCGAGACCACCGACACCGAGCCCCCTGTCACCGGCGGCGTCTTGAGATCGTCGAAGCCACCGAACTGCTCACGCACGCGCCACGCGACGTCGTCGTGCGGCACCGTACCGTTGCTCATCACCACGCCCAGCGCGTTGCTCTCGCCCAGCGCGCCGTGCGTTCCACCCAATGGACGCAGGCGATTCGCCACCGACACCATGCCGAGTCCTACGCGGTGGGAATCGAGTACGGAAACCAGAATTGGCGCCGGATTGCGAGTAGCGTGCACGTGGCCATGTACAATCCGTACGACTGCAGCGGGATACTTCGCCATTGTCGATTGTACCACCCACGCCGTTTCGCTGGCGAATCCCTCGGCATCGAGGGCCCCTGATGCGCGCAGTCGCTCGATGATTGGGAGCGCGTCGAGCGGGTCCCCGTGTTCGGCCACATAGCGGAAGCGAGCGGCCGCCTGTTCGCCGTTCCCTTGCGCGGGTACTGCGGGCCGCCAGTCGAGATGGGCGAGGTGTACACTCCCATCGGCGGCACGCGCCTGTACCCTGACCCGCGTGTCGCTTGTGCGCGTCGTTACCAGTTCAACCCCTTCCACGGCAGCGAGCAACGCGGCGACGCGCTCCACCGAGTCGGAGGCGCAGAATACGCCGAAGCCAGTGGTGACTCCGTCGACACTGAAGGCCACCTGGTTCGGCGCCACAAGCGTGCGCGCCACTTCGAATCCGTGCGCCGCCAACGATTCCGTAATGGGAATGAACACCGCGTCACGCGCGCGGTTGTGACCATGGTCGGAGAGCAGCACCATCTCCAACGTGCGCCCCGTTCGCCGACCATACCGCGCCTGCAGCGTATCAAGGCGCTCGCTGAGGTGGTCGAGATACCGCGCCATGTCGCCCCGGGTATGCTGCAGTGCATCGGGGCCCACGTTGTACAGATACACAGTTTCGCGATCGCGTGTGCGCAACACATGCTCTACATCGGCGTCCACTTCGCGCCGGGCCACAGGCCACGACATGAGATAGGCCCCGAGATGGTGGAACTTGGTATCAAAGGCGTAGTCCATCCGCTCCTCGTACTCGATGGGACGAATGGAGGAGAAGGCATCACCGAGCACCGCTTGGTGCCGAATGCTGTAGTACACCCGCTGATAGCCGGCCGGCGGTTGCACACCGAAAATGGCGTGCCATGCGATATCGCTGATGCTGGGGAAGGTGGACACCAGCCGTGCCGGGGCATGGAACGCGGCGAAGCGGCCGCGTTGCCGCGCTTCCAGCACATCGCGGTAGTCTACCCCGTCGAGCGCCAACACCATGCGCCTCGGAAGCGCCTCGGCCGGTACAGACCGTCGCAACGGGGCACAGGCCGCCAGAGTCCAAGTCAGGGAACAAAGCAACCAGACGCCGAGCTTGCTCCCCTGTGAGCCACGAATCATGATTCATCGTAGCCTACCTGCGCGCCCACACAAGTCCGCGCTTTCAGCGCTCCAAACATGCGCGTCCCACCGACGTACTCGCGATTCATCCCACTAGCGACAGGGCTTGGGTTGCTGTTCTTCGCACCTGAGCCCCTGCGTGCGCAGGGCTCGTCTACCATTCCCGGTACGGGTACCGTGCGCGGAGTCGTGAATAGCGCGCAGGGGCTGCCCATCGGTGGCGCCCAGGTACGCTTTGTCGTGCCCGGGCGCGGTGTGACCACGTCGGTCGAGTCTGACGATGACGGGTCGTTCACCGCCGTTGGGGTTCCCAAGGGCGCGGGTTGGGTCGTGGCTCGTCGCATCGGCTACCGCCCCGACTCGGTTCGCGTCGACGTGACGGGTGAGGAGCCCGCGCGTGCCACCGTACGACTCGATCGTATCGCGGTGGAATTGTCCACCGTGCAGGTCTTCGGCCGCCGGGATGTCACCGGAGTCATGGCCGGCTTCTATCGGCGCATGGGGTACGGCAACGGTCGCTTCTTCACCGCGTCCGATATCGACCGCCGCAATACGTCGCGCATGACCGATGTCTTCCGGCTCGTACCGGGACTGCGCATTGAATCGCGCGGGTTTCAGAACTCCGTACGCATGCGAGGGAGTCGGTGCGCGCCGCTGGTGTGGCTCGACGCGCAGCCTCTCTTTTCAGGCGAAGTCGATCTCGATGCGTTCGACCCGCGCAGCTTCGAAGGCATCGAAGTGTACAGCGGCGCCGCGTCAGTCCCGGTGGAGTTCCAGGGCAATCAGCGCATGAGCAGCGCGTGTGGCACCATAGTACTCTGGTCCAAGCGCGGTGAGTTGCGCGAACGGAAACGCAAGAAAGACGAGCCCAGCCCCAGCATGCGGATTACCCGCATGCTCGATGAAGGTGAGGCGTTTGTGGCCACTGATGTTGACGCGGCCGCTCGCCCCGACTCGTTCAACCTGATTCGACCCATCTATCCCGACTCGCTCTTCGACGCGGAGACCCCGGGCACCGTGCTCGCCGAGTTCGTGGTGGGCGCCAACGGTGAGGCCAACATGGAAACATTCAGCGCCATCACGAGCAGCAACCGGCTGTTCGTCGAGCCTGTTCGCCGCGCCGTGCGTGAACAGCGATTTACTCCGGCCGTCCGCAAAGGGCGAATCGTACCGCAAGTCATGCAGTTGCCCTTCGAGTTCGTGCCCGACTCCACGGCCCGGCGGCGGAAATGATGCGGCGCACCTTCCCGCTTCGCAGGCATCGCAAGCAGCCGCCAATTGCCATCGCGCTGGTGCTCGTTGGCCTTCTGCCCGGCATGGCTGCATCGCAGAAATCTCCGCCGCGCAAGGAAATCGGACGCACCACCATCGGGACACCCACGGCAGTGTACGTGGAACCGGCCACGGTGTCACGCACCGGCACCATCGTGACGGCTGCTATACGCGTGGCGCTGGTTCCCCCGCTCAAACACCCGAAGGGTGAACTCAAGAGCTCGCGCACACTGGGCATGTACGATTGCGCCAAGCGCACCGTAGCCACGAAGGAAAGCTGGTACTATCTCGACGACGCGGGCAAAAAGGAGGGCATGCACCGCCAGGTCAAGATTCCGGGCTTCGGCCCCGTTTCTACAGGGTCAGTTGCCGGCGTGGCGTTGGATTGGCTCTGCTCGGCCAAGTAGCAGCGCTCTTCCTCCGCACCTTTTTCCGCGCTACTGGCGACGCGCGGCGAGCAGCACCCCCGCAATCACGGCAGCAGCACCACCCATGCCGATTGCCGACAAACGTTCACCCCACACCAGATACGCGGCCCCGACGGCCAGCACCGGCTCGAGCGTGGCAATGGTGCTGGCACGCGCGGGCCCGATGAGTCGAATGCCGTTCGCGTTCGACAGATAAGCCCCGTAAGTCGCGACACTCGCCAGAAACGCAATGGCCGCCCAGGCGCGCCATGTGAGTGCCGTCCACTGCACGAACGGGGCAAGCACCACGGCCCCGGTGGCCAGTGCCCACGCCATGACACGCGCCGGCGCATTGTGGGTGAAGAGCGAGCGCCCGAGCAGGAAGTACAGTGCATAAGCCACACCCGACCCGAGCCCCCACATGATCGCGACCGGAGTGGCCTGGATGTCGGCACTCCCTGTAGCGGGAAACAGCGCCACGAGTACGACTCCGGCGAGCGTAAGCAGCAAGGCGCCCGCTTCCCGCCGCGAGACATGCTCGCGCAGGACGAAGTGCGCACCTATGGCCACCCACACCGGCGCCGAGTAAAGCAGAATGGCCGCCAGCGCTGCCCCGCCCCGCTGCACACTTTCGAAGTACGCGACATACAAGCCGGCCACCGCGACGACACCGAGCATCATGCTTGGTAGGCGGTCGGAACGCCTCAGCGCCGGTGTACTGGTGAGCGCCGCGTGTATCGCGAAGAGCAGCGCCGCGATGGAGGCGCGCCAAAAGGCCACCGTGAGGGGAGAAACTCCCTCCGCAAAGGCCACACGAGCCACCGGGCCCAGCAGCGCCCACTGAAACGCCGCGGCCACCACCAGCCAGACGCCCAGCGGGCCGGCACGGCAAACCGGTGCTTGCAGCGTATTCCCTGACGACGAAGCGCTCGACATGCCATAGCTTAATCGCTACGGTTGCCACTTCGCTCTTCTTTCTTCCGAGCACCATGCACAGACGCCACCTGCTGCGCATCGCCGGCTTAGCCGCCGCCACACCGTTGGCCCGCCCCTTTCTCGCCGGATTCCCCTCGGGCGACGGCGTGAAGGTCGATCCTGCCACCCTGCCGCGCGCACCATTGCGGCTGGCCCCTCGGCTTCGCGGCCCCGCCCTCGTGCTGCGGGCGCAGGAGCGGGTGGTGGAGATTGCGCCGGGGGTGAAGGCTCGTGCCTGGACGCCGGGCGATGGGCCCGTGGGTCCCACCATCGAGGCGCGAAAAGGCGAGAAGCTCAACATCGCGCTGGAAAATGCGCTGCCCGAACCGACCATTCTGCATTGGCATGGCCTGCGTGTGCCGGAGGCTGCCGATGGCCACCCGCGGCTCGCCATCGAGCCCGGTTCCCGGTACGACTACGAAATTCCTGTCATCGATCGCGCCGGCACCTACTGGTACCACTCACACGCGCACCATCGCACCGGTATTCAGTCGTACCGCGGCATGAGTGGGTTCTTCCTCGTGCGCGACGAACACGACGACGCCTTGAAGTTACCCTCCGGCGTGCACGAGCTCCCAATGCTCATTCAGGACCGACGTCTCGCCAACGACGGCACCCTCGTGTACGACCCCATGATGCACGAAAACATGGAGGGGTTCTTTGGCGACGCGGCCTTCGTGAATGGCATTCGGTTGCCTATGCACGAGGTGGAAACCACCACGTATCGTCTACGACTCGCCAACGGTTGCACGTCACGCATTCTCAGACTGGCGCTGTCCAACGGCGCGCCGTTCCTGATGGTCGGAACCGATGGCGGGCTGCTCCCTCGTGCCGAATCGCTCACGAGCATCGACCTCGGGCCCGGCGAACGGGTGGACGTTCTGGCTGATTTCGCCGCGGTACCCGTTGGCCAAACCGTGTCGCTGGTGTCGCAGGCCTTCGAAAACCCGGCTATGGGCATGATGGGTATGGGTATGGGCGGGCGCGGCATGGGCGGTGGCCCGGGCCGCATGGGGGCCGGTGGCATACCGCAGGGCGGCGCCTTACCGCTCGTGGAGTTCCGTGTGGCTCGCGCCGTAGCGCCCCAACCGTGGCGGGCACCGGCGTTGCTGCATCCGGAACGTTTCCCGGTGCGTCAGGCCGTGCGCACTCGTACGTTCCGCTTCGAAAGCATGCGCATGCAGCACACCATCAACGGGCGCGACTTCGACATGGCACGCATCGACGAATCGGTGCCCTTTGGCGACACGGAGATCTGGCAGTTCGTCAATCCGTCACCGTTCCCGCATCCCATTCACGTGCACGAAAACCAGTTCGAGGTCGTCGAGCGTATCGGCGGCCGCGGGCGCATCATGCCCTGGGAGCGCGGCCTCAAAGATACGGTGCTGGTGATGCCCGGCGAACAGGTGAATGTGCGCCTCACGTTCGACGTATACCGAGGACGTTTTCTCATGCACTGCCACAATCTCATTCACGAAGACATGGGCATGATGCTCAACTTCGCGGTCGAATAGTCCAGAGGCACGGAGTACAGGAGGCACGGAGGACAGGAGGCACGGAGAACGATTTCTCCGTGCCTCCCCTGCTCCGTGCCTCCTGATTTATGCCATTTTTGCCTGCAACCGACGATCGATCGCGTCGAGGAAGTCTTCGGTAGAGAGATACGGCGTCTTGCGATCGATGAGGATGGCCAGGTCCTTGGTCATCTCGCCTGCCTCCACCGCTTCGATGCACACCTGCTCAAGCGTGTTCGCAAACGCCGTCACGTCCGGCGTGCCATCGAGCTTGCCGCGGTGCGCCAGGCCACGCGTCCACGCGAAGATGCTCGCGATGGGGTTGGTGGACGTTTTGTTCCCCTTCTGGTGCTCACGGAAGTGGCGCGTCACGGTGCCGTGTGCCGCTTCGGCCTCCATGGTCTTGCCATCGGGGGTGAGCAGCACGCTCGTCATGAGACCAAGCGAACCGAAGCCCTGCGCCACGATATCCGACTGTACATCGCCGTCGTAGTTCTTGCACGCCCAGACGTAGCCGCCTTCCCACTTGAGCGCAGAGGCCACCATATCGTCGATGAGGCGATGCTCGTACGTGAGCCCCTTTGCTTCGAACTCCGCCTTGAACTCGGCGTCGAACACTTCTTCGAACAAGTCTTTGAACTGGCCGTCGTACGCCTTGAGGATGGTGTTCTTCGTGGAGAGATACACCGGGAAGTTGCGCTGCAGGCCGTAGCGGAAGCTGGCGCGCGCGAAATCCTTGATGCTGTCGTTGAAGTTGTACATGCCCATGGCCACGCCGCCGTCTTCGCCGAACTTGGCCACGTCGAACTGCATCGGCTGACGGCCATCGGCTGGCGTGTACGTGATGGTAACCGTACCGGGCCCCGGCACCTTGAAGTCAGTGGCCTTGTACTGATCGCCATGCGCATGGCGTCCCACCACAATGGGCTTCGTCCATCCGGGCACGAGGCGCGGAATGTTCGAAATGATGATGGGTTCGCGGAAGATCACGCCGCCGAGGATGTTGCGGATGGTGCCGTTGGGGCTCTTCCACATCTTCTTGAGCCCGAACTCCTTCACGCGCGCTTCGTCGGGCGTGATGGTGGCGCACTTGACCGCCACTCCGTGCTTCTTGGTGGCCTCGGCCGAGTCAATGGTGACCTGGTCGCTGGTGGCGTCACGATGCTCGATGCCCAGGTCGTAGTAGTCGAGCTGCACATCGAGGTACGGCAGGATCAGCTTGTCCTTGATGAACTGCCAGATGATGCGCGTCATCTCGTCGCCGTCCATCTCGACGACGGGGTTCACAACCTTGATTTTGGCCATGCGGGGAGTGCCGGGAGTGTCGGGGTGGAATCATGACGGGCCGCCCGAGGTCCGGGCGGCGTGCTACAGACTTGGAAGATGGGTCCGGTACCACGTGGGTTCCAGTGTGAGCTGTATCGTGGGCATTCCCCCTACCCGGATCGTCCGGGTTTCCCGGCAGCCGCCGGTCCTGAGCCCATGCAAGTTGGAGACATGCGCCAGATGACCCGCTTATCCGTGCTCCCGTCTCTTGCCGCCGGGATACTGGGCTGGCCCGCCGTGAGCGCCGCCCAGCCCACCGCCGATCCACTGCCCAAGGCCATCGCCGAAGTGGAGCGGCTCGATGCCCTGCGTTCGGCGCTCGCCGCCACGTTACAGAAGTCCGGGGCGCCGGCCGACCAGAAGGCCTTCGGCGAGGTGTGCAAGCCCGTTGGCCAGACCATGCAGCGGGTCGCCGCCGAGAACGGCTGGACCATGCGCCAGATCTCGCAGAAGAACCGCAATCCGGGCAACGCGGCCGACGCCGAGGCCATCTCGCACCTGCAGCAGTTCCTGCGTACGCCGGCGCTCCGCTCGGTCGTGATTACCACCACGGCCAATGGCAAGCCAGCGCTGCGCTATCTCCGCCGAATAACGGTTGAGCCCTCGTGTCTCGCCTGTCACGGCGAGAGAAGCACGCGCCCCGCGTTCATCGTGCAGAACTATCCGCAGGACAAAGCCTTTGCTTTCAAAGCAGGAGATCTGCGCGGCGCGTACAGCGTGCTCATGCCTCTTGCCGATAGCGGGCGGTGACGGCGCACTTCGCGCGACGCACGCCATGCGTGACCATGGTTCCCCACCACTCCCTTTTCCCGAGACCCCGATGAAAATCGTCGCTGCTCGACAGCGCCTGACGCAACGCGCGGTTGTTGTGCTGCTCGGCCTCGCGCTGTTCTCACCGGCACGGGCTGAAACCCAGCCAGCGCCGCCAAACGCGCAACTCGTGGCCGCCCGAGAAGGGCAGGAGCGCGAACTGCAGTCGCTTGCCGACGTGCATCGCTCGGTGATGATGCCCATGAGCGACGGCACGAGGCTCATGACGGATGTCTACGTGCCCAAGCAGCGCCCGGCCGGTGGGGTCCCGCTCATCTTGAGCAAGACGCCATACAACATGAACTGGTGGGATGTGCGAAACGGCGCCCCGCGTGATCTGGGCGCCGCACTCACCGCCATCAAGCGTGGCTACGCGTTTGCACTGCAGAACGAACGCGGACATTTCTTCAGCGAAGGCGAATACGACATCCTCGGCCCGCCAATTACGGATGGTCGTGACGCCATCGATTGGTTTACACGACAGCCGTGGAGCAACGGCAAGGTGGGGCTGGTCGGGTGCTCGAGTACGGCCGAATACCAGATGGCCGTGGCGAGCACGAAACCCAAAGGGCTGGGCGCTCTCATTCCGCAGGGCTATGGCGCCGGCGTGGGTCGCATCGGCAACTGGTACGAACAGGGCAACTGGTACCGTGGGGGTGCGGTACAGATGCTGTTCATCACCTGGCTATACGGCGAGCAGAATACGCAGCGCCCCATGTTCCCGTCCAACCTGTCAGCTACCGATCTCACGCGCCTGCGCAAGTCGTTCGACCTGGCCCAGCAGCAGCCGCGGGTGGACTGGTCGAAGGCGCTCTGGCACCTGCCGATGAAGGACATTCTTCGCGCGGTGGACGGTCCGCGCGGCATTTACGCGGACAGCATGCCCGTGGCTACGCGGGGGGGCATGATCTATCGCACGCCCAATGACCCGGCCTGGTACAAGGGCGGGCTGTATCACGACGACATGCCGTTCGACACGCCAGCCTTGTGGCTCATGAGCTGGTACGACGTGAGCGTGGGGCCCAACATCGCGCTCTGGCAACACGCCATCAAGGCGGCCTCGCCCGAGGTGGCTAAACAGCAATACGCCGTGATCGCGCCGGTTGCGCATTGTGCCTACACACGCGCCACGGCGAACACGGTGGTTGGAGAACGCAGCATGGGCGATGCGCGGCTCGATTACGATGCACTTACCTACGGCTGGTTCGACACGTTCCTCAAGGGCGAGAAGACGGGGCTGCTCGATACACTGCCGCGCATTCGCTATTTCACCATGGGCGAGAACAAGTGGCAAGCCAGCGACACGTGGCCGCCGCGCGGCGCTTCGCCGGTCACCTGGTACCTCACGAGCAACGGCACCGCTAACACGATGAACGGCAGCGGTGCGCTGGTGCCGAAGGCGCGCAAGGCGCAGAAGGACACGTTTACGTACGACCCCATGAAACCGGTGGAGAGCTACGGTGGCAACGTGTGCTGTACCGGCACCGCCATCCAGGCTGGTTCGTTCGACCAGCGCGTGCGGGAAACGAAGCCGGACATTCTCGTGTACACGAGCGACCCGCTCAGGGAGGCCATGGAGGTGTCGGGGCCGGTAAGCGTGACGCTGTACGTATCGAGCGACGCGAAGGACACCGACTTCACGGTGAAGCTCATTGATGTGGACACCGACGGACGCGCGTGGAACCTCGACGAGACGATTCAGCGCATGCGCTACCACACCGGCTACGACAAGCCGCAGACGCGCATGACGCCCGGCAAGGTTTACAAGGTCACGCTGGGGCCACTCAACACGAGCAACGTGTTCAAGGCGGGGCACCGGGTGCGCATCGAGGTGTCGAGCAGCAACTTCCCGCGCTTCGACCGCAACCTGAATACCGGTGGCGACAACGTGACGGAGACGCAGGGCGTGGTGGCGCACAACGCGGTGCACCACGGCGGCCGCACGCCGTCGAGCATTACGCTGTCGGTGGTGCGGCGCGCGAAGTGAGCCGTGCGTTGGCCTTCGGGTGAGATGTGAGCGGTGAGTGGTGAGGGGGCCGCGGATAGGAGCAGATCGGGCGGATCGAACGCGGATACTGCTTGGTGCCCCTGAAATGACAACGGCGCCGCTCCTCGGGATCGAGGGGCGGCGCCGTGGTGTTGCGGGGGATGCTTAGAAGCCGGAGACGTTGAGGCGGCCGCCGGTGACGGTCTTGCCCGAGAGGGATGCCGTAGGCGTAGCGCTGTTCAGGATGGCGCTCTTGATCTGCGCCGCCGTCGCACCCGGGTTGAGCGACGCGTACAGCGCTACCGCCCCACTTACGTGCGGCGTGGCCATAGAGGTGCCGCTGTAGCTGGCGTAGCTGGAAATGACCTTGCCCTTCGAGCTCTTCGGCACCGTGCTCCAGATGGCGCTGCCCGGGGCGCCGATGTCCACCGTAGTCGCACCATACTGCGAGAACGAGCTCAGCGCACCGGTGCTTGTGATGGACGCGACGGCGATGATGTTTTCGCTCGTGTAGCCAGAGGGATAGGACGGCGTGGCGTCATTGTTTGTGCCACTGTTACCGGCCGCAGCGACGAACAGAATGCCGGCGTTGTTCGCGCGATCGATCGCATCCTTGAGCGCCTGCGAGAATCCGCCACCACCCCACGAGTTATTGGTGGCCACGATGTTCACGCCGCGGTTCTTGAGCCCCGTGAAGTAGTCGACCGCCTTCACCGCGTTGGCCGTCGTGCCACCACGGCTGCCGAGAAACTTGGCACTCAGCAGCTTCACGCTCCACACCACGCCGGCCACGCCCTTGCTATTGCCGCCCACACCACCAATGGTACCCGCCACGTGCGTGCCGTGATCGTCGCCGACACCGTCGAAGACTGAACTGTTGTTACCGTCGAAGTCCCAGCCGTACACGTCGTCGACGAGGCCATTGCCGTCGTCGTCGCGGCCGTTCCCGGCAACCTCGCCCGGGTTCACGCCGGCGTTCGCGGCGAGATCCTCATGCGCGTACATGTACCCTTCGTCGATGATGCCGATATACACGCTCGAGGAACCAGTCTTGTTGGCGGCCCACGCCTCGTTGGCGCGCGACCCAAACTGATTGTTGCCAGCCGACATCCCCCACAACGACCCGTTCGTGAAATAGGTGTCGTTGCTGGTGGCATGGTGCTTGTAGATCCAATTCGGCTCCGCGTACTCCACATCCGGGTCGGCCTGCAGTGCCGCGATGGCGCGCTGCACATCGCCGCTGACCCGCACGCGGGAGATACCGACTCGGCGACCCTGCGCACGCATGGCGCCCGTGAGGATGTCTTCGGCCACCTGCCCGCCGGCACGCCCCAGCGCCCGGCCACGCGACGCCGCCGTAGCGCCGTCGCGGAACTTCACCAGCACTTCGCCGGCCACGAACTCCGGCGGCCCGGCCTGCACCGCCGCCATGGCGTCGGCGGCGCTCATCACCGCGGCACCGTCATCAGGAGAAGTGAGCGAGGTATCGCTCGAGCAGGCAGCAACCAACGAGACGGCGCCAACAGCGGCCAACTGCGACAGACGGCGGGCGGACGGACGATTCACAAACGCTCCTATTCGACGTAGGCGGGACGAGCAGTCGATGGGCGAGACGGAACGCACGAGAACCGTCTCGAGTGGAAGGACAACGCCACCATGCGATTCAGGTTGCCTGTGCGTCAAGAGCGCGCGGGCCCAATTCATTCCACAACCACCATTCATGAACAACATTTAATTGCGAGCACCGTGAGCTACGTCACAGCACGCGCCACTCGCTCTCAGCCGCGCTCCTCGAACACGCCCACGTTGCGGTTCTTCTCCACGTTGTCGGCGGTGAAGTAGCGGCCGTTCATGGCGATGTACACGCCAGCCGGCAGCGTCTGCACGAAGCTGAGCGCGCTGCCGAGATTGAACAGGCCGTCGGAGCTGCCAAACGCATACGGCACCATGGCGCCGGTGAGCACGATCGTTTTGTCCAACGCCGCGCCGGCCAACACTCGCGCGGTTTCCACCATGGTGTCGGTGCCGTGCGTGATGACGATGCGCGTTTCGACCGCGTCGCGGCACGCCTCCACCACACGCACGCGATGCGCTTCTTTCATTTCGAGGCTGTCAATCATCATCAGCACTTCCACCTGCACGTCGAGCATGCAACGCCCGCGGCGCAGCATCTCCGGCAGGTGCGTCTCCTCGAAGTGCAGCGTCCCGGTGAGTTCGTCGTACTCCTTGTCGAACGTGCCGCCGGTAACAAAGACCCGCACACTCATGTGGTCTCCTCGGTGTCCTGCACTCTCAAGGCCGCACGCGCGGCCCGTTCGCGCGCTCGCGCCTTTGCGGCCTTTTCACGCGACTTCTTGGCGGCCTTTTCGGCTGCAATACGCTCCGCCTCGGCAATCACCGCTTCGCGAGCCGCAATCTCCTGCTCGCGTGCACGCCACGCCGCGCGATCACGCGATTCGGCTTCGCGCGTGCGCTGCAGACTCTCAGCGTCGCGCCAGGCAGCCACCTTGGCGTGATCGCCGCCCACCAGCACCTCGGGTACGGCAACGCCTCGATAGGTTGCCGGCCGCGTGTAGCTGGGCGCACTGATGCCGCGATCGAAGAACGAATCGGTGCGGGCGCTTTCGATGTCGCCCATGGCGCCCGGCAGCAACCGTACCGTGGCGTCGACGATGGCCAGTGCCGCCGGCTCACCACCGCTCAACACGAAGTCACCCAATGACAGCTCTTCGGTGGCGAGGTGTGTGGCCACGCGCTCGTCGATGTCCTTGTAGTGCCCGCATAGCAACGTGAGCTCGGTGCCGGAGGCAAAGCGCACAGCGTCGGCGTGCGAGAAGCGACGTCCGCGGGGGGAGAGCAGTACGATAGGCGACGTGGCGCCCACCGACTCCACCGCATCGAAGAACGGTCCGGGCTTCATTACCATGCCGGGACCGCCGCCAAACGGGTAGTCGTCAACCGTTTTGTGCCGATCGTTCGTGAAATCGCGCAGGTTCACGAAATGGTACGTCACCCCGCCGGCCGCAGCGGCCTTCGCGGGAATACTCAGCGAGAGCGGCCCCGCGAAGAACTCGGGGAAGATGGTGACGATGTTGATGCGCAGCATTCGCGACGCCGGAAGCGGTCAGTCGAACAGGCCGTCGAGCGGCGCATACACGATGATGCGCGTGTCTTCGTCGACCGACAGCACGAGGTCGTCGTTGTACGGCACGAGCGGTCTCCCGGTGGCCGTTTCGACCTCGAGAATGTACCCCTGCGGCGCGTCGTACACATCGCGCACTTCACCCACAAGACCACGCCCTTCCACTTCGACGCGCATGCCGATGAGATCGCCCACGTAGACCTCGTCGTCGTCGGGCTCCGGGAGCGTGTCGGCGTCGGCCAGCAAGTACCGCCCACGCCAGCCATCGGCCACGTCGCGGTCGGTGACCTCGACGACGCGCACCAGCCACTCCTTGTTCATGGGGCGGCCGTCTTCGACATGCATAGGCTGCGCGTCAGCATTGGGCGCGAGATTGCCTTCGCGGTCACCGGCAAAAAGCACAGCGCCGGACGCAAGCATCACGTCCGGCGCATCGCTCAACGATTCGACGGCCCAGCCGCCGCGCACACCGTGTGCGCGACGAACTCGACCGACGACGATGTACTCAGCCAGTTCAGGCCTCGCCGGTGGGCATAGCCACGGCGGCCGCCTGCAGCTTGGCCGCAAGACGCGCTTCGTGACGAGCCTTGAGGATGCCGGCACGACGGATGAGCGAACGCACGGTATCGGTGGGCTGGGCGCCCACGTTGAGCCAGTAGTTCACACGATCGGCGTCGAGGTTGATGGCGTTCTCGCCACCACGCGGCTGGTACTGCCCGAGGATCTCGATGAAACGGCCATCGCGCGGCGCCTGCGAATCGGCAACAACAATTCGGTACATCGGGGTCTTCTTCCGGCCTTCGCGGCGGAGACGGATCTTGACGGCCATGAGATGCTCTCGGGCTATTGGTACAGTATTGGGAGTCGATTGACCCCCTCCGGGCTCCTCGCACCACCGGCGTTTCCGGCGTGCACCCGGCCCCAGGAGCTCAAAGAGTCCCGGGGAGCCTTGAAAGGTAACCTGGAGCAGCAGGCGGATTCAACCGGTCGGAGGCTGCGAAACGCAATCTCTGGCGGGCCCCGGCGCCAGCAGTCGCCCCCGCCGAAGCGTAGAATCCCTGAGTCCCTCTCCACCGCGGCCCTCTGCCCCGTCTCATGAACGTGCTGCCCAACTCCGTGCGCGCCCTTCGCCGTGCCGCCCTCGCCTGCGCCCTGCTCCCAGTCCTGTCCGTTCAGGCGCAGCCGGCCCCCCGCCCCGCCCAGCCGGTTGAGTTCCCCCGCGGCATGGTGGTCTCAGCCAGCGCCATTGCCAGTCAGGTCGGGCGCGACGTGCTGGCCAACGGCGGCAACGCCGTCGATGCCGCCATCGCCACGGGCTTCGCGTTGGCGGTGACCTACCCGACCGCCGGCAACATCGGCGGCGGGGGCTTCATGGTCATCCGCTTCCCCGACGGCCGGGCCACGACGCTCGATTTCCGCGAACGGGCACCGGCGTTGGCCACACCGACCATGTTCACCGACAGCACGGGGGCCTACTCGGCGCGCATCCATCACGGGTCGCACAAAGCCGTCGGCGTGCCGGGCACTGTTGCCGGCTTCGACCTCGCGCACCAGAAGTACGGCAAAGTGAGTTGGGCCAAGCTTGTCGAGCCGTCGGCGCGCATGGCGGACACGGGCTTCATCGTGCCCACCGGCCTTGCCGCGTCGCTGGGCAACCCGCGACTGCAGGAACGGCTGGCGGCGTATCCGGCCACCATTGCCGCGTACTACAACAACGGCAAGGCGTACGCGGCCGGTGACCGCATGAAGCTCACCGACCTCGCCAACACCCTCGGCCGCATTCGCGACCTGCGGCGGGACGGCTTCTACAAAGGGACCACGGCGCATCTCATTGTGGCCGAGATGAAGAAGAACGGCGGCCTCATCACCGAGCAGGATCTCGCCGCCTACGAAGCGAAGGAACGAGCGCCGGTGCGCGGCACCTTCAACGGCTACGACATCATCACCATGCCCCCGCCAAGCAGCGGCGGCGTGGCCATGGTGGAAATGCTGAACATCCTCGAAGGCTTCGACCTCAAGGGTGCGGGGCACAACTCGCCGCAGTACGTGCACTGGCTCGCCGAAAGCATGCGCCGCGCCTATCGCGATCGGGCCGTACACTTGGGAGACCCTGACTTCACCAAGCCGCCAATCGACCTGCTCACCAGCAAGCAGTACGCGATCAAGCTGCGAAACACCATCGACGCGGCCAAGGCGTCGCCGTCGTCACCGGCCGACGTTACCACCGGCTACGAAAGCGACGAAACCACGCACTATTCCGTGGTGGACAAGGATGGCCTCGCCGTGAGCGTGACCTACACACTCGAAGCCGGCTACGGCCTCGGCGCCGTGGTCGACGGCGCGGGGTTTCTGCTCAACAACGAGATGGGTGATTTCAACGGCAAGCCTGGCCTGACCGACAGCACGGGGCTGATTGGCACCGCGCCCAATGTGGCGCAGCCCGGCAAGCGCATGCTGTCGAGCATGACGCCCACCATTGTGGCCAAGGATGGCAAGCTGGTGGCCGTGGTGGGCAGCCCCGGTGGCCGCACCATCATCAACACGGTCATGCAGGTTGTGCTCAATCTCACGGCCTTCGACATGCCAGTGCAGCAGGCCGTGAACGCTCCGCGCCTGCACCATCAGTGGTTGCCCAACATCATCACCGTGGAGCGCGACGGGTTCGACGTGGCAACACTCGACGCGCTGCGAGCCAAGGGCCACATGGTGCGCGTGGGATCGCAGCAGGGTACCGCACACTCTATCGCGGTCGACCCAAAGACCGGTCGTCTGCTCGGTGCACCCGACCCTCGCGATCGCGACGCCGGCGCCTCCGGGCACAACTAAAACGGGGTCAGAGTCAAATAAAAAGGGGTCAGAGTCGCCGTTCGACTCTGACCCCTTTTTTGCTGAAGGCGCGCTTACTTGACCGTAAAGGCCGCCACGGCCTTGTAGGTGTCCCACACCACGATGATCTGGCCGCCCTTGCCGGCCGGCTTCACCTGAATTTCCATCTTCTCCACTACGGCGTTGGTGTCCGTGACCGTCATGGGGATGCGCACGAGATCCTTCGTCTTGTCGTACGCCGTGCCCCACTGCTTCGTCTGGGTGTTCACGATCAGCTGCCACTTGCCGTTCTCTTCGAGCTGCGTGAACAGCGTGTAGGTGCCGGCGGGTACCGTCTTGCCGCCAAAATCGAGCGTCTTGCTGGTGGTGAAGTGCGTGGCTTCGTTGGCACCCGTGCGCCACACTTTGCCCCACGACTCCAAGCCACCGAAAATCACGCGGCCACGCTTCGAGGGACGGCCATAGTTGACCTTGATGTCCGCACCGGCAACAGTTGCGGCGAGCGAATCGCGCGGCGACGGCGGAGTCTGGCTCTTCGCGCCACCCATCTGCATACCACCCATGCCACCCTGCGCAGCAGCGGACACGGAGAACACCGAAACTGCCGCGAACGCCACGGCGCTGCGGACCAACGAACGGGAAATCGACATAGGGAAAGTGAGCGGACAAGGGTGGGAACGACACAGGCGGCGCCGGAACGGGCGCCGCCTGAATCTTATCACCATTGGCCAGACCGTTGTTCCCGGGCCGCTTACTCGGCGTTCCGCCGTGCCTGCGACAGGAACGCCGGTTCCAATTCCAGCAGGTTGGCCAGCTTCCGGATGAGGTACGCCTCCTGCTCGTCGAAGTCACCGTCGGCGAGCACGACCTGCCACATCAGTTCCGCCAGCACGATACGCTGCGCCATGCTGTATTCCCTCACGATCTGGCGCGTGAACACGAAGTGATCGACCGCATCGCGATTGGCGTCGGCCGCCTGCACCAGCAAATCGCGGGCGCCGAGTTCGTCGACCCCAAAGTGCCGCTGCAGCGCCTCGAGAATGCGACGCTGCTCGACATCGCTGAAATCGCCGTCGGCGCACGACAGCTCCACCAGCAACGCACACGCCGCAATGCGGACATCGTGCGGGTACACCCGCGAGTGCGCCCCCGGTGTTCCGGGGACGCTGTCTCGCACCAATCGTTGCAGGGCATCAAACACGGAAGCCTCGTGCCTTACATGCTGCGCTGCGCACCGATGGCCTTGTCCAGCTTGGCCTTGGCCGCCTCGAGTTCCTTGCGCAGATACGTATACCGCTCCACCGCGTCTTGCCCGACCTTCTGGTCCGCACGGGCCGTCATGCCGGCGAGGTACGTGATGTGCGCCTGCAGCCCCGGCTTGCCGTAGCGAATGGGCTGCGTGTTGAGCGTCTCGCTCACTTCCTTCACCTGCTTGGCGGTGTCGGCGGCCGCGCCGGTCGCGCCCTTGTACTTGGTCTCGGCGGTGCGCACACGCGCCAGCAGCGCGTTCACCTCGGCCACCATCTCGCGCAGCTTCACGTTGTGTGCGAACTGCGCCTGCAAGTCGGCTTCGGTGGTGCCGTCGGCGGCCAGACGCGGGTCGATGCGCACGCGCAGCGGTACCGTCTTCGTGTCGCTGCCCACGGTAATGCGGGCCGTGTACTGCCCCGGCGGTGCACCGAGTCCGTTCTGGTGCTGCACGTTCCACACGAAGCGGTTCATGCCCGCGTTCTTGGTAACCAGGTTGAGCGTGGGGCCCGTGGCCATGGCCGGCACACGACCACCGCGCCCTGCCATCATCGATTCATCCGGATCGTCGTCTTCACCAAAGCGCCGACGCGGCGCCTGCACGGGCGCCACTCCGCTCTTGAAGCTGTTCACGGTCTTGCCGGCGGCATCGAGGATTTCGATGCGCACCGTATCCGACGGCGCCGAGGCAAGGTAGTAGTCCACGGTGGGGCCGAGGAACGACTGCCCCGTGGTGGTGCGGTACCCATCGCGCGGCCGGAACACCGTAAATGCGGCGCTGGCCGTGGTGGGTCCGATCTGCTGCAGCGGCGCGATGTTGTCGAGAATCCACGCCGCCCGACCCTGCGTGGCGATCACGAGGTCGCCCTTGTGAATGCGGATGTCGTTGATGGGGATGATGGGCATGTTCAGGTTGAACGGCTGCCAGTGCCCACCATTGTCGAACGAGATGTACAGGCCGAACTCGGTGCCCGCGTATAGCAGTCCTTCACGCACCGGGTCTTCGCGCACCACGCGTACCGGCACATCGGCGGCGATACCATTGGTGCCGTCGGTGAGCAGCTTCCACGTCTTGCCGTAGTCGTTCGTGAGATAGATGTACGGCTTGTAGTCGCCGAGCAGGTAGCGATAGGTGGCGTAGTACGCCGAGCCCTTGCGGTGCGGCGACGCATCGATCCACGCCACGCGGCCGCCTTCGCCGAGTCCCTTCGGCGTGATGCGCGACCACGTCTTGCCGTCGTCACGCGTGACGGAGAACGGCCCGTCATTGGAGCCGGTCCAGATCACCCCCTTTTCGAGCGGCGATTCGGTGATCGCGTACAGCGTGCTGTAGAACTCTTCGCCCGTCACGTCGCGCGTGATGGGCTGGCCGCTGCCGCCCTGACAGCACTTGGGGAAGGCCGTGAGGTCGGGCGAAATCTTTTCCCACGACGCGCCGTTGTTGCGCGTGCGGTGCAGATACTGCGAGCCGTAATAGAGCACCTTGGGGTCGTGCGGCGACGTGGCCATGGGCGTCGTGCGCTGCATGCGGAACATCAGGTCGCCGCCATCGTTCCCGTACAGCGACTGCGCACCAATCCAGTAGTTCTTGGTTACGCCCGCCTTCACATTCATCACGGAGTACTGCCCCTTGCAGTTGCCGTGGATGATGTTCTCGTCGCTCGGGTGCGGAATGATCGGCCCCGTTTCACAGCCCGGCCCCACGCGCACCGCTGCCATGTTGAACGGATTGTTCAGACTCGGCACGATGTACGTGCTGTTGTCCTGCTGGGCCATGTACAGGTTGTACGGGAAGGCATTGTCGAGCCACACCCCGTAGAACTCGGCTGTGAGCTGCACGTCCTGCGAGCTCCAGGTCTTGCCGCCATCAAACGACACGTTGGCACCGCCGTCGTTCGACTGCACCATGATCTTGTTGTCGTTCGGGTTGATCCACAGATCGTGGTTGTCCCCGTGCGGCGTGCGGAACGGCGTGACTGTCTTGCCGGCATCGCTGCTCTTGTAGAGCGTTTCCGCTCCACCGTACACGATGTCGGCGTTGGTGGGGTCGGCGTTGAGCGACGTGTAGTAGAACGGCCGCGTGATGAGCCCCGGCGTACTGTTCACCAACTGCCAGTTCTCGCCGGCGTTGTCGCTGCGATACAGGCCACCACCCGGCAATGCTTCCACCAGCGCGTAGAGGCGCTGCGGGTTGGCGGCGGTGACGGCGATGTTCCCCTTGCCGATCAACTCGTTGGGCAGTCCCGTGGACTGCATGCGCTTCCACGTGTCGCCGCCGTCGGTGCTCTTGTAGAAGCCGCCTTCACGCGAGCCGGAGATGATGCTCCACGGCTTGCGCTCGATGCGGTTCATCCACGCAAACACCACGTTCGGATTGCCGGGCTGCAGCTCCACGTCCATGGCGCCCGTGCTGTCGCTCACGTACAGCGTCTTCTTCCAGCTCTTGCCACCGTCGGTGGTCTTGAAGATGCCGCGTTCGTTGTTGGGCTTGAAGATGTCACCGTAGGCGGCCACCCACGCGATGTCGGGATTGGTGGGGTGCACACGCACGGCGCCAATCTGGCCGGCGTTGTAGAGCCCCTTGAACTCCCACGTCTTACCGGCGTCGTTCGAGCGGTACACGCCGCGACCGGTGGACACGTTGGAGCGCACGCCGTCGGAGCCGGTACCCAGCCAGATCACGTTGGGGTCGCTGTCCGCGACGACAACCGAGCCCATGGAACCCACCGGCACCTTGTGGTCGGTGATCGGCTCCCAGCTTTCACCACCGTTGGTGGTGCGCCAGAGACCGCCGCTGGCCACGCCCATGTAGAACGTCCGGGGCTGCGACGGGACGCCGGTCACGGTGGTG
>ERZ1645185.60-NODE-60-length-48407-cov-6.746939_pt1 | contig 48407 bp, 43 predicted proteins | sample MGYA00575351_ERZ1645185 | MGnify/ENA primary metagenome ERZ1645185 (study PRJEB40838, sample SAMN11284767) | freshwater sediment metagenome | isolation source: river sediment | host: Sediment | place: India: Jana village, Kanpur | collected 2015-12-17 ... | reverse complement strand
GAGCGCTGCCTGGCAGTCAGATCTCGATCGACGACCCGGGATGCGTGGCGGTGTCGTATCCCACGTTTTGGCGAGACCTGTCGCTGGCGACGGGCCAGGACGGGGGGCCAGTCGTCGGCACGGGGGCGCCGCAGTCGCTGGTCATCGCGATTGACGGACCAGCCGCCTCGGGCAAGAGCTCGACCGCACAATGGGTCGCCAAGACGCTCGGGGTCCGCCATGTGGACTCCGGGGCCTTCTATCGTGCCATCACGTACTTGGCCGTGGAGTCCGGCGAGCCGGCCGAATTGTGGAGCGCCGACAGCGTCCTCGCCCGGGCTGCTCGCATTACGTGGCGCCTGACGGAGCGGTCGGTGTTGCCCCTGGTCGACGGCCGCGATCAGGATGAGGCGCTCCGCGGACACACGGTCACAAGGCACGTCTCGAAGATTGCCGCGATGCCGGCGGTCAGAGATTGGGTCAACAGCCAGGTGCGGGGCGCCGGAGCGGCCGTCGATGTGGTCGTCGATGGGCGCGATATCGGGACGGCGGTGTTCCCGAACGCCGCCCTCAAAGTGTTCCTGATTGCGGATACCTGGGAGCGGGCGCGTCGACGGCTTATTCAGCGGCTCGAACGGCGCCCCACCGACGAGGAGATCGCGGTGGAGGTGGAGGCGCTGGTTGCTCGTGATGCCCAGGACGCCACGCAGAGCGTACCGGCTCGGGACGCGATCACGATCGATACCACCACCGTCACACAGGCGGAACAGGTGGAGCGTATTGTCGCGCTCGCCAAAGCGACCCGGGACCGGTTGCGGAAGTAGCGGCCTTGTAGCGCCATGCTTCTCCCCCTATGTTTCGGGGTTCCGGTGTTTCCCCTCTCAACCCTCATCTCGGCGCGGCGAGCGTAGTTCCGCGATTCTGGAGAAATCTCAAAGCATGAGCACTGAACTGAGCCCCGAGCTCGCCGCCGAAATCGCGGCCGCCCAGGACGCTGACCTCAACGAGGACGCGCCCATCTACGGCAAGCTGACGGCGCGCGAAAAGCGCGACCTGCAGAAGAGCCAGCTGCGCCCGCTCGCGAACCGCCGCCCCGAGCTCTACGAGGAGGACGAGTTCACGTCCGATGAGTATGAGCGCATGCTGGAGTTGTATAACGGCACGCTGGCGTCGATCGAAGAGGGCGAGATCGTCAAGGCGACCGTTCTTGAAATTCGCGAGAACCTGGTTGTGCTGGACATCGGCTTCAAGTCCGAAGGCACGATCCCGCTCGAAGAATTCAAGGACATGCCCGACCTCAAGCCGGGCGACGAAGTCGAAGTCCTGCTCGAGCACCTCGAAGACTACGAGGGCTCGGTCGTCCTGTCGAAGAAGAAGGCCGACTTCATGCGCGTGTGGGAGCGCATCCGCGTGGCCTACGAGAGCGATCAGCCGGTCGAAGGCACCTTGGTCAAGAAGATCAAGGGCGGCGTGGTGGTCGATCTCATGGGCGTCGACGCGTTCCTCCCGGGTTCGCAGATCGCGCTGCGGCGCGTGCCGAACATCGACGAGCTGCTCGGCCAGAAGTACGAGTTCAAGATCATCAAGCTCAACAAGCGTCGCCGCAACATTGTGGTGTCGCGTCGCGTGATTCTCGAGACCGAACGCGCGGGCAAGCGCGAGAAGCTCATGAAGGAGCTCGCGAAGGATCAGGTGCGGAAGGGCGTCGTCAAGAACATCACCGACTTCGGTGCGTTCATCGATCTCGGTGGCGTCGACGGCCTGCTGCACATCACGGACATGTCGTGGGGCCGTATCTCGCATCCGAGCGAGATGGTCCAGATCGGCATGGAGCTCGAGATCAAGGTGCTCGACATCGATTGGGAGCGTGAGCGCATCTCGCTCGGCCTCAAGCAGCTGCAGAGCTACCCGTGGAAGGACGTCGCCGCCAAGTACCCGGTGGGTACGCGCGTCAACGGCAAGGTTGTGTCGATCACGAACTACGGCGCCTTCATCGAGCTCGAGCCGGGCATCGAAGGCCTCGTGCACATCTCGGAAATGAGCTGGACGCGCAACGTCCGTCATCCGTCCAAGATCGTGTCGATCGGCGAAGCGATCGAAGCGGTGGTGCTCAAGGTCGACGAGACCGAAGAGAAGATCTCGCTGGGCATGAAGCAGACCGAGCAGGATCCGTGGGTCATCCTGCCGCTCAAGTACCCGGTCGGTACGCGCATCAACGGCAAGGTCCGCAACCTGACCTCGTTCGGCGCCTTCGTCGAGATCGAGCCGGGCATCGACGGCCTCATCCACATCTCCGACATGTCCTGGACCAAGCGCGTCCAGCACCCGTCGGAAGTTGTGAAGAAGGGCGATGCGGTGGATGTGGTCATCCTCAACATCGACAGCGAAAACAAGCGTATCTCGCTCGGCCTCAAGCAGGCCGAGGAAGATCCGTGGCTTCGCATCGGTGAGACCTACCCGGTTGGCACTGAGCTCCCCGGCAAGGTCGTGCGCCTGATGGACAAGGGCGTGGTCGTCGATCTCGGCAACGACATCGAAGGCTTCGTGCCGGTCAGCCAGCTGAACCCGGAAGGCACCGTCACCAACCCGGCGGACTTCGCCTGGGAAACGATGAACCTCGTCATGCGCGTGCTGGAAGTGGATCCCATCCACCGCCGCATCGTGCTTGCCGTGACGTCGGTGCCGGAAGAGCAGCCGCCCAAGCCGGCCGAGCCGAGCAAGGTGCACAGCTCGGAAGACGAACTCGGACTCTGATTCACGGCTTCGATTCAGACGTAGGGACAAAAGAAGGCCCCGGCGGAGACGCCGGGGCCTTCTCTCTTTTCATGCTACAGTGTGGCGATAGCACCACAGGTGATGCACTGAGAAGCGGCTCAGTCTTCTCGCAGTCCCACGATCACCACTTCATCGTCGGCGTCCTTGCTGGCTTTGGCCGCCGGCTTCTGGGCCGGCTTCGACGGGCGACGCGACCGGCTGTCGCCAATGGCCGCGAATGCGGAAATGGTGAGGAAGGCGAACGCCAAGAGGAACAGGACCGTGACGAACCCTACCCGCAGTGTCGTACTGGCGAACTGCGCCGACATCTGCGTGCTCACGATGGTCTTGAGCTCCTGCGAGTCGAGGAAGAACACCGCCAGTGAGCCGAGGAGGCCCAGTGTGAACAGAGCGCCGATGGCGCCCACCGTGCGGGCCAGACCGCGGTTTTCGAGGCCGCGCGCCAGCAGGAGCAGCAGACTGATGCCGAGGAACGGCAGCAGCAGGATGCTGGACAGGGCGTTGGCCGCGCCAAAACGCCACTGAATGTTCGTCAGCTGCAGGGGCCAGATCTGCGCACCGGCCTGCACAAAGGGGATGGCAATGAGCAGTAGCGCGATCGTGAACAGCACGCGCCGCGACACGGCGTCATCGTGCAGATCGAGGAAGTCGGACATAGTGGAAGGGGCGACGAAGAAGGAAAGAGACGGCAATGGCTGCAGAACTGACGGCCAACTATGCAAACGGCGTTCCAGCGGACTCGAGCAAATGACCACCGTACGGGCTGCTGGTCAACGCGCGTGCCGGGAGTGTGATAATGTACCTCGAAATAGTGAGAAACGCTTCAGCTATCCCGCGCGCCATCCGATATGACTCAACGCAGGCCGGTCGTCTCCGATGTGGGGGACTGACGCGCGCTTCGGGGACCGAGTGGTCTCCGACCTCCGTTGGTTCGACTCCAGTGATCCTGAGGATCTTACATGTCGCTCGACAATTTCCGTTCGCTTCGCTTGCCCGCCCTCGCCGCTGCTCTTCTGCTTGGCTCCATGGCTGCCACGGCCCAGGCTCAGAGTGACAAGGTCTATGCCATTTCCGATGTGCAGGCACCGCCCAAGCTTTCGTCCTCGGCAACCGCCGCCCGGCTGATCCAGGATTCGTACCCGGCCGATCTCAAGAGCCGCGGTGTGGGCGGTATGGTCGAACTGCAGTTCGTCGTTGACGACAAGGGCAAGGTTGACCCGGGGAGTGTCGAAGTGGTTGATGCCACCCAGACGGCGCTCGGTGAGGCCGCGAAGAAGGTGGTGACGAAGCTCGACTTCAACCCCGCCAAAGTGAACGGTACGCCGGTACGCGTGAAGGTCACCCTTCCGATCATCTACAAGCCGTAAGCACGACCGGGGACGAGAGGTGGTCTCTCGGCCCGACGAAAGCAGTTGTCAGAACTGGAGCCGGCCCGGAAACGGGTCGGCTCCTCGTTTTTCCCGGAACGCTCGCTAGCTTCCCGCGACATGACCCACACCTCCCCTTCTTCGGCCATGCGTGAAAAGCTCGAGCGCCTTGCCCTTGCTCGAGATGCCTCGGAACAAGGCGGCGGCCCCGCCCGCATCGCGCAGCAGCACGCCAAGGGCAAACTTTCGGCCCGTGAGCGCCTCGATGTGCTCCTCGATGAGGGTTCGTTTGTCGAAATCGATCGCTTCGTCACGTCGCGGTCTCTTGCTGACGGCGAGGCGCCCATTTACGGCGACGGTGTCGTTACCGGGCACGGCCGCATCGAAGGACGGTTGGTTTACGTCTTCTCGCAGGATTTCACCGTGTTCGGTGGATCGCTGTCGGAGGCCCACGCCGCCAAGATCTGCAAAATCATGGATCTGGCGGTACGGAACGGCGCCCCGGTCATCGGTCTCAACGACTCCGGCGGGGCGCGTATTCAAGAGGGGGTGGTTTCTCTCGGCGGATACGCCGACATCTTCCTCAAGAACACCCTCGCATCGGGTGTTATCCCGCAGATCTCCGCTATTCTCGGGCCGTGTGCCGGCGGCGCTGTGTACTCGCCTGCCATTACCGACTTCATCTACATGGTGAAAGGCACGAGCTACATGTTCGTGACCGGCCCCAACGTGGTGAAGACGGTGACGCACGAAGACGTCACCATGGAACAACTCGGCGGTGCGGATACGCACGCCGGCACGAGCGGTGTTGCGCACTTCGCCTGCGATTCGGAGCTCGCGTGCCTGCAGCACATTCGCGAACTGTTCCGCTATGTGCCCAGCAACAACGTGGATGATCCGCCGCGCGGCAGCGGACGTGATCCCCGTGATCGCCGCGAAGAGTCATTGCTCGACGTGGTGCCCGACAATCCCAACAAGCCGTACGATATGCGCGAAGTCATCGCGCGCATCGTCGACGACGGGCATTTCTATGAAGTTCAGCCCGACTATGCGGCCAACATTCTCGTCGGCTTCGCACATCTCGGAGGATACAGTGTCGGTGTCGTCGCCAATCAGCCCGCCGTCTTGGCCGGTGTGCTCGACATCAACGCGTCGCTCAAGGCCGCACGCTTCGTGCGCTTCTGCGATTGCTTCAACATTCCGCTCGTGACGTTCGAAGATGTTCCGGGCTTCCTGCCGGGTGTGGCACAGGAGCACGGCGGTATCATCAAGCATGGCGCCAAGCTGTTGTATGCCTACTGTGAGGCTACGGTGCCCAAACTCACGGTCATCACTCGCAAGGCGTACGGCGGTGCGTATGACGTGATGAGTTCGAAGCACATCCGCGGCGACTACAACGTGGCGTGGCCAACGGCGGAGATCGCCGTGATGGGGCCCAAGGGGGCAGTAGAGATTCTCTATCGGAAGGAAATCGCCGAGTCCGAGAATCCGCAGGTGGCACTCGACGCGCGGGTGGCGGAGTACACGGAGAAGTTTGCGAACCCCTACATCGCGGCGGCTCGCGGCTACGTAGACGACGTGATCGATCCGCGGGATACTCGGCCGCGTCTCATCGACGCGCTCGATTCGCTGCGAGGCAAGCGCGATCGCAATCCGCCGAAGAAGCACGGCAACCTTCCGCTGTGAGCCAGACGATGTTCAAAAAGATTCTGGTGGCCAATCGCGGAGAGATCGCGCTGCGGGTCATTCGCGCCTGTCAGGAACTCGGCGTCAAGACGGTTGCGGTATACTCGGAGGCGGACGCCAGCGCACCGCACGTGCGAGAGGCCGATGAGGCAGTGCTGGTTGGTCCACCGCCGTCGAGTCAATCGTATCTGGTTGGCGAGCGGCTCATCGAGGTGGCGAAGCGTGTGGGCGCCGAGGCCATTCATCCGGGCTACGGCTTTCTGTCCGAGCGCGCATGGTTCGCGCGTGCCGTGCGTGACGCCGGGCTGGTGTTCATCGGTCCGCCGGCTGAAGCCATTGAGGCCATGGGAAGCAAGACAGCTGCGCGGCAGTTGGCCATTGCCGCCGGCGTGCCGGTGGTACCGGGCAATACCGAAGGCGTCAAAGATGCGGACGAAGCAATCGCGATCGCTGAAACCTATGGCTTCCCGGTATTGCTGAAGGCTGCAGCAGGAGGCGGGGGCAAGGGTATGCGTATCGTGCGCGCCAGGGAAGAACTCTCGGCGGCGCTCGACAGCGCGCGGCGGGAGGCGAAGAACGCCTTCGGTGACGATGCCGTGTATCTCGAGAAGTACATCGAGGGGCCGCGTCACGTCGAGATCCAGGTGCTCGCCGACGCGCATGGCAACGTCGTGCACCTTGGCGAGCGCGAGTGCTCGGTGCAGCGCCGACACCAAAAGATGATCGAAGAGGCACCGAGTGTGGCCGTCACGCCGGAGCTTCGTGCGCGTATGGGAGCGACGGCGGTGGCGGCGGCGCGTGCTGCCGGCTACGTGAACGCGGGGACTTGCGAATTTCTCCTCGATCGCGACGGACTGTACTACTTTCTCGAGATGAACACCCGCATTCAGGTCGAACATCCGGTGACGGAACTCGTCATGGGACTCGACTTGGTGCAGTGGCAGATCCGGGTGGCGGCCGGCGAAGTGTTGCCGTTCGCCCAGAAGGATTTCACGCCGCGTGGGTGGGCCATCGAATGCCGCATCACGAGCGAGGATCCGGCGAACGGGTTTCTGCCCAGCACCGGACGCATCGAGTACTTGCATCTGCCGAGCGGGCCGGGGGTGCGGTGGGATGGTGGCATCGAGGCGGGAAGCGATGTTGGACTGCACTACGATCCGATGCTTGCCAAGTTGATCGTGCATGCCCCGACACGCGCATTGGCTATCGCCCGTATGCGGCGCGCGTTGCTCGAACTCACGATCGATGGCGTCGAGACCTCGCGCGCCTTCCATTTGCGTGTCATGGACGACGCCGAGTTCCAGGCCGGCGACATCAGCATCCAGTGGCTCGAGCAGCGAATCGATCGGCTCACGGCGCCGACATCCGATCCGACGGCGCTGCAACTCGCCGCCGTGGCTGCCGCGCTCGTGGCACATGAAGAGCGCACGGCCGGACGCGCATCGCCGTCGGCGCCGTCTGCGCCAGGCCTCGCCGAGTCGAGCGGAGCCGTGTGGGCAGGAGCCGCTTGGGCGGCGGTTGCGCGTCGCGAAGGACTTCGGGGCTCGTGAAGCGTCGTCCTTCGCGCAATCGCCCGTCGCCAGACACGGGCCGACGCCAACGGCTCCCCGAGTCGGTGGGCGTCATGACCATCGACCGCATCGCCGCGGGTGGCGATGGGGTCGGACGCATCGATGGCCTCGCGGTATTCGTACCGCGGACCGCGCCCGGCGACGTGGTGCAGGTGGCGTACGTGACTCACGCGCGTCACGGACGTGGTCGCGTATTGCAGGTCATCACGCCGTCGCCACTGCGAGTGACTCCGCAGTGTGTGCACTACGAGCAGGATGGGTGCGGCGGTTGCCAGTTGCAGCATCTGGCGCCTGAGGCGCAGCGCGACGCGCGTCAGCACATCGTGCAGGATTCACTCGCGCGTATCGGTCGTCGGGACGTGCCCTTGCCTGTGCTCGAGCACGGTGAGGCCTGGGGGTATCGTTCGCGCTTGTCGCTCACACTTCGTCGTCGGGGTTCGAGCTGGGTAGGGGGGCTGCACCCACACGACGATCCGACACGGGTGTTTGCGCTGGAGTCGTGTCAGATCGCTCACCCGGCGCTGGTTGCCGTGTGGGAGTCGGTGCGTCACACCATTCGGCATGGCGAGGTCTCATTGCCGGGAACTGCCATTCCTTCCGGTGCGGTGGTGCCGTGCGACGTGCTGCGGCTTCACCTGCGCCTCGACCCCGCAACGGCAGCGGCGACCGCGGGCGAACAGAGTGGCTCGGTGTCGGTGGTGCTTCAAGGGGGGACCGCCTGGCCCGACGAACAAGCGTGGACGACCGCTGTGCAGTCGGCAGACGCGCGCATCGCCGGTGTCTGGTGGACGCCCGATCGAGTGGCGCCCCTCGCCACAGAGGGACGCTCGGCGCGACCCGATAGTGCGGCGACGGTCGTGGACTACGCGCCGCAGGGGCGCGAGGCGCTCGCTTTTTCACAGGTGAACAGCGAGATCGCCGGCGCGTTACGCGATTTCGTGTATGGCGCCGTCACGCAGTTCGGTGCACAGCGGGTGATCGATGGTTACGCAGGCACCGGCGAGTTGGCGGCACGATGGCTGGCAGACGGTATCGCCGTCACCGCCATCGAGGCCGACCCTGTCGGCGCCGAGACGGCTGCCTCGCGCTTTCGTGACCTCGGCGAAGCGGGGCAGCGCGGTCGTGTGATCTGCGAGTTGATGGAGCAGGCCATCACGACGCTCGATGGCCCGTCCGACGTGGTGGTGCTGAATCCACCTCGCCGAGGGGTGCACCCGGACGTCACTTCGTGGCTCGAGGCTCCGGGGCAGCGCAAGGTGAAGGGTATCGTGTACATCAGTTGTGATCCGGCCACACTGGCCCGTGATCTCGCCCGCTTGCCCTCGTGGCGCGTCGCGGCCATCCGCTGTTTCGATATGTTTCCGCAGACTTCGCACGTGGAATCCGTGTGTGTGCTGCGTCGGGAGGATGCATGAAGTACTTGGTGGATGTGAACGGCGAACGCGTTGTCGTCGAACTCGACGGGGCGCACGCGGTGGTCAACGGCACTCGGCACGATGTGTCGTTGACCGCCATCCCCGGCACGCCGGTGCGGCTCGTGCGGATTGGCGAGCAGGTGCACCGGGTCGTGGCACGCCGCGGTGCGACACGCGGTGCGTGGCAACTCGACGTGGATGGCGCTCGGGTCGAAGCTGAGGCGCTCGATGAGCGCATGCGGGCCATCAAGGATCTGACCGCGGCCACCACCAAGGCGAGCGGACCGGCGCCGCTGGTGGCCCCGATGCCCGGGTTGGTGGTGCGCATTGCGGTGGCGGTCGGCGACACGGTCGGCGCCGGGCAGGGGCTCGCCGTGATCGAAGCCATGAAAATGGAGAACGAGCTGCGCGCGTCATCGGCGGGTGTGGTGACCGCGATCCGCGTGTTGCCTGGTCAGGCCGTGGAGAAGGGGGCCGTGCTCATCGAACTCACGGCCCCGGAAATGCCAGCGTAGGGGTCAGCCCTTGGCGGGTTCGTTGCGACGCATGCGGTTGACGCCCTTGATGACGAGGAAGAGCGTGAACGCGACGATCAGGAACGTGAGCACCTGATTGAGAAACAGGCCGTAGGCCACGGTCGGCGCGCCCGCCTTCTTGGCTTCCTCGAGGGTTGCGAACGTGCCACCGCCCACGGTCAGGAAGCGGTTGGTGAAGTCGATGCCGCCGGTGAGCAGGCCGACCACCGGCATGATGATGTCACCGACCATGCTGTCGACGATTTTCTGGAACGCGCCACCGATGACCACGCCGATGGCGAGATCCAGGACGCTGCCCTTCATCGCGAACTCCTTGAACTCCGACATCATCGACATACTGGTCTCCTGGCGGGGGGCGGGACGTGGCGTCGCGGAAAAACGGCAAAGGGCGAACGGCGAAGCATGAAGCGTTGTACAGCTTGTAGCAAGGGTCGCCCTTGGTCCAATGTACGGAATATTCGGGGTTTGGCGATGTCGGCCACGTTGACAGGTCCTTCAAAGCTGTGTAAGCTACGAGTCTGTCCCGTTTTGCACGCAAAAAGCTGGTAAAACGGCGTTGTCTGGCGGGGGCCGTTCGCGGCTCTCCGGGACTCGCAGTACAACTCGTCACCCTTTGCCGGGGGCCGACCCGCGGGCGTCCTGCCTACGGTCCGCGGCTTCTTCGCAATCAATCAGCAACACGCACGGATCACGTTAGCATGAAGACCTACAGCGCGACCCCGAAGGATATCGACCGTCGGTGGTACATCGTCGACGCGGAAGGAATGGTCCTTGGCCGGCTCGCGTCGGAAGTCGCGAAGATCATCCGCGGCAAGCACAAGCCCATGTACACGCCGCACATGGACACGGGTGACTTCGTCATCGTGATCAATGCGTCAAAGGTGCAGGTCACTGGTCGCAAGGCCGAGCAGAAGACCTACTTCAGCCACACGGGCTACATGGGCCACGAGAAGCACACGCCCTTCGCCACGATGCTGGCCAAGCACCCCGAGCGTGTGATCGAAAAGGCCGTGTACGGCATGCTCCCGAAGACGGCGCTGGGCCGTCAGGTGCTCCGTCGCAAGCTTCGCGTCTTCGCCGGTGCTGAGCACCCGCATGTGGCGCAGAGCCCGGCCAAGCTCTCCTTCACCACGGCCGAGGCCAAGTAATGTCGGAACAGATCAACGCCGTCGGCCGTCGCAAGGAAGCGGTGTGCCGTCTCTATCTCACCCCGGGTACTGGCAAGTGGGAAGTCAACGGCCGTACGCTGGGTGACTATTTCCCGCGTCCGACGCTCGTGTCGGCCATTCAGCAGCCGTTCACGCTGACCGATACGCTCGGTCAGTACGATGTGAAGGCCACGCTCGATGGCGGCGGCATGTCGGGGCAGGCTGGCGCGGTGCGCTTGGCCGTGGCCCGCGCGCTCGTGAAGGTCGACGAAGGCAATAAGAAGAAGCTTCGCGAATTCGGCCTCCTCACGCGCGACGCGCGCGAGGTCGAGCGCAAGAAGCCGGGCCGCGCTGGCGCCCGCAAGCGCTTCCAGTTCTCGAAGCGTTAATCAGCTGCTGCCGGGGCCTTGCGCCCCGGCACGCTGTCCAGTCCATCTCACACGCGGTCCGAGTCGGTTGTGGGTGCTGTGCCAGTCGGCGCAGTCACAACGGGCAACGACGACCGCGGACGATTTCAAACAACCAGGATTACTCTCATGGCCAGTCCGTCCCTCGAGCAGTTGCTCGCCGCGGGCGTCCACTTCGGGCACCAGACCCGTCGTTGGAACCCGAAAATGCGCCGGTTCATCTTCGCCGAGCGCAACGGCATTCACATCATCGACCTGCAGAAGACGCTCCGCCAGATCGAATTGGCGCAGAAGCTCGTCCGCGAGGTCGTGCTGCGTGGCGAGAACGTGCTCTTCGTTTGCACCAAGCGCCAGCTCGCCGCCATCGTGCGTGATGAAGCCGCCCGCTGCGGCGCCATGTTCGTTACCGAGCGTTGGCTCGGTGGCATGTTGACCAACTACCAGACCGTCAAGAAGCAGGTCAAGAAGCTCAAGGAGCTCGAGGCCGGCGCAGAAGACGGCAGCCTGCAGAACTACACGAAGAAGGAACAGCTCCTCATGTCGCGTCAGCGCGAGAAGCTGTCCAAGTACCTCTCGGGCATCAAGACGATGAACCGCCTCCCGGGGCTGCTGTTCATCATCGACTCGAAGAAGGAGCGCATCGCCGTCTCCGAGGCCAACAAGCTCGGCGTGCCGATCGTCGCCATCGTCGACACGAATGCCGATCCTGACCTCATCACCGTACCGATCGCTGGTAACGACGACGCCATCCGCTCGGTCGAGCTGATCGCGAAGGTCGTGGCCGACACGATCGACGAAGCGCGTCGTGAAGCGCCCGCGCGCCCGTCGGAAGAAGAGCAGGAAGCGTACACGTTCTCCAGCGACCGCGGCGCCGAGCGCGCGGATCGGGGCGATCGTGGTGGTCGTGGCGGTGACAACCGTGGCGGCGACCGTGGTGGTAACAACGATCGCGGCGGGCGTCCGCGTCGTCGCCGCGCCAAGCCGGAAGCGATTGCTGCCCGTCTCAAGGGCGGCGAGGGTGCCGCTCCCGAAGGCGAAGAGTCGGCTCCGGCCGAGAGCGCCGAGTAAGCGCCGACCCCACACCCGGATTCATGAGGTGGCTCGAACAGAGTCGCCTCCCCGGATGCAGGAACGCGACGCCGCCGGCATCTCCCGGCGGCGTTGTTGTAGCACACCGTAGCACCTTCCCAGTACAGTCAAAGCACACTTCAGCGATAGACAGGGACTCGACGATGGCGATCACGGCCAAGGACGTAGCGGAACTCCGCCAGCGCACGGGCGCCGGCATGATGGATTGCAAGAAGGCGCTCGAGGAGAACAACGGCGACATGAATGCCGCCATCGAGTACCTCCGCAAGAAGGGCATTGCCAAGGCCGAGAAGCGCGCCGACCGTTCCACCAGCGAAGGCATTGTGGCCGGTGAAGTTTTCGCCAACGGCACCTCCGGCGCGCTGGTTGAAGTCGCATGCGAGACCGACTTCGTGGCTCGTAACGAAGACTTTGGCGCCATCGTGACGGCGCTGCTCGCCCATCGAGTGCAGTCGTCGGCTACCGACGTTGATGCCTTCCTTGCCGAAGCCATGTCCGGTAGCGCGAACGAAACCGTCGCCGAATACGTCAAGGCGGCAGCGTCGAAGACGGGCGAGGCCGTCAATGTGAAGCGCACGGTGCGCTTCGATGCCGGCGCCAACGGTCAGGTGGGCATGTATCGTCACCACAACGGCAAGCTGTCAACGCTCGTGCAGATCACGGCGTCGTCGCCGGAAGTGGCGAACCACGAGGCCACCAAGGAGCTCGTGAAGTACATCGCCGAGCACGTCGCGGCGTCGGCGCCCATCGCGGTCGATCGCAACGGCGTGTCGCCGGAAAAGCTCGAGTCCGAACGCCGAGTGGCCGAAGGCCAGGCGCGTGAGGCCGGCAAGCCGGATGCGATGATTGAGAAGATCGCGACCGGCAAGGTCGAGGCGTTCCTCAAGGACGTCACGCTCATGCCGCAGCCTTGGGTGCGCGACGCTGGCATCACCATCGCGCAGCTTGTCGCCGACCACGCCAAGAAGGCCGGTGGTGAAATCACGGTTGACCGTTTCGCCCGTTTGCAGCTCGGCGCCGAGTAAACAGCCATGAGCGACGCCGCGAACAGCGGGTCCGAGCTGCGCTTCCGGCGCATCCTGCTCAAGATCTCCGGCGAAGCGCTCGCCGGAGATCGCGGGGTAGGTTTCGACTTCGAACGGATCGGGTTTTTCGCCGATCAGATCGTTGACGTGGCTCGCATGGGCGTCCAGCTGGGGCTGGTCATCGGCGGTGGCAACATCGTCCGTGGCACCCAGCTGTCCCAGATGGGCATGGATCGAGTAGGGGCCGATTACATGGGCATGCTCGGTACCGTCATCAATGCGATGGCGTTGCAGGACGTGCTCGAGAAGAAGGGGCTCGACACCCGCGTCATGACGGCCATCCGCATGGAAGAACTGGCGGAGCCGTACATCCGCCGGCGTGCGCTGCGGCATTTCGAGAAGGGGCGAACCGTGATCTTTGCCGCCGGCACCGGTAACCCGTATTTTTCCACCGACACGGCGGCTGTGCTGCGAGCCATCCAGATGAAGGCAGACGTCATCATCAAGGCGACCAGCGTGGACGGGGTCTATTCGGCCGATCCCAAGAAGGACCCCAACGCCACCATGTACGAAACGATCAGCTACCGCGATGTCATGCTCGAAGAGCTGCGGGTGATGGACCAGACGGCCATCACGCTCTGCAAGGAGAACCAGCTGCCGATCATCGTACTCAACCTCCACCGCCCGGGCGCGATCGAACGTGCCATCAAGGGCGAACGCGTAGGGACACTCGTTTCATGAGCATTGCGCAGATCCTGAAAGACGCGAAGGCCGGTATGGACAAGGCCCTCGAGAATTCGAAGCGCGAGTTCTCGAGCGTACGCTCGGGCAAGGCCTCGCCCAACATGCTCGACACGATCAAGGTCGAGGCGTACGGCTCGCTGGTGCCGCTCAATCAGGTTGCGAGCGTCTCGGCCCCCGAGCCCCGCATCCTCCTCGTCACCCCGTTCGACAAGGGGCAGGCGAAGGTGATCGAGAAGGCCATTCGCGAGTCGGAACTCGGACTCGACCCGGCGCATCAGAACGGTATCATCCGCGTGCCGCTTCCCAGCATGACCGAGCAGCGCCGCAAGGAGCTGGCGAAGATCCTGCACAAGCTCGCGGAAGACGGAAAGATCGCGGTCCGCCATGCGCGCACCGATGCCCGCGACAAGATCAAGAAGCTCGATGGCGTCTCGGAGGACGACAAGAAGCACGCGGAAAAGGAGCTGCAGAAGACGCACGACGACGAGATCGCCAAGCTTGAGGCGATGTTGAAGGTCAAGGAAGCCGAAATCATGGAAGTGTGATTCCGCTGCTGCGGAGTCACCACGCTGTGCCCACTGTCACCGCCCCAACCCCACATGACTGACACAGAGTCGGATCTGTTGGCACGCATCCGCGTGCATGGGGCGGTGCCAAGGCACATCGCAATCATCATGGACGGCAACGGACGATGGGCGCGCGAACGACACATGCCGCGCCCATTTGGACACCGTTCCGGAATGAAGGCTGTGCGCGCCGTGGTCGAGGGATGCCTCGAGGCGGGCGTCGAATGGCTGTCACTCTTCGCGTTTTCCCAGGAGAACTGGCAGCGCCCGGAAACGGAAGTGTCAGCGCTCATGTCGCTGCTCGAGGAGTTCATTGCGCGCGAAGCGACCGATCTCGCTCGGCAGGGTGTGTGTGTGCATGTCCATGGCGACCTCGAGCGGTTGAGTCCTGCCGCGGCGTCCGCCGTGCAACGTGTGAGGCGAGAAACCGCTGGAGGCGATAGGCTCGGGCTGAACCTGTTCATTTCCTACGGCGGGCGCGCGGAACTTGTCCGAGCGGCTCGACTTCTGGCGCTCGATGTTCAGCGCGGTAAGCTCCTGCCTGAGCAGATCGACGAAGTGCACTTCCGCGAGAAATTGTTTACCGCTGGGTGCCCCGATCCCGATCTGCTCATCCGCACGTCGGGTGAGCAGCGGCTGTCCAATTTCCTCCTCTGGCAGGTGGCCTATGCGGAGCTGTACATCTCCAGCGTACTGTGGCCCGACTTCGATCGGGCGGCGCTGTATGAGGCCATCTGCGACTTTCAGCGCCGCGACCGTCGTTTCGGTCGGGTGACTACGTAATCATCCCCAGTCGTGAACGAACTCGCACGTCGTGCCATCGTGGCGCTCATCGGAGCGCCACTCGCCATTGGGGTCATCTGGATTGGTGGCGCTCCCCTCGCCACGCTGCTCGGTGGACTGGCGGCAATTGGCGCGTGGGAGTTTTACCGCATTGCGAGGGAAGGGGGAAACGCTCCGCTTACCGTGATCGGCGTGGTGCTGGCGGCGCTCATTCCCCTTGGGGTGCATGGCTCGGTGCTCGGAGTCCTGCAGGTCCCGCTCTATGCGTGGGTGCTGGCGATGGTTGGTGTGCTCGGTGCGGCCATCTGGATGCGCGGCACCGAAGGCAAGCCTCTCGGCGCCGCGAGTATCACCGTATATGGCGCACTGTATACCGGAGCCACCCTCGCCTTCGCGTACGCGTTGCGGTACCACAACTACGCGGTGGGTGATACCGCCGGTGCGCTGGCCGTGTTGTTCCCGGTGGTGCTCACCTGGGCGAGCGACACGGGCGCGTATTTCAGCGGTCGGCTCATCGGCGGCCGCAAACTCATGCCCAGTGTCAGCCCTGGCAAAACCGTTGCCGGCGCCGTTGGTGCCGTGGTGGTAACCGTGGCAGCGACTTACGGCTTCGTCCATGGATTGCTCATCCCGAAAGCCCAACTGGCGTTCACCCCGTGGGGGTTGGTCTGCTTCGGCGTGGTCATCAGTGTGGTCGCGCAGATCGGTGACCTGGCCGAGTCGCTGCTCAAGCGTGAGGCCGGTGTGAAGGACAGCGGTACGTTGTTTCCGGGTCACGGCGGAGTGCTCGATCGGCTCGACTCGCTGTTCTTCGTGCTGCCGGCCGCATACGCGCTCTACGATTGGCTATTGATTCCGGCGCCGGGAGCACGATGATGTCACGCAATATGGTAGAAACACCGGCAGAGCAGGCGGCGGCGCCTGTCGGCGTCGCGCTACTCGGAGCCACCGGCTCCATTGGCACGAGTGCTTTGCGCGTGCTCGCTCGACAGCGGGACCGTTTTGTTCCGGTGGCGCTCACGGCGAATGCCAATCGGGCGGCGCTGGCCGAACAGGCAGCGCAATTCTCACCGTCGTACATAGGGCTCGTGCAGGAGTGCGCCGAGGCGCCATCAGAGTGGGGACGCGGTGCCGACTGTCTCGTCGAGGCGGCCTCGCACGCAGACGCGTCGATCGTGATCAATGCGGTGGTCGGTGCTGCTGGACTCCAGGCCACGCTGGCCGCGCTCAGGTTGGGGAAGCGAGTGGCCCTCGCGAACAAGGAAACGTTGGTCGTCGCGGGCGAGATCGTAACCCGCACCGCCCGTGACCACGGCGCCGAGCTGGTGCCCGTGGACAGCGAACATTCGGCCATTCTGCAGTGCCTCGCTGGCCGGCAGCCGCATGAGGTCAAACGCCTCGTCCTGACCGCGTCTGGCGGGCCGTTCCGCACGTGGCCAGCCGAGCGCATCGCCAACGCGACGCGGGCCGACGCCCTGAAGCACCCCACCTGGCAAATGGGGAGCAAAATCACCATCGACAGTGCCACGCTGGCCAACAAAGCGCTTGAGGTGATCGAAGCGCACCACTTGTTTGGCGTGCCGTATGATCGGATCGACGTGGTCGTGCATCCCCAGAGCATCATCCACTCGTTTGTCGAGTTTGTGGACGGGAGCGTGCTGGCGCAGATGGGCGTCCCGAGCATGGAACTGCCCATCCTGTACGCGCTCACCTGGCCGGAACGCGTGCCGGACACTGGCGTACCATCATTCGACCCGGTCGCGCTGGGCGGACTCACGTTCGAGCATGTCCGGCATGACCAATTCCCCATGTTGGGGCTAGGGATCGCGGCCGGACGAACCGGCGGCGCGGCTCCGGCCGTATTCAACGCGGCCAACGAAGAGGCCGTGGCGCAGTTTCTCGCTGGCACACTGAGTCTCGGAGGGATTGCCGAACGGGTTGGTCAGGCGTTGCAGGACCTCGGTCAGCTTCCCGGTGACTCGCTAGACGCGCTGCTTTCTGCAGACGCCGCTGCGCGTCATCACGTGCAGTCCCGCATTGTGCAGGAGTCGTAACAGGCATGTTGTCGTCGCTGTCGGTGTATATCGCGCCGTTGCTCGTGTTCGGGCTCGTGGTGTTTGTGCACGAACTGGGGCACTTCGTGGCGGCCAAGATGTGCGGAGTCTACGCGCCGGTGTTTTCACTGGGGTGGGGGCGTCGTCTGTTCGGCTGGAAGCGAGGTGAAACCGACTATCGCGTGTCGCTCATTCCGCTCGGCGGATACGTGCGCATGGCGTCGCGCGACGATGATGCGCTGTCCGGAATTGAAGGAGCCGACGCCGAGCGCGGGTCGCTCGACACGGCAAGCGGCGGGGCCGACAAAGTACCGGGCGGATTGTGGGATCCACAGGGAATGGCGCCGTTCGGGCCGAAGGCCGTGCCGGCCGATCGCTGGGTCGAGAGCAAGTCGGCGCTGGCGCGTGTGTTCATTCTGTCGGCTGGCGTGATCATGAACATCGTGCTCACCGTCACGGTGCTGAGCGGCCTGCACTTGAATTACGGGAATCGCTACGTACCGGCGGTCATCGACTCAGTCGTAGTTGATGCGCCCGCTGCACGGGCGGGCTTGCAGTCGGGCGATCGGATCGTGGCGATTGGCGGATCCCCCATCAAGGCATGGGTCGAAGTGCAGGATCGCGTGACGCCGGTGACTTCCGGCTCGCTCGCCGTCGAGGTGCAGCGCGGCACGGAGCGGCTGTCATTCTCGGTAACGCCGCAGGTCGCGGAGGGGCAGGACCCCATCACCGGCGCGATGAAGCCGGTGGGGCGTATCGGTGTTCTTGTGCGCGATTCGGTCGTGCGAGAATCACTGTCGATTGGCGAAGCCGTCGTGCTGGGGAGCTCGCGTACCTGGAAAATGGCCACGGATGTGGTCACCGTGTTGGGCGGACTCGTTTCCGGTGAAGTGTCGGCCAAGAATCTCGGTGGCCCCATTCAGATTGCCCGCACATCGGTGCAGGCTGCACGTAATGGCGCCGAGATGCTGTGGTCGCTGATTGCCTTCCTGAGTCTCAATATCGCCGTTCTGAATCTGGTGCCTATTCCAGTGCTCGACGGTGGTCAGATCCTCATGGTGGTCGCGGAGCGCATCAAGGGCAGCGAATTCAGCATGCGTACACGGGAGGCGTTCGCCCGCGTTGGCGTGCTGGCCGTGTTGGCTCTCATCCTGCTCGTGACGTTCAACGATTTGCGGTCGGTATTCACTCAGTGAGACGCACGATCGTCGTGCTCGTCGCGGCGCTCGTGCTGACCGGTTGTCACCGGTTGTCGTCTTGGCGTTCCAGTGCTCCGACGTCGGGTGCCACGCCGTCTGTTCTGCGTATTCCTCGCGATGCGGCGCGCTTCGAAATCGATAGCGTGACCGACTCCACTGCCACCTTTCGAGTGCGCGAAGCACAGTGGGTGCGCCCCGGTTTGCAGAGCTACGTGGTCGACCCGCAGCAGCGTGACGCGTTGGTGGCGCGCCTGCGCGTGATAGCCCGCGACAGCGCCAACGCCACGGCTCTTGTCACCGGACAGGTTGCGCGCGTGAGGGCCGACCACTTTCTGCTGGTTGTCCGACCGGCGTCGCGGTGGTGGCACTCACGTACGTTTTGGGCGGGCACGCTCTTGGGAGCGTCAGTAGGCGCGGGCGGCGTACTCGTCGCACGCTGAGCGAAACGCGCCGAACGTTGGGCGTCTCAGCCTGAATCGCGAACGCTGCGGCCAGGGGCAAGTCCGAGGCGTTGCAGTCGTCGGTACAACGTACTGCGCGTGACACCTATGGCTGCCGCGGCCTCCCGCATGGTGGCGTGGGCCCCGACAAGACTGGCGTAGCGACTGCGCAACGCATCGCGCACCGGGTCGGATGTGCGGTGGCTCGCAACCGTCCCCTCGCCCGTATCGTCGGGCAGATGCCACCACTGCGGTGCGGCCGATTCGTCGCGCGTGTGTCCCACTGTCGGCGTGCCGTGGAAGCGTGATGATGCGGAGCGGCCCGCCTCTCGTGAAGTGCTCGCGTCACGCAGCGCGGCAGGTAGCAGCTCTTCGGTGATCACGGCCCCTTCCGCCAACGCAGCGAGACGCTTCACCAGATTCTCGAGTTCGCGCACGTTGCCTGGCCAGCGATAGCAGGCGAAAGCCTGGAGCACCGCCGGGGAGAATTCGCGGGCGAGTGTGCCGCGTGTTTGAGAGAGAAAGTGATGCGCGAGCAAAATCGCATCGCCCTTGCGCGCTCGGAGTGGTGGGAGCGACAGCGTCAACACGTTCAATCGATGATACAAGTCATCGCGCAGGAGACCCGCCGCGATGGCCGACGGAATGTCCCGATTCGTGGCGGCGATGATGCGGACATCCACGTTGCGTCCTGCCGTCGCGCCAAGCCTGGTGATCTCACCTTCCTGCAATACACGTAGCAAGGACGCCTGCGCTGCTGGAGGGAGTTCGCCGATCTCGTCGAGAAACAGGGTTCCGCCATCAGCGGCCTCGAATTTGCCGATTGCCCCCTCGCGCCGAGCACCGGAGAACGCGCCCGCCACATGCCCGAACAATTCGCTTTCGATCAGTTCGTGTGGAAGCGCAGCGCAGTTTACGGCGATGAACGGTGCGCCTGCGCGGGGGCTGGCCGCATGTATCCCTTGGGCTACGACTTCCTTTCCCGTGCCTGATTCCCCCAACAGCAACACCGGCAGATCGGTGCGCGCACACGCGCGCGCAAATCGCCGAACCTCGTCGAGCACCGGAGCCTCCCCTCGGAGAGACTCCAGCAGATACCGGGTGGCGGCAGGACGGGCGTTGGCGAGTGTCATGTCGACCGGCTTCGTACGCCCGGACGGCGCACGAACGACGGCGTTGGGAAGAACGAGACAGGCGCCGATCGCGGTGCGTCCATCGTGCAGCGCGTGCACCGCGGCGGTGCCGCCGATGAGCGGGTGGGAGGCGTCGCGCACGAGTCCGTGTGTCGGGGCTTCCCAATGTGCGAGCCGTTGCGTGCGCGCAGCGTCGGTGCTCATGGTGCGCAGCGCATCCGTTGCATCGCGTCCCGAAGCCTGCAAACGGCGGACGACACGTTCAGCCGCGGCCGAGGAGGCGATGATGTCTCCCGACCGATCGACCACGAGAATGGCGTCGGCCGGGTAGCGCCCCACCAGGGCACCGAACTGACGGAGGAGCGAGACCCGCCGCTCCGCTTCGCGTGTGGCCAGACGCTGCTCGAGTGCCACCGCAATAGCCGTGGCCAGCGACAGCGTGTGCGGATGGGCCTTCTCCCGAAAACCGCTCAGGTCGAGTACGCCGATGATTTCCTGCGTGAGTGGATCGCGCACCGGTGCCGCGGCGCAGTGCCATCCCTGCCACCGCGAGCAGAAGTGTTCGGCACCCACGATGTGGACGGCGCGTCCAGTGGCGAGCGCGGTGCCGGGTCCGTTGGTCCCGACCGCCGCTTCACTCCAGAGCGCGCCCGGTCGGAAATTGATGTCCGCGAGTCCCTCGAGGGCTCGGGGATCGCCGGTGGCTGCCAGCATGCGCGCCTGGTGATCGAACAACGCCAGAATATGTCCGTCAAGCACGGCGCCGCTGGCGTGGGCGCGTACGACCTGCTCGGCGTGTGGAAGCCAGTCCACGTCATCGCGCAATTGCGCGAGGGAATCGTCGTCGAGCAGTTGCGGGGCGCGGGGGAGAGTCGGACGTATCCCCGAACTCATGGCGCGGCTCCACGAGGCCTGCACGGCCGGGCGCACGGGCACATCGCGGCCGAGCACATCGGCCCCGTCGTTCATGACGCGTTCCCAGACGGCGGTCAACGCGGCCTGAGCGGATGCCTCAACCGGGAGAATTTCCTGGACCCGCATGCCACACCCCCTGAAGGGGCGCGTAGTGTGAAGGTGCGGCGCCCGTCTATTTAGAGCTTCGGGGGAGGACCGCGATGTCGCAAGCGGTGCGACACGTGTCGCAGGTCAGGGTGAACCTGACCCGCGACCGATCAGCTACAGACGAGTTTGCGTGGCACGGGACTGTCCGATCCAGCGCGTTCCACCACGATGGTATCGGAGAATACGATGCAATACGGGGCGGAGATGCGCATTACGTACCGCCCCCAAGGCAAGGAGTAAGATTGCACACTGTCGGCCCGTGTTTCGAAGTTGCGGCCGCCGTCGACCGACGTGAATTCGACCCGCGCGTCGCGCGGTTCCACGCGATAGCGAACGACGGCACATCCTCGGACGGGCAGAGTGAGGGCCAGGCGCTGGCCCGCTGCAAGGCCGGTGAGGACGGTGTCGCGCAGAGCAGAACGACACGAGGTGGGCTCGTCGGGTACGACGGCCCGCAGCGTCACGCGTGAGGTGGTTGGGACGTCGCCGCTCCAGCGGCCCGTCCCCACCTGCCGGTTGTCGAGATAGATCACTGCCGATTCAAGCGTGGTCACCTCCAGGCGCGCGGTGCGCACGAGGGGGGCCGGTGGGCGGCGCTTGGGTGCCGAATCGGGTGCAGCTAGCCCGGCTGTGTTTGGGATGGGGGTCGTCTGAGCGGTGTCGTTAGGAGCGCTGCTGGGGACAGCGGTGTCGGGTCGGGTCGTCGCCACCGGAAGCGCGACGCTGTCGGTCGGAGACGCCACCCGTCGGTCCCAGACCATCCAGCCGATGACCGCGCCGACCAACAGCACTGCCGCGGCGGGCCAGAAGCGGGAAGGGGCCGCAGGCGGCGCACGGAACGCGTCGACGGTATTTGAGCCGAGTCGAGGGAGACCGCTGCTCCGGTCGGGGGCAGAGGACAGCGCGGCGAGCGCATCGATGAGCTGCACCGCATTGGCGAAGCGCGCGCCAGGGTCCTTGGCCAGCAAGCGGAGCAGGAGCGCCTCGAATTCCACCGAGAGTTCGGGGACCATGGCGCGCGGGGCGGGCGGCGGCGATTCGATGTGATGACGCGCCACCGCATACCAGTCATCGCCTTCGAACGGGAGCTTTCCCGTCGCGGCGCGAAACAGGGTGACGCCAAGCGTATAGAGGTCGCTGCGTCCATCGAGCTCCTTGCCGCGTGCCTGTTCCGGGCTGAAGTAGTGAGGCGTTCCCTGAACCTGATTGGTGTCTCCGAGGGACTCCGGCGCGGCCAGGGCGCGGGCGAGCCCGAAGTCCGCCACCACCGCTTCGCCATCCTGATCGAGGAGAATGTTGTCAGGCTTGATGTCGCGATGGATGACCTGGCTGGCGTGGGCGACGGCGAGGGCGGCGGCGATGCCGAGCCCCAACTTGACCACCTCATTTTCGGGGAGCCGCCCTATGAGGACGAGACGCCGGCCGAGGGTGAGGGGGTGCAGATCCATGGCTACAAAGGCCGCGCCGTCGACCTGCCCGACATCCCGTACCGTTACGATATTCGGGTGCCGTAGACGTGCCGCAGTGGCCGCTTCCTTGCGAAAACGGCTCTCGGCGACGTCTTGGCCGGCGAATTCGGGGCGAAGGATTTTGAGGGCGACCGGGATTTCGAGGTCGAGATCGACGGCCTCGTAGACCCAGGAAAAGGCCCCGGTACCCAAGTGACGGGTGACCCGGTACTTCCCAATGGTTCGCCCCAAGTAACGTTCGGGCACGGAGAGGTCCTTTACAGGGGGGGCTGAAGCGAGTAAGCTACCGTGCTTCCTGCAATTGCGCGCACATGACCCGCGATGAACGTCGCGCACCACTCGCGCGATGACCGCTCGGTTACCGGCTGAGAATACAACGACGATGGCGTTCGACAAGGCTACCACGATCGATAAGTACCGGGCCCACGAAGGGGACACCGGTTCGACCCGCGTACAGATTGCCCTCCTCACGGAGCGCATCAACTACCTGACGGGTCACTTCCGTACGCACGCGAAGGACCACCATGGTCGCCGCGGCCTCCTCAAGATGGTTGGTAAGCGCCGCCGTCTCCTGGATTACCTGAAGCGTACGGACGTGCAGCAGTATCGCACGCTCGTGCAGGACCTTGGACTCCGCTACTAAGCAGAGTTCTGTCGCGTCGTCGCGCGGGGGCACTGGTGCCTCCCGCGCGATTTGCGTTCTCATGAGGTTACATAGCAGATGATGCATAGAATCGAGCGGACGTTCGCTGGTCGCCCCCTGGTCATCGAGACCGGCCGGATGGCGAAGCAGGCGGCGGGTTCCGCAGTTGTACAATTCGGCGAGACCATGGTCCTCGCCGCCGTGACGGTCAGCGAGAACAAGAGCCCGCTCCCGTTCTTCCCGCTGACGGTCGAATACAAGGAAAAGACCTACGCTGCCGGCAAGATTCCCGGTGGGTTCATCAAGCGCGAAGGGCGCCCGCACGATCATGAGATCCTTGCGGCGCGCATCATCGATCGCTCGATCCGTCCGCTCTTCCCGGAAGGCTTCCAGAACGAAGTGCAGGTGTTCATCTACGTCATCTCCGCCGATCAGGAGAATGACGCCGATGTGCTGGCGCTCGTCGCTGCCTCCTTCGCGCTGAACGCGTCGAAGATTCCGTTCCTCGGCCCCATCGCTGGTGTCCGCGTGGGCCGAGTGCAGGGACACTGGGTGCTCAACCCCACCTTCCAGCAGGTCGCGTTCTCCGATATGGAGCTCGTGGTGGCCGGCTCGAAGGATTCCATCGTGATGGTCGAAGGTGGCGCCCTCGAAGTGTCCGAAGAGGACGTGCTCGAGTCGCTGCGCCTGTCGCACGACGGCATCCGCGAACTCATCGCGGCCCAGGAAGAGCTGCTCGCCAAGGTGCAGCAGCCCAAGATGGCGTGGACCAAGGCCGAGACCCCGGAAGGCATTGCCACCAAGGTGAAGGAACTCGCGTCGGGCCGCATCCGCGAAGCGCTCAACCAGAAGGACAAGCACACGCGCATCGAAGCCATCGAGCGCACCAAGAAGGAACTCGCCGAAGGGTTGTTGGCGGACTTCCCCGACAACGCCAAGGACATCCACACCATCCTGGGCGACGTCGAATACCACGAGCTGCGCGCGCAGGTGCTCGACACGAATCTGCGTGTCGACGGCCGCAAGCCGAACGAAGTGCGTGCCATCAGCATCGACAACGGCGTGCTGCCGCGTGCGCACGGCTCGTCGCTCTTCACGCGTGGTCAGACGCAGGCGCTCGTCGCCGCGACGCTCGGTACCGCGAAGGACGCGCAGCGTCTCGATTCCATCAAGGAAGCGGGCGAAGTCACGCGCTCGTTCATGCTGCACTACAACTTCCCGCCGTTCTCCACCGGTGAAGTGCGCCCCATGCGCGGCACCAGCCGCCGCGAAATCGGTCACGGCAATCTCGCCGAGCGCGCCATTCAGGGCGTGCTCCCCGACTTCGCCGACTTCCCGTACACCATCCGCATCGTCTCCGACGTGCTTGAGTCCAACGGCTCGTCGTCGATGGCGTCGGTGTGTGGCGGATCGCTCGCGCTGTTCGACGCCGGCGTGCCCATGAAGGCGGCGGTGGCCGGCGTGGCGATGGGACTCATCAAGGAAGGCAAGAAGTACGCAATCCTTACCGACATCCTTGGCACCGAAGATCATCTCGGTGATATGGACTTCAAGGTGGCCGGCACCACCGAGGGCATCACGTCCATCCAGATGGACATCAAGATCGAGGGGCTCGACCTCAAGATCATGGAAGAAGCCCTTACGCAGGCCAAGGAAGGACGTCTGCACATCCTCGGCGAGATGAACAAGTCGCTCGCCACCCCGCGTGCGGACCTGTCCAAGTACGCGCCGCGTATCGTGACGGTGCAGATCCCGGTCGACAAGATCGGCGAACTCATCGGACCGAAGGGCAAGAACATTCGCGGCATTCAGGAAGAGACGGGTGCCGAACTCACCGTCGACGACGACGGCACGGTGACGATCGCCGCGGTGGGCGCCGAATCGATGGAGCGCGCCCGCAAGATGGTCGAAGGCATGACCGCCGAGGCGGTGGTGGGCGAGACGTACGAGGGCACGGTGAAGACCGTGACGGCGTTCGGCGCGTTCATCGAGATCATGCCCGGCACCGAAGCGCTGCTGCACGTCTCCGAAATGCGCTGGGAGCGTGTTGAGAAGCCCGAAGATGTGTGCAAGAAGGGCGATCGTGTCACGGTGAAGCTCGTTGATCGTGACGAGCGCGGCCGCTTGCGCCTGAGCATGAAGGCGCTGTTGCCCAAGCCGGAAGGCATGCCCGAACAGGAAGAGCGTCCGCGTCGCGAGGAAGGTGATCGCGGCGATCGTGGCGGCGACCGTGGCGGACGTGGTGGACGGAACGGTGGTGGTCGCGATCGGCGCTGACGCTACGGGCGCTTCGGCGCCCACGCTGCAACGTACGGATCTCCCCAATGGACTGACCGTGCTCTCGGAATCCGTTCCGGGAGCGCGGTCGGTTGCTTTCGGGGCCTGGGTCCGGGCGGCGACGTTGCACGAGCGTCCCGACGAGATGGGCGTCTCGCATTTCCTCGAACACATGGTGTTCAAGGGAACCCGCTCGCGCACATCGCAGGAAATCGCCCTGTCGCTTGAGACGCTGGGGGGTTCTCTCGACGCGTACACCGAACGCGAACACACCTCCTATCAGGCGCGTGTCCTCGATGAGCACCTCGAGGTGGCGGCCAGTGTCATCGGCGATCTCATCTTCCATCCGCTGATTCGGCCGGAAGATCTCGCGCTCGAGCGCAAGGTCATCCTCGAAGAGATCAGCATGGTGGATGATACGCCGGACGACATCATCTTCGATGTCCACAACCGCGCCATGTGGGGTGACCACCCGCACGGGTTCGCCATTCTCGGCACGCGCGACACCGTGAAGGCGCTTGATGTCCCGCATCTTCGCGCACTGCACACACGGGCGTATCACCCCGGGCGGCTTGTCGTGGCGGCCTCCGGTCGGGTGGAGCACGAGCATCTCCTCGAGGTCTTGCAGCGAACGGGATGGACCGAGCAGCCAATGGGTGATCGGTCACCCTTTCCTGTCGACCCTGTCGAGGTCGCAGGGCCGCATGCCGAGCATGTGAAGCGCAAGGACATCGGCCAAGTGCACGTGGTGCTCGGAGGGCAGGGTATCCGGCATGGTGATCCTCGTCGCTTCACGTTCGCGCTGATCGACATGCTGCTCGGCGGTGGCATGAGTTCCAAGCTCTTTCAGCGCGTGCGCGAGGAGCTGGGGCTGGCGTACAGCGTGCATAGCTTCACGAGTTCGTACGCCGATGCCGGATCGCACGGCGTGTACCTCGCCAGTGCGCCGGAGACGGCGCAGCAAGCGTTGGACGCGGTGCGCGAGGTACTGCGAGCCGTCGCTGACCGTGGTCTCACGAGCGAAGAATTGGCGGCAGGCAAAAGACAGTTGCGTGGACAGCTGGTGCTGTCCATGGAAGGCATCTCTTCCCGCATGTACCGGGCGGCAACGACGGCGCTGTATGGCGAGCCGTTCCGGACGATCGACGAGCTGATGGCGCTCGTGGAAGCCATCGACGAAGAACAGGTGCGTGACGTTGCGCGCGACTTCTTCGACCCGAATCGACACATCCTCGTCAGTCTCGGCCCCAAAGCCGTCCGCTGACGCACTCCCCTCTATCCAGACATCCCTATGCGTATCGGGGTACCGAAAGAGATCAAGACCAACGAGAACCGCGTGGCATTGGTGCCGGCGGGTGCCGAGGCGCTGGTCGCCGCGGGGCATGAGGTGTTCATCGAAACCGGCGCCGGCATCGGCAGCGGCTTCGAAGACGCCGACTACGTTGGCGTCGGCGCGCAGATCGTGCCAGATGCGGCCACGGCGTGGGGCAAGGCAGAACTGCTGCTCAAGGTAAAGGAGCCCATCGCTTCCGAGTGGCAGTACCTGCGTCCCGATCTCACGCTGTTCACGTACTTCCATTTCGCCGCCGATGAAGCGCTGACCAAGGCCCATCTGGCGAGCGGCGCGACGTGCATTGCTTACGAAACCGTCGAGCTGCCCAACCGTGACCTTCCGCTGCTGATCCCGATGTCCGAGGTGGCAGGGCGGATGGCGGTTCAGGAGGGCGCGAAGTACCTGGAGAAGCTGTACGGTGGCCGTGGCGTGCTGCTGGGCGGCGTTCCGGGCGTGGCACCGGCCAAGGTGGTTATCCTGGGCGGTGGCATCGTGGGTGTGAACTCGGCCAAGATGGCGGCCGGTCTCGGGGCCAAGGTCGTGGTGCTCGACCTGTCGTTGGAGCGCCTGCGCTACCTGTCGGATGTCATGCCGGCCAACGTGCAACTCGTGCACTCGAACCGTCACAACATCCTTGAGCAGATCAGCACGGCTGATCTGGTCATCGGTGGTGTCCTGATTCCTGGTGCCAAGGCCCCGAAACTGGTGCGCCGGGCCGATCTCGCGCGCATGCGCCCGGGCGCGGTCATCGTTGACGTGGCGGTCGACCAGGGCGGGTGCGTCGAGACGATCAAGCCGACCACCCACGAGAATCCGACGTACACGGTCGACGGCATCATCCACTATGGCGTGGCGAACATGCCGGGCGCCGTGCCGCGCACGTCTACGCTCGCGCTCACCAACGCCACGTTGCCTTACACGCTGCAGCTGGCGAACAAGGGCTGGAAGGCCGCACTGAAGAACAACGGGGCACTCTTGAAGGGGCTCAACATGAGCGCTGGCAAGGTGACCTACCAGGGCGTTGCCGACGCCTTCGGGATGGAGCTGACCGACCCGGCCAGCTTCCTCTAACCCGTCGCACAGCGCGGGCGAGAACGTTGCGGCCGGTCCCTCTGGGGACCGGCCGCTTTGCGTTCGGTCCGCCGCCGCTCCCAGTGCGCTAGGTCACGATATTCCAATAGCTTGTCCACTCTTGCGTGAGCCAATACCTTACCGCATTAGCCGCTGCCCGTTTTTCATCAGGCGCCACCTGCGGGTGCCGCGCCGCCCCGGTCTCTCTGGATGTTCTGGCCCTTCAGTAAGTCGAACTCGTTCTTCCCGGCGAACGCCATCGCCGTCGACCTCGGCACCGCAAATACGCTGATCTACGTGAAGGGCGAGGGGATCGTGCTCAACGAGCCTTCGGTCGTCGCGCTCGATCGTGAAACCAAGAAGATCAAGGGCGTTGGCCTCGAGGCCAAGCGCATGCTCGGCCGCACTCCCGACGGCATCATGGCTGTGCGTCCCATGAAGGACGGCGTGATCGCCGACTTCGACGTGACGGAGAAGATGCTGCGCTATTTTCTCACGCTTGTGATCGACAAGCACGTCTTCAAGGTGAAGCCGCGAGTCATTGTGTGTGTGCCCTCGGGCATCACTGAGGTGGAGAAGCGCGCCGTTCGTGATTCGGCGTTGGGTGCCGGCGCGAAGGAGGTGTTCATGGTTACGGAACCCATGGCGGCCGCCATTGGTGTCGGGCTGCCGGTGGAATCGCCCACGGGCAACATGGTCATCGACATCGGTGGTGGTACCACCGAAATCGCTGTCATCGCACTGAGCGGCATCGTGAGTGATACAAGCATCCGTACGGGTGGTGACGAGCTCGATATCAGCATCGTGCAGTTCATGCGCAAGAATTACAACCTGCTCATTGGTGAGCCCACTGCCGAACAGATCAAGATTCAGATCGGTAGTGCGTATCCGGTTGGCGAAGAACGTGAAATGGAAGTGAAAGGGCGCGATCTCGTGTCTGGCATTCCGAAAACGGTTCGTGTGCACAGCAGCGAAATTCGAGAAGCGATTCAGGAGCCCATCCAGCAGATCGTCGATGCAGTGCGTCGTGCGCTCGAAATCACGCCGCCGGAACTCGCGTCGGACATCGTCGATCGTGGTATCGTGATGACGGGCGGTGGTGCGCTCATTCGTGGACTCGACGTGCTGTTGTCGCAGGAAACGGGATTGCCCATTCATGTCGACGAGGATCCACTCACGTGTGTGGTGCGTGGTACCGGAAAAATTCTCGACGACGAGGAGAAGTACTGGTCGGTGCTTACGACCTGATCGGCGCGTCGCGACCGACATCACCAAGTCATTCACCACATTCGCACGAGCCACGTGGCACGGAATGTTCGCGGGGAGGGGCGTCTCGACACCGGTCTCGTCCTGGTATGCGTGGCGCTGGCAGTACTGGCGTTGTTGTCACCGCGGCGATCGCGCGATGAGGTCGCTGCGGTTTTGCGAGCATCGGTCTTGTCGCCGCTTGTGCAACTCGAAGCACGGGCGAGCGGCGTGCGTGCTGCCATTGTCGCGCGCAACGATCTGTTGACCACGCGCGGTCGTGCCGTTGCCGACACACTCAGCTTGCGGGCGATCAGCGATGAGAATGCCACGCTGCGCAAGCTGCTCGGATTATCTGCACGGCTTCAGGACGGTTTCGTTCCGGCGGAGGTGCTACCGTCGCGCGGCGGCGACGAATTCACGATCAACCTCACCGTTGGGAGTAACGTGGGTGTTCAGCCGTTCCTGCCAGTGGTGACGGCAGACGGCCTCGTCGGCATGGTCGAGTCTGTGGATCAGGGCTCTAGTAGCGTCATCATGTGGGCGCACCCTGACTTCCGGGTGAGCGGGATGAGTGTCGACCAGAATGCGTTTGGCATCGTGCAGCCGCATTTGGCCACTGGCCCTGAGCGCTGGTTGCTGGAGATGCGCGGCGTCCCGTTTCGTGCCAAGCTCGACTCCGGAACGCTCATCGTGAGTTCGGGACTCGGCGCCACCTATCCGCGCGGCATTCCGGTGGGCACGGTTATCGGCGAGTTGAACACCCCGGAGAAGTGGGCGCGCACCTATCTGGTGAAGCCGGCCGTATTGCCGGAGAACATCGGGCCTGTGCTCGTGCTCATGCCGGGGCGCTCGCAGCGAGGTGTGAATGGTGTCTGGACCAGTGTCGCAGCAGCCGACAGTGCCGCGCGGGCCGTCGCGGCCGCAGGCGACTCGGTGGCGCGCGCGGCGGCGCTCGACGAACTCGCGGCGCGACGCGCGGCGTTCGATTCTCTGCTTGCCGACAGCTTGGCCGCTGGTGACACCATCGGTGGCGGTCTCGGGACACGCCTTCCTGCGCGGTTGCCGATGCGCGCCGACAGCGTGAAACGTGATAGTGTGCGGCGCGACAGTGTCGCCCGTCGCCCGACTGCGGGACGCAACTGATGCGTGCTCAGAAATCGACTTCAGGCGTTGGGAGCGCGCTGCGCGCCTGGTTGGGCTTTTCGCTGCTCATCGTGGCCCAGTTTGGCGTACGGCCGCTGCTGGCTGCCCGGGCAAGCGTGGATTTCGCCGTCATTGCGGTGCTTTTCTCGGCGGTGCGCATGCGCCCCGGATTCGCCGCGCTCACCGGATTCGCAACCGGGTTGGCGCTCGATGCGTTGGCGCCCGGGAGCTTTGGAGCGAGCGCCCTCGTGCTCTCCCTGATCGCGTTCGGTGCGTCGTGGCTCAAGGCGGTATTCTTCGCTGATCACGTGGCGCTCACCGGGCTCTTTGTGTTCGGTGCCAAGTGGCTCTTCGATGTTGCCATGGCCATGCTGACGGGTGTGGGCAGCGGTGCGTCGTTGCTGGTGGCGCTTTTGCTCTGGGCGCCGCTCTCGGCGGCACTCACGGCGGTTGTGGCGGTACTACTGCTGGTGCTGTTCCGTCCGTTGTATCGACCACAGTCGCTGTAACCGAAGCCTCGGCGTGCATCTCGACTTCGTGGGCTCTCTCTGATGAGCTACCACCCCAACTCGGTTCTCCGGCGTGCCCGTGTGGCGCGTGGTTTGTTGGTGGCTGCGTTCACGCTGCTTGGCGGAGCGTTCTTTCGCGCGCAGGTGCTGCAAAACGAGGAGTTCGTGCTGCGCTCAGAGAGCAATCGGTTGCGGGAAGTGCCGCTGCCTGGTGCGCGCGGCATTATCTACGATCGCCACGGCGCGATCATTGCCGAGAATCTGCCTGGCTATTCGGTGTCGATTCTGAGTCCGACGACCGATTCACTCAGGTCGGCCCTCAAATCGTTGTCGCGAGTTATCGACATCGATTCGGCGCAGCAGGCGTTGGCCATTCGGCGCTTCCGTGCGGCGCCCACCCGGCCAGCGGTGATTTTCAATGACGCCAGCTTTCAGGTCGTGTCGGTGCTCGAGGAGCGCCGCGCTGAGTTTCCCGGGCTGATCATTCAAAGCTCGCCGAAGCGCTATTACCCGGATGGGCCGGCGGTTTCCGCTCTCGTCGGCTACACCGGTGAAATCTCCGAGAAGCAGTTGGCGATGCCGCGTTTCAAGGAATACAAGGCGGGACAGCAGGTCGGTCGGGAAGGGCTCGAAGTGCAGTACGAGGCGCAGCTGCGCGCGCGCGAAGGAAGCCGATTCGTCGAGGTTGACGCGCGTAACCGCGTGGTGCGTGATAATGGCGTCCGTCCGGAAGTGCAGCCCGAGGCACCACCACCGCTTCGCACCAACATCGATCTCGATCTGCAACGGTATGCGCACGAGTATTTCGGCGATTCATTGCGCGGTGCCGTCGTGGCACTCGAGCCCCAGACCGGTGGTGTTCTGGCCATTTACAGTGCCCCCAGTTACGACATCAATCGCTTCATTGGTGGCGTGTCGTCGTCGTATTACCGGGAACTGCAAGAGCACAAGTACAAGCCGCTCTTCAACCGCGCCCTGTCGGGTCGATATCCGCCGGCGTCCACGTGGAAGCTGGCGACAGCGGTCATGGGCATGGAGTTGGGACTCGTGACCATGGATACGCACATGGAGCAGCCGTGTACAGGCGGCTACTACTATGGGCGCGTCTTCAAGTGCTGGGACAAGCGGGGGCACGGCGATATCTCGCTGGCTCAAGCCATCGCCAAGTCGTGCGATGTGTACTTCTATCAGCTCGGCCTCAAAATCGGACTCACGAAACTGCTGGCGGGTGGTGTGCGCCTCGGGTTCGGGGACTCCACCGGCATCGACATGCCTGGTGAGAAGACGTCCATCTGGCCGGCAAGTCGCGCCTATTTCGACCGTCGCTACGGCCCGCGCGGATGGAACCCGTCTGTGGTGTTGAGCTTGTCCATTGGTCAGGCCAACAACTCGCAGACGCCGCTGAACATGGCGCGTTTCTATACGGCGCTCGCGACAGACGGATCGGCCGCCACGCCCCAGGTGGTCGCGCGCACCCCGGAACGCAAGAAGCTGTTCGATCTGTCACCCGACCAGCTCAAGAGCGTGCAGTTGGCGTTGGCCGACGTCGTCAGCCGTGGTACAGCAGCCGGCGCCCAGATTCAGGGGCTCACCATTGCTGGCAAGACGGGTACGGCGCAGGTGCCGCCGGAGAAGGACTACGCGTGGTTCGTAGGGTACGCTCCGGCCGATAAGCCAAAGATCGTACTCGCCATCATTATCGAAGAAGGCGAGCACGGGTCAACGGCCGCCAAGGTCGCGACCAAGCTCATGGAGCGCTATCTGAAGGCGAAGCTCACCATGACCGCGGTGACCAACGACTGATGGCCAGGCAAGGTATTCTTCGGCGACAGAGTATCGACCTGCCGCTCCTCATCACCGCGCTGTTGCTGACGCTGTTCGGCATTGCCATGGTTTTCTCGGCCGGACAGACGGATATGCCGGACAAGGGGTTGGAGCGCCTGTGGCAGCGTCAGGCCGCGTTCTTTGGTGTGGCGCTCGTGGCCACTTGGGTGATCAACCGCGGTACGGTTCGACTCATCGAGTGGAGTGCCTGGCCGCTCTATCTGCTTAGTATCGTGCTACTCTTGGCCACGCTACTCTTCGGCTCAGGGGCCGGAACGGCGCAAAGCATGAAGGGGTGGCTCACCATTGGGGGGAGACGGCTCGGACAGCCGTCTGAGCTCGCAAAACTCGCGACCACGTTGATGCTCGCGCGAATGCTGGCCACGCAGCGGGAGAGCATTCGTTCTCTGGTGGATCTCTGGAAGCCCCTTATGGTCGTGGGCGTGCCGTGGCTACTCGTCATGGCCCAGCCCGACCTTGGCACCGGCATCGTGTTCATCGGCATCTGCTTCGCCATGCTCTTCTGGGCCGGCGTTCCGTGGCAGTTGCTTGTCATGCTGGCGAGTCCCGGGGTGAGTCTCATTCTCGCGTTCAGCACCGGCGTATGGGGCGCCTGGTTCCTCATTCTCGTGGCACTGGTGCTCTGGTATCGCCCGTTTCTGGTGGAGGGGGTGGTGCTGGTGGTCGCGAACGTCGTAATGGGGGTCGTGGCGCCGTTGCTGTGGGACAAACTCAAACCGTATCAGCAGCAACGCTTCCTCGTGTTCCTCGACCCGAACATCGATGCCATGGGGTCGGGGTACAACGTCATCCAGAGTCAGGTCGCAATCGGCTCCGGCGGCTTGTTCGGGAAGGGGTTCACCTTGGGCAGCCAGAAGCGGCTCAACTTCCTGCCGGAGCAGCAGACCGACTTCATCTTCTCGGTGGTGGGAGAGGAATTGGGATTCGTGGGTGTTGTCGTCGCCCTGTTTCTCTTCCTCGCCCTGTTCCTCCGCGCAACGCGGGTGGCCACGCGTGCGGCCGACGCGTTTCCGGGGTTGGTGGCGTTTGGGCTGATGTCGGCGTGGTTTGTGCACGTCATCGTCAACGTGGGGATGACGCTCAACCTGATGCCGGTTACGGGCATTCCCCTCCCGTTTTTCAGCAATGGCGGCTCATTCCTCCTCGTGAGTTGGCTGGCTGTCGGGATTCTTCTCCGAATATCCGCAGAAGGACGAGGCCAAGCTGATGCCTTGGGCTTATGAGCCTCCTTGGCGCCCGGATCAAGACCATCAACGGCTGAGTGTTCGGGAAGGCCAAGCCGATTTAACCGTTCGGCTCGTTCGCAAGGTCTAGCCTTCCGGCCTCGAACTTCCGATCTTACGCGGTCTATGGCCTGGTTCCGGAAGGAGAAGAAGCCCCGTCAGCCGCGTCGCGAACGCCTCGAGATCCCGCGGGATACTTGGGAAAAGTGCGAAGCCTGCGGGCACACGGATATCCGTGACAAGTTCCTGCGCAATTTGAACGTGTGCCCCGGGTGTGACTTCCACCGGCGCATGCGGGCTTGGGATTATGCCGGTGCCCTGATCGACGAGGGGACACTCTCCGAAGTAGGCGGGGAGCTCCGCTCGGTCGATCCGCTCGGCTTTCCCGATTATCCGGCCCGCCTCAAGCGCGCGCTCGCGAACGCCGGCGACACCGACGCCATTCTGACCGTCACCGGTCAGCTTGAAGGGATGCCCGTTGGAATCGGGGTCATGGATTTCGCCTTCATGGGTGGGTCCATGGGGTCCGTGGTCGGCGAGAAAATCGCGCGCCTCGGCCAGCGGTCGCTCGAAAAGAAGCATCCGCTCGTCATCGTGTCGCAGTCGGGTGGCGCTCGCATGCAGGAAGGGATTCTGTCGCTCATGCAGATGGCGAAGGCGTCGGCCGTGCTCTCGCAGTTGGCCGAACGCCGTATTCCGTACATCTCGGTGCTCACCAATCCTACCACCGGCGGCGTCAGTGCGAGCTACGCGATGCTCGGCGATGCCATCTTGGCGGAACCAGGCGCTGTCATCGGCTTCGCTGGTCCGCGCGTGATCAAGCAGACGCTTGGTCAGGACCTCCCGGAGGGTTTCCAAACGGCAGAGTTCCTGCTCGAGAAGGGCATGGTCGACCAGGTCGTGCATCGCAAGGACATGCGTGGGACTCTTTCACGTCTTCTGCGCCACATGACCGGCCGCCCGGCGGCAGCCGGACACGACCAGCAGGAAAGCTGAGCCTCGGGGAACCGCTGGACCCTCGGGCTCCGCGCACGGTCTCGGCTGCACGGCCGGACGAAACGGAATCAGCCTACCATGCGGCCCTCCGCCGCCTTTTTGCGCGCACTGGCGGGGCGTGGAGGCTGGGGCTCGAGCGAGTCAGCGAGTTGCTGGCGCGTCTCGGCCATCCACATCGGGCCTATCCCGTTTTTCACGTAGCAGGTACGAACGGGAAGGGAAGCACCGTCGCGACGCTTGACGCCCTCCTCCGCGGGGCCGGCCTGCGCGTCGGGCGCTACACCTCGCCCCATCTCGTGGATTTCTCCGAACGTGTGGTCGTGAACGGTGTGCCCATGTCGCACGCTGCGATCACCGCGTGGCTCACCCGCTGGGAACCGGTGCTGGGTGAGCTCGGGGCGACATTCTTCGAGGCGACCACGGCCATGGCACTCAGTCATTTCGCCGCCGAGGGCGTTGACGTGGCGGTGGTCGAAGTCGGACTAGGCGGACGCCTTGATGCGACCAACGTGGTGGAACCGTTGGCAGCAGGTGTCACGCAGATCGGCTTCGACCACATGGAGTATCTCGGGGATACGCTCGAGGCGATCGCAGGCGAAAAGGCCGGCATCTACAAGCCCGGCGCCGCCGCAGTGGTGGGTGACACCTCGCGGCATATCCGCGAGTTGCTATGCCGCCACGCGGAGGCCGCGGGGGCGCAGCCCGTGCTGATGACCGGCCGCGACTGGGAGGTGTCCGACGTGGTGGTTGATGCGTTGGGCACGTCCTTCTCGCTGACCGTGGACGGGCGAACGCGCCGCCTCACCATGCCGCTGATTGGCCACTTCCAGGCGCACAACGCCGCGGTGGCGATGGCCATGCTGCGAGGTGCCGGCGGCCGTTGGGCTGAGATCGCAGCGCGGGCGGAAGATCTGTTGCCCGGTGTACGCCTGGCCGGACGATTCCATCGTTCCCCGCCGTGGCTGTTCGACGTGGCCCACAACGCGGACGGGGCAGCAACCGTCGTGGCGAACCTGCTGGCGGTCGGATTGCCACATCCCATCACCGCGGTCGTCTGCGTGCTGCGAGACAAGGATTGGCGCGGAATCATCGAGGCGGTGGCGCGCGGGGCTGAGCGCATTGTGGTCACGCTGGCGCCGACTTCGCCATCGAGCCGCTCGTGGGACCTGCACGAAGTCGAAGTGTGGGCGCGTGAGCAGGGCCTTCCGGTTGAGCGCATCGACGACTTCACGAACGCGCTGGCGCATGCCCGAGCAGAGGCGGCGACGGTGCTGGTCACCGGTTCGTTCCATACGGTCGGAGACGCCATGGAACGGTTGCAGGTGCATCCGTTGGCTCGGTAGCTTTCCCGAATGTCACACAAGCCGCTGCCCGGATTCCGAGATTTCTACCCAGAGCAACTCAGCGAGCGAGCCCACATCTTCGAAACCTGGCGCCGCATCGTGCGGCGCTACGCGTTTCTGGAGTATGATGGCCCCCCGCTCGAGCCTCTGGAGCTCTACACGCAAAAGAGTGGCGAGGAAATCGTCACGCAGCTCTACAATTTCTTCGACAAGGGCGACCGCCCGGTCGCGATGCGCCCGGAAATGACACCGACGTTCGCGCGTATGGTCGGGGCGAAGGCGCAGACTATGCGGAAGCCCGTGCGCTGGTTTTCGCTCCCGCAGCTGTTTCGCTACGAGCGTACGCAGAAGGGGCGACTGCGCGAGCACTACCAGCTGAACGTCGATATCGTCGGTGAAGCCGATGTGCTGGCCGATGCGGAGTTGCTATCCGTGGCGCTCGAGATCATGCGAGCGTTCGGCCTCACCGCCACTGATGTGCGCGCTCGCGTGAGTGACCGTCGTCTGCTCAATGGCCTGCTGGAACATCTGGCCATTCCTGAAGCGAATTGGCCGGGCGTGTACGCCGTGCTTGACAAACTCGAGCGGCAACCGCGCGAGGTCTCGGCGGAGAAACTGGCGGCGGCAGGACTCGACGCTGCGACGGTCGACATCGTTCTGGGCTTCGGTTCGCTCGACTTTGCGTCTCTCCAGGCGCAGTATGGCGATGCGCCGGCGGTGCAACCACATGTGGTGCGCTTCGCTGAGTATCTCGCGCACTGCGCCGCGCTGGGCGTGGCGGACTTCGTGCAGTTCGATCTCACGATTGTGCGCGGACTCGCCTACTACACGGGTATCGTGTTCGAACTGTTCGACAACGTCGGCGAGTTTCGCGCCATTTGCGGTGGGGGGCGCTACGACAACCTGCTCAAGTCACTCGGCGGCACCGACCTGCCGGCGCTCGGTTTCGGCATGGGCGATGTTGTGATTGGCGAGTTGTTGCGCGCGCGCGGGCTCATGCCGGCCTTCGTGCCATCACTGGAATTCTGGGTAGCGCAGGCCCCGGATTCGCCGTCGGCGCCGCAGGGCGCCCTCGAAACCGCAACGGCCATGCGCCACGCCGGTTGCACGGTAGAGTTTGCGCTGCGGTCGCAGAAGCTGGACAAACAACTCGAGGCCGGCCGCAAGGCGGGCGCGAGCACGTTCATCATCGTTGATCCAGCCAGTAGCACAGCCCCGTGGCGCGTGCGCCGCGCTGGCCACGATGACTTGACCTTCTCCACGCTCGAGGCGCTTCGCGCCTGGGCCTCCCCGAACGGAACCGTGCGATGAGCGACGACAAGAAGCTGACCACCCGCGCCGAGAACTTCAGCGACTGGTACAACGAGTTGGTACTGCGCGCCGAACTCGCCGACTACTCGCCAGTGCGTGGGTGCATGGTCATTCGTCCCCATGGCTATGGGGTGTGGGAGCGCATGCAGCGCGCGCTCGACGACATGTTCAAGGCCACGGGCCACGTAAACGCGTACTTCCCGCTCTTCATTCCCGAAAGCTTCCTCTCGAAGGAAGCCGAACATGTGGAAGGCTTCGCGCCGGAATGCGCCGTCGTCACCATGGGTGGTGGCAAGCAACTCGAAGAACGTCTGGTCGTGCGCCCCACGTCGGAAACGATCATCTACTCGATGTTCGCCAAGTGGGTGCAGAGCTACCGTGACCTGCCGTTGCTGTACAATCAGTGGGCGAATGTCGTGCGATGGGAGATGCGCACTCGGTTGTTCCTGCGCACCATGGAGTTCCTGTGGCAGGAGGGCCATACGGCCCACGCCACGCACGACGAGGCCGAGGCCGAAACACGTCGCATGCTCGGCGTGTATCGCGAGTTCATGGAAGGGTGGATGGCCATGCCGGTGATCACGGGTCAGAAGACCGACAGTGAGAAGTTCGCCGGCGCGCTGCGTACCTACGCGTGTGAAGCCATGATGCAGGACAACAAGGCGCTGCAAGCGGGTACGTCGCACAACCTCGGTCAGAACTTCGCGAAGGCGTTCGATCTCACGTTCCAGAACGAGCAGGGACAGCAGGACCACGCCTGGAACACCAGTTGGGGCGTATCCACGCGCATGATTGGCGGACTCGTGATGACGCACGGTGACGACAACGGGTTGCGTCTGCCGCCGAAGCTCACACCCATCCAGATGGTCATCGTACCTATTTGGAAGACCGACGAAGAGCGAGCGGCCACCATCGAGGCCGCGAAGCGGATTGCCGATGAGCTCGGGAGCTACAAGCGCCCGGATCACGAGCGCATTCGCGTGCACGTCGACGACCGTATCGGCATCAAGCCCGGCGCGAAGTACTACCACTGGGAGCTGCGTGGCATTCCGCTACGTATGGAAATTGGCCCGCGCGATCTGGCGTCGAACTCCGGTATGCTGGCGCGCCGCGACACGCGCGAGAAGCGCTCGATCTCGTTCGATACGCTTCGTACCGAGTTGCCGATCATTCTCGACACCATTCAGGCCGACATGCTGGCCGCTGCGCGGGCGCGCCTCGAAGCCAACACCATTCGCGAGCGCATCAGCTACGACCGCTTCAAGGAAGTCATGGAGGGGCCTGGCGCCTTCGTGTACGCCGGCTGGAACGGTGATCCGGCAATCGAAGCGAAGGTGAAGGAAGAAACCAAGGCCACCATTCGCGTGATTCCCGATGCGGAGTTCCGCTCGCCGGAAGCGCCGACGACCTGCATGGTGACGGGCGAGCCCGCCAAGTACGAGGTCGTGTGGGCGCGATCGTACTGAACACTGGCGACTCCGCACCCGTGACCTCACCTGGTTTCGCCGTTGTCGACGGCGTGCTACATGCTGAGGGGGTCCCGCTGCCGGCAATCGCGTCGGCCGTGGGGACCCCGGCGTACGTGTACTGCGCCAACACCATTCGTGCGCGTTTCCAGCGTCTCGACAACGCGTTTGCCGGCATCCCGCACCACATTCACTTCGCGGTGAAGGCCAACTCGAACCTCCATGTACTCGGCGTGCTACGCGAGCTCGGTGCGGGGGTGGACATCGTTTCCGGTGGAGAGCTGTATCGGGCGCTGGAAGCGGGCTTCCGCGGCCACGATGTCGTGTTCAGCGGGGTCGGAAAGACTGTCGCCGAAATCGAGCAGGCGCTCGACGCCGGTGTGCAGTTGATCAACGTGGAGTCGGAGGCGGAACTCGTCACCATCGATATGGTGGCTGGTCGCCGTGGAGTGAAGGCACCGATCGCCATTCGCGTGAATCCCGAGGTCACGGTGGAAACGCCGCACGCGTATATCAAAACGGGCGAGAAGGGGCAGAAGTTCGGTATCCCTCGCGATGACGTGGCGCGACTGGTGAGCTTCATCTCGGAACTCGCGCATGTCGAGTTGCGAGGGCTCGGTATGCACCTTGGCTCGCAGATCAATAACGCCGAGCCGCTGCGTGACGCTTTGCCACGGCTCCTGACGGCCATCGCGTACGCGCGCGAGGCCGGGCATCCGATCACGTACATGGATGTCGGCGGTGGCTTGTCCGTTCCGTACGAAGCGCACGAGCGCGACGCCGACGTTGACGACTACGCGCGCCTCGTACGTGCGGCCGCCGAGGAGACGGGGTTGGTCCTCCTGCTTGAACCGGGGCGGTTTCTCGTGGCCGAGGCCGGAGTGCTGCTCACTGAGGTGTTGTACCGCAAGCATGCCGCCGGCAAGGATTTCGTGGTCACCGACGCCGGCATGAGTGATCTCATCCGTCCGGCGCTGTATCACGCGTACCACGCGATTGAGGCGGTCACCACCACGTCCGGTCGTGTTACTGCCGACGTCGTGGGGCCCATCTGCGAGTCTGGCGACTTCTTTGCGAAGGATCGCCTGCTCCCCGATGTGCAGGCGGGCGACCTGCTCGCCGTTCGCACTGCCGGTGCCTACGGCTACACGATGGCTTCCAACTACAACTCACGATCGCGGCCAGCCGAAGTACTGGTTGACGGCAACCAATTCGCCGTGGCTGGTGCTCGCGAATCGCTCGCAGATCTCGTACGCCTCGAGCGTGCGCCCCTCCAATGGAGAACCGCCTGATGCGCATCGGCCTGTTGTCTGATACCCACGACCGCGTTCCGGCCATTCGTGAACTCCTGCAGCAGATGGTGGCCGGTGGGGTGTCGCTCGTCATGCATGCGGGGGATTACTGCTCACCGTTCTCGCTTCAACCGTTTCATGACTTGTCGCTCCCGCTACTCGGGGTGTTCGGTCGGAATGACGGCGATCGCGATGCCTTGATTGCCGCTGCCAAAACCGGATTCGGCGCTGCTGAACTCTACGAGTCACCGCACAGCTTTGACCTTGGTGGCAAGTCGGTGCTGCTGGTGCACGATCTGGCCGATGTCCATCAGCGTTCCATCGACGGTCACGAAGTCATCGTGCATGGCTTCACACACGTACCGGAGATGAAGTCGCGTGGTGACTCGCTGATCGTCAATCCGGGTGAGGGTTGTGGTTGGCTGCACGGGGCGCCAACCGGTGCCATCCTCGACCTCAACACCAAGTCGATCGAATTCCTCAAGCTCACCGGTCCGGAGTGGAAGGTCTGATGCAGAACACGCAGAGCCGTATCCTCATCCTCGATTGCGGGTCGCAGTTCACGCAGCTCATTGCGCGTCGTGTGCGCGAGGCGCGCGTGTACTCGGAAATCCATCCGCCAGCCAGGTCGATCGAATGGATTCGCGCATGGCAGCCAACCGGCATCATTCTCTCCGGCGGGCCGAGTTCGGTCACGGATGAAGGAGCGCCTACGGTGTCGCGCGAGCTGCTGGAGATCGCGCCCGTGCTGGGCGTGTGCTACGGCATGCAACTCATTGCGCATCTTGAAGGGGGCGCGGTGGTTGGCGGCGGCCGTCGGGAGTACGGCCGGGCCGACGTGATCGTCGACGAATCGGACGGACTGTTCAAGGGGTTCGACGCCGGTGAGCGCACGACGGTGTGGATGAGCCACGGTGACCACGTGGAGCAGGTACCACCCGGGTATGTTGCCACCGCACACAGTGGCAGCACCTGCGCTGGATTCCGGCACCTCAGCAAGCCCATCCACGCCGTGCAGTTCCACGCCGAGGTACACCATTCGGTACGCGGCGCCGAGATCATCCAGAACTTCCTGTTCGGCGTCTGTCATTGCACGCCCGACTGGACGCCCGGGCATTTCATCGAACAGGAGGTAGCCCGCATCCGTGAACTCGTCGGAGATCGGCAGGTCATATGCGGACTTTCCGGTGGTGTCGACTCCAGCGTGGCCGCGGCGTTGGTGCACAAGGCCATCGGCGATCAGCTCACCTGCATTTTCGTCGATACCGGGCTGCTGCGTCTGCATGAGCGTGAACAGGTGGAACGCACCATGGGTGAGCACCTTGGCATTCGGCTCATCACGGTGCGCGCCGAAGATCGCTTCCTTACGGCGCTGGCGGGAGTTGGCGAACCAGAACGGAAGCGCAAGATCATTGGTGAGCATTTCATCCGCGTGTTCGAAGCGGCCAGCGCCGACGCCGGAAAAGACGCGGCCTTCCTCGTGCAGGGCACCCTCTATCCCGATGTGATCGAATCGGTGAGTGCCAAGGGTGGCCCATCGGCAACCATCAAGACGCACCACAACGTGGGCGGATTGCCGAAAGACATGAAGTTCAAGCTCATCGAACCGCTACGTGAACTCTTCAAGGACGAGGTTCGCAACGTGGGGCGCGAGCTCGGCCTTCCTGAGGAGATGGTGGGGCGGCATCCGTTCCCGGGACCAGGTCTCGCCATTCGTGTGCTCGGCGAAGTCACGCCGAGCGCCCTCGATATGCTTCGCCGTGCTGATGCGATCTATCTCGAAGAGATCCGTGCGGCTGGCCTCTATCCCGACATCTGGCAGGCGTTCGCAGTGTTCCTGCCGGTTCGTTCGGTGGGGGTGATGGGTGATGGCCGCACGTACGAACACGTGATTGCGCTGCGCGCAGTCACGAGCACCGACGGCATGACCGCCGATTGGTTCAACTTCCCGCACGACGTGCTGGGGCGTATCTCGAGCCGCATTATCAACGAAGTGGATGGCATCAATCGCGTAGTGTACGACGTGAGCTCGAAGCCGCCCGCTACTATCGAGTGGGAGTAACGCGCGCATGCTGAAGCGACTTTCGACTGCGGTCATCGCCGCCACTGCCATGACGGTGTTGCTCACTGATGCCCGCCTGGCGAGTGCACAGACCGCCCCTACCCACGGTGTGCGCGCGCGGCGGCTTGCCATTCGCAACGCGATGGTGATCGAGGGGAACGGCACGCCCGCCGAGGGCCCGAAGGACATCATCGTCGAAGGCAACCGGATCGTCGAGGTTATCCCGCTCGATGCCGTGGCGGTGAAGATGGGCGAGGTGAAGCGGGCGCCGGCGGACGTGGAAATCGATGCTACCGGCAAGTACGTGCTGCCAGGGCTGATCAACCTGCACGGCCATGTGCAGGACGAACGAGGCGGTATCCCCCAGCCGCTCGAGTATCAGATGAAGTTGTGGTTGGGCATGGGCATCACCAGCGTGCGCGACGTGTCGAGTGAGACGCCCAAGACACTGCAACTGCGGACGCGGAGCAATGCCGGTGAGATTGCCGCGCCTCGCCTGTATGTGTACGCACGATACGCATATATGCCGGTGCCGAAGAACGAAGTGGAGGCGCGTCAGCGGGTGCGTGACCTGAAGGCGCAAGGTGTTGACGGCCTCAAGCTCTTCGGCATGGACAAGGATGTGTATGCCCCGGTACTCGACGAGGCGCGCAAGCTCGGACTGCGCACGGCCCACCACATGGCGGTGGACGAAACCAATGCGTGGGATGCGGCGAAGGGCGGCCTCACCAGCATCGAGCACTGGTATGGTGTGCCCGACGCCGCCATCATCGACGGGGTTCAGCCGTTCCCGTCAAACTTCAACTATGCCGATGAGGGCATGCGCTTCCGGTATGCGGGTAGGTTGTGGCGCGAAGCCAACCCGACACGTCTGCAGGAGGTGCTGAAGGCGATGGTGCAGGGCGGGGTGGCGTGGAATCCCACCCTCGACATCTACGAGGCGAGTCGGGATCTGCAACGGGCGGAGACGCAACCGTGGTTTGGCGAGTATCTCCATCCTACGCTCGAAAAGTACTTCCGTCCCGATCCGGCCAATCATGGCTCCTATTTTGCCAATTGGAGCAGCACGGACGAAGCGTATTGGAAGGAGAACTATCAGATCTGGTTTCGCGCCGTACGCGACTTCGAGCGACTTGGCGGCGTCATTGGAGCGGGGGAGGACGCCGGCTTCATCTACCAGGTGTACGGCTTCGGTCTCGTGCGCGAACTTGAGCTGCATCAGGAAGCGGGGTTCCCTACGCTCAAGGTGCTGCAGCATGTCACTGCAAACAACGCGAAGATTCTCGGCGAAGAGAATCGCCTTGGTCGTGTACGGTCGGGATATCTCGCCGATCTGGTGGTCGTGAACGGCAATCCGCTCGAAGATCTCAAGGCATTCTACCCACCACGTGCGGATGCGGCGGCTGGTCCCGGCGGCGGAGTTCAGTGGACCATCAAGGACGGCATCCCGTATGATGCGCCGCGTATGCTGCGCGAGGTGCGCGACCTGGTGAAGGCGGCGAAGAAGCAGTGAGCAGGGCAGCCGACTGGCGCGAAGACCTGCGTGACATGGCGCAGGTAGCCGCGCCGGTTGTGCTGATCAATGTTGGCATACAAGCCATGGGGGTGGTTGATACTCTCATGGTGGGCCGCCTCGGTGGAGCCGCCATTGCCGCCGTCGCCCTAGGCAATTTTTTCGTGTTCAATGTCAGTGTGTTCGGCATCGGTTTGCTTTTCGCCATCGACCCGGTGGTCGCGCAGGCCGTGGGCGCGGGCGATCAAGCAGGAGTGGCACGCGGCGTCCAGCGTGGTCTGATCATGGCATTGGGTGTGTCCCTGGTCGTCATGGCGGCGCTGACGCCCGGTGAGTGGCTGCTCACCATGCTTGACCAACCGCCCGACGTAGTGGCTGAGACAGCCGTGTACGCACACCGGCGACTCCTGGGCACCGTTCCGTTCTTCCTCTTCGCTGTGCTGCGGCAGACGCTGCAGGCTATGGGCCCCACGCGTCCGATTATCATCGCGGCGCTCGTGGCGAACGTGGTGAATGCCGGGGTCAACTGGTTGCTCATCTTCGGCAACGCTGGTTTCCCGGCACTGGGCGTGGAAGGGGCCGGTTACGCCACAGCCATCTCTACATGGGCCATGGTCTGCGTGCTCGCGTGGCTGTCGTGGCCGCTGGTACGTGACACGGTGCGGCCGTGGCGCCCCGAAACACTTACGTGGGCTCCCATGTCACGCATGCTGCGTATCGGTGTCCCCATTGGCATTCAGTGGTTCTTCGAGAGCTTCGCGTTCGGTTTGACGGCGCTGTTCATGGGCTGGATGGGTACGGCCTCGCTCGCCGGGCACGAGATTGCGCTAAGCATGGCGGCACTGACCTTCATGGTGCCGCTCGGCGTGTCTGGGGCGGCGGCAGCCGTCGTGGGCCGAGCCATTGGCCGAGGCGACCTCTCCACGGCACGTCGCGACGCCATCGCGGCGATCGCGTGCGGTGTGGGCTTCATGTGCGTAAGCGCCGTGGTGTTCATTGCCGCGCCCGCGTGGCTGACGTCGCTGTATACCGACGAGGCAGCGACTGTTGCCGTGGCGGTCGCGCTCATTCCGTTAGCCGGCTGGTTTCAGGTATTCGACGGCCTGCAGGCTGTCACCAGCGGCGTACTGCGCGGTACGGGTGATACGCGGATACCGGCGGTACTACACCTGGTCGCGTTTTGGGGAATCGGCATCCCGCTTGGCTACTACCTCGGCTTTCACACCGCGTTGAAGGAACGCGGATTGTGGATTGGCCTGGTCGCCGGACTCGCCGCAGCAGCGCTCCTGCAAAGCGCGCGCGTAGCCCGACGTTTGAAGTCGGACATCGCGCGCGTGCACATCGACCACTGACCGCCGATGAAACTAGACTCGCTTCTCCTCGAGCAGTGCCATGAATTCGGCCGGCGTGGAGATCTCGAGCAACCGCCCGGGAACATCACTCTCCTTGCTGAACTGCGCGATCTTGCCAAGTACCGGGAGATACTGGTTTGACACCTCGAGCGGCGGCGCCACGATCAGAAAGAAGAAGTTGACGGGCTTGTCATCGATGGCCTTGAAGTCCACCCCGTCCTTCTTGCGCCCGAATGCCACACGCAGCCGGTTCACCACCAGTGAGCGGCAATGGGGAATGGCAATGCCGCGACCGATCCCGGTGGAGCCCAGGTTTTCGCGTCGCTTGAGCATCTTGAACAGCATGCCCTCGGACTTTTCGTCGAGCTTGAGCAGCCCGATCAGTTCCTTCAGGATCTCGTCCTTGCTGGTGCCCTGAAGCTCCAGTTGGACGGCGTCTTCGGAGAAAAACTCGCGGAGTTCCATAGCCTTGCAACCTAACCGTCGCGCGCTGTGAGTCAAACGGCACGCGTTGCCTCAGGAATTCGGTCCGGCTAGCTTCCGTTTATGCCCAAGTCCTTGCCACGCAAGACGTTCCCGTTTGCCATCCCAAATTCGACGCCGCTCTACCTCGCTCCGATGGCTGGCGTGTCGGAATCGCCATTCAGGCGGCTCTGTCACAGTCACGGCGCTGACGTGGTGGTAACGGAGTTTTTGTCGGCTGAGGGCATCCGTCGCGAGAACGAGGCGACGATCAGCAAGTTGCGATTCAGCCACGATGAGCGCCCGATTGGCGTGCAGATCTTCGGTGCGGAGCCCAAGGCCATGGCCGACGCGGCGGCAATGGTTACCGATCTGTTCATGCCTGACTTTGTGGACATCAACTTCGGGTGCCCGGTCAAGAAGGTCGTGCGCCGCAACGGTGGATCTGGCTGCCTCAAGGACCTCGACCTGGTGCAGGAGATCATCCGGGCGGTGGTGAAGTCTACGCACTTGCCGGTTACCGTGAAAACCCGTAGTGGCTGGAACGAGGAGATGCGCGACCCTGTCGGCATCGCGCTGCGCATGCAGGACGCGGGAGCCACGGTGTTCACCCTCCATGCCCGCACCCGTACCCAGATGTACAGCGGACAGGCCAATTGGGACGAGATTGCCAAGGTTGCGGAGGCGCTCGATATCCCGGTACTGGGCAATGGCGACATCAAGACGGCGGAAGATGCCAAGCGGATGCTCGATCATACCAAGGCCGACGGTATCATGATTGGGCGCGGATCCTACGGCCAGCCGTGGATCTTCAATCAGGCGCGGGCGCTCATCCACGGCGAGCCGATGCCCTCCACGCCGGGCGTGCATGAGCGGTTCGAAATCGCCCTGGGCCACGCGCGCATGGTGCAGGCCTACGAAACCGATCCGGTGGGCGCGGCCATCGAGTTTCGCAAGCACCTCGGCTGGTACGTGAAGGGGCTTCCCAACTCGGCCGACCTTCGGGCCAAGCTCCACCAGGTAAAGGACTTCGCCGAAGTGGAGACCATCTTTACCAACTATTTGTCGTTCTACGACGAGTATGTGGCGCGAGGTGCGAAAGCCGATGATCCGGACATCTCGGATCTTACCTGCGAAGCGGCGTAAAGCGGCGGCAACGTTGCCGGAACCGGGGTAACGCGTGTAGTGTAGGAGTGTGGTAGTTGTACCGTTCGAACCGGGGGTGACTGGCTTCGACGGGGTTGGTGAAGCTCTGGTAGCGTGCCCAGGTCCTCGAGCACCTGGTAAAACACTCGGGAAAATTCCAATCGCGAACAACAACCTCGCGCTCGCTGCCTAACCTTCGGGTTACGTAGCAGTGCTCACGCGGCAGCCCGCCCGGGGCGGCACGTGAGTATCGCAAATCTGGGCTAGTCTTACGGTGCGCGTTCCGTCATAAGGCGAAACTCTAGAACGCTTGTCCCGAGGTGGGCTTTCCATTGGCCAGCCAAGGGAGACCTCAATCAATGGAATACGCACGTAGAAGCTGGGGTCGATCTAGTCTCGGACAGGGGTTCGATTCCCCTCACCTCCACTACGACAAAGGGCTCGCCGACATGGCGGGCCCTTTGTCGTAGCGAGCTGAGTAGGATCCGCCGTGGCAACGAACAGTCAGTGGAGCCGCAATATTCCGTAGACCGTCATCTTCGTCACCTCCCATCCCCTACCGCCTTTTCGTCGAGAGAGATTGAACAGCTCTCGATGAAGATGCTCGTTTTGTCGAACCAACGAAAACACCGTCGCCGAGTCATCGGTCAATCGCATCGAATCGAGTCTCGTGATCCGACCGAGTGTGTCGTCGCGATTTGGCCGCTCGTCGCAAGGCGATTCTGAATTTCGGAACAGTTCGATCGATGGGAAGTTACTTCGGAGAAAATGCTTGAGAGTACCAGCGTCTCCGACCAATCTGGCCGCCTCGCAGAACGGGAATCTGGTACTGTCGCCCAACGCGTTCAGCCGGAAAAATGCAACTCGAGCTAAAAGGCTCGCCCTCGCCTCAAAACTCTCCTGACGCGGCATGCCGCTTAGCACAGGAGGCGATTGCGCATTCGCCTCGTGCGTTAGCATCAGCAAGGCCAAGCTGAGCGACCGCACAATATGAATTAGAGTCATGGTGAGCCAGGATAAGCGACCAAACATGAGTTTGGTCCAGGCGAGAGTTCCTTGAAGTAATCCTCCTGGTAAAGTCTTCCCCATGGTGTTGGTACCCCACCGGAAGGATGATCTCGGTCGATGCGATGAGCGGCCTCATGTAGCAGTGTATTCGCCAGCTGCCACTTCCCAGTCGCCGAACTCGCCGCTGCCGTTAACGATGTTGGTTCGATATGGACGTTTCCTGTAAGAGGATTGAAAGCGGCTTCATGTCCATCGGGTGGAGGGGACGAATACGTGCCTGCGTACAGCTTATTCATAAACAATAGGATGTTCAGCGATGAAACCATCTCGTAGCACCGCTCTTGGGCGGCTGAGTCCGCAATTTGCGTGAAATCACGCACGTATCCGAGCGCGTCCGCGACTAGCTGCTTCTCGAGGCTATTGAGCTGACGCTCACATTGCGGGTCTGCGATTGGATCGCAGGGAATCGGAATACATGCACCGTTCGAATACTGGTACCCGGCCGAACACGTTGCCCCGTTTCCACCACCTCCGCTGTCCCCGCCTCCGCCTCCGCCTCACCTCCGCCATCGGACAAACAAGTTGTCGGATACATGGTGCAGTCGTACGGATCACGCTCGATATGACCAAACCAGCCCTCGCGGCAGTCGTAAGGTTCACAGCTGTCAGTACCGATTGAAGATTGCACAGAAGTGCCGACCGAAATTGCACACTCG
>ERZ1645185.59-NODE-59-length-49044-cov-12.339423_pt1 | contig 49044 bp, 43 predicted proteins | sample MGYA00575351_ERZ1645185 | MGnify/ENA primary metagenome ERZ1645185 (study PRJEB40838, sample SAMN11284767) | freshwater sediment metagenome | isolation source: river sediment | host: Sediment | place: India: Jana village, Kanpur | collected 2015-12-17 ... | reverse complement strand
TCTCGGTCGAGCGACGCGTAGTCCTTCTGCGCGTCGAAGATCGCGAGCATGACCTTGGCCACCGCGTTCTCGTTGCGCCCGATTCGGCGTATGCGCATTTCGTCGAAGCCGGCCTTGCGGTCGAAGCGCCAGCCCTGCGTCGACTTCAGGATCGGGAAAGGAAAAGTCCAGCCGTCGGTACCCACGGTCATGAGCACCTTGGAATCGCCTTCGGGCTTCAAGCCGTGCCCCTTCGCCCAGGCTTCCAGAAACCGATAGCGGTATTCGGCCCCCATCGGCGGGACGAACTTGCGTACGTCCGGCCCGAAGATCGCCTTCAAGCCATCTTCGTCACTGGTCGAGACCGCATCGCCGAAAGCCTGCATGGCTGCCTCGGGCGACACGAAGCTCTTCTGCTGCGCCCAAACCGCGGGTGTCCAGGCAGCGCCCGTCGCGATCACGCCTGCCAGAAACGCACGGCGGATCGGCCTCGAGCAGCAATCACCGAATTTGTCGAATTGCATCGTGTCCTCCTAGCGCCTGCCGCCACGGCCACCGCCGCCCCGCGCACCGCCGCCGGCGCTCGGCCGCGAGCCCACGCTCCCCCCACGGGCGCCTGCACTCGCTCCACCCCGGTTGGAAGCCATCGAGCGGTTGCTCGCATTGCCTCGGTCGAAGTCGCGCTGGGCCGTGGCACCGCTGCCAACCCCCTGAAACGCGTTGTTGCTTGCGCCACTGCCGCCCAAGCCGCCACGATCCGCGCCCGGGCTGCGGCCGCCGCCGACACCGCGATCTCCCGAGGAAACACGGTCGCCCGCAGGGCTGCGATCTCCACCGGGGCCCCTGTCTGCGCCGGGTGCCCGATCTCCTGCCGACACGCGGTCGCCAACGGGCCCCCGATCTCCGCCGACGCTGCCGTCGCGGCCACGGTAGTCGTTGCGCCCATCGCGGCCAGCCACGTCCTTGCCGAACTTCTGGCGACTGGCGTTGTCCCGGTAGGCCACACCCTGGCGATGCGTCGGGTTGTGCTGGAACTTGCCACCCGACACCTTGGTGCGGTCGAAGTTGCGATCGATGTTGGTGGCCCTGTCGATGTCGATGTTGATGTCGCCGCCACCCCAGTTGGCATTGCCGTAGATGGCACCTGCCGCAAAGCCCCAGGCCAGGCCGAAGCCGAGACCACCTGCACCCCAGCCGTAGGGGTAGTAGGCCGGCGGCGGCGGCCAGTAATACGGCGGGTAGGTGGGATAGGCCCACCCACCATAGACGACCGTCGGGTTGTACGCGGGAACGTAGATCGTCTGCGGGCTCGCCGGCTCGATGATGATGACCTGCTGCCCCGCCTGCTGGTCGACGCTCACCTTCTGCTGTTCGCTCGTCTTCAGGTTGCCGCTGTCCTTGGCCTTGGCGCGCAATCGCTGCACGGCGTCGAGCACGCCCTTCTGGTCGGCCAGAAAAGCGTCGCCAAGCTGCTGGGTCCATTCGATCTTCTCGTCCATCGGCTCCAGCACTTGCGGAAAGGCCACCAGCGACTTGACGCTGACGTCCCAGGTCTTGTCCGCCACCGCCTTGACGGCCTCGTCGCCCTTCAACTTCGAGTTCTGCTGCAACCAGCGGGCCGCCTGCACCACCTCGAGCGGGTAGGTCGAGGCCATCAACACCTGCGACAGCAGCGAGTCGGGATACAGCGCGATGGGTGCCACGAGAGCCTCGATCTGCTCGGGCTTGAACGCTGGTGGCTCCGACTGTGCCCTCGCGGCGCTCCCCAGGGACAGTGAGAGCAACGCCAGCCACATCAGCAGCGGCCGTGCCAGGTACTCGGCAAAGGGCTTCATCGGTAATTCCTCCGGGTCTCCAGTCTCATCGGGCGATCCTTCCGTGGGCAAAGGGCGGGGCAGTGTCGCGCATCGTTGTCGCACCTGCGGCCGCCGTGCGACCGTTGGAGCTTTGCACACGACGGGTCCGTGCGGTGCCATCCGACACGATGGTCCGGCCCCGTTCGGCGACTCCCGACCGTCTGCGCGGCCTTGCGATGACGCAATGCAGGGGCGTCGCCCCTGGGGCGCGCGGGTGCCGAACGCCAGGCCGAGGGAGCTGGGGGTGCCGCGGGGGTCGGCGTGCAGCCGCAGGCCGCCGCAGCCGCCGTTGCCAGCGAAAGTGAGGCCGAGACGGTTCAGGACCAGGGCCGACCCCACCGCAACGGCGGCGGTGGTTGCTCGCGCGCGTCCTTGACATCGACATGCAACACTGGCCTGTTGATCCAATCGCATGAAGCCTGAATCCATTGCGGTCCGCAGGGTCAGGTCCGCAGTTGACCCGCCGCCGGGCGTCCTGCGGGCGGTCTTGGCGGACCACGAACGGGCGCGATGCGCGCGCTGATGTAACGCCGGCCTTGGGCTGGCCCCGGATGATCGAGTGCGCCATAGCGGTTGGATCGAATCCGGTTTGAACGGGCACACGCCGGTCAGCTTCCGCCATGCGTATTGCCTTGCTCCGCGCCAGCCTGGCGCGCGCGCCACTGGCTTGGCGTGACGCCGCTCCATCGCCGAAATGCGCGGGCAAAGGCCCCCGCATCGGCGTAGCCGAGCAGCTCGGCGATCTGCAGAGGATCACGCGCCGAATCGCGCAGCAACTGCCGCGCCATCTCGAAGCGGGTCTCGTCCACCAAGGCACGAAAACCTGTGCCGCAGTCGCGCAGACGGCGGTGCAGCGTGCGCACATGCATCGCAAAGAGCGGTGCGATCCGCTCGGCTCCATAGCGCCGGTCGGCAAACGCCTGTCGCAGGGCCATGCGCACCTGACGCGGCAGATCGTCGGCCTGCTCGGCTTCGAGTCGATCGATCTGCTGCTGCAGATAACGATGCAGCGCAGGGTCGTGGCGCGGCAGCCGAAGCGACAGATCGTCCGCGTCGAAGACCAGCTCGTAGTGAGGAGCGTCGAAACGAAGCGGCGCCTGAAGCAGCCGGCGATAGGGCTCGAAATCCTTGGGCCGACGGTGAGCGAAGCGGGCCTCCTGCGGCAGCCAGCCCGGACCACACAGTTCACGAAGAATGTTGAACATGAAGGCCACCGAGCCGTCGCCGATCTGATCGGTGGCTACGCTGCGCGGCAGATCGATCTGGTAGACCAGAACCGCGCGCCCGTGGTCCTCGCCCTGGTCCTCGGTCAGGCTGGTCATGCCGCCGCGCCCGTGAAGGTGCAGATGGCTTACCAGGCTGCGCAGTGCACAGCGCACGTCGGGCGAATATTTCATCAGCAATCCCAGCAGCCCCAGGGTTTGCAGGCCGTTCTGCGCGCCCACCAGCAGCCCGAAATGCCTGCAACCGGTGCATTCCACGCAAAGCTGCACGAGCCGGCTGCGCGCGGCGAAGGAGATGATGCCTTCGGGGTCATCGAAGAGCGCGACATCCAGCCCGGCCTGCTGCAGCAGTGGCTGCGGATCGACGCCGAATTGGCGCAGCACCGCTGGAATTGCCGAAACGCTTGCGATGCGAACGGTCGCTGCATCGAACTCTTGTCTTGCCGGATTGCCCAGCATCTCCAGACCATTTGTTGTCGAGTTGACGGTGCTCAATGTACGCCATTGCACTTGTCCGAAAGTGTGCGTTGGCAGTCTGCGGATGCCATACAAGTTGCGATGGTGGCTGCATAGACTTTGACGCGAGTCCGGTGTTGCAGCCGCCTGAGGGCAGGACTTTCACGGGGTTTTCCGCCAATTGGTCTCGATGGTGCCTGTGGCTTGGCACTTTGCTACGGCTGCGTTCGGGCGCAGTCCGCAGGGCGTTCAGGCCGCGCTACTCGAAGCGGCTGCCAACTGAAGGTGCACGATGATGAACAGAAAAGCAACTCTTGCATTGATCTGCCTTGCCCTGGGAGGCGGTGCGAAGGCGCAGACCAACGAGCAGCTCAAGCAGATGCTCGACCAGGCATTGAAGACGATCGACGACCTGAAGGGCCGGGTGGAGTCGCTCGAAGCCGAACGTGACAAGTCGAAGGCCGCGCCTCCGGCCGCAGCCGCTCCTGCCGCCGCGCAATGGGGGGCGCCGGTGGTTTCCGCCGGGACGCGCGCCGAAGACGCGAAGACGCCCGACGCCGACAAGGCCCGGCTGGAGATCTACGGCCAAGTGATGCTTGACAGCATCTACGACTTCAAGCGCATGAATCCTGATTGGAACGCCACGTTGCGGCCGTCGCAGATTCCGGTGGTCTGCCCGGGTAGCCCGGGCTGCGGCCGAGATGGAGAATGGATCTTCAGTGCACGCCAGTCGAGTCTGGGCCTGCGCAGCTTCATCCCGACCAGCTGGGGCCTGGTCAAGACCGACCTGAGCTTCGACCTGTTCGGCACCGACGGCAGCACCTCGATCCACTGGCTCAACATCTGGGCCGAGCTCGGCATGTTTGGCGCCGGGCAGACCTATTCGAACTTCATGGACATCGATGTGTTCCCGAACACGATCGACTACTGGGGCCCGGCCGGCATGGTGTTCGTGCGCAATCCGCAGTTGCGCATCACGCCGTGGTCGAAGGACGGCATGGGCATCGCCATCACGTTGGAGGCGCCGAACTCGGCGCTGGATACCGGCAAGATCAGCGAGATCGCACCGGAGTTCGGCGCCGGCTTCGAAGGCTGGAACCGGCTGCCTGACCTGACGGGCTCGTTCCGCTACGGCGCCGACTGGGGCCACGTCAAGGCCGCCGGCATCCTGCGCCAGGTGGGCTACCAGAACACGCTGACGCCCGATGGCAACCCTTCGGGCCAGAAGACAGGCTACGGGTTGAACCTCACCGGCACGCTGAAGGTCTTCGGCAAGAACCAGCTCAATGCCGGATTCGTCTGGGGCGAGGCCATTGCCAGCTACATGAACGATGGCGGCGTCGACCTGGCGCCGGGTGAGGGTCTGCGTGCGCAAACGGTGCAGTCGATCGGCTGGCTCGCCTACTACAACCACTGGTGGAGCGACCAGTGGAGCAGCACGATCGGCTTCTCGCAGCACATGCAGGACAACACCGCGGGCCAGACGGCCACGGCCTTCAAGCGCGGCAGCTACGGCAACGTCAACCTGCTCTACTACCCTTGGAAGAACGTGCTCACCGGCCTCGAATTCGTCTGGGGCGAGCTCGAACAGAAGGACGGGCAATCGGCCACCGACTACCGGCTGCAGTTCTCGACCAAGGTCATGTTCTGATCGTGGCGGCGGCCACTGTTGCAGGGAGACAAGGATGAGCCTCAAAGGCCACTTTCCGATCCTCATCGCGCACCGCGATGTCGGCAAGCACAGCGTCGCCGGCGTGCGGCTGCAGCAGATCCAGCACGAACTGGAAGCCGCCGGCTGGAAGACATTGGTGGTCGACAACGAGGCCGATGCCGGCATCATCGCCGGCCTGCATCGTGGGCTCGCGGCGATCGTGTTCCGCGCCGAGGTAGTGCAGAAGGATCAAAGCACGGGCCAGCGCCTGATCGAGCTTATCGGCGGGGTGCACCAGCGCGCGCCGGGGCTGCCGGTGATCGCGCTCGGTGAGACGGCCATCATGCAAGGCGGCTCGCTCAAGGCGGTGCAGGCCTTGCGAAACCTGCACGGCATCCTCTACCTGTACGAGGACACGGCCTCGTTCCTCGCGCGCCAGATCATGCGCGCCGCCGAGGACTACCTCGACCAGTTGCTGCCGCCATTCTTCAAGGCGCTGACGCACCATGCTGAGCGCTCGGCTTACTCGTGGCACACGCCCGGGCATGCCGGCGGCGTGGGCTTCCTGAAGTCGCCCGCAGGCTACGCGCTTCACCAGTTCTTCGGCGAGAACACGCTGCGCTCGGACCTGTCGATCTCGGTGCCGGAACTGGGCTCGCTGCTCGACCACACCGGGCCGATCAAGGAAGCCGAGGCCTATGCCGCACAGGTGTTCGGTGCCGACCACTCCTACTTCGTCACCAACGGCACCTCCACCGCGAACAAGATCGTCTGGCATTCGATGGCTGGGCGCGGCGACCTGGTCATCGTCGACCGCAACTGCCACAAGAGTCTGCTGCATTCGCTGATCATGACCGGCGCCACGCCGATCTACTTCACGCCCGCGCGCAACGACTACGGCATCATCGGCCCGATCGCGCTCGACCAGTTCTCGCCGGCGGCGATCCGCAAGAAGATCGGGGCCAGCCCGCTGGCGCGCAACCACACGGGCAGCGTGCGCATCGCGGTGGTCACCAACTCCACCTACGACGGCCTTTGCTACAACGCCGAGAAGATCAAGGCGGTCGTCGCCGACCAGGTCGACGCGCTGCACTTCGACGAGGCTTGGTACGCCTACGCGGCGTTCCACGAGTTCTACGCCGGCCGGCACGCGATGGGCGTGCCGCGCGGCCACCCGCGCGCCGACCACACACTCGTGTTCGCGACGCAGTCGACCCACAAGCTGCTGGCCGCGTTCTCGCAGGCCTCGATGATCCACATCCAGGAATCACAGAAGCGCAAGATCGACACCACGCGCTTCAACGACGCCTTCATGATGCACGGCTCCACCTCGCCGCACTACGGGATCATCGCCTCGCTCGACGTGTCGTCGGCGATGATGGAAGGCACGAGCGGGCGCGCCATCGTGCAGGAGACGCACGACGAGGCGATGCACTTCCGCCGCGCGCTGGCCGCACTGGGTGCCGGCTTCAAGAAAGGGGTCTGGTGGTTCCAGGTCTGGCAGCCCGACGGCCTGGACCTGAACAAGGCGCCGACCACCGCCGACTGGGTGCTGGACCCCAAAGCCTCGTGGCACGGCTTCGGCAAGGTCGCCGACGACTACGTGATGCTCGACCCGATCAAGGTCACGCTGCTGACGCCGGGGCTGGGCAAGGGTGCCAAACTGGCCAAGAGCGGCATCCCTGCGGCCATCGTCAGCAAGTACCTCTGGGAGCGCGGGCTGGTGGTCGAGAAGACCGGGCTGTACAGCTTCCTGATTCTGTTCTCGCTGGGCATCACCCGCGGCAAGTGGAGCTCGATGGTCGATGCGCTGGTCGACTTCAAGACCGACTACGACCGCAACGCGCCGCTGAAGGACACGCTGCCGAGCGTCGCCAAGGCCGGCGCGCATGCCTACGCCGGCTGGGGCCTGCGCGACCTGTGCGATGCGCTGCACGCCTGTTACCGCGACAACGACACCGCGGTGGCGATGAACGCGATGTACACCGAGCTGCCCGAGCCGGCGATGACACCGGCGGAAGCCTACGACCGCATGGTGCACGGCCGCGTCGAGCCGGTGGCAATCGAGCAGCTGAAGGGCCGCATCACCGCCGTGATGATCGTGCCCTATCCGCCCGGCATCCCGCTGATCATGCCTGGCGAGCGCTTCATGACCGACTCGATCATCGACTACCTGAAGTTCGCGCGCGACACCGACGACCGCTTCCCCGGCTTCGAGGCCGACATCCACGGTCTGCGGTTCGACACCGACCGCAAGGGACACAAGACCTGGCTGGTGGATTGCGTCAAGGAAGGCTGAGGCCATGAACCGCTACTCGAGCTATTCGATCAAGCCGCCGAGCATCCCGATTCCTTTCGGCAAGCTGCTCAAGGTGGTGGCGGTGGTCGAACAAGGCCTCCCGCAGACCCAGGAACTGCTGGCGCAGATTCGCGCCGAAGGCTACGAGGTCGAGGTCAGCGACCGCTACGAGCGAGACGTCGGCGAGGAAGCGTCGGTCGGCGCCTACATCGTCTGGGTCGACGGCACGCACCTCGACCGGGCGAAGGCGCTGATGCGTGCGGTGCGCGGCATCGGCTTCGCCACGCCGCTGTGGGCGCTGGCCGATGCACACGGCATCAGCGACCTGCCGGTGGCCGGCGGCCTGGGCGAGATCGAGGGCTTCATCTATCTGGGGCAGCAGTCGCCCACCTTCTACGCCAAGCAGGTGCTCGCCAGCGTCGTCAAGTACGGCATGGGCCTGCTGCCACCGTTCTTCGGCAAGCTGATGGCCTACGACGGCAAGGCGACCATCGCCTTCGACTGCCCCGGCCACCAGGGCGGGCAGTTCTATCGCAAGTCGCCGGCCGGGCAGCTGTTCTTCAAGCACTTCGGCGAAGCGATCTTTCGCAACGACCTGTGCAACGCCGACGTCGAGCTCGGCGACCTGCTGATCCACGAAGGCGCGGCCGACGATGCCGAGGCCCACGCCGCGCAGGTGTTCGGCGCCGACCGCACCTACTTCGTGCTCAACGGAACCAGCACGTCGAACAAGGTGGTCACCGGCGCGCTGCTCCGGCGCGGCGACCTGGTGCTGTTCGACCGCAACAACCACAAGTCGCTGCACCAGGGGGCGCTGGTGCAGGCGGGCGCGGTGCCCGTCTTCCTGCCGACCGCGCGCAACGCCTTCGGCATGATCGGCCCGGTCGACTGGGAGGCCTGGGACGAGGCCCATCTTCGCGAGCAGATCCGGCAGAACCCGCGCATCGAGGACAAGTCGCGCGCCGACTCACCGAGGCCCTTCCGCCTGGCCTGCATCCAGCTGTGCACCTACGACGGAACGGTCTACAACGTGCGCAAGGTGCTGGAGCGAATAGGCCACCTCTGCGACTACGTGCTGTGGGACGAGGCCTGGATCGGCTACAACGCCTTCCACCCACTGTTCCATGACCACAGCCCGATGCGTCTGCAGGAGCTGCCGCCGGAGATGGCGGGCCTGTTCTCGACGCAGTCGGTGCACAAGCAGGGCGCGGGCTTCTCGCAGGCCAGCCAGATCCACAAGCGAGACGAGCACGTCCGCGGCCAGAAGCGCTTCGTCGACCACCAGCGCTTCAACGAGTCCTACCTGCAGCACGCTTCGACCTCGCCCTTCTACCCGCTGTTCGCGTCGCTCGACGTCAACGCCAAGATCCACGACGGCAAGGGCGGCGAGATGCTGTGGGACCGCTGCATCGCGCTCGGCATCGAGACTCGAAAGAAGCTGCGCGAGTTCGGTCAGCATTTCGCGCGCAGCGGCCGAGGCTCGGAGGAACAGTGGTTCTTCGACCCCTTCGTGCCCGACCGGGTCAGCGTGCGCGGCTCGGCCTTCGGGGCCGATGCGATCGACGTGCCGTGGGAGAGCCTGCCGACCTCACTGATCCAGCGCGAGCAGCAGTGCTGGAACTTCGAGCCCGGCGCCGCCTGGCACGGCTACGACGCCATGGCCGCGGGCTACGCGATGGTCGACCCGAACAAGCTGATGCTGCTGACCCCCGGCATCGACCGCAGGACCGGCGAATACCTGGACTTCGGCGTGCCGGCCACGGTGGTGGCGAACTACCTGCGCGAGCAGCGCGTCGTGCCCGAGAAGTGCGACCTCAACAGCATCCTGTTCCTGATGACGCCGGCCGAGGACGAAAGCAAGCTCAACACGCTGATCGCCAAGCTGGTGAAGTTCAAGGCACTGTGGGACGAGGACGCACCGCTGCAGGACGTGCTGCCTTCGCTCTACGCCGCGAACAGCGAACGTTACGCCGGCGCGACGATCCGCAGCGTATGCCGCGAGATGCACCAGTTCTACAAGAGCCGCGACATCAAGGGGCTGCAGCGCAAATGCTTCCGCGCCGAGAGTTTCCCCGAAATGGCGATGCTGCCGCAGGATGCGTACCGCGCGCTGGTCGGCAACGAGGTCGACTACCTGCCGTTGAATCAGTGTCGCGGCCGCATCGCGGCGACGCTGGCGTTGATCTATCCGCCCGGCATCGGCGTCGTCGTGCCGGGCGAGCGCTGGGATCAGCGCGCGCAGCCGATGCTCGACTACTTCCACGCCTTCGAGGAATCCTTCAACCGCTTTCCCGGCTTCAACTACGAGGTGCAGGGCGTGTATCAGGAGAAGGTGAACGGACGCATCGTGTTCCACAGTTACGTCGTGCGCGAATAGAACAGGAGAGCTGCGATGGCAGGACAAACGAAGAAGATGAACGTCGTGCAGCTGACGTTCATCGTCATGGTGAACATGATGGGCTCCGGCATCATCATGCTGCCTGCGAACATGGCGCAGGTGGGCGCCATCTCGCTGCTGTCGTGGATCGTCACCGCGCTCGGCTCGCTGGCCATCGCCTACGGCTTCGCGCAGGCGGGGCTGTTCAGCAAGCGCTCGGGCGGCCTGGCCGGTTATGCCGAGGACGCCTACGGCAAGGACGGCTACTTCCAGGTCTTCTTTCTGTATTTCATTTCATTGGCCATCGCCAACGTGGCGGTGGCCAGTTCCGCGCTCGGCTACCTGGCGGCCTTCTTCCCAGCACTGACCTCGACGCCGCTGATGACCACCATTGGCGTGATCGCGCTGCTGTGGCTCACCACCGTCGCCAACTTCGGCGGGCCCAGCGTCACCGGCAAGATAGGCTCGGTCACGGTCTGGGGCGTGATCCTGCCTGTGGGCTTCATCGCCATCGCCGGCTGGTTCTGGTTCAGCGGCCAGACCTTCAGCGACGCGTGGAACCCCAAGGGCATCAGCCTGGGCGAAGGCATCGGCTCGAGCATCTCGCTCACGCTGTGGGCCTTCCTCGGCATGGAGTCGGCGTCGCAGAACGCGTCGGCGGTGGAGAACCCGAAGCGCGACGTGCCGCTGGCCTGCATGTTCGGCACGCTGGGCGCGGCGGTGATCTACATTTTGTCGACGACCGTCATCCAGGGCATCGTGCCGAACGCCGAGCTGGCCGAATCGAGCGGTCCCTTCGGCCTGGCCTTCGCCAAGATGTTCAACCCGGCCATCGGCCAGGTGGTGATGGCGCTGGCCGCGATGGCCTGCATCGGCTCGCTGCTCGGCTGGCAGTTCACGCTCGCCTCCACGGCCAAGGACGCGGCCGATGCCAACATGTTCCCGCAGGCCTTCGCCAAGGTCACCGGCGCCGGCGCGCCGATCATCGGCATGGTGATCATGGGCGTGCTGCAGTCGGTGATGGCGCTGTCGACGATGTCGCCGGACCTGAGCAAGCAGTTCGCGGCGCTGGTCAACCTGGCGGTGGTGACCAACGTCGTGCCCTATGTGATCGCGCTGTCGGCGCTGTTCGTGCAGATGCGTGACGCCAAGGTCGAGCCCGGCGTGTTCAAGCGCAACGCCTTCGTCGCCGTGGTCGCGATGCTCTATTCGGTGTACGCGCTCTACGCTTCGGGCAAGGACGCGGTGATGGGCGGCATGCTGGTGATGGGCATCGGCTACATCGTCTACGGCTTCATCGCGCCGCGCTTCGTCGCAGCGCCTGGAGCCCAGGGAGCCAAGGCATGAAGAACTTTATGCAAACATGGTACGACCGCGTCGTCTTGCTGGCCGCGCCGCTCGCGGCGTTTGCGTTCCTGACGTCGCTGGCGCTGCCGGCCGCAGCCGCTGGCACGCTGGAAAAGGTCAAGGAGTCCGGCAAGCTGACGCTGGGCTACCGCGCCGACACGCGACCCTTTGCCTTCAGCGACGGCGGCAAGCCCGCCGGCTTCTCGGTGGCGCTCTGCCAGAACGTTGCCGATGCGGTGAAGGCCGAGCTGAAGCTGCCGGCGCTGGCAGTGGAGTTCGTGCCGCTGACGGCGACCGACCGCTTCGAGGCCGTGCAGCAAGGCCGCGTCGACCTCAGCTGCGGCATCGACACGCCGACGCTGGAGCGGCGCGCGCTGGTCGACTTCTCGATTCCGATCTTCTTCGCCGGCACCGGCGCGCTGCTGCGCAGCGATGCCGACCGGCGGCTGCGCGATGCGCTGGAGAACAGGCCCGATATCTCGCAGCCGGTGTGGCGCGCCGCACCCGGTGTGTTCAGCGCCAACGTGGTGTTCGCCGCGGTCGGCGGCACGACCATCGAGAAGTCCTTGATCGACGGCCTGCGCGCGCGGCGCATCACCGTCACCGTGGCCCGCGTGCCTGACTACGCGGCCGGCGTGCAGATGGTGCTGGACCGGCGCGCCGCGGCGCTGTTCGGTGACCGGCCGGTGTTGCTCGATGCCGCCAAGCGCGGCCCGGCCGGCGAACTGATGGTGTTGGAACGCAGCTTCACGCGCGAGCCGCTGGCGCTGGCGATGCGCCGCGGCGACGACGCCTTCCGCCTGCTGGTGGACCGGTCCCTGAGCCGGCTGTTCCGATCGCCGGACATCGGCCCGCTCTACACCACCCACTTCGGCACACCGGACCCTGGCGTGCTGCAGTTCTTCCAGTCCGTGGCACTGCCCGACTGATCAAAAGGAGTCGAATCATGCAAGCATTGGGTGTCCACAGTGAGGTCGGCAAATTGAGGACGGTGATGGTCTGCCGCCCCGGTCTCGCGCACCAGCGATTGACCCCCGGCAATGCCGCCGAACTGCTGTTCGACGACGTGCTCTGGGTGCAGGAGGCGCAGAAGGACCACTACGACTTCGTGCTGAAGATGCGCGAGCGTGGCGCCGAAGTCATCGATCTGCACGAGATGCTGGCCGAGACGCTGGCCGATAAGGCGGCGCGCGACTGGGTGCTGGAGCGGCGCATCACCGTCAACGACGTCGGCCTCGCAGTGGCCGACGACATGCGCGCGTGGCTCGACGAGATGCCTGCCGCCAAGCTGGCCGAACACCTCATTGGCGGCATCGCAATCCTCGACCTGCCGAAGAACGACCGCGCGCTGATGCTGGCCGAGGCTTTCGACGCCACCGACTTCCTGATTCCGCCGATCCCGAACACCCTGTTCCAGCGCGACCCGTCGTGCTGGATCTATGGCGGCGTGACCTGCAACCCGATGTACTGGCCGGCGCGCAAGCCCGAGACGCTGCTGCAGCGCGCGGTCTACAAGTTCCACCCCCGATTCAAGGGTGCGGATTTCAAGATCTGGTGGGGCGACAGCGACGAGAGCTTCGGCGCGTCCACGCTCGAAGGCGGGGACGTGATGCCGATCGGCAAGGGCACGGTGCTGATCGGCATGGGGGAGCGCACCAGCCGCCAGGCCGTGTTCCAAGTGGCCGAGAGGCTGATCAAGCAGGGCGCGGCCACGCGCGTGGTCGGCTGCCTGATGCCGAAGAGCCGCGCCGCGATGCACCTGGACACCGTGTTCAGCTTCTGCGACCGCGACCTGGTCACCGCCTACCGCGACGTGGCCGACCAGGTGCGCTGCTACAGCGCACGGCCTGACGGCAAGGGCGGCCTCGAGGTGCATGCCGACAAGGGCCACCTTTTCGAGGTGGTCAAGGAAGCGCTGGGCCTGACCGAGTTGCGCGTGGTCGAGACTGGCGGCAACGCCTGGCAGGCCCAGCGGGAGCAGTGGGACGACGGCAACAACGTCGTGGCGCTGGAGCCTGGCGTGGTGGTGGCTTATGACCGCAACACCTACACCAACACGCTGCTGCGCAAGGCCGGGGTCGAGGTGATCACGGTGCGCGGCAGCGAACTCGGCCGCGGCCGCGGCGGCGGGCATTGCATGACCTGCCCGATATCACGTGACCCCGCTTACTGAACCCGGAGGAATTTCGAGATGAGCTTCAATCTTCGCAACCGTTCGCTGCTGACCGTCCAGGACTACACGCAGCGCGAGTTCCGCTACCTGCTGGACCTGGCGCGCGATCTGAAGCGCGCCAAGTACGCGCGCACCGAACAGATGCACCTGCAGGGCAAGGAGATCTGCCTGATCTTCGAGAAGACCTCGACACGCACGCGCTGTGCCTTCGAGGTGGCCTGCCACGACCAGGGCGCCAACGTCACCTACCTCGACCCGGCCGGCTCGCAGATCGGGCACAAAGAGTCGTTCAAGGACACGGCGCGGGTGCTCGGTCGCATGTTCGACGCGCTCGAGTACCGCGGCGCCAGCCAGAGCGGTGTGGAGACGCTCGCCAAGTACGCCGGCGTGCCGGTGTTCAACGGCCTGACCGACGAGTACCACCCGACGCAGATGCTGGCCGACGTGATGACGATGCGCGAGCACAGCGACAAGCCGATTTCTCAGATCAAGTACGCCTTCCTCGGCGACACGCGCAACAACATGGGCCACTCGCTGATGATCGTCGGCTGCCTGATGGGCATGGATGTGCGCATCTGCGGGCCGAAGAAGTTGTGGCCGGCGGACGAGTACGTGGCCATCGCACGCGATCTGGAGAAGAGGTACGGCGCCACGCTGACCATCACCGACGACCCGAAGAAGGCGGTGAAGGGTGTGGACTTCATCCACACCGACGTCTGGGTGTCGATGGGCGAGCCGAAGGAGGTATGGAAGGAGCGCATCAAGCTGCTGATGCCCTACCAGGTGAATGCCAAGCTGATGAAAGCCGCCGGCAATGCGCAGGTGAAGTTCATGCACTGCCTGCCGGCCTTCCACGACACAGAGACCACGCTGGGCAAGCAGATCGCCGAGACCTATGGCATCAGCGACGGCTTGGAAGTCACCGACGAGGTGTTCGAGAGCGAATGGAACATCGCCTTCGAGCAGGCCGAGAACCGGCTGCACACGATCAAGGCGATCCTGGTCGCGACCCTCGGGGACTGACCATGCTCATCGTCACCGCCCTCGGGGGCAACGCGCTGCTCAGGAGAGGCCAGCCGATGACCGCGCAGAACCAGCGCGAGAACGTGCGCATCGCGGCGCAGGCGCTGGCGCCGGTGGCGGCCGAGCACGACATGGTCATCGGCCACGGCAACGGCCCGCAGGTCGGGCTGCTGGCGCTGCAGGGCGCGGCCTACACCGCGGTGGATACCTATCCGCTCGATGTGCTCGACGCCGAGACCGAAGGCATGGTGGGATACATGATCGAGCAGGAGTTGGGCAACCTGCTGCCTTTCGAGCGACCCTTCGCGACGCTGCTGACGATGATCGAGGTCGACACCAACGATCCGGCTTTCGCCAACCCGACCAAGTTCATCGGCCCGGTGTACGAGAAGGCGGAAGCGGACCGGCTGGCGGCCGCGAAGGGCTGGGTCTTCAAGGCCGACGGCGACAAGTGGCGTCGGGTGGTCGCCTCGCCAGAGCCGAAGCGCATCTTCGAGTTGCGGCCGATGAAGTGGCTGCTGGAAAAGCACACCATCGTCATCGCTGCCGGCGGCGGCGGCATCCCCACCGCCTACGACCCGCAGGCCGAGCGCAAGCTGGTCGGCGTGGAATGCGTGATCGACAAGGACCTGGCGACCGAATTGCTGGCGCGCGAGCTGGCCGCCGACCTGTACGTGATGCTGACCGATGCCGACGCGGTGTACGTGGACTGGGGTCAACCGACGCAGCGGGCGATCCGTCGCGCGTCGCCGGATGCCTTGAGCGCGATGAAGTTCGCAGCCGGCTCGATGGGGCCGAAGGTCGATGCGGCCTGCCGCTTCGCCCGTGCCACCGGCAAGCTCGCGGCCATTGGTGAGTTGGCGCAGCTGAGCGCGATCCTCGCCGGCACCGCCGGCACGACCATCGACACCGGCGCCAACGGCATCGTCTATGGCTGAAGCTTCAGGCCACGCGCACGGTGCTACCGTAGCGCGCGAGCTTGGCGTCGGTGGTCAGCAGGATCAGCGGTTCCGACCGGCTCTGCGCCGCCAGCAGGCGGTCGAACGGATCCTTGTGATCATCGGCCAGGGGCAGGCCCGACAGTTCCAGGATGTGACGGTTCTCGATCGCCAGCCAACGGAAGCCGTCGGCCTCGACGCGGGCGGCAAAGCGCGGCAGGTCCAGGTGCAGCTTGCCGAGGCCTTGCTTGATCGCCATCTCCCACAAGCTGGCCCTGCTGATGAAGGTGTCGCCGTCGTTCCCCTGCACCGCGTCCACGCAGGCCCGCGGCAGACGCTCCGGCGCGATCTGCCACCAGATCGCGAGCTGCGTGTCCAGCAGCAGGTTCAATCGCGGCCCTCGAAGGCCGCGGTGAGTTCATCGGGAAGCGCGGTGTCGAAATCGCTTGCAACCCAGAAACCCTCGCCCTGCATGCCGCCGGGCGGGCCGATACGCGACCTGGGTGCCGTGTATGCGGTGAGTCGCGCCACCGGCACCCCGGCCTTGGCGATGACCACGTCTTCGCCGCGCTGGATTCGCTCGATCAGCTTCGAGAAGTGGGTCTTGGCCTCGTGAATGTTGACCACGGATTCCATTGAAGTCACCCTAAGTGGACTAAGTGTTAGTCTATCAAGAAATGCTCTAGCAGTGGACTGCACAACGCATGAAGGACTCGCCATGAATGTCATTCGACCCATTTCGAGACGGCTGCTGATCGCAGCCTTTGCATCGGCCCTGCTGCCCGCCACCGCGCTGGCTGCCGACCGCGCGGCGCTCGAGCGCGACGCGCGTGCCGCGCTGCAAAAGTTGACGAGCACCGTGCCCGCGGCAAAGGCCCTGTCTTCGTCTGCCACCGCTGTGCTGGTGTTCCCCAAGATCACCAAGGCGGGCCTGGGCGTCGGCGGGCAGTACGGCGACGGCGTGCTGTTCAAGCAGGGCAAGGTCGCCGGCTTCTACAACACCAGCGGTGCGTCCTACGGATTGCAGGCCGGCGCGCAGCAGTTCGGCTACGCGATGTTCCTGATGAACGACAAGGCAGTCGGCGCACTCGGTGCGAACGAAGGTTTCGAGGTCGGCGTCGGCCCCAGCGTCGTGGTCATGGACGAAGGCAAGGCCAGGAGCCTCACCACCACCACCGCCAAGGACGACATCTATGCCTTCATCTTCGGCCAGAAGGGCCTGATGGCCGGGTTGGGCATCCAGGGCAACAAGATCACCCGGCTGAAGGACCAGTAGGTCGTGGGCATCGTGGTTTCGAGCGCCCTCAAGGTCGACTCGTGACGGCTCCGCGACCGCATGGGGTACTTGGATTTGGCGGCAGTGACGATGCGCCATGCCGCTTTGGCAGCCCCTTGAGCGTTGACGGGGCCTGTTGGCGACCTCATCGAAGGCGCCAACACTGATTCCGACGGCGCCGCGTCGAGGGGTCGCGGGACGCCGCCCCCGGTCGCACCTCGTCGGGGCTGAGGGCTTGCCGACGGAGCGGACTTCGCGCTCGCGCTGCAGTCGATGACTTCAACCGCCGAGCGCGATGACGATGGCCTCCACCGCCAGGCCGAGCAGCACCATCACCAGTCCGGTGCGCCACGCCTTCAGGCCGGCGTAGCGGCCCCAGGCATGCCCGCACAGGTACAGCATGGCGATCGCGACCGCGGCCGAGGCGCGCTTGGCCACGCCGGGGTCGGTGATGAAGACGAAGGGCAACACCACCGGAAAGGTCGACAGGAAGACCAGCAGGAAGACGCCGACCGCGCCGCGCAGATCGCGCGCGTTGACGCGCGCGGCCGGGTCGGCGTGTTCGGGCTGAGCGACGATCCACTGCCGCACCTGCTCGATCTCCGCCTTGCCCAGCGCGCCGGACAACGTGCCGATCTGCCGGCCGATGAGACGGTGCGCCAGCGCGGGCTCGCGCGCACCCCGCACCGCACGCAGCAGCCGCGCCGCGCGGCCGCGCGACACGATGTTGCGCAGCACGTACATCACGCCGTCGACGAAGCCCCAGGCGATGTTGCAGCCGATGGCAGCGACCAGCATGTTTCGCACATCGTCCCGCCCGCTGTCCAGCACGCTCAGCGTGCCGGTGAAGGTCAGCACCATGAACAGGCCGAACAGCACTTCCGAGATGCGGTCGATTGGGTCGAGCACGCGGTCTTGTTCTTCGATCCCGAGGTCCTGCGTCATGCCTTGGCCCCCGCGCCGTGGGCGGGCCCTTGCCCACCCAAATCCAGCACCAGGTGCACGACTCCGGCACTGAGCGAGGTGGTCATCGGCAGGCCGCAGCGCCTGAACACCGCGAGCATCGGCTGGTTCTGCGCCAGCACGTCGGCTTCCAGGCGGCCGATGCCCTGGTCGCGGGCCAGATCGACGATCGCCGCCAGCAGATGCCCGGCCAGGCCCTGGCCCTGGTAGTCCTCCTCGACGGTGAAGGCGCATTCGGCGCTGCGCACGGCAGCGGCAGGTTCGGTGACGACGCCACTGCCGCCGGCGATGATGGTCTCGCCAGGTCCTTCGCCCCGCGTCGCCACCAGCAGGATGTAGCGTCCGCTGTCCGGGTGGTCGAGCCGCTGCAGCTCGGTCTGGCTCAGGCCCTTGCGGAACGAGAAGTAACGGGTGTAGATCGTGTGCCGATCCAGCCCCGCGAAGGCGGCAATGAGCCGCTCCTTGTCGTCCGCACGCGCCTCTCGGATCAGCACCGCCGTGCCGTTGCGCAGGCGTACGGGCCGACGAAAGGGCCTTGAGTCTGCGGCGTCGTTCATTGCGGGGCCGGCGGTGCATCCACGGCGCGATTGTGCCGGCGAGGGGCGGGCTCCCGTGCGGCGCCTCAGCGCGCGGCCGTGCCGGAGGCAGCGTGCTGCGTGCGCCAGCGCATCGGCGTGTCGCCGCTCCAGCGCCGAAAGGCGCGGGTCAGGGCACTTGCGTCGGCATAGCCCAGCAGGTCGGCGATCTCGCGCACCTCCATGGTCGACTGTTCCAGCATCTGCCGCACGATCTCGAAGCGCACCTCGTCCACCAGCACCTGGAAGCGTGTGCCATGGGCTTCGAGCCGCCGCGCCAGCGTGCGGCTGTGCATCGAGAACAGCGCGGCTACCTCGTCGGCCCGACCGTGCTGGGTCAGCAGCGCGCTGCGCAACACGCTGCGCACCTGGGCGGGCACGTCGCCCGCGTGCGCGGCCTCCAGCGCGTCGATCTGCCGTTGCAGCAGTTTGCGCAATGCCGGGTCATCGGCCGGTATCGGCTGTGCCAGCCAGCTCGCGTCGAACAGCAGCGCGTTGCGGCCCGCGTCGAAGCTCAGCGGGCAGCGGAAGGCGCGGCGCAAGGGCGCGGTGTCCTCTGGGGGGGCATGGGCGAAGCAGACCTCGCTGGGCGCCCAGTCGGGGCCGCACAGTTCGCGCACGATGTTGAACTCGAAGGCCAGCGCGCCCTCGGCAATCTGCTCGACGGCCTCGCTTTGAGGCTCGTACAGTTCGTAGCCCAGCGCCACCTTGTTTGCATCCTGCGCCAGCGTGACCGCGGCACCGTTGGCGCGCAGATGGAAGTGGCGCACCAGGCTGCGCAATGCCGAGCCGACGTCGGGCGAGTACTTCACCAGCAATCCCACCAGCCCGAGGTGGGCCAACTGGTTGCGCTGGCCGACCAGCAGGCCGAAGTGGCGGCAGCCAGTGGCGGCCACGCAATGGCCCAGCAGGCGGCCGCGTGCCGCGAACGAGATCAGGTGGTCCGGGTCGTCGAACAGGGCGAGATCGACGCGCGCGTCGGCAAACACCCTGACCGGATCTGCCCCCAGGCTGCGCAGCACGGCAGGGATCTCCATCACCCCGCCGACTGCGACGTGCGACGCGGCTGGCGCGCCCATCACCCGCTTGCGCACCTGCGAGGCCCGGGCGCCTGCTTGACCCATATCAAGACCACACGGCAATGCTGTCAATAAAAGACAATCATATGTCGTGCAATATCCGGTGTGGCGAGGCCGATCGGATTAGCCTGATGCCCTCAACCCCGGAGTGATAAAGCAATGCCCAAGAACTCGACTCAGGACGCCAGCGGCCTGCCGGCAGCTACGTCGGCGCCCTTCTGGTGGCCATGGACCGGTGGGCAGACAGGCGCACCGGCGGCCAACGCGTTGCCGGCCTGGGGGCCGCTGGGCGAGTACATGACCGATGCGGCGCAGCGCACCATCCTGTTCTGGGACGTGCTGCGCCAGCGCAGCGACCAGTACTACGCGCAGAAAGCCAAGGCGGTGCCGCATGTGCTCAGCTTCGACGCGGAGCTGGTGCTGGATGCGCGCACCTTCGACAAGCCGGTGAACTACCTGCTGGTGCGCATCAGGCCGCCGCAGGGCGTGACCATCGATCAGCGCAAGCGGCCGTTCGTGGTGGTCGATCCGCGCGCCGGCCACGGACCCGGCATCGGCGGCTTCAAGGCCGACAGCGAGCTGGGCGTGGCGATGCGCGCCGGGCACCCGTGCTACTTCGTCGGCTTCACGCCGGAGCCGATGCCGGGCCAGACCATCGAGGACATCATGTATGCCGAGGCGGCCTTCCTGGAGAAGGTCATCGCGCTGCATCCCGATGCCGAAGGCAAGCCCTGCGTGATCGGCAACTGCCAGGCCGGCTGGGCGGTGATGATGCTGGCCGCGGTGCGGCCCGAGCTGTTCGGGCCGATCATCGTTCCCGGCTCGCCGCTGTCCTACTGGGCCGGTGCGGAAGGCGAGAACCCGATGCGCTACACCGGCGGCTTGGCTGGCGGCAGCTGGATGACGGCGCTGGCCGGTGATCTGGGCAACGGCAAGTTCGACGGCGGCTACCTGGTCGAGAACTTCGAGAACCTGAACCCGGCCAACACGCTGTGGACCAAGAACTTCGACCTGTGGTCGAAGGTGGATACCGAGGGCCCGCGCTTCATCGAGTTCGAGAAGTGGTGGGGCGGGCATGTCAATCTCAATGCCGAAGAGATCCAGTGGATCGTCGACCAGTTGTTCGTCGGCAATCGCCTGGCCACGGGCGAGATCGTCACCAGCCGGGGCGACCGCATCGACCTGCGCAACATCCGCTCGCCGATCATCTGCTTCTGCTCCAAGGGCGACAACATCACGCCGCCGCAACAGGCGCTGGGTTGGATCGTCGACCTCTATGGCACGGACGATGACCTGCGCGCCTGTGGCCAGACCATCGTCTATGCCGTGCACGAAACGGTGGGCCACCTGGGCATCTTCGTCTCGGGCGGCGTGGCCAAGAAGGAGCACCAGGAGTTCGCGTCGAACATCGACTTGATCGACGTGCTGCCGCCTGGCCTGTACGAAGCCGTGCTCACGCCGGTGAGCGCCGACACGGCCAATGCGGACCGGGTGGTCGGCGACTGGATCGCCCGCTTCGAGCCGCGCACCCTGGCCGACGTGCGCAACATCGTTCAGCCCGACCCGGAGAACGAGCGGCGCTTCGCGGCCGTGCGCCGGGTGTCGGAGATCAACCTGGGCCTGTACCGCACGCTGGTGCAACCCTTCGTGCAAGCGGCCATCAACGAGCAGGGCGCCGACTGGCTGCGCAAGCTCAACCATGCCGAGTTGCCCTTCGAGATCTTCTCGCAGCGCAACCCCTTGATGCAGTACGTGGCGCAACTGGCCGGGCAGGTGCGCGAGCAGCGCCAGCCGGTGTCGCCCGACAATCCGCTGCTGCAGTGGCAGTCCATGCTGTCGCAGAGCATCATCGCTGCGCTGGACGGCTACCGTGACCTGCGCGATGCCGGCTACGAGCGCATCTTCATGAGCATCTACGGTTCGCCGGTGCTGCAGGCCATGCTCGGCTTGGCAGGCAGCACGGAGCCGCCGCGCAGGTATCCGGGCCTCGAGCCGGCGCGTGTGGCGCTGATCAGGCAACGCATCGGCGAGTTGAAGGCGCGCCTGGCCGAAGGCGGGCCGCGCGAGGCCGCCATCCGGGCGTTGGTCTACATCGGCATGGCCGGCCAGGGTGTGGACGAGCGCGCGTTCAACGAGTTGCGCCGCATTCGCGCGGACAACCAGGGCCTGACACTGCCGGCCTTCAAGCAGATGGTGCGCGAGCAGTTCTTCAGCTTGATGCTCGACCGCGATGCGGCCGTCGCAGCGATTCCGGACATGTTGCCGCCGGACGCGGCCGTCCGCAAGCGCGTGCTGGACGCGATCCGCCGCATCGTCACCGCCGCTGGCGAACCAAGTGGCGAGCGGGCGCAGCGGCTGGCACAGATCGAGGCCATGTGTTCCGGCCCTGCGCCGGCCAGGCCTGCCAAGGCCGCGCCGCGCAAGACCACCCGGGCTGCACGACCGCAGCGCAAGCCGACGAAGGCCAAGTGAGATGGCCCAGGGCAAGCACCAGAAGTACCGGAACTTGATCGAGCGCTGCAAGGCGCTTCCGCCCACGCCCTGCGCCGTGGCTCACCCCTGCGACGAGAGCGCGCTGCGTGGCGCTGTCGAAGCGGGCCGGATGGGCCTGTTCAAGCCGATCCTGGTCGGGCCGAAGGCGCGCATCGATTCGGTGGCCGCGGAGTTCGGCATCGATCTGCAGGGTTGCGAGCGGGTCGATGCGCCGCACAGCGTCGGCTCCGCCGAGACCGCGGTGCGCCTGGCGCGCGAGGGCAAGGCCGAGATGCTGATGAAGGGCAGCCTGCACACCGACGAGCTGATGGCTGCGGTGGTCAGCCGGGAGGGCGGTCTGCGCACCGGCCGGCGCATCAGTCACTGCTTCATCATGGACGTGCCGGCCATCGACCGCGTCGTCATCATCACCGACGCGGCGATCAACATCTTCCCGACGCTCGAGGACAAGGTGCACATCGTGCAGAACGCGATCGACCTGGTGCAGGCGCTGGGCCTGGAGCAGCCGAAGGTGGCCGTGCTGTCGGCGATGGAGACGGTCAATCCGCAGGTGCCCTCGACCATCGAGGCCGCCGCGCTGTGCAAGATGGCCGAGCGCGGCCAGATCACCGGCGGCGTGCTCGACGGCCCGCTGGCACTGGACAACGCCATCGACCTCGGCGCCGCCAGGATCAAGAAGATCGACTCGCCCGTGGCCGGGCGTGCCGACATCCTGCTGGTGCCCGACCTGGAGGCGGGCAACATGCTGGCCAAGAGCCTGAGTTTCATGGCCGATGCCGATGCCGCGGGCATCGTGCTGGGGGCGCGCGTGCCGATCATCCTGACCAGCCGCGCCGATTCGGTGCAGACGCGGCTGGCCTCCTGCGCGGTGGCGGCACTGGTGGCCAAGTCGCGTCGCGAGAGCCTGCAGAAGGCGGTGGCCTGATGTCCTCGGCCATCGTGGTGTTGAATGCGGGCTCTTCCAGCCTGAAGTTTTCGCTCTTCGCCCAGGCCGGCCAGGCGCTGGAACTGATGCTGCGCGGCCAGGCCGAGGGCCTGACGACGGCGCCGCGCTTCGTCGCCAAGGACGCCCGCGGCGAGACGGTCGCGAGCCACAGCTGGGGCGAGGGAACGCAGCTCGGGCACGACGCGGCGCTCGAACACATCGTCGGCTTCCTGCGCGAGCAGGCGCACGGGATGCCGCTGCTGGGGGTCGGGCATCGGGTGGTGCATGGGGGCCTGAAGTACTCGCAGCCGGTGCGCGTGGACCACGCCGTGGTGCAGGACCTGGAGCAGTTCATCCCGCTGGCGCCGCTGCACCAGCCGCACAACCTGACGCCGATCCGGCTGATGCTTGAGCGCCAGCCGGGTCTGCCGCAGGTGGCCTGCTTCGACACCGCTTTCCATCGGGTCCAGCCCGAGCTGGCGCAGATGTTCGCGCTGCCCAAGGCACTGCACGACGAAGGCGTGCGCCGCTACGGCTTCCACGGCCTGTCCTACGAGTACATCGCCTCGATGCTGCCGCAGCTCGATCCGGAGGCCGCGGCGGGTCGCAGCGTGGTGCTGCATCTGGGCAACGGCGCCAGCATGTGCGCGCTGTCCGGCGGGCGCAGCATGGCCAGCACGATGGGCTTCACGGCGGTGGACGGTCTGCCGATGGGCACGCGTTGTGGGGCGCTCGACCCGGGCGTGATCCTGTACCTGATGGACCAGCGCGGCATGAATGCGCGCGCCGTCGAGAAGCTGATCTATAACGAGTCGGGCCTGCTCGGCGTGTCCGGCGTGTCCAGCGACATGCGCACGCTGCTGGCGAGTCCCGACCCGCAGGCCGCGTTGGCGGTGGACCTGTACGTCTACCGCATCGCGCGCGAACTGGGCTCGCTGGCGGCCGCGCTGGGCGGGCTCGATGCCATCGTCTTCACCGGCGGCATCGGCGAGAACAGCGCCGACATCCGGGCGCGCGTGTGCCGCGGCGCGGCTTGGCTCGGCGTGGCGTTGGACGAGTCGGCCAACCGGGGCGGCGGGCCGCGCATCAGCGGCGCCGGCAGCCGGGTCGCGGCCTGGGTGCTGCCGACGAACGAGGAACTGATGATCGCGCGCCACACTCAGACGGTGCTGACCCGATAGGACGCAAGCCACCATGTCACTCCTGATTCCGCAACCCGTGCTGAAGGGCCACAAGGTGCTGGTCGTCGGCGTGGCCAACGACAGCTCGATCGCCTACGGCTGCGCGCGCGCCTTTCGCGAACTGGGCGCCGATCTGGCGCTGACCTACCTGAACGAGAAGGCGCGCCCTTTTGTCGAACCATTGGCCCGCGAGCTGGGTGCGCCGATCTTCATGCCGCTGGACGTGGGCGTGCCGGGCGAACTGGAGGCGCTCTTCGCCGCCATCGAGCGCGAGTGGGGGCGGCTGGACAGCCTGGTGCACTCCATCGCCTTCGCGCCGCTGCAGGACCTGCAGGGCGGGCTGCTCAACTGCTCGGCCGAGGGCTTCGCCAAGGCGATGGATGTGTCCTGCCACTCGTTCGTGCGCATGGCCAGGCTGGCCGCGCCGCTGATGAAGAACGGCGGCACGATGATGGCGATGAGCTACCACGGCGCTGCCAAGGTGGTGCCGACCTACAGCGTGATGGGGCCGGTGAAGGCGGCGCTCGAATCGTGCTGCCGCTACCTGGCCTACGAGCTGGGCAGCCAGAGCATCCGCGTGCACGCCATCTCCCCCGGCCCGCTGAAGACGCGTGCCGCCAGCGGGCTGAAGGACTTCGATCTACTGCTCACCGAAGCCGCGCAGCGGGCACCCATCGGCGAGCTGGTCGACATCATGGACGTGGGCTTCGCCTGTGCCTATCTGGCGACGCCCTATGCAAGGCGCCTCTCCGGCGAAACGCTGTACGTGGATGGCGGCGTGAACATCATGGCCTGACGGGCCTAACGGGCCTGACCGGGTCTGATGGCCCGATGGGCCTGACCGGGCCCGCTATCTGGACAGCAGAGGGCGGACCAGCACGAACGCGAGCGTCGTGTTCACGACGATTCCCGCCAGATTGAGCCAGATGCCGGCGCGGATCATGTCCGGAATGGTCACCAGGCCCGTGCCGAAGACGATGGCGTTGGGCGGTGTGCCGACCGGCATCATGAAGGCCAGGCTCGCGGCCAGCGTGACCGGCACCAGCAGCAGCGCCGGCGGCACGCCCAGCACCGGCGCCAGCACGGCGACGATGGGCAGCATGGTCGCCACCTGCGCGGTGTTCGAGGTCAGCTCCGACATGAAGGTGGTGATGGCCACGATGGCCAGCACGACGGCGATCACCGGCCAGCTGCCGAAGCCCTGGACGAGGCTGCCGATGAACGCCGCCACGCCGTTCTTGTCGGTGGCGGCAGCCAGCGCCAGCCCGCCGCCAAAGAGGATCAGCACACCCCAGGGCAGGCGCACGGCCGTGGACCAGTCGCTCGCGAACAGGCCCCGCGCGCGGTCCACCGGGAACAGGAACAGCGCCAGCGCCGCACCGACCGCGATGCCGGTGTCCGACAAGGCGCCGAGCGGCCGCGTGCCGGCGATCTCGATGCCCGCAAGCAGCGGCCGGAAGACCCAGAGTGCAACGGTGACGGTGAACACGATCAACGTGGCCCGCTCGCCACGATTCAGCGGTCCGAGCTTGCGGTACTGCGCATCGACGAACTCCTTTCCGCCCTCGATCTGACCGATCCGGGTGGGGAAGATCAGCTTGGTGACCAGCAGCCAGGCAAGGGGCAGGAAGACCAGCGCGGTCGGCAGGCCGAAGAGCATCCACGTCAGGAAGCCCACGTCGACGCCATAGGACTGGCTCATGAAGCGGGCCAGGATCAGGTTGGGCGGTGAACCGATCAGCGTGGCGACGCCGCCGATGGACGCGGCGTAGGCGATGCACAGCAGCAGGCCCATCGCGAAGTTCCGGTTGTCGCGGTCGTCGCGCGGGATGCCGCCGGCCTCGCGCAGCGACTTCCCGGTCCGCCCGACGAGCACGAGATCGATCACCGACAACGCGATCGGCACCATCATCGCCGCGGTGGCCGTGTTCGAGACCCACATGCTCATGAACGCCGTCGCACCCATGCAGCCGGCGATGACCCCCGCAGGCCGCGTGCCGACGAGTTTCAGCGTCAGGAACGCGATGCGGCGGTCCAGTCCCCAGCGCTGGATGGCCAGCGCCAGCACGAAGCCGCCGAGGAAGAGGAAGATGACGTCGGCGCCGTAGTTGGCCGTCGTCTCCGCCAGACCCATCACGCCGAGCAGCGGGAAGGCAACGATGGGCAGCAGCGCGGTGACCTCGATCTCCACCGCCTCGGTCATCCACCAGATCGCCATCCAGGCCATCATGGCGAGTGTGGCGCGGCCGGCGGGAGAGAAGGCCTGCGCCTTGCCGGCAGCGTCGAGAAACTCGGCCGGCAGGGCAAAGTAGAGCAGCAAGGCCGCAAGCGGTCCGGCGAACAGCCCGATCCACCGCACCGTCCGGGCGGGGTTCGACGGCGCGGCCTCGGTCATCGCCTCAGCCGATCATCTTCATCCACGGCAGACCGACGAGCATGAAGGCGGCGATGAAGAGCACGCCGAAGACCGCACCGAGCTTCCAGTAGTCCGCCGAAGGCAGGTAGCCGGAGCCGTAGTACACCGGGCTCGGACCGGTGGCGTAGGGCGTCAGGATGCCCATGATGCCGAGCGTCAGGCACAGCGCCAGCGCGTACTGCGGCATGTTCAGTCCCGGGATGGTCGAGCCGACCGCCAGCATGACCGGCAGCAGCGCCGTGACGTGCGCGGTGACGCTGGCGAAGAGGTAGTGCGTGAAGAAGAAGATCAGCACCAGCAGCAGCATCGCGGTGGTGGGCGAGAAACCCGCCATGTGGGCGGCGACGTAGTCGGCGAACCATTTGACGAAGCCGGTGCGGTTCAGGCCGTCGGCAAGCGCGACCAGTGTCGCGAACCAGGCCAGCGTGTTCCACGCGGCCTTGTTGCCGGTAACGTCGTCCCAGGTCACGACCTTGAGCACCAGCATCAGCGAGATCACCAACATCGCCGCGGTGGTCGCATTCATGAAGTCGCCGCCGAAAATCCACAGCGCGAGGGCCACGACGACCAGGATCGCAAGTTCGATCTCGCGCGCGCTGAAGCCTCCCATCTTCCGCAGTTCGGCCCCCGCCCAGGCCGGAACCTCGTCGCCCTGCTTGACCTGCGGCGGATAGATCCAGTACGTGACGAGCGGAATCAGCACGAGCAGCAGGATGCCCACGGGCGCGAAGGCCATGAACCACTGGGCCCAGGTGAAGCTCACTTTGGCGGTCTTGTTGACCAGCTCCACCGCGAGCAGGTTGGGCGCGAGCGCGGTCAGGAACATCGAGCTCGTCACGCAGGTCGCGGCGATCGCCACCCACATGATGTAGGAGCCCACGCGCCGCGCCGAAGGGTCGTTGGGCCTCGAGTCGTACAGCGCCGGCAGGTTGCGGATCACCGGGTAGACCGTGCCACCGCTGCGCGCGGTGTTGGATGGCGTGAACGGCGCGAGCAGCGTGTCGGCGATGGTGACGGCGTAGCCCAGCGTGAGCGTGCGCCGGCCCATGCTCTTCACCAGCAGCAGCGCAATCCGCCGCCCGAGGCCGGTCTTCTCGTAGCCCATTGCGAACATGAACGCGGCGAAGATCAGCCAGACCGTGGTGTTCGAGAAACCGGACAAGCCCCAGCTGAGTGCGGCGTTGAACGGCTTGAATCCGGGTTTGGCGAGTTCCTCCGCACTGAACAGCACCCAGGGCGCCAGCACGACCACCAGGGTCACGCCGATGAAACCGATCGCACCGCCGGGCAGCGGCTCGAACATCAGGCCGACGATGACGCCCGCGAAGATCGCGAAGAAGTACCACGCATGCTGCGGCATGCCCTGCGGCGACGGGATCAGCGCGATGACAACGGCCAAGGCGATCGGGAGCAGCGCCTTCCATAGGGGTGTGCCGGTATCGGGCGCAGGGATGCTCGAGGGCGGTGGCGAGCCAGGGCTCGGGGTGTTCATGACAAGCTCTATTTCGGTCTGAAGCGGGAAGCCAGGTTGTTCCCGGCGTAGCTATTCGAAGGCCTTGCGCGCCATCTTGCGGCGGATGAACGCGATCTGCGTGGCCAGCGGCAGGTTCTTCGGGCAGACGTCGTGGCAGGCGAGCAGCGACATGCAGCCGAACACGCCGTCGTCGTCGCCGATCAGCTCGTAGAAGTCCTCGTCGGTGCGGCCGTCGCGCGGGTCCAGACGGAAGCGGGCGATCTTGTTGATGCCCACGGCGCCCACGAAATCCTTGCGCATGCGCGCCGTGCCGCAACCGGAGACGCAGCAGCCGCATTCGATGCAGCGGTCGAGCAGGTAGATCTCCTCCGCCAGTTCGGGCTCCATGCGCTGCTCGATGCGGCTGAGGTCGAGCTCCTGTTCCTTCATGTGGACCCAGGTCTGCAGCCGTTCGCTCATCGCCCGCATCCACTTGCCGGTGTTCACCGACAGGTCGCCGATCAGCTCGAAGACGGGCAGCGGCGCAAGGGTGATGGTGGTGCCGAGGTTCTTGGTCAGCGTCCGGCAGGCGAGCCCGGGCTTGCCGTCGATCATCATGCCGCAGCTGCCGCAGATGCCGGCGCGGCAGACGAAGTCGAACTGCAGCGACGGGTCCTGCTTCTCGCGGATCTCGTTCAGCGCGATGAACAGCGTCATGCCGTCGGCTTCCTCGAGCTCGTATTGCTGCATGCGCGGTTTGGCGCCGGGCTCATGCGGGTTGTAGCGCAGGATGCTGAAGCTGAGTTGGCGGTTCGGGGTGCTCATCGGGACCTCGGGTCGGAGGGGGCGGGGAGCGCGGCGCCCCGCGGTGGCAGGGGCTCGTCGACACGTTCGTTCGGGCCGCGGAACTTCGGTGGCAGCAGGTGCTCGTAGGGCAGCAGCGCCGACTGGATCTCGATGCGGGTCGCGCCCTTCATGCGTTCGCGGATCGCGTCGACCGCCTGCTGCCGACCCGCCGTGTCCGGGTGATCGACATGGTTCTTCGCGCCATAGCCGCGCCAGCCTGGGGGCAGCTCCATGCGCTTCACATCCAGTGCCTCGTAGCCGAGCGTGGGCAAGGTGTCGCTCTCGTGCTTCCACGTGGCCAGCGTGCGCTTGAGCCATTGCGCATCGTCGCGACGCGCATAGTCCTCGCGGTAGTGTGCGCCGCGGCTCTCGGTGCGCATCAGCGCGCCGTAGGCGATCGTCAGGGCCAGCTTCAGCATCATCTTCGTGCGGTACGCGGCCACCAGTTCGGGGTTCGCGCCCTCGGCCTGGTACTTGACGCCGATGTTGCGGCTGCGTACCAGAAGCTGCTGCAGCTCGTCCACGGCTTCCTCGAGGTCCTTGCCGCGCCTGAAGATGCCGACCTTCGCCGTCATCAGCTCCTGCATGCGCACGCGCAGCGCCATCGCGTCCTCGGTGCCGTTGCCGAGCAGCAGGCCGGAGAGCTTGGCGCGTTCGCGATCGATGAACTCCTGCACCAGTCCCATCGGCACGTCCACCGCGTTGGCGCGGTCGTCGCAGTAGTCGGCCATGGATTCGCCGACGATCATTCCGGCCACCACGGTTTCGGCGACCGAATTGCCGCCCAGGCGGTTGAAGCCGTGCATGTCCCAGCAGGCCGCCTCGCCGGCGGCGAACAGGCCCTTCAGCGCGGGGCTCTCGCCAGACGGCTTGGTTCGCACGCCGCCCATCGTGTAGTGCTGCGCCGGCCGCACCGGGATGGGGTCCTTCACCGGATCCACGCCGAGGAAGTGGTGGCAGATCTCGTAGACCTCGCGCAGGTTGTGCTTGATGTGGTGCTCGCCCAGCAGCGTGATGTCCAGCCAGAGGTGTTCGCCGAAGCGGCTCTTCACGCCCTTGCCCTTCGCGATGTGCTCCTCCATGCGGCGCGAGACGACGTCTCGCGAGGCCAGTTCCTTCTTCTCCGGCTCGTAGTCGGGCATGAAGCGGTGGCCGTCGATGTCCTTGAGCAGGCCGCCGTCGCCACGGCAGCCTTCGGTTACCAGTATCCCGGCGGGGAAGATGCCGGTCGGGTGGAACTGCACCGCTTCCATGTTGCCCAGTGCGGACACCCCAGTCTCCAGCGCCAGCGCGTGCCCGATGCCCTCGCAGATCACCGCGTTGGTCGTGACGCGGTACAGGCGCCCCGCGCCGCCCGCGGCGATGCCGGTGGCCCGGGCCACGTAGGCTCTGAGCTTGCCGGTGATCAGGTCGCGCACCACCGCCCCGTAGCAGCGGCTTCCGTCATGGATCAGCGCCAGCGCCTCGGTGCGCTCGTGCACGGGAATGCTCTCCGCGGTGGCGCGGTCGGCCACGGTGTTGATCATCGCGTGTCCGGTGCCGTCCGACACGTAGCAGGTGCGCCACTTCTTGGTGCCGCCGAAGTCGCGTTGCGCCACGGTGCCGTGCGCCTCCTCGCGCTCGGTGATGGTGGTCTTCTGTCCGTTGATGATCACGTCGCGGTCGCCGCCACGCACCCGACTCCAGGGCACGCCCCAGGCGGCCAGCTCGCGAATCGCCTTCGGCGCCGTGTTGACGAACATGCGCACGACGTCCTGGTCGGCGCCCCAGTCGGAGCCGCGCACCGTGTCCTCGAAGTGCACGTCCTCGTTGTCGCCCTGGCCCTTGATCACGTTGCCCAGGCTCGCCTGCATGCCGCCCTGCGCTGCCTTGGAATGTGAGCGCTTGGCGGGCACCAGCGACAGGATGATGGCGTCGTAGCCACGGCGCTTGGCACCGATCGCCATGCGCAGCCCGGCCAGGCCGCCCCCGATCACCAGCACGTCGGTATAGATGACGTCCACGTTACCGCGCCTCCTTGATCCACGACGGCCACCAGAAGGGCGGTTGGCCCTGCGGCGGGCTCTTCAGCCAGGGCGGCGTGTAGCGCTGGCCGGGGGCATTCCGGTTCTCGAAACCGATCTTCGCGTACGCGGCGAGCGTGGTCAGGCCGAGCACGAGGAAGAAGACCGTCAGCACCCATTTCAGGGTCTTGAGCCGCTGGCGGCCCTTCTCGGGGTCGTCGCCCATGAACCAGCCCCATTTCACCGCCAGGCGGTACAGGCCGATGCCGCCGTGCAGTTCGACCGCGAAGAGCATCACCAGGTACAGCGGCCACCAGCGTCCGCTCCAGACACGCTCGCCGGATTCCAGCGGGCCGATGAGCCCGGGATGCATCAGCATCTGGTACAGGTGCACCGAGGCCAGGAAGAACAGCACGAAGCCGGTGACGAACTGCCACCACCAGAGCGTGGTGTCGCCATGCTTCATCAGGTTCTTGTGCCCGACGAACATGCGGTACTGGTGGTAGTTGGCAGGGAACTTGCGCATGGCCAGGAAGGCATGCAGCACGAAGATCGAGAAGACAATGAAGACGATGGCCGACACCAGGCCCGGATAGGCTCTGCCGAAGAAGAAATAGCCCTCGAACATCCTGGTGACTGCCCACATGAAGTCCTTGCTCACCAGGATCGTGGACACGAAGAACATGTGGCCCCACATGAACAGGCCGAGTGCCAAGCCGCTGACGCTCTGCGCCAGGTCCATTCGTGCCGGCCAGCGGCTCTTGTTCGGCTTCCCGGCCAGCCCAACGCCGGCAATGACTTCCGAGGGTGCTGTCATATCGGTCGCTCCCCGTTCACGCTGCGTGGAAGCCGAGACCGGTCCCCGCGCATGCAAGTAATCCCATGCTCTCGAACTCAGCCGCAGGGTGCCGGCTTCACCAGCGATGCCCAACGCCTGCGCGACTTCGAACGACCATCTGCGAGCTGCAGATGCACACCGATACCCGCGCGAAGGCATTCTGCATCAGCACCTCGCACAAGTTTCTTGCGGCAGCGCAAGGGTCTGGAGGAGGCGCTGCGATTGGCAGTCTGCGCCCGCGGCCGCGTGGCTGCACCGTTCGCCACGGGGCAATCGGCCTGGTATCCCCTGTGGCCGGCGGGGCGGTACTACCTGCCAGGCACTTGCGCCCGCGCGCACGCCACCTGCACCCATTCGCGGCGGCCACCGTCGATGCGCACGGCGCTGAGCGCGCCGCCCCAGACGCAGCCGGTGTCCAGCGCGAGCAGGTCGGGACGGTCGATGCGCCCCAGCGTGGACCAGTGACCGAAGGCAACCGGCGTGCCTTCGATGCGCCGCCCGGGAACCTCAAACCACGGAAGACACCCCGACGGCGCGGCGTCGGCGCCTTCCTTGGTCTTCAGCTCCAGCCTTCCGTCGGTCGTGCAGAAGCGGATGCGGGTGAGCACGTTGACGATGAAGCGCCAGCGCTCGGCGCCATGCAACCCCGCGCTCCACTGGGCTGGCTCGTCGCCATACATCTGCTGCAGCATCTGAGCAAGTGCCGGCCCGCGGAGCACATCCTCGACCTCGGCGGCCAGGGCCAGTGTATCGCCCCGATTCCATTGCGGCACCACACCGGCATGCACGGCGAGCCATCCATCCATCTCGGCGGCCATGCGGCGGTGGCGCAGCCAGTCGAGCCAGGCGTCGCGCTTCTTCGAGCCGAGGACGTCACCCAGCGTGTCGTCCCGGCGCGGCCTGCGTATGCCGAAGGCCACGGCAAGCAGGTGCAGGTCGTGGTTGCCGAGCAGGCAGGTCGCGGCATCGCCGAGTGCACGCAGCCGCTTCAGCGTGGCCAGCGAGTCCGGGCCGCGGTTGACCAGGTCGCCCACCACCAGCAGGTGGTCGCGCGACGGTGAGAAGCCGATCTCTGCAAGCAGGCGTTCGAGCGCGTCGCGACAGCCCTGTACGTCACCGATCAGGTAGTGCATGGCCGATTCTGCTACGCTGGGGCGTGTTGAGCATATCGCCGCCAGACCGGATGGCGGCCGCGCATGGACTTCGCGCTTCTCTTCTTCCTCATTCTGCTGAACGGTGCCTTCGCCATGTCGGAGATGGCGCTCACCGCCAGCCGCAAGGCGCGGCTGCAGGTCATGGTCGAAGGCGCTGAACCCGGCGCCCGCGCGGCAATGGAGTTGCACGAGAACCCGACGCGCTGGCTGTCGACGGTGCAGATCGGCATCACCTCGATCGGCGTGCTCAACGGCATCGTCGGCGAGGCCGCCTTCGCCGAACCCTTCTCGCGCTGGCTGCAGAAGGTGCTGCCGATCACGCCCAATGCGGCGGCCTACAGCGCCACCGGACTGGTCGTGGCAGTCATCACCTTCCTGACGATCATCTTCGGCGAACTGGTGCCCAAGCGGGTGGGCCAGATGTACCCCGAGGTGGTGGCGCGGCTGGTGGCGCGGCCGATGAACTGGCTTTCCACCGCCACGCGGCCCTTCGTCTGGTTGCTCGGCGCGAGCACCGAGACGGTGCTGCGCCTGCTGGGCATCCGCGGCGGGCCGTCGCGAAGCGTCACCGAGGAGGAGATCGCTGCCAGCCTGGAAGAGGGCGTCGACGCCGGTGTGATCGAGGCGCAGGAGCACCAGATGGTGCGCAACGTGTTCCGGCTCGACGAGCGTCAGATCGGCTCGATGATGATCCCGCGTGCGGACATCATCTGGCTGGATGCCGGCGCGCCCTTCGACCAGATGCTGCAGCGCATGGTGCGCAGCGGGCGCTCGCGCTACCCGGTCTGCCGCGGCAGCCTGGACGACGTCATCGGTGTGGTGGCCGCGCACACGCTGCTGCCGCCGCTGTCGCAGGGCGTCGACCCTGACCTCAACGCGCTGTTGAAGCCACCGGTATTCGTGCCGGAGACGCTCTCGGGCATGGAGCTGCTGGAGCACTTCCGCCAGGCCAGCGCCGACATGGTGTTCGTCGTCGACGAGTACGGTGCGGTGCAGGGCGTGATCACCGAGCGCGACCTGCTGGAGGCCATCACCGGCGAGTTCGTCGGCGCCGAACCTGGCGAGGAAGCCTGGGCCACGCCACGCGCCGACGGCAGCTGGTTGATGGACGGGCTGATTCCGGTGCCCGAATTGAAGGACCGGCTGGGCATCAAGGAGCTGCCCGACGAGGAACGCGGCCGCTACAACACGCTGGCCGGCATGGTCATGCTGCTGCTCGGCCGGCTTCCGGCCACGGGCGACAGCGTCGAATGGGACCACTGGCGGTTCGAAGTCGTGGACCTGGACGGCAAGCGCGTCGACAAGCTGCTGGTGCAGCGCATTCCCGAACACCCGTCGGGACAGGCATGATCATCACGCCGCTGCACAAGCAGATGGTGGCGCTCGACCGCCACCATCACCGCGGGTTGCGCATCCACCAGCCGACGCCGGACTGGTCGATGGCCGCGGGCATGAACTCGATCTTCGTCGCCGGCGCGGAGTTCGGCGACGTGTGTCGCGAGTATCCGATCCTGTTCGTGCGCGCCGGTACCGATCCACAAGGCAGGCCGCAGGTCGCGCCGATCGCTGCGCTCGGCCTCGCGCCGGGCGAGAACCTGTTCCTGCAGGGCACGCAGTGGCGCGCGCTCTACGTTCCCGCGCTGCTGCGGGCCTATCCGTTCGCACTGGGCCGGGCCGGCCCCGAACAGCGCGCGGTGCTGTCGGTCGACCTGGCCTGGGCGGGGCTGTCGCAGACCGAAGGCCTGCCACTGTTCGACGAAACTGGCGAACCCGCGGAGCAGCTGAAGACGATTGCACGCCAGCTCGAGCAGATCGAGACCGAGGTGCAGCGCACGCGCGACATCGGCCGGCTGCTGCTCGACAAGGACCTGCTGCGCGAGATGCGCTTCGATGCCGAGCTGCCAGGCGGCGACAAGCTCAAGGTCGACGGGTTCCTGACGGTCGACGAGAAGCAGCTCGCCAAGCTGGCCGATGCCGACGTGTTGGCGCTGCATCGCAGCGGCGTGATGGGCCTGGTCTACGCGCACCTGGTGTCGATGGGCAACCTGCGAAAGATGGTGCAGTGGCGGGCCGAGGCCATGCCGCTCTCGCCGTCGCGGCCATCGGCCTGACCAGGCGCTTCGTTGCCGCGCCGAGGCCCGAAGGTGTCTTGATTGCGCCCGCAGCGCAAGCGGGCCGCTGGCGCGTCAGGGCTTGACCACCTCGATGCTGGTGATGATCGATTCGTTGCCGTCCTGGCCGAAGGTGAGCAGCACCTTGTCCCCGGCCTTGAACTCATGCAATGCCACGCCGGGTGCGACGCGCAGCGTCTGCTGACCCATGCTGGCCTTCAAGGTCAGCTTTCGTTCCACCAACTCGATCTTGACGATTTCGGCCCAGAAACGGCTTGCCTGGGCAAGCGCAGGCGAGAGGCCCTGTGCCGTCACGGCCAGCAAAAAGGCCACGGCGGCCGCGACGACCGAAGCTCGACAGGCAAGAAGCGCTTGGGGCATCGGAATCCGGGTTCGTTCCAAGCCTCAGCATAGACGCACCGGCCGTACGTCGGCAACCGCAATGCATCCGGCCGACGACACGACACCGCTGCCGAAGCCGTCGCCGCAGACAGGGGTGGCGCCTTCCTGCCGAGCACCCGTCCGTCGGATGCCTCCGGCATGCCAGCCGGTGTGCTCGTCTGGCGACCCGCTGCTCAGAACGGCAGCTGCCAGCGCAGTGCGACCAGCCAGGTGCGTGCCGCGGCCGTCTCGAAGAAGCGGCCGTTGACCTCGTTGACGATCACCGCGCCGGCATAGGCGACATCGGTCAGGTTGTCGATGCGGGCCAGCGCGGTCAGCGTGCCGCCGGCCAGCGGCATCGCCTGGCTGAAGCGCAGCGCCACCAGCCCGGCGCTCGGCGAGAAATCGCTGTTGCGGTCGTTGACCGGCATCGCTCCCTGGTAGCGCAGTTCCACGCCCAGTTCGGTCTGTGGCAGTGGCAGCCACGCCAGGCTGGCGAACGCGCTGCGCTGCATCGTTCCGGCAATCTGGTTGCCGGCCGGCACGATGGCGCGGTCCTGGGGTTGGGTGCAGGGAACCGCGATGCAGGTTTCGAAACTGTCGCGGTAGGTGGCATCGAGCCAGGTCAGCGCCAGGAGCCCGCGCCACTGCGGCGCCGGCTGCCAGCGTGCGCCGAGTTCGACGCCGTTGCGCGTGGTGCGCCCGACGTTCTGGAAGGTCGAGCGGCCGGCGGCGTTGGTCAGCACGCCGATCTCGTCGTCGGTCTGCGCCCGAAAGACGGCCAGGTCCACGCCCAGACCGAGCGACGGCTCGCGCCACTTCGCTCCGAGCTCCACCTGCCAGCTGGTCTGCGGCTGCAGCGCGGTGTTGAAGCCGCCCTGCCCGTCGGGGCGGTAGGCGAGTTCGCCGAGCGTCGGCGACTCGAATCCGCGGCCGCCGCTGACATACAGGTTCCACTGCGGCGTGGGCAGCCACTGCAGCGCCAGCACCGGTGTGGTGTATGAATAGTCCAGGAGGCCCGAGTCGTCGCCGTTGGCGAGATACTGATCCTCGCTGCGCACGCGCAGCCAGCCGCCGCGCAGGCCGAGCGAGCCGACGACCTGCGGCACCAGTTCCATCTCGCCCTGCAGGTAGAGGTCGGTCGAGCGCACGGAGTTGCTTTCCTCGCGGCGCAGCGCTCCGGTCATGCCGAGCACGCGGTCGGCGCCGCTGCCGACGAAGTTCTCGAAGCCGCGGCGGTCCTCGGTTTGCTGCTCGCTGGTCAGACCGACGATCAGCGAGGCCTGGTCCCAGCGCCAGAGCAGCCGGCCATCGACGCCCGAATAGTTGCGCTTGAAGTCGATCACCCCGCCCGGATGCCGCGGGTTGGCCTGTGTGGCCGGCGGTATGGCCTGCCATTGGGTGACATCGCGCATGCCGGCATACAGCGTGAGCACGCTCTCGCGCAACGCGCCGGCGTCGGCGAAACGGTGGCGCCAGGTGCCCCCGCCCTGGGTCTGGCCGCTGTCCTTGCGCGTGTCGAAGGCGATCGCCTGCGGCGTGGTCTGGTACGGGTCGGCGTCGAACTGTTCGCGGGTCAGGCCGAGCGGATCCTGCGCCGGCTGATAGATGCTGTTGGCCAGCAGCGTCACCGAGTCGTTGTCGCCAACCCATCCGAGCCGCAGGTTGCCCAACGTGCGCTGCGCGGCGCTGTGCGGCCGCACGCCGTCGGTGTTGAACTGGCTACCCAGCAGCTTGATGTTCCAGCCGTTGGCCAGCGGTGCTTCGACCGCTGCGCGCCCCTGCCACAGGCCGTCGGCGCCGACGTCCCCATCGAGCGAGAACAGGCGCTGCGTCGGCGCCGCGCTGACCAGCGAGATCACGCCGCCGGAGTTCGACCCGTACAGCGCCGAGAAGGGCCCGCGCAGCACCTCGATGCGCTGTGCACCGGCGAGGTCGAAGTGCGACACCTGGCCCTGGCCGTCGGGCATGGTGGCCGGAATGTTGTCGGTGTACAGCCGCAGGCCACGGATGCCGAAGGTCGAGCGCGCGCCGAAACCGCGCGAGCTGATCTGCAGGTCTTGCGCATAGTTGTTGCGCAGGTTGGCGACGATGCCGGGCACCCGGGTCATGGCCTCCGACAGGTTGACCATCGGTCCGGCCGAGCGCAGTTCCTCGGCGCTGATGACGCCGATCGAGAAGGGTGTCTCGAAGGCGCGTTGCTCGGTGCGCCCGCTGGTGATCTCCAGCCGGTCGAGCTGCTCCGGGTTGCCCTGGGCCTGGGCCGTGCTGCCCAGCAGCCCGATGGCCATGGCCAACGCAGACCGCCGCCACCTTCGCGCGGCGTGTCGGCGCGAGACGCCGCGATGAAACTGAAATCGGATGAGGCGCATGGACTGGATCATGAAGGGGCCGCTCCGGGACCTGGCGCAGGCAGGCTGGAAGCCTCGCATTGGAACGTCGGCGCGGTGGTTCGCACTCTCAGACAAACCCTTGCCGAGTCACACGGCGGGGCGCGCTGCGGTCCGAAGGCTGCCGCATGCGACGCGTTGCCGTACCCTCGGATGCCCTCTTGACGAAAGCGAAATCCCCAACATAGGATCGTTTGTCCGAGCCCAGCGTTGGGTGAGGCATTCAAACAACCAGGAGACACCCGATGAAGAGACTGCTTCTTGCAGCGCTTCCCTGCGCACTCGCTGCCTGCTCCACCACCGGCATGGACAAGCCGGCCGCGCCGTCGCAAGCGGCGGCTCCGGCGCTGTCGCACGCGGTCGTGCTGACCAAGCTCGACAGCCCCTGGGACGTGGCCTTCCTGCCCAACGGCACGATGTTCTTCACCGAAAAATGCCTCGGCCTTTCGGTCCGGCAGCCCAGTGGCGCGGTGGTCAAGCTTCTTGGGATGAAGGACTCCAAGGGCTATGCCTCGACTGCGAATGACCTGTTCTGCGAAGGACAGGCCGGCATGCAGGGAGTTGCCGTCGATCCCAACTTCGCCAGCAACCGCTTCATCTACGTGTATTCGACGTCGAGCATGACCGCACCCGGCACCAACCGGGTGATGCGGCTGAAGGTCAACGACGGCGTGACCGCGGTGTCCGACCGCGTCGACATCGTCGCCGACATCCAGTACAAGCCGCGCGCCAGCGACCACCCCTTCGGCGGGCCCGGTGCGCACAATGGCGGGCGCCTGCGCTTCAACCCCGGTGACGGCTATCTGTACGTGACCACGGGCGACACGCACAACGGTGTGGTGCCGCAGAGCCCGACCCTCATCGGCGGCAAGGTCCTGCGCATCGACCGCGACGGCAAGGCGGCGCCGAACAACGGCGCGCCCGCGGGCTTCGATCCTCGCGTCTACACCTACGGGCACCGCAACCCGCAGGGCATCACTTTCCGGCCGGGTACCAACCAGCCCTTTACCGCAGAGAACGGCCCTTGGCACAGCGATGAAGTCACGGCGCTGCGACCGGGGGGCAACGCGGGCTGGGATCCGCGTCCCAACATGGCGGGGCGCGGGGCATGCCCGGACAACTACTGTGGCTACAGCCCGAACCAGATGGGCGCGATGGATCCGAAGGACCGCTCGGCCTACATGCCGATGACCGACCTGAAGACCTATCCCAACGCGATGCGACCGGCCTGGAACAACGATGGCCTGTCCCAGGGCATGTTCGGCGCCACCTTCGTCAGCGGCCCGCAATGGAAAGGCTGGAACGGAATGATGATCGTCGGCTTCGCTGGCATCGGCATCCATGGCACGCCAGTGGGCAACCGGCTCGATGTCCTCGACATCGCGGCCGACGGATTGTCCGCCAAGCGAACCACGGTCAATTTGCCTATGCCCGCCGCACGCTTCCGTTCGGTGGTGCAGGGCCCGGACGGCAGCCTCTACGTGGTGGTCGACGAGGGAACGATCTCGCGTCTGACTCCGAACTGATCGTCCGCGACGTCCGATCGTCGTACCGCAACTGCCGTGGGGGCCTGCCGGCCCCCACTATTTTTCGGACTACATGATGAAGCTTGTCTGGGCTCTAGGTGCAGCGGGTCTGTGGCTCTTCAGTGGCAGCGCATTCGCAGACGACGAGTTGTACAAGACCAAGAACTGCTTTGCCTGCCACAGGATCGACCGGAACCATCTCGCGCCGCAGTTCAAGAGCATCGCGGCCAAGTACGCCGATGAGCAGGGTGCCGAAGAAAAGCTGGCGAAGAAGATCCGCGAGGGCGGTGTCGGTGTCTGGGGCAACGTGCCGATGCCGCCGCAACCCCAAGTGACAGATGCCGAGGCCATCACGCTTTCGCGTTGGATTCTGGGACTCAAGTGACGCCGTGGCGCGGTGGCGAGCGGCAGGGCGGGAAGCCGGCTCGATGCTGAAGACGGGCGCGCCTTGCACAACGCGCCACGGCATGAAGTGCCCGCTCTCTGGTCGCCTGGAGTAGTTCCAGTCAGTCCGCGATGAAACCCAGCCGGCGCGACAAGTCGTCGGCGCTGCGGCGAAGCGCCTGGGCTACCGCACCGTCGGTGCGGGCGTCGAAGACCGCGCTCGGGCCGATCGCCGTCAGGCTCATCACCAGTCTGTTGCCCACGTCGAACACCGGCGCGGCCAGCGCGCTGATGCCCGGCACGGACGCATCCAAGGCCTGTGCCAGCCGCTGCTCGCGCACCTCGGCCAGCAGGCGTTCGAACCCACGGTCCACGCCTGCGGGCCGTGCACCCGGCGCGGCCTGCTCGGCGTGCAGCAGCGGCTGCACCACGTCGCGCGGCAGGTAGGCGCAGAAGAGCAGCCCCGAGGCCGTGCCGCGCAGGCTCATCACGGTGCCGTGGCGCATGTTCACGTGCACGGCTGATGGGGACTCCTCGATGCGCACCATCGTCGGCCCGCGGTTGCCCCACACGGCAATGCCCACCGTGTGGCCGAGCGTGCGCGCCAGCTCGCCGATCAGGGGCGTGGCCAGGCGCACCGGGTCGTACTGCTGCAGGCTGATCAGCCCCAGCTGCATGGCCAGCGGGCCCAGGCCGTAGCGGCCCGACTGCGCATCCTGCTCGACGAGGCCGAGCTTGCCGAAGCTCACCAAGTAGGGGTGCGCCTTGGCCGCACTCATGCCGGCTTCGCGCGCCAGGTCCTTCAGTGCCATGGGTCGGCCCTGGTGGGCCAGTGCGCGCAGCAGCTGGCCGCCGACCTCCACGCTCTGGATTCCACGCTGCGCCCGCGGGGCAGGCTCGGCCGGGGGTGGGGAGGAGGATTTGCGGGCCAAGGCCATCGGATTCGGGTTTTTACTTAAACGAACCGATTAGACAATATCGAACACGTTGACTAGAATCAAGTCCGTAGTTACACCAATACGAACCTATTCGTCTAAGGCGAATTCTGGAGACCGCATGAGCAAAGCCTTTGCCAGCCAGGCCGACCTGGAAGAAAAGACCGTCAGCTTCACCAAGCTGTCCGAGCACGCCTATGCCTACACGGCCGAAGGCGACCCCAACACCGGCATCGTGGTCGGCGACGACGCGGTGATGGTCATCGACACCCAGGCCACGCCGGCGATGGCGCAGGACGTGATCCGCCGCATCCGCGAGGTGACTGACAAGCCGATCAAGTACGTGGTGCTGAGCCACTACCACGCAGTGCGTGTGCTGGGCGCCAGCGCCTACCAGCCCGAACACGTGATCGCCAGCGAGGACACGCTGAGCCTGATCAAGGAGCGCGGCGAGCAGGACAAGGCCAGCGAGATCGGCCGCTTCCCGCGACTGTTCCGCAACGTCGAATCGGTGCCGCCGGGGCTGACCTGGCCGACGCTGACCTTCACCGGCCGCATGACGCTGTGGTTGGGCAAGCTGGAGGTGCAGCTGATCCAGCTGGGCCGCGGCCACACCAAGGGCGACACGGTGGTCTGGCTGCCGCAGGACAAGGTGTTGTTCAGCGGCGACCTGGTCGAGTTCGACGCCACGCCCTATGCCGGCGACGCGTACTTCCAGGACTGGCCGAAGACGCTGGACAACATCGCCGCTCTGAAGCCCGAAGCGCTTGTGCCGGGCCGCGGCGCGGCGCTGCAGGGCGCGCTTCAGGTGGCCAAGGGTCTGGAGGGCACGCGCGCCTTCGTCAGCGAACTGTTTGCCAGCGTCAAGGCCGGCGCGGTGGCGGGCAAGGAGCTGCGCGCCGTCTACCGCGAGACCTACGACAAGCTGAAGCCCAAGTACGGGCAGTGGGTCATCTTCGACCACTGCATGCCCTTCGACGTGACCCGCGCCTACGACGAGGCCACGCAGTTTCCTGACCCGCGCATCTGGACGGCCGAGCGCGACATCGAAATGTGGAAATCCCTGGAGGCCTGAATCATGAAGATCGAACGCATCCACCACGTCGCCTACCGCTGCCGCGACGCCAAGGAAACGGTGGAGTGGTACCGCAAGCACCTGGGCATGGACTTCGTGCTCGCCATCGCCGAGGACAAGGTGCCGTCCACGCACGCGCCCGACCCGTACATGCACCTGTTCATGGACGCGGGCAACGGCAACGTGCTGGCCTTCTTCGAACTGCCCAACTCGCCGCCGATGGGCCGCGACACCAACACTCCCGACTGGGTGCAGCACATCGCCTTCAAGGTGGGCAGCGTCAGGGAACTCGAGGACACCAAGGCGCGACTGGAGGCGGCCGGCATACCGGTGGTCGGCGTCACCGACCACACGATCTTCAAGTCGATCTATTTCTTCGACCCCAATGGCCACCGGCTGGAACTGGCCTGCGACACCGGCACGCCCGACATGTACCGTAAGCTGGACGACGTGAAGTGGGCCATGCTCGAGGAATGGTCGAAGACCAAGCGTGCGCCGAAGCACGCGCACTGGATGCACGAAGCCGAGCTGGGCGCCTGAGGTCGCAATGTCCAAGAGCTACACCTACCCCGAGTTCGCGTACCGTCAGAGCGCGGCGCAGCGCGAGGGCCGTATCGAGCGCCATCCGCTGGTGGTCATTGGCGCCGGCCCGATCGGCCTGAGCGTGGCACTGGACTGCGCGCAGCGCGGGATCGCGGTGCGGCTGCTCGACGACAACAATACCGTCAGCGTCGGCTCGCGGGCCGTCTGCTATGCCAAGCGGCCGCTGGAGATATGGGACCGCCTGGGCGTGGCTGCACCGCTGGTGGACAAGGGAGTGCGCTGGCAGCTCGGCAAGGTGTTCCTTGAGGACGAGCAGGTCTACCAGTTCGACCTGCTGCCCGAGGGCGGGCACAAGATGCCTGCGATGATCAACCTGCAGCAGTACTACGTCGAGCAGACGCTGGTCGACGCCTGCGAGGCGCACCCGCTGATCGACGTCGGCTGGAAGCACAAGGTGGTGGCCATCGAGCAGCAGGCCGACCATGCGCGGCTGACGGTGCAGACACCCGACGGCCGCTTCGAGCTGCTGGCCGACTGGGTCGTCGCCTGCGACGGTGCCAACAGCGACACGCGCAGGATGGTGGGCGCGCAGTTCACCGGGCAGTTCTTCGAGGACCGTTTCCTCATCGCCGACGTGGTGCTCAAGCCGGGCGTGTTGGCGCAGGCGCAGGGCAGGCAGCGGCTGGGTGCCGAGCCCGAGCGCTGGTTCTGGTTCGACCCGCCGTTCCACCGCGGCCAGAGCGTGCTGCTGCACAAGCAGAGCGACGATGTCTGGCGCATCGATTTCCAGCTCGGTCGCGACGCCGATCCCGAGGCCGAGAAGCGCCCGGAACGCGTGATCCCGCGCATCCAGGCGATGCTGGGGCCCGAACTGCCCTTCGAGCTGGAGTGGGTGTCGGTGTACCAGTTCGCCTGCCGGCGCATCGACAACTTCCGCTACGGGCGCGTGATCTTCGCCGGCGATGCGGCGCACCAGGTCTCGCCCTTCGGCGCGCGCGGCGCCAACACCGGCATCCAGGACGTGGACAACCTGGGCTGGAAGCTGAAGCTGGTGCTCGACGGCCAGGCGCCGCTGGCGCTGATCGACAGCTACCACGAGGAGCGCGCCTTCGCCGCCGACGACAACCTGCTGAACTCCACGCGCGCCACCGACTTCATCTCGCCGAAGAGCCCGGTGAGCCTGCGCTACCGCAACGCGGTGCTGGAACTGGCCTCGACCGAGGCCTTCGCGCGCCCGCTGATCAACAGCGGCCGGCTGTCCACGCCCACGCCTTACCTGCACTCGTCGCTGAACACGCCCGACGAGGAGCCCTTCGCCGGGCTGATGAAGCCGGGCACCAACTGCGCCGACGCGCCGCTGCGCCACCAGGGCCACGACGCCTGGCTGTTGAACGTGCTGAACACGCTGCACGGTCCGGCGGGCGGCTTCACGCTGCTGTGCTTCGGCCAACGGCCGGCCGTCGAAAGGGTGGCCGAAGGGCCGATCGTCGCCCGCGTGCTGTCGGTCGGGGGCGACGTGATCGATGCCGAAGGCCTGCTGGCCCAGCGCTACGACGCGCAGCCCGGCACCGTCTACCTGATCCGCCCCGATCAGCACGTGGCGGCGCGCTGGCGCCGCTTCGACGCGGCCAAGGTGCGTGGCGCCTTGCGCCGCGCCACTGCCCAAGCCTGAAGGAGGCGCCATGCCGCTGAACCGCCAACCGAACATCGCCGACCCCGACGACTTCTACCGCGAGCTGATCGACAGCCAGCGCGGCCTGAGCGACGCGCAGGCCGAGATGCTGACCACCAAGCTGGTGCTGATCCTGGCCAACCACGTGGGCGACCGAGCGGTGCTGAGCGAGGCCATGGCGCTGGCCCGCGACAACACGCTGGCGCACACTGCGTCTTGAGCTTGCCGGGCCGTCGCCGGGCGCGCAGGAGATCTTGATGACCATGCTGGACCCCACCCACGACGCCGCGTTGCGCAGCTGGGTCGAATCGGCGAACGCGCCGGACAGCGACTTTCCGATCCAGAACCTTCCCTATGGCGCCTTCCGACGCCGCGGGCAGGACGAGCCGCTGCGCATCGGCGTGGCCATCGGCGACCAGATCCTGGACCTGAAACTGGCACGCCAACAATGTCCTTGGGGTGCCGACGTCGAGGAGCTGCTCGCACCGCTGGCGCAGGGCGAGCTGAAGCCGCTGATGGCCGCACCGCCGGCCATCCGCCGGCGCCTGCGCAGCGCGCTGTCGGCTGCGCTGGCCGAAGGCAGCGACCAGGGACCCTTTCTGGAGCTTTGCCTGGTGCCGCAGGCGTCGGCCGAAATGGCCCTGCCTTGTGCGATCGGCGATTACACCGACTTCTACACCGGCATTCACCATGCCACGGCAGTGGGCAAGCTGTTTCGTCCGGACCAGCCGCTGCTGCCGAACTACAAGTGGGTGCCTATCGGCTACCATGGACGCGCGTCGAGCATCGGCGTCAGTCCGCAGGGCTTCCACCGTCCCTGCGGCCAGGCGCTGCCGGTGGGCGCGAGCGCGCCGCGTTTCGGCCCGTGCCAGCGGCTGGACTACGAGCTGGAGTTGGGCGTGTTCGTCGGCGCGGGCAACGCGCTCGGCCAGCCGATGGACATGGCGCAGGCCGAGGACGACTGGTTCGGCATCGTCCTGCTCAACGACTGGTCCGCGCGCGACTTCCAGGCCTGGGAGTACCAGCCGCTGGGGCCGTTCCTGGCCAAGAACTTCGCCACCACGATCTCGCCTTGGATCGTCACGCGCGAGGCGCTGGAGCCTTTCAGGCTGCCGTTCAGCCGGCCCGCGGGCGATCCCCAGCCGCTGCCGTATCTGGATTCGCCGGCCAATCGCGAGCGCGGCCAGATCGACATCCAGCTGCAGGTGCTGCTGCAGACGCAGGCCATGCGCGACAAGGGTCTGCCGCCGGCCGAACTGAGCCGGTCCGGCTTCCGCGACGCCTACTGGACCGTGGCGCAGATGCTGGCACACCACAGCAGTGGGGGCTGCAACCTGCAGACCGGCGACCTGCTGGGCACGGGCACGCAATCGGGGCCGCAGGCAGGGCAGGGAGGCTCGCTGCTGGAGCTCTCGGCCGGAGGCAAGCAGCCGGTGGCGCTGCCCGGGGGCGAGACGCGCACGTTCCTGCAGGATGGCGACACGCTGATCCTGCGTGGCCATTGCGAGCGTGCCGGCGCCAGGCGCATCGGTTTCGGCGAGTGCCGCGGCACGGTGCAACCGGCCCTCCAGCAGGGGGCTTGAGGCCGCGGTGGGCAGCCCCATCTACGGGGCCATGGACACAACCCGCCCCAATGCGCGCCCGGTCAGCACCAAGGCCCAGTTGAGCGTCGCGCACCTGCTTGCGCAGCTGCTGCAGCGCCTGGACCGCAGCGCCGCGCCGGTCGGTGCCGAGCAGTACCGTTCGCTCGTCCGCCACCTGTCCCGGGAGATGGACGCACTGCAGGCGCATCCGGGCCTGTCGGCTCTGCTTGACGCCTACCCTGCGGCGGCCGAGTTGTACGAGAACCTGAACTACCGCCACGCCGGTCTGTGCCGCTCGCCGCTCGATACCGCGCTGGCGGCCGAGTTGCAGGCGCAGCAATTGATTCGGCGACTGCGCAGCGGCAGCAGACCGGGCGCGGACTGAACCTCGACTTGCTTCAGGCGCCTTCTGCGTAACGCACGCGCTCCAGCTTGCCGCTACGTGGATGGCGCAGCGGCGGGGCGCGGCCGTGCACGATGCGCACCGCCTCCAGGCCGTGCGTGGCCAGATAGTCGGCGAGCACGGCGCGGGTGGCCTTGAAGGCCGCGGCGGCATCGGCCACGCCGGCCTCGAAGCGCAGCTCCAGTCGCTGCGGCGCGGTACACAGCAGCTGGAACTGCGTGACACCGGCGCCTTCTTCGATCACCGTGCTCAGTGCCAGCGGCAGCAGCCGCACCTCGCGTTTGCGCGCATCCTGCAGCAGCAGGGTGTGATCGGCGCGGCCTTGCACTTCGATCGCCGGAAAGGCGCTGCCGCAGCCGCAGCGCGGCAGGTGGCGCACGCTGTCGCCGAGCTGGTAACGCAGCAGCGGCTGTACACGGTTGGCCAGGTTGGTCAGCAGGACCGCGTGCGAAGCCTCACCGGGCGGCACCGGCCGCATCCGACGGTCGACCGGCTCAAGCACCAGCCAATCGTTGTTCAAGTGCAGGCAGCCCTGCGCACACTCCCAGGCCATCGCGTAGCACTCGGACGCGCCGTAGCTGTTGCGCAGCCTCGCGCCGAAGGCACTGCGGATACGCTGCCGCTGCGCATCGCTCAGCTGCTCGCCGCCGACCCACACCTCCGCGGGGTGCAGATGCAAGGTACCGGCGAGCTGCGCCTGGGCCAGAGCATCTGCACAACTGGGATAGGTGATCAGCACCGTCGGCGCAAACGCCTGCAACTCCTGTCCGAGCCGGTCCAGCGGCTGCAGCACCGAGAAGCTGCGTATCGATGGCGCCAGCCAGGGCATCGCGACCAGCGTCGACGCGGTGAGACGTCGCAGTCGCTCGATGCTGGCCACACCGGCAAAGTGCCCGCCGGTGGCAGCGACGAAGGCATAGCGCTGGGCGGGGCCCCAGGCGGCTGCCGGTGGGCCACGCGGCCCCAGGCCCTGCAGGCGCAGCGCGTCGAGCGCATCGTAGGTCGCCAGCGCCTGCTCGTCCTGCACGAAGATGCCCGGCTCGCCGCTGGTACCGGAACTGGTCCACACCAGATAGCGGCCAAGGTAGGCGTCGCCCACGCGTTCGGGCGAGGCCAGGAAGGCCTCCACGCTGCTGCGCGTGATGCGCCGATCGGTGGCCCAGTCGTCGAAGTGCTGCATCAACTCGGCCTTGCTGACCGGCTCCAGATCCTGCAGGCGCGGCGCGCCGGTGCTGCGCCGCGAACACCTGGCGCGGTACAGCGGCGAGTCCTGGAAGCTCGTGGCCAGCAGCTGCGCCAAACGGGCATCGCGCTGGGCCCGACCCACCCCGTCCGGATCGAGCGCGGCGGCATAGGTCTCACTGAAGGTCCGGGACCACAACCACGGGTTCATCGGCGGCAGTGCAGACATGACTTCCTCCGCGATCAGGCAAAGCCATCTTCGGTGCGCAAAGCGTGGCCGACCTTGAGCCTGCTCAACGGCCGCTGCTGGGTTCGTAGCAGTATCGCTCCTCGAAAGGGGTATGCAGGTTTGGACGGAGGGCGCCATGCGGGTTGGAGAAGCGCTTCGGCACGTCACCGGCAGGAGGGTGGCCTGGTGAACACCGGACCCGCTGGCGAAGAGTTGCGCATCGGCGTGCGGCAGTTGCCCGGCACGCTGCAGCTGCCAGCGCAGGCCGTGGGTCTGGTCGTCTTCGCCCATGGCAGCGGCAGCAGCCGCCTCAGCGAGCGCAACCAGCGCGTGGCCGAGGCGCTGCAGCAACAGCATCTCGGCACGCTGCTGTTCGACCTGCTGGACAGCGGCGAGGCGGACTTGCGCCGGCACGTGTTCGATATCGACCTGCTGGCAACGCGCGTGCTGCAGGCGCTGGACTGGGTCGAGGGCCGGGCCGACCTGTCCGGGCTGCCGGTGGGCCTGTTCGGCGCCAGCACGGGGGCCGCGGCGGCACTGCAGGCTGCCGCGCAGCGCCCGCAGCGTGTGGCTGCCGTGGTCTCGCGCGGCGGGCGTCCCGACCTGGCGAGCGACTGGCTGCCGCGCGTGGCTGCGCCGACGCTGCTGATCGTCGGCGGTGCCGACACGCAGGTGCTGGAATTGAACCGGCGCGCATTGCGCGCCCTGCAATGCAAGAAGCGGCTGGAAGTGGTGCCGGGAGCGGGCCACCTCTTCGAGGAGCCGGGCGCATTGCAGGGTGTGGCCGGGCTGGCGGCAGGCTGGTTCGTCACCCACCTCGGGCCGGGGCGAGCATGAGCGCAGCAACCGGTGGCCGCGCGCGCATGGCGCAGCGTCCGACGCAAAGGGCTCGGCGATGACGCCCGAGCGCTTCGAGCACCGCGCGCAGGCTGGCCAGGCACTGGGGCGGCGCTTGCAGGAGCTGGGGCTGCCGCGGCCGCTGGTGGTGCTGGCGTTGCCGCGCGGCGGCGTGCCGGTGGCGGCCGAAGTGGCGCGCGCGCTGCAGGCGCCATTGGACCTGCTGCTGGTGCGCAAGATCGGCCTGCCCTGGCAGCCTGAGCTGGCGCTGGCCGCGGTGGTGGAGGGCGACCCGCCGCAGATCGTCGTCGACGAGCAGGTGCGGCGCATGGCCGGCCTGGACGATGCCTACATCCACGCCGAGGCGCAGCGTCAGTTGAAGGAGATCGCCCGCCAGCGACAACGCTACCTGCGCGGCCGCCGGCCGGTGGAGCTGCGCGGGGCGACGGTGGTCGTGGTCGACGACGGTGTGGCCACGGGCACCACGGTGCGGGCGGCACTGAAGGCGCTGCCGGCGTTGGGCGTGGCGCGTCGCGTGCTCGCTGTGCCGGTGGCGCCGGCGGAGACGCTGCAGGCGCTGCAGGCGGAGGTGGACCAGCTGGTCTGCCTGATGACACCTGAGCCGTTCCGCGCAGTAGGCTTGCACTATCGACGCTTCGACCAAGTCGAAGACGAAGAGGTCATCGCCGCGCTCGACGCGGCCCAACCCGCAACCCCGGAAGGAGAAACCCCATGAAGATGCTGATTGCGGTGGATGGATCCGAACATGCGCGCCATGCGGTGCAGGCCGCGGCGAAGCTGGCCGCGCAGTTGCCGCAGGCCGAGGTGGTGCTGTTGAACGTGGCCGATGCAATGGTCTACTACGGCGAGTTGCCACCGGTGGACTACGAGAGCATCGAACGCGCGCAGCGCGCCCGTCAGGAGCAACTGCTGTCCGATGCGCTGGAGCACGCGCGCGGCTGCGGGCTGCGCTCCGTGCGGACGCAATCGGCGGTGGGCCAGCCGGCCGCCGAGATCGTGCGCGTCGCCGACGAGTTCGGCGCGGACCAGATCGTCATGGGCACCCATGGCAAGGGCACGCTGGGCAGTCTGTTCCTCGGTTCCGTGGCCCAGCGGGTGGTGCACCTGACGCAGCGGCCGGTGCTGCTGGTGAAGTAGCCGCTCAGGCGTCGGGACCGGAATCCTCCGGCAGTTCCAGGCGGTGCTCAAGGCCGTAGCGGATCAGCGCGGCCGTGTTGGCCAGTTGCAGCTTGGCGAGGATGCGGCTCT
>ERZ1645185.58-NODE-58-length-49052-cov-5.236137_pt1 | contig 49052 bp, 55 predicted proteins | sample MGYA00575351_ERZ1645185 | MGnify/ENA primary metagenome ERZ1645185 (study PRJEB40838, sample SAMN11284767) | freshwater sediment metagenome | isolation source: river sediment | host: Sediment | place: India: Jana village, Kanpur | collected 2015-12-17 ... | reverse complement strand
AGATGTGCTCGAACGGCTTGTGCCGCGAATAGCCGATGCCGCCGTGCACCTGCATGGCGCGATCCGCCGCCTCGCAGACGAGCCGGTTCGCCCAGTAGTTGCACATGGAAACGCGGTCCGAAAGCGCGCGCTCGATCGCCTTGTGCGGCATCCGGTCCATCTCCCACGCGGTCTTGCGGATCAGCAGCCGCAGCATCTCGGCCTGCGTCGCGAGTTCGACGAGCGGGAACTGGATCGCCTGGTTTTCCGCGAGCGGCTTGCCGAAGGGTTTGCGCGTTCGCGCGTATGTCACGCTCTCCTCGATGCAGAACACCGCCGCGCCGAGCGACGAGGCCGCCTGCCGGATGCGGTTCTGGTGGACGAACGACTGCGCGAGCGCGAGACCCGCGCCCGGCGTACCGAGTACGGCGGTCTCCGGCACCCAGACGTTCGTGAACGACACGCGCGGGTGGTCGGTCGGCATGTTGAAGGTCCAGAGATATTCCTCGATCTTCACCCCCGGCGTATCGGACGGCACGAGGAGGCACGTGATGCCCCGCGCGTCGCCATCCGCGCCGTCCGTCCGCGCGAAGGTCGCGCAATGCGTGGCGACGTGCATTCCCGTGGTCCACATCTTCTCGCCGTCGATGCGCCAGCCGGGTACGCCGCAGCGCGTTTCGGGTACAGCGCGCGTCTCCATGTGCGTCGCGTCGGAGCCGTGCTCGGGCTCGGTGAGGCCGAAGGCGACGATACGCTCGCGGTTGAAGCCGCCGAGGATGAACTCTTGCTTCTGCGCCTCGGTGCCGAATTCCTCGAACATGGCGACGAAGGGGAAATTGCCGACGATCGAGTGCTCGTTCTGAAGATCGTTGTGGAGGCCGAGGCCCTTTGCCGCGAAATGCTCGCGGATCACCGCCATCCAGAGGTTGGAGCCCTCCCTGCCGCCGTACTTTTTCGGTGCGGAGAAGCGCCAGTGGCCGGCCGCGTCGGCGCGGCGCTGGGCTTCGGCGAGCAGCGCTTCCCATTCGGGGCGGGGAAGGCCGCCGTTCTCGAAATCGGTGCGTGCCCATTCGCGGCGGTGGTCGAAGTAGCGGATGTTATCGGCCGTGCGCTCGAGCGGTCTGATCTCCGCTTCGATGAAGGCGTCAAGTTCGGCGAGGTAGGCGATGAGCTCGGCGGGCAGATCGAAATCCATGGGTCCTCTCCTCGCCCGCCAGATAGACATGTGCCGGGGCGCGCGTCCACCGCACGGGATTGAGAGGCCGTCAGACTTCTACGTAAGTGTGCCGTTTTCCTTGTAGCGCTGTTCGAGGAACTTGCCTTCGACGGCAAGCGCATCGAGATCACCGCGCACAAGCTGCTCGGAAAGGCGGCGAAGCTCATCGGCTATGGTGACAAGACCTTCCAGAAGCTGCTGCTCCGGCTCGCTCCCCGGCGTGCGATAGGCCTGCGGCACCTTGAGGTAGGTGTCGACGAGGCGCGGCAGATGCTCGCCGATGAGGCGGCGCGCGTCGCCCGCGATCGGCTGGCCGGCCGGCACCTGTCCAAGCTGCTCGCCAAGCACTTCGAGGCGCAGCAGGATCTCGTCGATCAGCTTCGACGCGCGCGCCGGGAGGCTGCGCCGCTGGCGCTCCAGCCACGCCTCGACACGGCGGGGAATTGCGGCAAGATCGGTATTTTTCATGGCCTGCGGGGTCGGCATTTCCGCCTGCGGGCGACGCAGCAGAAGCCAGCCGCCGACGCCCGCCACCGCGAGCACGAGCAGCAGGAAGCCGTTTATGCCGAGCGGCGCGATGAACATCGCGAAGAGCAACGCGGCCAGCGCGATCCCGCCCGCTGCCATGCCCGCATTGGCGATACGTTGCGCCACTGATTTTGCGTGCCGCTGCGTGCGCCTGAGCGCGGCGGCGCGGCCCTCCGGCGTCTGGCCAAGGCGTTTCAGTGCCTCGTCGGCACGGCCCAGCATCTGCGAAACATCACGCGCCACGGGTCAGCCCTCGATCGCCTTGAAGGTCGTCGCCGGGCCCTTGATCTGCGCCTGCGACGCACCCTCGGCGCGCGCGATGTAACCGCGCGACTTCTCGACCTCGCCCGACAGCGTCTCGACCGTTTCCTTCATCGAGGCCAGCGCTTCCATCTTGAACGTGTCGATCGAATCCATCGTCGCGTAGATGTTTTCGAAGGCGCGCTTCAGCGTTTCGATCGGGATCGTCGCGGACGCGGCCTGCTTGTGGATCTCGCCGGTCTGGTTCCTGAGCATCGTGCTCGTCGAATCGATCACGCCCGCCGTCGTCGTATTGAGCGCGGTGATCTGGTCGAGGACAAGTCGCTGGCTGGTCAGCGCCTGCGCGACCGTGACGGCCGTGCGCAGCGCCGACACCGTCGTCGTCGAGGCGCGGTCGACGCCTTTCGTCAGCTCGACATTGTTCTTCTTGACGAGATCGAGCGCGAGATAACCCTGCACGCTCACCGCCATCTGCGTGAGGAGGTCGGTCGTCCGCTGGCGCGCGTAGAACAGCGCGCTTTCGCGGATCGCCTTGGCCTTCGCCGGGTCGGAAACCTCAAGCTCCGCCGCGGCCGCTTCGAGCTTCGCGTCCAGCGTCTTCGAGACGTGGATCATCTGCTCGAGCTTCTCCATCGTCTTCCAGAGGTTCTGGCGCTCGACGTCGATCGCGGCATTGTCGCGGAACAGCTCCTCGCGGCTGTTCGACAGGTTGTCGAGGATGCCCGAGATGTGGCTCTGCGCTGAGCGGTACTTGTCGAAATAGCGGTTGGCGCGGCTGCCGAAGGGAATGATGCCGAGAATCTTGCGCGGGGCGAGTTTCTTGCCGTCCGTGCCCGGATCGAGGTCTTCGACCGTGCGGCGCAGCGCGACGAGGTCCTTGCCGATATTGCCCTCGGCATTGATCGCCTTCACCGGGCGATCGAGGAAGCGGTTCGATTGCTGCGCGGCCTCGGCGATTTCGCGGCGGCCGAGCGCCGTCACCTCATCGACAAGCTTGCCGAAGGCGGGGCTGTTCGCATCCTGCGCCAGCAGATCGTCGACGAAGCTGTCGACTGTGGCTTCAAGCTTGGTCTTTTTCTCGTCGCTGATCGGCACGAGTCCCGCTGCTTTTTCGGGCGCCACGGCGATCACGGGATCGGGGGCCTGAAGCTTCAGCTCGGTTTCGGTTTGCATTACCGCTCCTAATGATCCGTTTCCTGTCCTATGCTTACCACCATATTGGGTGTGTTAGCCATATAATACAAGAGGACGCCGTGAACAGCCTGTACCGCCTGACACTGCCCCCGCTTGCACTGCTCGCCGCGAGCGCGGCTGCGCAGCAGCCCGAGCCGACAAGCGCGGCGGATTCCGCGCTGCACCTGTCGCGCACGCTCGGCATCAGCCTTGAAGAGGCGGAGGCACGGATGCGGCTTGCGGACCGACTCGCCGTGTTCCAGCTCCGCGTGCGCTCCGACCCGGATTTCGCGGGCCTCTATCTCGAGCACGAGCCGAAGCCGCAGGCCGTTGTGCTGTTCAAGGGCGATGCCGCCGCAAAGCTGCAACGCTACGTCGGGGACGACGCCTTTGTGGCGCGCAGCGTCGACTATTCGCTCGCAGACCTCACCGCCGCCGAAACCGAAGCGAAAGACGCGTTCCAGGCCGCCGGGCTGGCGCTTGTCGGTACGGAGCGGGACATCGAGGCGAACCGCGTCCTCCTCCATGTCGTCGACGATGCGGCGGCAAAGGCCGCCATCGCCGCGGGCCGACTGAAGCTGTCGCCAGCGGTAGTGCTCGATGTCGTCGGCGACGACAGCATCCCGCGCCCGCAGACGCTGGGTGCCGTCACCCATTTCCCGCAGGCGCGCGATCCTTCGGGCGCCGCGATGCGGGCGCTTTTCACGGGCACGCTGTTCGTGAAGGACGGGTGCCTGCGCGTCGGCAGCGAAGCCGGCGAGAGCCGCCTCGTGCTCTGGCCCTCCTCCGCCCGGCTTTCCGAAGAGGGCGGCAAGCTCGTCGTGCGTGACGGCGCGGCGGGCCGCACGCTCGCGGTCGGAAGCGCCGTGTCGCTTTCCGGCGGCGGCACCACCGAACCGCCGCCGCCCGGCTACCTGCTGGAAGGCATCCCGCGCGCCTGCACCGGTCCTTACTGGATCGCGGCAAAGGGCTGGTAGCGTGATCGTCCGCCGCCACAGGTTGCCCGTCAGGCTCTGGCACTGGACGAATGCGATCGCGGTGTTCGTGCTGCTGATGAGCGGCCTGATGATCTTCAACGCGCACCCGCGCCTCTACTGGGGCGCATACGGCGCCAATCCGGACCCGGCCTGGCTGGAAATCTACGCGACGCGCACATCCGGCGTGCTGCGTGTCGGCGATCTGCGCGTCGAGACGACCGGCGTGCTCGGGCGCTGGACCGACCCGAACGGCGTCTCGCGCGCGCTTGCCTTCCCGCACTGGGCGACGATCCCGTCCAATTACAATCTGGCGCTCGCCCGGCGCTGGCACATCGCGTTCGCATGGCTGCTCGCCGTCGCGGGGAGCCTGTACCTCGTCTGGACGGTCGCCAGCCGCCATGCCGCTGAGCTTCTGCCAGGCAGGCGGGAGCTTGCGCCCGCCCACCTGTGGCAGGACATCAAGGCCCACGCCCGGCTTCGCTTCCCGCGCGGCGAGGCGGCGCTCCGCTACAACGTGCTGCAGAAGCTCGCTTATGCGGGCACGCTGTTCGCCCTGCTGCCCGCAATGGTGCTGAGCGGTCTTGCCATGTCGCCCGCGATGGACGCGGCGTGGCCCTGGCTCGTCGACCTGTTCGGCGGGCGGCAATCGGCGCGATCGGTGCATTTCATCAGCGCGGCGCTGATCGCCGCCTTCATCGCCGTGCATTTGCTGATGGTGCTGCTCTCAGGCCCCTTGAACGGGATCAGGTCGATGATCACCGGCCGCCACCGCATACCGGATGATACGCCATGAAACACCTTGTTACCCGTCGCGGGCTCGTCGGGAGTCTCATTGCCGGCGCCGGCCTCGCGGTTTCGGGCTGCGACCGGCTCGGCCAGAGCGAAGGCTTCCGAGAGGCCCTGTTCAGCGCCGAAAAGCTTACAATGCGGGCGCAGAGGCTGATCAGCAGCCGTGAGGCGCTCGCACGCGAGTTCAGCGCGGCGGAGATGTCACCCGTGTTTCGCATGAACGGCAACACGCTGCCCGCTGACCCAGCCTATGCGCGCCATGCGGCGAACGGCTTTGCGGACTGGCGGCTCGTTGTCGACGGGCTGGTCGAGCGCCCGCTGGCCCTGTCGCTGGGCGCGATCCGCGCCCTCCCCGCACGCACGCAGATCACGCGGCACGATTGTGTGGAGGGGTGGAGCGCGATCGGCAAGTGGACCGGCGTGCCGCTGAAAACGCTGCTCGACGGCGCCGGGCTACGGGACGGCGCGCGCTATGTGATCTTCCACTGCGCCGACGATTTCCGCGGCACGCGCTACTATGAATCGATCGACCTCATCGATGCCTTCCACCCGCAGACGATTCTCGCCTGGGGTATGAACGATGCCCCGCTGCCTATCGGCCACGGTGCGCCGCTGCGCCTGCGGATCGAACGGCAGCTCGGCTACAAGCACGCCAAGTTCGTGACGCGCGTTGAGGTCGCGTCAACCTTTGCTAACACCGGCGGCGGGAAGGGCGGTTATTGGGAAGACCGTGTGGGCTACGAATGGTACGCCGGAATTTAACCGTTACACGTCAGAAACGGCCGGAATGCTGCGCTTTCGTAACGAACCAGTGAAATTTACAATGCATTGAGAATTAAGGATTCCATGTATAAATTTCGTTAACCATTTCACTGTTACACCCTGTTTCACGGCGGCAGGGGTGTCGCCGAGGGGGAACATGATGACGGTTGCAACGGGGGCTGCAGCGGGCGGCGGTATGGCCGAACTGGAAACGCTGCTTATCGGTCGCAGTGAAGCGATCGTCAGGGTTCGAAACCTCATCATGCGTCTCGCCGGTTCGCAGGCTTCCGTGCTCGTCACGGGCCCGTCCGGCACCGGCAAGGAGGTCGTCGCGCGCTGCCTGCACCTCGCCTCTGCCCGTCGGAACAACGAATTCGTCGCCGTGAACTGTGGCGCCATCCCCCGCGAACTCATCGAATCGGAACTCTTCGGCCACGAAAAGGGCGCTTTCACCGGCGCGCTGCAAAGCCGCAAAGGTCGCTTCGAGGCCGCTGACGGCGGCACGATTTTCCTCGACGAGATCGGCGACATGCCCGCCGACATGCAGGTGAAGCTGCTGCGCGTTCTCGAAGAACGCAAGATCGAGCGCGTCGGCAGCAACAAGACGATGGCCGTTGACGTGCGCGTCATCTCCGCCACGCACAAGAACCTGGAGCAAGCGATCGCCGAGGGGCGCTTCCGCGAAGACCTCTTCTACCGCCTCAACATCTTCCCGCTGCAGCTGCCGGCGCTCGCCGATCGCCGCGAAGATATTCCGATGCTGATCGCGCACTTCCTGAAGCAGTCGGGCACGAAGCTGCGCTTCGACGCCTCGGCGCTGCGCGCACTCTGCCAGCACAGCTGGCCGGGCAACATCCGCGAGCTGCGCAACGTCGTTGAACGCGCAGTCGTGCTGTTCGGCGAGGGCGACATCGGCGTCGACGACGTCGAAATGCTGATCGGCGCGACGCTCGAGCGCCGCGAACTTGCGAACGAGGATGCCGCGCTCTGGGAAGCGACGAGCGTTTCCGAGGAGGAAGCCGACACGCGCCTGCCGGAAACTGCCCCTGTCGTGCCGCTTCGCCCCTATGGCACCAACAGCTTCGACATGGACCCGCGCGCGCTTCTGGGCGCCGGCACGTGCGACATGCGCGCGCTCGTCGCGAAACTCGAACAGTCCTTGATTCACGCGGCGCTCGAACAGAGCGGCGACATCGTCGCCGACGCTGCCCGCGTCCTTGGCCTCCAACGCACCTCGCTCATCGAAAAGATGCGCAAATACCAGATCGGCCGCGGCGAACGCGCCGTCGCCTAAGCCGTACGCGTTTTCCCGTAGAGTCTGCGCGCTGTGCCGGATTGGCGCAGCGCTTGGACGCTGCGCTCGTGCGCACGGCGACCGACATCAATGGCGTGGCCGATGGTCACCGCCTGCGATTCGGCCTGACGCAGCGCGCCGAGCGCCTCTGCCCGCAGCGCAGGATCGGCAGCCAGCCCCGAAAGCGTCTGCACGAGTGCGAGGCGAACCGTTTCATAGCGCTCAACAGCCGTCCAGTCGCCGCCTGCCGCAGCGTGCGCCGTCATGCCCGAGAGCGATTCGAGATCGGTGAGAAGGGCCGGAATCGCGGTCACGGGCGAATCTGCCGCCACGCGTCTCCAAGGCCGGCGGCGGCCTCCGTGGCGGCGGCCAAACGGCGCGAATCATTGTCGCGGCCAGCCGCGATCGTCTCCTGGCGGAGATAGCCGTAGGCCGACGAAAGCGATTGCGCGACCGGGCCGCCGCGATTGAAATCGAGGCTCGATTCGAGACCGTGCAGGATCGAAAGCGCGCGGCTGATGCGGCTGCTCTTCAAAGCGAGATCGCCCCGGTCGATCGCGATGCCCGCCTGCCGAAGCGCGGAGAGCAGTTCGTCGTACAGCATCTCGATCAGGCGGTGCGGGTTCGCCTGCTCGGTGCGGGTAGCGGTGTCGATGGCGGCATACTGCTGCCGCGCGCGAAGGGCCTGCATCATCAACCCTGATCCCGTGTCCACATGTCGATCTGCTGTTTCATATATTCCTGCGTGCTTTTGAAAGCCGCGACGGCGCGCTCCATCGCTGCGAACTGGATCGTGAGCCGCTCCTCGAGCGCAAGGCTGCGCGATTCGACGCGCGCCTGCTCCTCGGCGATCGCCTCGGCTTCCTTCGCCAGGCGTTCCGACGTGGTCTTGAAGCCGCCTCCGCTCGCGGAAAGCTGCTTCTGCATGTCGGAGATAAGCCCGGAAACCGTCGACCGCACGACAATCGACGACGACGTCGCGCTGCCGAGGATATTGAGGGCAAGGCCGGATGCCGCCGACGAGGAGGGCGCGATCAGGCGGTTGCCGATGCCGATTGCATCGACGCCGTCGATCTTGCCCGAAGCGTTCGTGCCCGCCGTCGCGGTCGGCACGTCGAGGCCGAGCGTGGCCGCAAGCGTGCCGTCGAGGCCAACGAGCGTGACGCCCGAGGTGCTGCCCACGCCTTTCGAGGTGAAGGTGAAGGCCGATCCGTCCCACGCGGCCGTCAGCGACAGGCCGAACGACTTCAGTACCGAATCATCGTTGATGGCGGTCTGGAGCGCCGCGGCGAGCGCCGCACCGGTCGCATAGCTGCCTTCAGGGAGGTTGATGGCGAGCGAGGTGCGGCCGTCGAGCGTGACCGTGAAACTCTTGTTCGTCGCATCGATGACGACCGGCACGTCGAATGCCGAAGGCGCAGCCGCGCCGCTCAGCTTGCCCGAGGTCGCCGCGACGATATCGGTGACGGCATAGGTGCCAGGCTTCGCCGCGCCGAGGCTGTTTGCGATCTCGACGAGCGCGGAACTGCTGGTCTGCCCGGGCACGAACATGTCGTGGACGCGGCCCGGATGATTGGTCACCGCTTTCGTGAGCGCCTTATCATCAATGCTGAGCGTGCCGTCGCGGTTGGTCTTGATGCCGATCTCCGAGAGGCTCGACGGGCCGCCGCCGTCCGTCAGCAGCGTCTTCGTGCTGAGATCGGCGAGCATACGCTTCAGATCGCGCGTCGTGCGGTCGCCCGCGAGCGCGCCCGCGGCGGCGCCCTCCTTGCCGGGCCGGGTTTCCTCCGCGAGCATCGAGATCAGCTGGTTGTAAACATCGACATAGTTGCCGACCGCCGTCTTCAGCGTCGTCGCATCATAATCGCTGGAAATCGTCACGGGACCGTCGGTGACCTTCTTGAGGTCGAGCTTGAGGCCCGAGACAAGGTCCGAGATGCTGTTCGTCGGCCGCTCGACGGTGATGCCGTCGATCACGACCACGGCGTTCTTCGCCTGCGCCGTCCATGTCATGCCTGCGGTGCCGGGGCCGAACTCGAAGGCCTCGAGGCCTGCGCTGCCGTCTATCGTGAACGCCTTCTCCGCGCCGGTTTCGCCGCGCAGCACGAGACGGGCGCCGCTTGAATCCTCGACGATCGAGGCGGTGACGCCGGCGTTCGACGCGTTGATCGCCTGCTGGAGCCCGACGAGGCTGTTGTTTTCCGGCCCGATCGTGATGGTGAGGGGCGCGGCCGTGCCCGCGGTGAAGCCCGCCGGGGTGGGGAACGTGCCGGTAAGCGTGCCGAAACTGATCGTGAGCGTGCCCTCGCCGATCGGCGCGTTGCGATCGGCAACCGCTCCCGACGCGACCGTCTGCCGCTGCGCGATCTGCGTCGCCTCGATCGTGTGCGACAGCGACGGCGGGCTCGACGAACCGGTGAGCGAAAGCGCGATCGATGAGGTGTCGCTGCTGATCACCTGGCGGCCGAGTGCGCCGCTGCTGACCAGCGAGCCAAGCGCCGTCGAGAAGGCGCTGAGCGCCGAGCTGATCGTGGAGAGGCTGGAAATCTTGGCATCAACCGCCGTCTGCCGCGCGGTCAGGGCCTTGTCGCTGCCTGCGCGCTGCGCGGCGACGAGATCAGCGATAAGCTTTTGCGTATCGATGCCCGACCCGCTGCCGAGCGCCGTCAGAATGGACATTATGCCTGCCTTCTCGTTCGTGCGGACGCGCGCCATCCGCTCAATCTGTTCACGACCGGTTTTGCGCTGGATTTAGGGAATAATCGGTAAAGATTCTTAGGTTTTTCGATCATAGCGGCTGCCCCTTCTCGTCGAAGCGCGCACCTTCCGGTACGTCGATTTCGGGCTGGGTCAGGCGGTCGCGCTCCACGCTGAATACGAACGCCAGCACGCCGGCGACGGCAACGTAGAGATCGTCGCGGATTTCCTGCCCGATTTTCGAGGTGAAGAAGACGGCGCGGGCGAGCAGCGGATAGCTGAGCACAGGCACGTCGTTGTCCGCCGCAAGCTCGCGAATCACCTCGGCGACAAGATCCTTGCCCTTCGCGACGACGACAGGCGCAAGATCGCGGGTCTTGTCGTAGCGGAGCGCGACGGCAAAGTGCGTCGGGTTCGTCAGCACGACGTGAGCTTGGCTCATTCCCGCACGCATGTTGTTGCGTGTGGCTTCACGCTGACGGCGGCGAATCTGCATCTTCACCTCGGGCGAACCTTCGGTCTGCTTGACCTCGTCCTTGATCTCCTGCCGCGACATCTTGAGCTTGCGCATCAGCTGGATCGCCTGCAGCGGAATATCGACCCCGGCAACCAAGACGAGTCCGGCCGACAGGATGAGCAGGAACGCGATCGCGAGATGCCCGGTGTGCGTGATCGCGCCGATCACGTCTTCCGCGCCGAGCGCGGCCATATCGCGCGCATAATCGGACAGCATCCACCAGCCGATCGCGCCGACGAGCACGACTTTCAGGATCGATTTGCCGAGCTCGGTGAGGCCCTGCATCCCGAAGGTGCGCTTCACGTAGTTCATCGGGTTCATGCGCGAGGCCTTGGGCGCGATGAGCGACATGTTGAACTGGAACGTGCCGAGCAGCGCCTGGCTCGCGAGCGCGGCCGTGAAGCAGGTGAGCAGCAATCCGGCAAGCGGAAACGCGACAACCTTGGCGAGTGCCCATGTCATCGCAGCGGGCTGGAAGTTGGTGCCGCCGTGCTTCAGCCCGAGGAGGCCCGTTTTCAGCATGGTTTCGAGGCTTGAGACCATCCAGCCACCCGCAAGCGCCAGATAGCCTGCGCCGATGAGCATGACGAGCGCGGTGGTCAGCTCACGCGAGCGAAGGACATCGCCCTTTTCCGCCGCGTCGCGTTTGCGCTTCTCGGTCGGGGCCTCGGTTTGCTGGTCCTGTTCGGGTTTATCGGCCACTGCCTACCGCCCTCCCAGCCACGTCTGCGCCTCGTCGAGGCCCGTGTTCGCGGCAGATTGCATAAGGTCACTCATCGCCGGGAACGCGATGGCGAGCACAACGAAGCCGGTCATCAGCGTCAGCGGCAGGCCGACCGCGAAGATGTTGAGCTGCGGCGCAGTGCGTGTCAGCACACCCACGAGCAGATTGAGCGCGAACAGCGCGAAGCCCACCGGCAGCGCGATGGCGAGCCCGCCCGCGAACACGAAACCGCCGAACTTCACGATCGCCCAGAAATGATCGCGCGTAAGCCAATCACCGCCGAGCGGCATCAAGGCATAGCTCTCCACGATCAGCCGCACGAGAATGAGGTGACCGTTCAGCGCCAGGAACAGCAGTGTCATCAGGATCATCAGGAACTGGCCGACGACCGCACTGTTGTTGCCGCTCTGCGGGTCGACCATGTTGGCAAAACCGAGGCCGATCGAATTCGCAATATACTCGCCCGCGAGCAGCGGCGCGGCGAAGGCGAGCTGGAGGATGAAGCCCACGGAGAGCCCGATCATCAGCTCCTGAATCACGATCACCAGGCCCTGCAACGACAGGATGTCGTAGGGCACGTCCACCGGATACACGGAGAGCACAAGCACGCCGATCGCACCCGCAAGCACGATGCGCACCTGCAAAGGCACGCCGATCGCGGAGAAGATCGGCGCCGCCACCAGCGTGCCGCCGATGCGCAGCATGGCGAACATCAGCTGCATCAGCCACGCCTCTATCCCGACGGAGAGAATGGCGCTCATGCTTCAAGTCCGTTGGTGCGTCCCTCGACTTCGCTCGGGATGATGGACGTGGTGCTCCATACAGTCTTCATCCCGAGCGAAGTCGAGGGACGTACGACGTCAAGTCCGCTCGTCATCTGACGAGGTCCGGAATCCGCGAGAAAATGTCCTGCGTGAAATCAACGAGCAGCCCCATCATCAGGCCCCCGAAGAGGCCGAGGCAGACGAGCACGCCGAGCAATTTGGGCACGAAGCTGAGCGTCGCCTCGTTGATCGAGGTTGCCGCCTGCACCATGCCGAGCAGCACGCCGATGGCGAGCGCCGGGATGATGACCGGCGCGGAGACCAGCACGAGAATCCAGAGCGCCTGTCCGGCGGCGGCGGTGAAATAGGCTGCGTCCATCGCCTGTCTCCTCAACTCATGAAGAAGCTGCCGGCGAGCGAGCCCATGGTGAGCGCCCAGCCGTCGACGAGAACGAACAGCAGCAGTTTGAAGGGAAGCGAGATGAGCGTCGGCGACAGCATCATCATGCCGAGCGACATGAGCACGGCAGCGACGACGAGATCGATGACGAGAAACGGCAGGAAGATGAGGAAACCGATCTGGAACGCCGTCTTCAGCTCGCTGGTCACGAACGCGGGCAGCAGCACCGAAAACGGCACATCCGAAGCCTGCTCGTAGGCGCCGTCCTTCTTGAGGTTGGCGAAGAGGATAATGTCCTTCTGCCGCGTCTGCGCCATCATGAAGCGGTGCAACACGGTGCCGCCCTTCTCCACCGCCGTATCGATCGGCATCGCGTTCGCGGCATAGGGCTTGAAGGCGGTTTCGTTGATCTCGGTCAGCGCGGGGCTCATCACGAAGAACGTGAGGAACAGCGACAGGCCGATCAGCACCTGATTGGGCGGCGTCTGCGCAAGTCCGAGCGCCTGCCGCAGGATCGAGAGCACGATGATGATGCGCGTGAACGCCGTCATCATCAGGATCACTGCCGGCAGAACCGACAGCAGCGTCATCAGAACGAGGACTTGCAGCGAAAGCGAAAGCGGCTGGCGCGCGCCAGGCGCGGCAGCGCCGGTCAGCGTATCGGCGGCGAACTGAACGGGCGAAGGTCCGGCAGGGGCCGTTGTTTGGGCAAGCGCGGGCGCGGCGAACAGGAACAGCACGGCGACGAGAAACGGCGCGAAGCGCATCAGGCGATCAGCGCGCATCGTCGTCATCCTCGACGGTGAAGCTGAGAGCGGGAACTTCGGAGAGAAGGTTCGCGCCCTGCTTCGTTACCGCGAGCAGCAGGCGCTTGCCTTCGAAATCGACGACGGCGAGCTTGACCGCCGGGGTAAGGAACACCGTCTCGGAAAGCCGGGCGGCGGAACGAACAGTGGTGCGGGACTTGAGCCCACCCGTGAGGCCGCCGAGGTTATAGCGTTTTGCGAGCCACAATCCGGCGACGATCAGTCCGCATACCAGCGGCAGCATGATCGCCAGCCGCAACACATAGTCCCCGATCAAGGTCCACCCCCGTCAAAATCTTGACGCGTCAGATGTCCTTGACGCGTTCTCCCGGTGCCACAATGTCGGTAATCCGTACGCCGAAGCGTCCGCCGACTGTCACCACCTCGCCCCTCGCAAAGAGTGTGCCATTTGCGAACAGGTCGAGCGGGGCGCCCGCCGGGCGATCGAGTTCCACGATGCTGCCCTCATTGAGATTCAGCAGATCGCGAATTTTCACCTGGCTGGTGCCGACTTCGACCGAAAGGCGAACATCGATTTCCTGCAGCAGACGAAGGTTCGCCGATCCCGGCTTCCAGGGATCGTCGGCCTTCTGGGTTTCGGCGGTTTCAGTCTCGCTCATGTCGGACTCCTTGGAATATTATCGGTTGGTGGTGGCGCGGGGACGCGCAATGGAACGGATCTTGAGCGCGGCGTTGCCGTTGGCCTCGCCGGGTGCACCGATCCCGAATGTGGTTTTCTCGACGAGCATGTGCAGCTCTTCGGGCACATGGATCGGCACGACGTCGCCGACCTTCAGTGCCATGATGGCGCTCAGCGACATCGTCGGTTCCGCAAGGATCGAGCGCACCGGCAGCTCGACATCGAGCAGCGCCGATTTCAGCCGCCCTTTCCAGCTCGGATCGGTCTCGCTCTGATCGGTGATGACGCGCAGGCGCAGCAGCGGCATCAGCGGCTTCAGCGCATTCAGCGGGTAGACAACATCGACCGCCGACGTGCCGCCACGCGGCAGATGCACGAGGAAACGCGTGACCACCACCATGTCGTTGGTTTCAAGGAACGAGAGGAATTGCGGGTGGCTTTCGCTTGAAATGCGGCTGAACTGGAGGTGGAAGATATCCGCCCACGCCGCATCGAGCTGCGCGAACAGACGACCGAGCAGCGATTGCTGCACGCGGTCTTCGGCGGCGGTGAACTCGTTGGCGCGCACTGCGGGCGCTTCGCCCCGGCCACCATAATACGCGTCGACGATCGCGCCGATGAGATCGGGCTTCATCACCACAAGGCCGTGGCCACGCAGCGGCTCCATGCGAACGATGGTGAGGCTGAGAAAATCCCCGAAGCCTTCGGCGTAACTGCCGAATGATTCGAGCGAGGTGAGACCGCAGTCCACCTTGGGCGCGACGCGCAGCATCGGCTGGAAAACCTGCCGCATCCCGCGCGCCAGGCGCTCGTTCAGCATATGCAGCGCGTGAAGATCCCCGAACTCGCGCTCGTCGCCGCTGTCGAAGCTCCACGGCGCGATCACGCCATCGGGCATCACCCCCGCGCCGGATGCGATGCTGCCGTCGGCGATGCCCGCCTGCAGCGCTTCGATCTCTTCCTTGCTGAGATTGAGTTCGGAACTCATTGCGTGTCCTACTGGATAACGAAGCTGGTGAAATAGACCTGCGAAATGCCGCCGAAGCCGACCTTGTCCTGAAGCGTCTTGTTGATCGCGGCGCGCAGGCGGCGTTGCAGGTCTTCCTTGCCCGCAGCCGTCGCGACATGATCCGCGGACTGCTCGCCGAGCACGCCGAGCACCGCACTGCGAATCGCCGGCTCGTTCTTCTCGACCGCCTCGATCACGCGGCTGTCGTAGTTCGTGGCGACGCCGAGCCCGACCTGAATGTAGCGATTGGGATCGGTGAGGTTCGCGGTGAACTCGCGCTTCATCTCGAAATAGGTCGTCTCGTACTGACCGTCGCCATCGGCATCGGTCTGCGCCGGCGCCTCCTCGTCGGCGCCTTCACGCTCGACGAGTTGCGGCTTGTTCTTGTCCTCCTTGGGCGCATGGTCGCCGCCGCCGATGAGGCCGCTCGACGTCGCGTACCAGCCGCCCGCCACGCCGCCGCCGAGCAGAACGAGCGCGCCGATCACGGGAATGAGCTTGCCGACAAGGCCGCTCTTCTTCTTTGGGGCAGGTGCGGGAGTGTCACTCATTTCAATCTTTCCTAGGCAAAGCGCTCGATGGCGGTCTGGCGAACAATAGCGCGAACGGTTTCGGCCTGCGATGCGGCGCCGCGCGGGCGCCCTCCGAACGACGGCTCGGTCGGCACCTCGCGTGGCTGCTCGCCGCGATCCTGGCGCCCGTTGCCGACATCGACGGAGGCCTCCTCGAGGCGAACTCCCCGGCTTTCCATCATCGATTGGAGGCGCGGCGCGGCGTCAGCGAGGAAGCCCTGCGCAGCGGCGGTTTCCACGGTGAAATGCACCTTCGCCTGATTGCCGTTCGTCTCCAGCCGGATGAAGAGATCGCCGAGTTCGCGCGGCTTCAGGTGCAGCTGCGCCTCGCGGCGGTCGCCGTTCACCAGCGTCTGCACATCGGCGGCGAGCTGATCGACCCATTGATCCTCGACCGCGTTGCCGATGAACAGATCATTGAGCAGCGCCTCGTTCGAGGCGATCTGTCCGTGCGCCACATCCGCGATTTGCGGGCGTGTGTCGGCCACAGGATTGTGGATCGCGGCAAGCACGGCCTGTGCGGTCTGCGACGCTGGGAGCACCTCGCGCAGCGGCGCGGGCGTGCCGGGCGTTTCGGAATCGGTGCGTTCGACGAGCGCACGCAGCGTCGGACCGGCCTTTTCGGCCGCCTCGACGACAGCGCGCATTTCGCCGCGCATCGCCTGCATCGGCATCTCAGGATGCTGCTTGACGGGTGCCTGGACGGCCGGGGCATTCGTATTCGTCGCGGGCAAGGGCGCCGCTTCCTCGGCTTCCGCATCGGCCGCCACGTTCGCTACCTGCGGCAACGGAGCCGCGCGCGCGGCATCATCGGGAGAGGCGCGACCGGGAACCGCGACGGGTTCGGCTTCCACCTGATTCGGTGAAACCGTGGTCGCTGCCGCGACCGTTGGTGCAGCCACGACCACCGGGGCCGCGGGTGGAACAGGAAGCGGAGCGGGCTGGGGTGCGGCCAGGACCTCCTGCGATATGGCCGGGGCTTCAGGCGTGTCGCTCTCCAAGTCCGTGTCGAGCGCGGGAACCGCCGTATCGGTTTCGGGCTGTGCGTCAGCGGCAAGGCGATGCCGCGCCGCGATCGCCGCGAAGCGGGCGCTCTGCGTTTTCGGCTCGGGCGCCGGCGATTGCTGCGCGGGCATTGCGGGAAGCTGGAGATCGAATGCCATGTCGGCGCCTTCATCGGTTTGGTCGAGCGCTGCGCCCGGCACGGGAACGGCCTGCCCGCTTTCCGCCGTCGGGTTTCCGTCGCCGGCCGACGGCAGTCCGACAGGAAGGCCCGGCACGGCGCCCTTGGTTGGCGGCGCGGCCTTCAGGGCCATGATCGACAGGAAATCGGGCACGGATGCCGGAATTCCGGGGCGGATGGCGGTCTGCACCGACAAATCCGGCATCCCCAGAAGTTCCCCAAGACCAGTCGCGGTGACGGACATTTGACCCCCATTGCTTACTCAGGCGAACACTCAGCAATAAGCGTGCCATTTTGGGGCGGGTCGGTGCGACGCCCTTCAGGCGCGCGTGATGCGTCGCGGCGGTGCGGCGCGTTCCAGCCGCGCTTCAGCCTCGCGGGCCTCGGCGGCCTCGGCGCGGTCCGCGAGTTCTTCGGCGGCGCGCTTGCGGCGATGCGCGCTGAGCGTCACCTGCCGGGCATCTTCGAGCCGCACCTCGGCGCGGGCGGCGCGGTCAAGCGTGTTGGCAAGCGCCTTGCCCAGCCGGTCGTATTGATGTGCCATGGACTTGAGCGCGAAGGCCGCCGCGTCGTCGGCGACGGGCGTGTAGGAATGGCGCAGCGTCTCGATGCGGTTGCGCATCTGGCGCAGCTGGTCGAGATCCGCGGCAGCCTTGCCCTCTTCGGCAAGCGCGCGCTGCTTCTGGAGGCCGCGAATGCGCGCGACACGCGCGAGACGATCCGCCTTCCCCGCCAACTCAGTGCTCGCCGAACTGCTGCGTGAGTTCCGCGACCGACGCCGTGAGGTCGACGGGCGCATCCTCGGCCTGCACAATGTAGGCAGTGACGCTCGCCTGAGCGGCGATAGCGGCGTCGAGCGCCGGGTCGCTGCCGCGGTTGTAGGCGCCCATCAGAATAAGGTCGCGGTTCTCTTCGTAGAGCGAGAACAGGCGCTTCAGCATCTGCGCGGCGCGGATGTGCGGCCGCTCGGCGACGTCGCTCATCACGCGGCTGATCGAGGCGGCGATGTCTACCGCCGGATAGACGCCGCGCTCCGTCTGCTTGCGCGAGAGCACGATATGCCCATCAAGGATCGCACGCGCCGCATCGACGACCGGATCGCCCACGGTGTCGTCGCCATCGGCGAGCACGGTATAGAAGGCCGTGATCGAACCACCCGATTTCGCATCATTGCCCGCGCGCTCGATGAGGTTCGGCAGCAGCGAGATGACTGACGGCGGATAGCCTTTCGCGGTCGGCTGTTCGCCAAGCGCGAGACCGATCTCGCGCTGCGCGTGCGCCACGCGGGTGAGACTGTCGATGATGAGCAGGACGTTCTTGCCCTGCCCGCGGTAGTATTCGGCGATCGCCGTGGCGCGGTGCGCGGCGCGGATGCGCATGATCGGGGAATGGTTTGCGGGAACCGCGACAACGACCGACCGCTGGCGCGCAGGCCCGTGCAGCTTGGTCGCCAGGAAATCGGTGACCTCGCGGCTGCGTTCGCCGATCAGCCCGACGACGACGACATCTGCCTTCGAATAGCGTGTCATCATGCCGAGCAGCACCGATTTACCGACGCCAGACCCCGCGATGATGCCGACACGCTGACCGCGCCCGAAGGTGAAGAGACCGTTGAGAGCGCGCACGCCGACGTCGAAAGCTTCGGTCACGCGCGCGCGTTCGAGCGGGTTCTGCAGCCGCCCGACGAGCGGCCAGTCCCGCTCCGCCTCGATGGGCCCCAGCCCGTCGAGCGGCAGGCCCGCACCATCGATGACACGGCCGAGAAGACCGTCGCCCACCTCGACGCGCGACTGGTTGCTTTGCGGAAACACGCGCGCATCGGGAAGCACGTCGGCGCGCTGGCCCAGCGACATCAAAATGCAGCGGCCGTTTTTGAAACCGATGACTTCCGCCTCGGCCGCTTCGTCGCTGGCCGTTTCGATGCGGCACACGGTGCCGACCGGCGCCGCGAGGCCGGAGGCTTCCAGAAGCGTGCCATCATAACTGGTGAGCCGCCCGATCTGGAGCGGCGCGGTGTCAACCGGCGTCCTGCCGATGCCGCCGAGCAGATCGGCAATATCCTCGGTCGCCGTGTTCACGCGGCGATGCCTGCCGCGCGCAGTGCTGTTTCAAGCCGGGCGATGCGCGGACGAACGCCGTCCTCCACCTCGCCGCCACCGGCTTCGAGCCTCACGCTGCCGCGTTGCAATTCGGGATCGGCGGCAAGCGTGAGGTTCGTGTAGTTCTTAAGGCTGCCATCATCGATGACCGCAAGATCATCCGGGTGCAGGAACAGCTTCGCGGCCTCGCTGGTTTCCTTCAGCGTATCGAGCGCGCGCGTGATGCAGCCGTTGACGAACGCGGGATCGACGGCGACGTGTGCGCCGACGATGCGCTCGACGAGATCGAGCACGGCGCGGCGCAGCTTCGGTCCCAGCGCCGCCTTGTCGATCGCGCGCGCGTCGTCGAGGCTACGCAGCAGCGAGCGGCATTCCGCGCGGGCACGCTCCGCCTCGGCGCGCACTTCCGCACGACCGGCCTCGAGCCCGGCGGCGTGCCCCTGCGCTTCGGCTTCGGCGAGCGCGGCGGCAAGCTCTTCTTCGGTCGTTTCGATGGTTTCGTGGATTGTGCCGCGCGTGAATTCCGACGAGGGGTGAGCGAAATCCAGGCGCGGCACAAAATCGCCCGCCGGCCGGGGCGCGAACATCGGTGTGAAGTCGCCGCGGCTGGGTGCGAACAGATCGGCAAGTGCCACGGGACGGGCATCTGCACTGAAAACACTAGACATAATCATCCCCCGAACCGCCGAGCATGATAGCACCGCTTTCGCCGAGCTGGCGCGCGATCGCGAGGATGCGCTTCTGCGCGTCCTGTACCTCGCTCACCTTCATTGGCCCGCGCGATTCGATCTCGTCCTGCACGCTTTGGGCTGCACGCTGCGACATGGCAGCGAACATCTTGGCCCGCATCCGCTCGTCGGAGCCCTTGAGCGCGGCGACGAGCAGCGTGTTGTCCACAGAACGAAGCAGCGTCTGCATGCTGCGGTCGTCGAGTGCGAGGAGGTTTTCGAACACGAACATCTGATCCTGAATGCTCTGGCCGATATTCTCGTTCATTGTGGTTAATTGTTCGATGATACGGCGATCCGCACCGCCGCGCACATAGTTCATGATGCGCGCAGCCGTGGTCGTGCCCCCTGCCGTCGCGGAGCGCACGGCGGCGTTGGTCTTGATCTGCTTCTGCATCACGCGCTCAAGTTCGGCGAGCGCGTCGGGCTGGATCGAATCGAGCGTCGCGACGCGCAGCATCATGTCGGGCTGCGTCTCTTCGGGAAGCAGCTGCAGCACTTCAGCGGCGAGGCCCGGCTCGAGATGGCAGAGCACGGCCGCGATGACCTGGGGATGTTCCGACGAGATCGTCGCCGCGATCGAACGCGCGTCCATCCAGTCGAGGATTTCGATGCCCTTCTGCGGCGACGAGGAACTCATGCGGCCGAGCACGCTGCCCGCCTTCTCCTCGCCGAGCGCCTTCACGAACACGTTCTTCACATAAGGCCCGGTGCCAAGGCCAAGGCTGGTCTGCTCGCGCGCGGCGAGAATGAACTCATCAAGGACCACGTTCACCGTGTCCTGATCAACATCGGCGACCGAATACATCGCCTGGCCGAGGTTCTGTACCTCGCGTGGACCCATGTGCTTCAGAAGGTCAGCGGCTTCGTCCTCACCCAGCAACAGCATAAGGATGGCGCTCTTCTGGGTTCCGGACAGATGACGCGGCGCAAGTGCGAGTTCCTCACTCATTGGCATTTCCCTGGGCTGCGGTTTCACTGCGGATCAACTGGCGGACGACGTTCGATGCGCGGGCGGTATCCTCGGCGACGAACATGCGGACCACGGCGACCTTGTCGTCATAGCTGTTCGCCATCGTCAGCACCTCGGGCGGCAGGCCGCCGCGCGGCTTCAGGCGGGCCTTGAGTGCTTCCATCGTCTGCAGGTCGCCGCCATCGAGTACGATGGAGCGCGGCGCACCGAGACCGCCGCCGCCGGGCATGGGCGCAGCATCGGCAGCAGCCAGGGCCTTTTTCAGAAACGGCCGCAGCACCATGAAGAACACGACCACGAAGATGAGGAGCGCCGCTAGGATCTTGAGGATGTCGCCGATCCAGGCGTTGCTCTGGAAATCGACCTGATACCAAGCCTGCGTTTCCGCGGTGGGATCGACGAACGGCCGCGATGTGACGGCGACGAGATCGCCCCGTTCCGCGTTGAAACCGATGCTGCTCTGCACGAGCTTTTCGATCGCCTTCGTTTCCGCGGCAGTCATCGCCTTGCCGTTTTCGCGCAGCACGACGGCGGCGGAAACACGGCGGACCTCGCCAATCGGCGCCTTGGTGACGGAGACCTGCTTTCCGATCTCGTAGTTGCGCGTGTAGCTCTCGCTGCGCGGGCCCGAAGGCGGCGCGGCGGGGGCAGCGTTGGGATCGGCGGGATTCTGCGCCTGTGCCTGTTCCGGCGTTGCCGCGGTCGCGGCCGGAGGCGCGACGTTCGAGAGCGCGCCCGGAATGCCGCGCGGCGCCAGTTCGCCGCCGCTCGACTGCGAGGATCCCTGTTCGCTGCGAATCACGGCGTTGTCCTTGTCCCACGCCTCGTTCGTCTGCTGGGTCTCGGTGAAGTCGAGGTCGAGATGCACTTCGGCAGTGAAATTGTCGCTGCCGATGATCGGCGTCAGCAATGCGAGCAGACGCTCACGGTACATGCTTTCCATCTTGGACTGGTAAGCGATGCGGCGGCGGCTTTCGCCGAATTCATCGCCCGAAGCATCGGGGGTGAGCAGTGTGCCCATCTGGTCGATGACCGAGACGCGATCCGCCGGCAAACCCGGAACCGACGAGGCGACGAGATTGACGATGGAGCGCACCTGCGCCTCGCCGAGCGCGCGGCCCGGCGACAGCTTGAGGAATACGGAAGCTGTGGGCTGCGCCTGATCGCGCACGAAAACGGACTGTTCGGGAAGCGCCAGATGGACGCGCGCGGATTCGACAGCGGCGATTTCAGCGACGCTGCGCGCAAGCTCGCTTTCCTGACTCTGCTTCAGGCGGGCCTGCTCGATCGCGCGGCTGGTGCCGAGCGGCATATCGTCGAGCAGCGCATAACCTTCGGCCGCAGCCTTCGGCAGCCCCTGCCCCGCGAGCAACATCCGCGCCTTGTGATAGTCGCCGGCGGGCACCTGCACGCTGCCGGTCATGTTATCGATGCCGGGCGCGATCCCCGCTGCTTGCAGCGCCTCGACGACAGCGGCCTTGTCCGCTTCGGCAAGCCCCGGAAACAGCGTCCGCATCTCGGGCGTGCGCGTGAGGATATAGGCCATGGCAACCGCGGCGATCGCCAGCGTGCCGATCACCATCGGCAGGCTGCGGCGGACAGCGGGCTGCGCGAGCATCGCCTTCACCCGCGCCTGAAAACGATCGACCCCCGGACCGAATGATGCGGCGGGCGGCGGCGCGGATACGGCTGGCGATGAAGCGGCGTCACTCATGAATGGGGCTCGTCAGTCTTTTTCTGGAGAGTTGGACGGGGTCAGAAGGCGAGATCAGACGGGCATGTTCATGATGTCCTTGTAGGCGGTCAGCAGGCGGTTTCTCACCTGCAGTGTCGCCTCAAAGCCGATCGACGCCTTCTGGCGCTGCAGCATCACCGCGGCGATGTCCGTCGTCTCGCCGCGCTCATAGGCGGCGGAGGCTTCGGCGGCGCGTGTCTGCTGCGTGTTCACAGCCTGCATCGCGCTTTGCATCACGTTCCCGAAATCCGGCTTCGTCGCAGCCTGCGGCGTGCCGGCGCGGGAAAGCACGTCGTTCCGCTCCAGGATCTGGGAGCGGATCGCGAGAAGGCCTTTTGCATCGATCGTCATAGCCGGCACTGCAATGCAACCGCCGTGCCAATCGCGGAAAACAGGGGCGTGGCGGCGCACGCGTCGAAATCCGGACATGCCCAATGCGGAGCGACGTCGGAAATCCGACGGAAAGCAGCACGCAAATTTTCGTGATTAAACTTTGCCGCGCATCGGTCGTGAACTGGGGTACGGCAGATGCTTCGCCACCTTCGGCGCATGGCTGAGCCGGCTTATTAAGAGCGGGAAAGAGAGAGAGAGCCATGACTGTCATCAATACGAATATCTCGGCCCTTCGCGCGCAGAGCGGCGCTGCGATGGCTGAATCCTCGCTGTCGAAGGCGATGGAGCGTCTGTCCACCGGCAAGCGCATCAACTCCGCGAAGGACGACGCCGCCGGCCTCGCCATTTCGCAGCGCATGACCGCCAACATCCGCGGCATGGCCGTTGCCATCCGCAACTCCAACGACGGCATCTCGATGGCGCAGACGGCTGAAGGCGCACTCGGCGAAGTCACCAACATCCTGCAGCGCATCCGCGAGCTGACCGTGCAGTCGGCGAACGGCACGTTCAGTGCTCAGGATCGTTCGAGCCTGCAGGCGGAAACCAACCAGCTGCTCGCCGAAGTCAACAACATTTCGAAGACGGCGAACTTCAACGGCCTCAAGCTGCTTGACGGTTCGGTCACCGACCTCAAGCTACAGACGGGCGTCAACGCTGGCGACCAGGTCGGCATCTCGATGGTGAACGTGTCCTCGAACGCGCTCGGTCTCACGAGCGGCGGCGCGCCGGGCCAGATCACGACGGGCCGCGTCGGCGCCGTCTCGGGTCTCGCCGTTGGCGACGTGACGTTCAACGGCGTGAACGCGCTCGGCAGCGTGCCGACCGCCGACACCGCCGAAGCGCTTGCCGCCGCGATCAACGAAAACAGCGACAAGACGGGCGTGAAGGCCACCGCCTCCAACAACGTCACCAGCGCCAAGATCACGGCTGAAGAGTTCGCCGTGGGCGACATCACCATCGGCGGCGTCTCCGTCGGTGCGGCCGCCAGCGTCGAAGAACTGGTCGCCAACATCAACCGCAACGACTTCGGCGTCACCGCGACGCTGAACTCCGACAAGACGATCACCCTGTCGAACACGACCGGCGAGGCGATCACGGTCGGCGGCACCGCGGCTGGCGGCTTCACGGCCGGCACCTACCAGGGCTTCGTGAGCCTGCAGAGCAACGACGGCAGCGACATCAAGGTCGTCGGCACCAACTCGACGGCGGCAACCGCCATCGCCGACGTGCAGCTGATGGGCCTCAACGTGGCTGCGGACGGCGTGTCCTTCTCGGGCGGCGCGGTTTCCGGTGCGGCGCTGGCGGCAGATGCGCTTGTCATCAACGGCGTGAAAATCGGCGCTTCGGCGACGGCTTCTGCGGCCGACAAGGCGACGGCGATCAACGCGGCGAGCGACAACACGGGCGTCAAGGCGACGGTGAGCGGCACGAGCATCGTGCTGACCTCGGTCGACGGTAGCGGCGTCCGCGTCGAAGGTGCCGGTGCGGCGGCGATCGGCTTCGTCGCCCAGGGCGGCAGCGCCAACATGACCTCGACGCTCGACATCAGCAGCCAGGAAGCTGCGGTTGCGGCGCTCACGGTCCTCGACAAGGCGATCGACTCGATCGTTTCGAGCCGCGGCGATCTCGGTGCGCTTCAGAACCGCCTCGAATCGACCGTCAGCAACCTGACGACGACCTCGACGAACCTCACCGAAGCCCGCTCGCGTATCGAAGACGCGGACTTCTCGGCGGAGAGCACCAACCTCGCCCGCTCGCAGGTTCTGAGCCAGGCGGCGACCGCCATGCTCGCTCAGGCGAACCAGACGCAGCAGAACGTGCTGTCGCTGCTTCGTTAAGGGTTAGCGTTGTAAGCTAGTACGGGTTCGGCCCCGGCGCTCATCCGAACGCCGGGGCCGTTTTCTTGAAGACCAGAGACGTTGGGGGTTTTTCCGTGGCAACCGAAGACGATGACGACGAGGAGCTGACGTTCGACGCGGAAGAGCCGCAGGCGGCAAAGCCGAAGGTGGAACCACAGCCCGAGCCGGCCCCCGCGGAGGTTGAAGCCGAAGCTCCGGCTCCGGAGCCCACGCCGACCCCGGCGGCAGCACCCGCTGCAGAAGCGAAACCGGCCGAAGCCGCCGCGCCGTCTTCGCGCAAGCCCTCCCGGTCTGGCATGGCGATCGCCGCGTGTCTGGGTGTCTGCGTGCTCACGTCCACCATCGCCGCCGTCCAGTCCTGGCGCGCGGCGAGCATCGCTGCCGACGCCAGCAGCGCCGGATCGACGAAGGATGTGATCGCCAAACTGAATGCGCTCCAGACCCTGATGGAACAACAGCGCGACGCCATCGACGAACTGTCGACGCGCCCCGGTCTCGCTGCGGCATCAGCCTCGCCGCAGTCGGTCGATGGCCAGATCAATGCGCTGGCCGCGGCGGTGAAGGCCAACCAGCAAATGGCCGAGCAGCTGCCGTCGGTCGTGATGAAACAGGTCGACGCCCGCCTCGCGCGCGTCGAGCCTCGCCGCGCAGCACCTGCCAGCGCACGGCCGCAAGCCGCGCGTCCGGCGGTTCAGCGCAGCACGGCACCGAAGCGCGCACCCGTGCGAAGCACCGAGGCCGCCAGGGTTCTCAGCACACCGATTGTGCCCGTGGTCGCCGAGAAGAAGCGCCCCGCGGGCGAAGAGATCAGCTACCCCTGAGCCAGACGCAAACAGGGCTGGCAGAACCCGGAGATGCTGCTAGCTGGCAGGGATGAGCCTTCGCCTGCCACCTGTCCCCGCATGGTCCGCCGCCCTCATTGCCGCCCTCATCGGATTCGGCGGAACGGTCGCGCTCGTGGTGCAGGCGATGCGCGTGCTCGGCGCATCGGTCGAGCAGACAGGCTCCGCCCTCACCGCGCTTTGCCTCGGCATTGCGCTGACCGGCGGCTTTTTCTCCCTGAAACTGCGGATGCCCGTCGTGCTCGCCTGGTCTACGCCCGGGGCGGCGCTGCTCGCCGCGACAGCACCCGGGATCGCATGGCCCGCAGCGATCGGCGCGTTTCTGGCTGCCGCCCTGATGATGGTGGTGCTGGGCGCGGTCCCGGCGCTCGGACGGCTCGCCACGCGCATTCCCACGACCGTTGCGTCGGGGATGCTCGCCGGCGTTCTGCTCCCCTTCTGCCTTGGGCTTTTCAAAGCGGGCGCGACCGACCCCCTGCTCGTCGTGCTGCTCGTGGCGGTTTTCCTCCTCGCGCGTCAACGCGTACCGCTTTACGCACTGCTTCTGGTCCTTGCGGCCGGGATTGCGATCACACTTGTCCGCGGCGACGTTGCCCCGCTTCCACCCGGGGCGACGTTCGGCGCGCTGACGCCCGTGATGCCTGCGTTCGATATCCGCACGATCCTCAGCATCGGCGTGCCGTTCTTCCTCGTTTCGCTCGTCTCGCAAAACCTGCCCGGCCTCGTCGTGCTTCAGGCAGCGGGTTACACGCCAAACGCCCGCACGCTGATCGTCGGAACCGGGCTGACCTCGCTGGTGACGGCGCCGTTCGGGGCACATGCGGTCTGCCTTGCCGCGATCACGGCCACGATCTGCACCACCGACGACGCACATCCCGATAGGCGCCTGCGCTGGGTGGTGGGCATATTGTACGCGGGCTTCTATCTCGTGCTTGCGCTCTTTTCGCCTGCACTCGTCCGGCTGTTCCTTGCGCTTCCGGAAGCCGTGATCGTCACGCTGACCGGCATCGCGCTCATTCCGGCGCTGATCGGCACGATGGAAACGATGCTGTCAGTCAAGGAGGATCGCGATGCAGCGATCGTGACCTTCCTCGCCACCGGATCGGGCCTTGCGCTGTTCGGCCTCGGCGCGGCGTTTTGGGGACTGCTCGCGGGGTTCCTTGCGCTTGGCGGCAAGGTGCTGCTGCGCCGGGTTTAGGTTACGCCGCCCACTCCGAAAGGCCCTGGCGCATCCGGTCGAGCGCGGCCTTCTTGATCTGGCAGACGCGTGCGGCACCGACGCCGAGCACAGCGCCGATCTCGTCGAGGTTCAGTTCCTCAACGTAATAGAGTTGGAGCACCATCGCCTCGCGCTCGGGGAGGGACTTGATCCCCTCGGCGAGCGCGCGTTCGAGATCCTTGCGTTCAAGCGTTTCGTCCGGCGTCTCGCCTTCGTCGGCGAACCACTGCGAATGATCCGAATAGACCTCGTCGATATTCTCGTAGTGCACACCCTGCGTCGCATCGATCTCGGCCTGCAATGCCTCCAACGTGATGCCCATGTGTGCGGCGAGTTCCATCTGCGTCGCGGGACGTCCGAGCGCCAGTTCCGCCTCGCGGCGGGCATCGTTCAGTTGCTTGCGGCGCACGAGCGCGCTGCGGCACATGTTCGCCTGCCGCCGAAGCTGGTCGATCATCGCGCCGCGGATGCGCGTGGTGGCGTAGGTGGTAAAGGCGGCAACGCCGCGCTCCTCGAAATTGCGCGCGGCTTCGAGCAGCGCGATCGTGCCGATCTGCACGAGATCGCCGATCTCGATCGCCGAGCTGACCCGCCCGAAAACATGCCACGCGATCTTGCGCACAAGACCGAGGTTGGCCTCGACGCGCTGCTGCGGCGTCGGCGCCGCCTGGCGCCGCGCGTAAACAAGACCTCCGGCAAGCTCAGCCCGCGCGTGCATCGCGTTCTTCTCCGAAGAATGCGGTGTTGGGCACCGCGAGGATTTCCGTGCGCGTGCGCTTCGCGATGTCGAGTGCGAGCGTATTGAACGCCTGCCCCGCCGCCGACAGCGGATAGGCCTCGACAAGACAGCGCTTGCGCATCGCGGCGCTGTGCACATGGTTGTCGTGCGGGATCGAACCCAAATGTTCGAGATTGATGTCGAGGAAATTGCTAGCCACCTGCTTGAAGCGCGCGAACAGCCTGCGGCCCGCCAGCGCGTTCGGCACCATGTTGGTGACGACGAGCACGTCGCGGCAGCGGCCGCGCTGCGCGAGCGCCTTCAGAAGACCGTAGGCATCGATGAACGATGCCGGTTCGTCGGTGAGCACGACGACGGCGAAATCGCTCTTTTCAACAAGGCTCGTCACGTTGGGGGCGATGCCCGCCGCCGTATCGATAACGAGATAGTCGAGATCGTCTTCAAACACGCGGAACTCGCGGCAGAAACCGTCGAGCACGTCGTCCTCGATCACGGCAAGGCTGGCGTCGCCCGATCCCCCGCTGACGAGCCCGATCCCAGCCGGGCCCGGCTGCACGATCTCGGTGAGCGGCACGCCATCCTTCAGCGCATCGCGCACGGTGCGGCCCGCCGGGCGGCCGAGCATGACGCCCGCGTTCGCAAGGCCGAGATCGGCATCGAACAGCATCACCCGCTTGCCGGACTTGGCGAGCGCGACCGAGAGATTGACCGACACGTGGGTCTTGCCGACACCGCCCTTGCCGCTGGCCACCGCCACCACGACGGGGCGATTGCGGATATCCTGACCGGTCGGCACGGGCGAAGTCATTCGGGAAAAGCCTTCCGTTGGCACACGCTTGAGAGCGGCGATCATTGCAGCGTCGCCGTCGCGCCGGTGGAGAGAGACGCCGCGACCATCCGGCACAGCCCGGTCGCCCGCGCCGCGTCGTAGCCGCTTCCGAAATCGGCCGAACGCCCTATCCCGGCAAGCGGCACTCCGCTTGAAAGCAGCATTGTCAGCACCGCCCCCGGCGGCAGGGTTTCACCCGCATGGGTGAGAACATAGGCATCGAAACCTTGCGAAAACATCTCCGCGATCTGGCGATGCCGTGCGAGCTGGCCGCTGAGCGGCATCGTGCACAGCACGGTGAGCGTGCCGGCACGGCTTAGCACGGCACGCAATTCTTCCACCTCGCAGGCGGCAAGGCGCGGGTCGCTCGGCATATCGATGAACAGGCGTTCCTTGCGCGAAAGACGCCGCGCCGCTTCGGCGAGGCTCTCTCCACGCGCCGGATCGGCGACCGGTATCTTCAGAATGGCGCCGATCACACGAAGCTGTTCCCGCGCGCCGGGCCGGCGGTCGCCGGAAAGCAGCGTGATGCGTTCGCCAGGGCGCGACGCACGCGCCATCGCCGCGAGCTGCGCCAGCGTCGTCGTCTTGGCACTACCACTGTCACCGACCACGCAAACGTGCGCGAGATCGGTGTGCGGCGGCGGCGTGATCTTCACTTCGCGCTCGACGCGGATGAGGAAGCGCGACCAGGCATCGGCAAGGTCGGCACCAGCCGCTGCCATTTCGCCGGTGAGGAATTCGGGATCGATGCCGACCGCGCGCGACTGCGCGATGAAGCGCACCATCGGATCCTTGCCCTTCGGCTGAGGCGCAGGCGTGAATACGGGGGGCGTTTTGATTTCCGCCGCGCGGCGCGGGTCCGGCCGTTCGATACCGCCCGCGACAACCTCGACGCCGTGGCGCGTGGTGCGGGTCTCGTAAACGATGGCGTCAGGACCGAACATTTCGGCGACGCGTTCAAGCGCGATGCGGCTGCTCGGCGCTACGATGGTCGTGGTCTGCATAACGCGAACTCAACTCCCCTAGTGTTCGTTGCCGCGGCCGACGACGGCCACCACCTGAACCTGACGACTGTCCGGAATCTCGTAGAAGGACAGCACCGTCACATCCGGCAGATGCTGGCGCAGGAGCTGAAACAGCGGCCTGCGCACGAGCGGCGTCGTGACAACTGCAAATGTCGTGCCATCCGACAACAGCGGGCGCGCCGCCTCGCCGAGCGCTGCAAGGATGCGCTGCGAAAGTGCCGGATCGAGCGGATAGGCGCCCGTGGGATCGGCGCGCACGGAAGCGACAAGAAGTTGCTCCAGCTCGCCGTCGAGCGTGATGATCTTCAGCTGCTCGCGGATGCCGCAGAGCTTCTGGACGATGAGCCCACCGAGCGCCGGGCGCACCAGCTCGGTGAGATCGCCGGCATCCTGCGTGCGATGCGCGACGCCCGACAAAGCCTCGATAATCCGACGGAAATCGCGGATCGGCACAGCCTCGTCGAGCAGCGTCTGCAAGACGTTCGTGATCGTCTGGAGCGAGAGCGACTTGGTGACGCCGCCCACCAGTTGCGGCGCGGAGGTCTGCAATGTGTCGAGCAGTTTCTGCACCTCGTCCTGCCCCAGGAGCTGGCGCGACTGGCCGCTGAGGATCTGATTGACGTGCGTTGCCATCACCGTCGACGGGTCGACGACGGTGTAGCCGTTCGCGATGGCCTGGTCCTTTTCTTCCGGCTGAATCCAGAGTGCATCGAGCCCGAACGTCGGATCCTTGACGGCACGTCCGGAAACCGACGCGTGGACGAGACCGGAATCGAGTGCGAGGAGTTCCTGCGGCGCCACCTCGTCCTCGCCGTAAACGACGCCCGAAACGAGCACGCGGTAGGCATGGGGCGGCAGCGCCATGTTGTCGCGTACGCGGATCATCGGGATGACGAAGCCGAGCTCGCGCGAGAGCTGACGCCGGATGCCGGTGAGACGCCCCATGAGCGGTGCGCCGAGCTTCTCGTCGACGAGACCGATGAGACCGTAGCCAATCTCCACGCTGATCTGGACGTTGTCGGTAACGTCCTCCCAACTGATCTGCGATTCCGCGTTGGAATCGACGACCGGCGCCTCGACGACGGGCGCAGCATCGGCGATGGTCTTCGCCCGCTTCAGGTGCCATGCCACGGCAGCGGCGATCGCGGCCGCCGTCAGGATGATGACGTGCGGCATTCCCGGCACGACGCCCAGCAACGCAAGGATCACCGCAACCGGCGTCCACGCCCCCGCCGAGCCGAACTGGCTCGACATCTGTCCGGTGAGATCGAGCGGCGACGACACGCGCGTGACGATGATCGCCGCGGCGATCGAAAGCAGCAGCGCCGGGATCTGCGCCACAAGGCCGTCGCCGATCGCGAGCAGCACGTAGTTCGAGCCCGCCTGCGCCAGCGTCAGATCATGCTGCACCGTGCCGAGGATGAGGCCGCCGATGATGTTGACGAACAGAATGAGGATGCCGGCGACGGCATCGCCCTTCACGAACTTGGAGGCGCCGTCCATGGAGCCGTAAAAATCCGCCTCGGTCGCCACTTCCTGGCGGCGGGCCTTGGCTTCGTCGGGGGTCAGCAGCCCGGCGTTGAGATCGGCGTCGATCGCCATCTGCTTGCCGGGCAAGGCATCGAGCGTGAAGCGCGCGGACACTTCGGAAACGCGGCCCGCGCCCTTCGTGATCACCACGAGGTTGATGATCATCAGGATCGCGAAAACGAAGATACCGACGATGTAATCGCCGCCGATCAGGAAATTACCGAATGCCTCGATAACGTGTCCGGCGGCGTCGGGGCCTTCATGGCCGTTCACCAGCACGACGCGCGTCGAGGCGACGTTGAGCGCGAGCCGGAGCAGCGTCGCGAACAGCAGCACGGTCGGGAACGACGAGAAATCGAGGGGTTTCTGCGTGTTCAGCGCCACCATGAGTACGGCGAGCGAGATCATGATGTTGAAGATGAAGAACGTGTCGAGCATGAACGGCGGGATTGGCACCACCATCAGCACGACAAGCAGCAGAATGCCGATGGGCAGCACGGCGGCGCGGCCCGCGCCGGCCCAAATCGAGCGGTTCATCTGGAGCGTTGCGGCAGTCACGAACGGCTCCGGGCGCTGGTCTTCAAGGCTTCAAACTCCGTGTGAAAGCGCTCAGCCGAGGCTGGCGAGCGTGAGATAGGCAAGCCGGGCGGCTTCCGGCTTCGGGATCGAGAGCAGACCCTCCAGCGCCGATGCATCTTCCCCCGCGAGCGCGAGCGCGAGGCTCATCGGCAGCGGCGGTTCGGCAGGGACGACAGGGGCGCGGGCCGCGAGCGCCTGATCCGGCGCATCGTCACCCATCTTGGCGGCGAAACGCTCGTAGACGTCCGACAGTGACCTCGGCGTGCCATTCGCGGCGTAGAACACAGCGCGGTTCGCGGCAGCCGCCGCGGGCATGACCTGATCGGCACGTTGGCCCGGGTCCGCCGCCATCGCGCCAAGAAACTTCGCGGCGCCGCGCGGCCCAAGGAAATGGCCCATGTAGAGGTCCGTGGCGTTTGCCGTGCGGCCGGTTGCCGCCTCGATCGCCGCCCCGTTCTCGCGCGCAGTCTCCGCCGCCATCAGCGCGGAGGCTTCGGGCTCGTTCCTGAGATTCATGATCGCGGGGCGAAGGCCTGCATCCGCAATCGTAAGCCGCCCGCGCGCGTCGGTCTTGATGGCGTTCGCGGCCCAGCCGAGGCCGTGCTCAGCGCCGTGGCGCTTCAGCGCGCCGAGCCAGCTCTGGTCGATGAACTGATAAAGGCCCGTCGCGCTGCTTGTGCGCGCCTTCGCATCGGGCCGGAGGCCGCTTTCGACCTTCGCCTGATTGTAGAGATAATCGAAATCGACGCCGGTTCGCCGGCTCGCTTCGGCAATCGCCGTGCGGACGCGGTCAGCGCCTCCAGCGATCGTAGAAAGGGGCGTCGGATTCATGACGGCTTCGTCTCCTTTGCGGGAGACAAAGCAAGGGCCGTGCCAGTGTTAGATAGTTAGCGCGCTCAGGCGCAGTCGAGGTCCAGCGACCGATAGCCGCCGTCCATCCGGCCGTTGCGGCCATAGCGGATCTGCGGCGCATGCCCGGCCGCGCGCGAAAGCACGGCGAGGCGGCGTTCGACGCCCGCAAGCAGCAGGTTCACGCGGAGCGCGGCCTGCTCGCAAAGCTCGGCGCCTTCGCGGATAAGCGCATCGGTTTCGGCATCGCTGGCGACGATGGGCGAGAGCTGCAGCGCAGAAATCGCGGCGAGCTTCGCGGGTGTCGAGGATTCGAGGACGCTGATGTCCCCGCTTTCCAGCGCCGCGATCTCAGCGCGCAGCGTCTCGTTCAGGGTCTTCAGTGTCTGCCGGTAGGCAGGGGCATCCATCATTCGGCCGTCCAGCCGAGATCGAGATCGACCATCTTGCGCGCGATCTGTTCGGGATCGACCTTGTAGCTGCCATTGGCGATGGCGGCGCGAAGCTCGGCAACGCGCGCGGCATCGATCGGTGCGGCGGCGGCATCGCGCGCTGCGGTGGCAAGCTCGGAAAGCTCGGCGCGCGCTGGCGTCGGCGCGGTTTCGGCCGTGGCGGTCTTCGCAGCCCCCGCCGCCTTCGCGGCAGCCGGGTCCAGAAGCACCGACGCTCCGTTCAGCCCTGCCGGGCGGCCAGAAATTCCGTCTACCATCCTATCGCCTCATCATCGCCTGTGCGGCGCAAAAGCCCATTATAAATTCATTCACGACCGTCTTCCGGATTTTTATAGCCCGGAAGCGCAACAATTCCTGGAGCGACCACAATCGCCTGCATCCGGTTGCCGGACGCAACGTTGCGAACGCGCACCCGGCCGCCGACGGGCGCGTCCTGTTCGGCGACCCCCTCGACCGCGACCTCGATGCCCGCGCCCCCGCTCTTGATCTGCACGGGGTCGCCGCGTTTCACGGCATTCGCGGCGATCAGAACGTTGGCGCGCACCGCCTCGCCAGGGCTGAGCGCACGAATGACCACCTTGCCGACCACCTGATCGACCGCAGTAACGCCGCCGGGCACATAGGTATCGGGCCGGAAATCGACGTCGCCGGCCGTGATCGTGCCGCCGCGCGGCACCGGGCGAACGACGACGACAGCGCCGCTTCCGCCCTGCACAGCTCCCTGCCCCGCCGGCTTCATGTCGATGGGAACGTAAATCTGCCATCCGTTCGGCCCGCCGCAGCGGACGAGCACGGTTGTCTGCCCCGTGCCGTACCAGATCAGCTCCGGCCGAATGGAACAGGCGCCAAGCTTCAGGCGGCGATCGACGCGCGGCGCGCGGTTCGGCCCGGCGAAGTCGCCAATCTGCGCTTCAAGGCGATCGAGGTTTTCGAAAATCACAGGCTGTGCCGCCGCCGCGGGCGCACCGACGACAAATATTGCCGCCAATGCCCACAAGCGTCGGGAAACCGTCGTTCTGTTCATCCAGCCTTGCATGACACATTTCAAAGCAATGTCCATGCCAAGCCCGGAACGTCAGCGCAGACGCAGCGCCGTCCGCGTTCCGGGAGGCACCCCATCGCCGAGCACGCGCGCACGCGCGGCGCTGCCCGACACCGAGACCACCTCGGCAAACGTCCAACCCGGCCCTGCCCCTGCCGCGACACGCGCGTCCCCAAGCCCGAGGAGGTCGCCGACGACGAGGTCGCCGCCCGCTGCCGAGATCAGAAGCTCGTCGCCCGAGGCGCCGTTTACCGCCACTTCGAGCGGGCGGCAGCGCGCGAACGCCCCCGCTTCCTCGACGAGATCGGCGAGCTTCCCTCCGAAATCGGGCGCGACGGCGCGGCGCGAGGGACGATAGTCTGCGGGAACATACTCCCACGTCCGCGCCGAGAGCGTCCAGCCGCTGTCCCGCGTGATCCGCCCGAGGAGCGTGCCCCGCACGGAATCGTAAACCTCCACGCCGAGCACGGCCTCCGCGCGCTTGCCCGTGATCAGCCCGGCGCCTTCGACCCGGCGCGTGCGCATCTCAATGAATGGCTGCACGAAAAGGCCGTAACCGGGTGCGCCGCCGTGCGCGAGCGCCATATAACGCTCCGACGACCGCCGCGCGACGGCAAGCGGCAGGGCTGCAGGTTCACCATAGGTGTCCCGGAACGTGCGCTCGGCATCGGCGCGTACCGGCTCCGCGATCGCGGGATCGATCGCCGGGTCGATATCGACCCGCAGCGTGGCGACATGCATCGCGGGACGCACCGATGCGTCGCATTTATTGGCTTCAAGCGGCGCCAGCGTTGCCGATACAGCAACGCGCAGCAGGCCGGCTTCGCGCCATTCGTCCGTCACCTCGAACGCGGTCACCTTCGCGCGCGCGGTCGCCCAGAGCGTGTCGGACCGCACAATGTTGCGGTCGATGATCGTACGCGCCTCGACATCCATGCCGCCCGCCGCCACCGCCTGGCGAAGCGCATCGCCGATCGCCGCGCGGCGCGCACGAGCCGCATCCGCGCCGAGCGGCGCGGCACCCTCCACATCGACGCGCACGTCCGCTGCCGCCGGAAAGGCTGCAAGAACGGCGGCAACGGCAAGAAGGGCGGCCCCGCGGCGCATCAATCGGCCCCGCCCGCTGGCCGCCGCATCTCGACGACGGTTTCGTAAGTGTCGTCGCCCTTCGGCGTGATCTTGACGATGCGCGCGCCGGACACCGTGCCGCTGACCGTGGCGCGGATCGAATCCGACTGCAGCGACGTGTTCGACGCGGAGGACTGCGACTGCAGCTTCACACCATAGACCTGCTCGGCAAGATTACGCAGCGCGGCAAGGTGCGAGGCGCGGATCGCCAGCAGGCGGCGCTCCTCGTCGGTTTTCGCGGGCTGCGACGAAATCGGGGCGAAACCAACGCCGGTCAGCACGGCGGGCGTTGCTTCCTGCGCGTGCGCCGGCAGAACAAACAGGGCAAGCACCGCAAACGCGGTCCGGGGCGTCATGAGTCTCATGGTCTGAATAACGACAGCTTCGGGTTAAGATTAAGTGGGCGCGCAAACGCGTCGGGAAACCGACGGAGGGCCGTCAAGGCTCTGACAACACGCCCTCAACCTGAAATTATATCGCCTAAAATCATATTGTTATCGATCTGGCACGCCCCTTGCTGGAGCGGGAGCGGACAAAACCATCAGGACGTGCCGCTATGGACGTACTCGACAATTATTTCGGTGTGCACGCACAGGCGCTTGAACTCCGTTCGAAGCGCCTCGAACTGCTCGCCTCGAACATCGCCAACGCGGCCACTCCCGGCTACAAGGCGCGCGACATCGATTTCGCTGCGCAGCTGAAGTCCGCACAGAGCGGCGGCGGCGCGCTGACCGTCACCGCCGGCAACCATATCGGCATGGGCGGTCCCGGCGCGGCCGGCGGCGCACTCTATCGCATTCCGAACCAGGCCTCGCTCGATGGCAACACAGTCGAGCTTTCGACCGAGCAGACGCGCTTTGGTGAAAACGCCGTTCAGTACCAGACGACGCTCGCGTTCCTGAACGGCCGCATCAACACGCTCTCGCGTGCGCTGAAAGGCGAATGACGATGGCCGGGCTTTCGATCTTCGACATTTCGGGCCGCGCCATGTCGGCGCAGCTCGTGCGTCTCAACACCACGGCGAGCAACCTTGCGAATGCCGGCTCCGTCGCGCGCAGCGAGGCAGAGGCCTACAAGGCGCGCAAGCCGATCTTCGAGACCTTTTTCGATCAGGCGAACGGCGGCGCAACGGCCACGGTGGACGTCGTCGATGTCGTCTCCGCGGGCGGCACGCCCGTGAAGCGCTACGATCCCGGCCATCCGATGGCCGACAAGGACGGCTATATCTACGAGGCCGCAGTCGACCAGACGCAGGAGATGGTCGAGCTGCTCGAGGCCTCCCGCCAGTATCAGAACAACGTCGAGGTCATCCAGACCGCGAAGTCGCTGATGCTGAACACCCTGAAACTCGGACAGTGAGGCAGGCATGACCAGCACCAGCAGCAGCCTTGATCTCAATGCGCTCGGCATCAAGAGCTACGATTCCGGCAAAACCGTCACGCAGAAGAGCCAGCTCGATCAGAGCGACTTCCTGAAGCTGCTGACGACGCAGCTGAAGAACCAGGATCCGCTCAACCCGGTCGAGAACGAAGCGTTCGTCGCGCAGATGGCGCAGTTCTCGTCGCTGGCCGGCATCTCGGAGATGAATACCAAGCTTGGCAGCATCCTCGATTCACTGAACAACAATCAGCTTTCCACGGCCACCGGCCTCGTCGGCAAATATGTGCTGACATCGGGCACCAAGGCGGTGCCGGACGGCACCGGCAACGTCTACGGGGCGATCACGATCCCCGAGGGCGCGACGGATACGACGATCGCGATCAAGGATTCCACCGGCGCGACGATTCGCACGCTGAAGCTCGGCGCGGTCGAAGACGGCATCCACGAATTCGCGTGGGACGGCAAGAACGACGCCGGCGAAGCCGTTGAGCCGGGGCCCGTGACCATCGAGGCGACGGCGAACGTGGGCGGCAAGCGCGAGGCGCTTTCCACTTCCGTTTACGCGCTCGTCCAGTCCGTCAGCACGGCGACCGCAAACACACCGATGACGCTCGATCTGCTCGGCATCGGCTCCGTCACCTTCGACAAGGTTCAGAAGATCAGCAGCTAGTTCTCACCATTTCTTGAGGAGACCCTACCCATGGCCATGTATACCTCGCTCACCGGCCTCAACGCCGCGCAGACCGATCTTTCCACGACCTCGAACAACATCGCGAACGTCGGCACCGTCGGCTTCAAGCGCTCGCGCGCCGAGTTCGGCGACATCATCTCCAGCTCCGCGCTGCAGAGCGCCGGCCGCGTTGCCGGTTCAGGCACTGCGCTGAAGACGATCAAGCAGCAGTTCACGCAGGGCGCGATCCAGTCGAGCCTCAACGTCATGGACGTCGCGATGATGGGCGAAGGCTTCTTCATGGTGAAGTCAACCTCGGGCACCACCGATATGCAGTTCACGCGCAACGGTTCGTTTTCCGTGAACAACGAGCGTTTCGTCGTGGATAGCGGTGGCCAGGCACTGCAGGTCTATCCTGTCAACGATTCAGGCACGGTAATCTCGACCAGCATCAACGACACGCGCGCACTGCGCCTGCCGCTGACGTCGGGACAACCGCGCGCGACGACGGGCATAAACCTCGCGCTCAACCTGCCGTCGGACGCCGAGGTGATCCCGAACAATCCGATCTATACGCCTTCGAACCCGTATGCGTTCGATCCAAACAACCCGACGACCTACAACCGGTCCACGTCGACGACCGTGTATGACTCGCTGGGCAACCCGATGGCCGCGGAAATCTACTACGTGCGCACGTCGAGTTCGAACTCGGCCTCAACAACGAACGACTGGAATGTCCATGTGATCGTCGATGGCACGGAACTGACGCCGTCGTCGGGCCCATCGCCCATGGAGCTCAGCTTCGACAACTTCGGCCAGCTGGTCTCGCCGACCACAGGCGTAGGCTTCGATCCTCTGGCCATTCCGGGCGGCGACCCCCTGCTTATCTCGCTCGATCATGGCACTTCGACGACGCAGTATTCCGATCCTTTTTCGATCGTCTCCATGACGCAGGACGGTTACCCGTCCGGCCGTCTCGATAGCGTCACCGTTGACAACAACGGCGTGGTGCGCGCGAGCTTCACCAACGGTCAGACGCAGGCGCTCGGCAAGATCGCCGTCGCGACCTTCGCAAACGCCAACGGCCTGAAACAGACCGGCGACGCGCATTATACCTCGACGGGCATTTCCGGTGAACCGATCCTCGGCGAGGCGGGTTCGAGCGGCGTGGGCACGATCCGTTCGGGCGCGCTCGAGATGGCGAACGTCGATATCACCGAGGAACTCGTCAACCTCATCACTGCGCAGCGCAACTTCCAGGCGAACGCCAAGGCGATCGAAACTGACAGTGCGATGACCAGCGCAATCATCAACATCCGCAGCTAAGCGCACACGGGCTGACCGGAACCGCTGATGGACCGTCTCGTCTATACCGCCCTCTCCGGCCTGCGCAGCGCCATGGCTGCGCAGGACGTGACGGCGCATAACATCGCCAACGCGAGCACGATCGGCTTCAAGCGCGATGTCAGCGCCGCGCAGAGCCGTCATCTCGTCGGCGGGCAGAGCTTCGCCAGCCGCATTCAAGCGGCCGAAGGTACGCTCGAGTCCGATCAGGCGCCGGGCACGGTCAACCAGACCGGCCGCGCGCTCGACGTGGCGATGCTGGGCGAATCAATGATGGCGGTGCAGGCACCGGACGGTACCGAGGCCTACACTCGGCGCGGCGATCTTCGCATCAGCCCCACCGGCATCCTCGAGACCGGCGACGGCCTTGTCGTCGTCGGACAGGGTGGGCCGATCACGGTGCCCCCGGCGAACACGGTCGAGATCGGCGCGGACGGCACGGTAAGCATCCGTCCGCAGGGCGGCCAGCTCAACGAGATGACGGAAGTCGGCCGCATTAAAATGGTGACGCCGCAGCCGGACGAGCTGGAAAAAGGCCTCGACAACCTGATGCGCGCGGCGGGCGGCGGACAGCTCGCGCAGGACGATACGGCCCGGCTCCAGACCGGCGGTCTCGAAGGGTCGAACGTCAACATGATGGGATCGATGATCACGATGATCGAGCAGGCCCGCGCCTTCGAGGTGCAGGTACAGCTCGTCACCAGCGTGCGCGACATGGATTTGAGCAGCACGGCGCTGCTCCGCCTTGAATAACGAAGAAGGAGCCAGACGATGAGTTCGGCACTGCATACGGCACGGAGCGGTCTTGACGCGCAGGATATGCGCATGAGGGTCATTTCCAACAACCTCGCCAACGTGAACACCACGGGGTTCAAGCGCGACCGCGCGGAATTCCAGAGCCTGATGTATCAGAATTACCGTCAGGCGGGCGCGAACAGCGAGCAATCGACGCAGTACGCCACGGGCCTCAACGTCGGCACGGGCGTGCGCATCGTCGGTACCGAGCGGATCAATACGCAGGGCTCGATGCAGTCGACGGACAACCCGACCGACATGGCAATCAACGGCGCCGGCTACTTCCAGGTGCTGAAGCCCGACGGCACGATCACCTACACGCGCGACGGTTCGTTCACGGTGAGCGCGGAAGGCCTGCTCGTCACCAACGACGGCTACCCGCTGCAGCCGGATATCACGGTGCCCGAAGGCGCCCGGTCGCTGACGATCGGCAAGGACGGAACGGTGAGCATCGTCAACGCCGGCGATTCCTCGCCGAGCCAGATCGGCCAGATCCAGGTCGCGAACTTCCTGAACCCCGCCGGCCTCCAGCCGCTCGGCGACAATCTGTTCGCCGAAACCGCGGCAAGCGGGGCGCCGATCGTCGGCACGCCGGGTGTCGATGGTCTCGGTGAGATCAACCAGAACATGCTCGAAACCTCGAACGTCAACATGGTCGAGGAAATGGTCAACATGATCGAGACACAACGCGCCTACGAGGTGAACTCGAAGGTGATCTCCACGGTCGACGGGATGATGCAGTATGTCACGCAGAACCTGTAAACTCGCCGCGCTCGCGCTGCTCGCGGCAACCGCCGCGTGCGCGGCGCCGTACGAGCGGCCGATGGCGGAGTTCGCGCCGTCGCACGCGCCTGCACCGACGCCGCCCGTGCAGGCGACGGGCGCCATCTACCAGGCCGGTCGCTTCGCGAGCCTCGTCGAGGACAATCGCGCGCGCCGCGTCGGCGACGTATTGACCATCGTGCTCGTCGAAAAGACGCAAGCGGCGAAGTCGGTCTCGAGCGCAAGCTCGCGCAACAGCAACATGTCGCTCACGCTGCCCGACGCGAAACCCTTCTCGTGGGTGCCGGACGGGCTGCTTTCGGGCGGCAGCGGCCAGACTTTTGGGGGGCAAGGCTCCGCCGCGCAGTCGAACCAGCTGACCGGCGAGATGACCGTCACGGTGGCGCAGGTCTATACCAACGGCACCATGCTGGTGCGCGGCCAGAAGCTCATCAAGCTCAATCGCGGCGAGGAGTATCTGCAGATCTCCGGCATCGTGCGCCCGCAGGACGTGACGCCGGAGAACCGCGTTGCCTCCACGCGCGTCGCCGACGCCCGCATCGCCTACTCCGGCACCGGCGAACTGGCACAGCAGACCCGCATGGGCTGGCTGCAGCGCTTCTTCACCGCAATTACACCCTTCTAGGTCCAAAGGACTCGCCATGCGCATTCGCCGCTTCCTCATCGCTCTCGTCCTCGCCTGCGGGTTTGCCGCGCCGGCGGCGGCGGAGCGCGTCAAGGATCTTGGCGATTTCGCCGGCATCCGGTCGAACCAGCTCGTCGGCTACGGCATTGTCGTGGGCCTCAACGGCACCGGCGACGACAATCTCGAATACACGATCCAGAGCATGAGGAGCGCCATCGCGCGCTTCGGCGTCGTCATCCCGCCGGGGGTGAAGGCGAGCCTCAAGAACGCCGCCGCCGTGATGGTCACGGCGGACCTGCCGCCCTTCGCAAAGCCCGGCCAGAAGATCGACGTCACCGTTTCGGCGATCGGCAAGGCGAAGTCGCTTCGTGGCGGCAACCTGCTGCTGACGCCGCTCGTCGGTGCGGACGGCGAAGTCTATGCGATGTCGCAGGGTAGCCTTGCCGTCGGCGGCCTCGGCGTCGAGGGACAGGACGGATCGAAGGTGACTGTCAACGTCCCCTCCACCGGCCGCATTCCGCAGGGCGCCTCGGTCGAACGCATGGTCGACACGCCGTTCGCGACCTCGCCCAGCCTCGTGCTCAACCTCCGCGAAGCGGACTTCACGACGACGCAGCGTGTCGCCGACGCGATCAACAAGACGCTCGGCGGCGGCACCGCCTCGCCCCTCGACGCGGTTTCCATCGAAGTCACCGCCCCGATGCAGGCGGATCAGCGCATCAGTCTCGTGTCGATCATCGAGAACATCGAAGTGCAGCCCGCCGCACCCGCCGCGCGCGTCGTCGTCAACTCGCGCACCGGCACCGTCGTGATCGGCGCGAACGTCCGCGTCTCACCCGCCGCCGTCAGCCACGGCAGCATGGTGGTGAAGGTGACGGAAAACCCGCAGGTCAGCCAGCCCGGCCCCCTCTCGCGCGGGCAGACGACCGTGACGCCCGACAGCGGCATCGAGGTCGAGCAGGGCGGCGCACACATGTTCCTGTTCGATCCGGGCGTTGCACTCGACGACATCGTGAAATCGGTGAACGCACTCGGCGCGACTCCGTCGGACCTCGTCGCCATCCTCGAGGCCTTGAAGCAGGCGGGCGCGCTCAAGGCGGAGCTGATCGTGATATGACGACGATAAACGGCCTTCAGAACGGCGGAACCGCGGCTGTCGACAGCAGCCGCAAGAACACCGATGCGAACCTCGACAAGGCCGCACAGCAGTTCGAGGCCGTGTTCGTTAACCTGATGCTGAAGCAGGCGCGGCAGGCCGTGCCCGACGGCGGCCTCTTCCAAAGCGAGGGCCTGAAGACGTTCCGCGAAATGCAGGATCGCGAGCTTGCGGGTAGCCTCGCGAAGCACAACCCGCTCGGTATCGCCGAGGCGTTGAAGACTTTCCTCGCGCGCGGCCGGGAAACCGCAGCCCCCGCGACCAACGAAGGCGAAGCGAAATGAGCGACCTCCTCGGCCTCGGCGCATCGGGCGTCCGCGCCTACCAGACCGCGCTCGACATCGTCGGCGAGAACATCGCCAACGCGAACGTGCCCGGCTATGCGCGGCGCACCGCCGTGGTCGCGGAGAACCCTTCTGCCGGCGGCGGTTTCCCGCTGACCCGCCAGACCGCGGCGGGAAGCGGCGTCAACGTCAGCGGCATTGCCCGCGCCTATGATGCCTTCCTCACCAGCGATGCGCGCACCGCCTCGGGCGATTATACCCGCGCCCAGACGCGGCAATACTGGCTGAGCGAGATCGAATCGTTCCTCAACACCGGTTCGCAGGGCCTCTCCGGCAGGCTGACGTCCTTCTACAACACCGCGCAGGACGTCGCATCCGATCCGACCTCGCTTTCCGCGCGCGATGCCTTCCTGTCAGCCGCCGGCGAGGTCGCCGCGCAGTTCCGCAGCCTCGCGCAATCGTTCGATGCGACGCGCACGGGCATCAAGCAGGACGTCGACCAGACCGTCGATCGCATCAACGATCTCACCAGCGCGCTTTCAACGCTGAACGGCACCATCCGCCGCACAGCGGACGGCACCTCGGCTTCCGCGAGCCTTGAAGACGAGCGCGACCGCCTGCTGAATGAGCTGGCGTCGCTCACCAAGATCGATGTCACCACACGCGGCGACGGCACGGTCGATGTGCGCCTCGACAATTCGACCGGCCCGATGCTGCTCGATCAGATGGGCGCAAAGCTCCTCGGCGCCACCGAAGCGAACGGCAAAATTCGGCTGACGCTCGATCCGTTCGGCAACAGCGGCACGATTCCGGTGCCCGGCAGCGGCGTGCTCGCCGGCCTTTCCGATGCCTACACGCAGAACAGCAACAGCGCGGCGGCGATCGATACGCTTGCCCAGCAGTTCATCACCAGCGTCAATGCCGCGCACGGCCAGGGCGTCGATCTGAACGGCATCGCCGGCGGCGATCTGTTCGCGGCAAGTTCGCTGGTGGCGACACCGTCGCGGACCAACACCGGTCAGGCGACGCTCGACATGCAGGTGACCGACGAGACGCTTGTCTTCGCCGGGGGCTACGAGCTCTGGTACGATGGCGGCACCAGCCAGTGGACGCTCTCGCGCGCCGATGGCAGCGCTTCCATAACCGGCAGCGGCACGCTCGATCTCGATGGCATCCATCTCGAACTGGGTGGCGCGCCAAAGGGCGGCGACTGGTTCCAGATCGAGGGCGTTTCGGGTGCTGCAGGTATGCGCGTTCTCATCGAGGATGGCGCAGACGTTGCAGCGGCAGCGCCGTGGGCGGCTAATATTTCTGCGGCGAACCAGGGCACGGGCACGGTTTCGGTGCGCAGCAACCCCGCCGCCGCAACGATCCCCGCGCCTGTGCCGACGAGCTTCACGGTTCGCATGGGTGCCGGCAGCACATACGAAATCATCGACACCGCCGACACCGGCGTTCCGCCCACAGTGCTCGCGAGCGGAGCCTATGTGCCGGGCGCGTGGATTCCGGTGAACGGCTTCGACGTGCAGCTTTCAGGCACGATTGCGGAAGGTGACAGCTTCGTCGTCGCGCCGACGGCGGCGGGCATGGCCGACAACGCCAACATGCTGCGCATGGTCGACACGCGGCTTGGCAATCCCGGCTTCGAGGGCCGCTTCGCGCGCGAGGTGACGCGGGTTGCGACGAACCTCAACGATACGAAAGCGCTGGCGTCGGCAACGCTCGCCGTGCGCGACAAGGCGCTGGAAACGCGCGACGCGGCCTCCGCGGTCAATCTCGACGAGGAAGCTGCCGATCTCATTCGTTTCCAGCAAGCCTATCAGGCCTCTGCGAAGATCATCGCGGCCGCCCGGGAGATCTTCCAGACCATCATAGACATTCGCTAAGCTTCCCCGAGGAACCGCAACATGCGCGTGGGCACCTTCCAGTCCTTCCAATCGCAGGTGAGCCGCATGGGCTCGCTGCAATCGACACTCGCGCAGCTCGAGGCGCAGATCGCGTCGGGCAAGCGCATCCTCGATCCGTCGGACGATCCGCTGGGGTCGAGCCGCGTCGCGGACCTGCAGCGCAGCATCGACAACAACCAGCAGTTCATCCGCAACATGGATGCGATCACCACACAGCTTTCGTTTGCCGACAGCGCCGTGGACGCCATGTCGAACCAGATGGTGCGCGCGAAGGAACTCGCCGTACAGGCCGCGAACGGCACGTTGACCGACGCCGACCGGAAGGTGATCAGCACCGAACTCGGGCAGATCATCGACCAGATGCTGTCGCTTTCGAACAGCCGTGATGCCGCGGGCAATTATCTGTTTTCAGGCGCATCCGTCGGCACGGCGCCCTTCGCGCGCGATGCGACCGGCGCGATCGTGTGGCAGGGCAGCGGCGAGGCGCCGAAAGTGCCGATCAGCACCGACGTGGCTGTCTCGACAGGCGCGAACGGCCTCTCGATGCTTTCGATCGAAACGAGCGGCGGACGCCAGACGATCCTCGCTTCGCTCAGTGAATTCAAGGCGCTGCTCGACGCCCCCGGCGCCGATGCCGCAACCTTCACGGCAGGCATGGAGAAGGCGCTGCGCGACACGACGGCAGGCATCGACCGCCTCGCCGACCAGCGTGCGACCTTCGGCTCGCGCATGGCGCAGGTGGACACGGAAACCGACCGCCTGAAGGCGCTGGAGACCACGATGACGACCGCGAAGAGCAATCTCGAAAGCCTCGACGTCGCAGCCGCCATCGTCCAGCTGAAAAGCGCGATGACATTGCTCGATGCGTCGCAACAGAGCTTCGCGCAGATCAAGAAATTGTCACTCTTCAGCTACTTGTAACGCTGTGTTGCGTCGCAACAAATCTGAGTAGGGGGAAGCCTTTCTCAACCTTTGGATGCCTAAATGGCCGGCACCTGAGGTCGTTAAGCAAAATGGGTGGACGGCATCGCGAGGCCCGGTGATGCCGCCAGGCAATGGAGTTGTGCGTTAGATGTTCGCTGCGATCGGCCTTGTCGTCCTTTTCGCGATGGTCTTCGGTGGATTTGCAATCACCGGCGGCAATCTCGAGCCGGTCATGCACGCGATTCCGCACGAGATGCTCATTATCGGCGGCGCGGCGGCGGGCTCGCTGCTGCTCGGCAACAGCTTCGCCATCCTGAAGCAGGTCGGCGGCGGCATCGGCAAGATCTTCAAGGGCCCGACCTACAACAGGAAGGACTATCTCGACGCGATCTTCCTCGCCTCAAAGCTGATGAAGACCATGAAGACCGATGGCCCGGTCGCCATGGAAGCCCACATCGAAGACCCGAAATCGAGCAGCATCTTTCAGGAATATCCCAAGCTGCTCAAGGACCACTTCCTCATCGATTTCATGGCGGACGCCATCCGCCTCGTCGTCGTCTCCTCGGGCACGCTCAACGTGCACGCCGTCGAGGAGATCATGGACAACGCGATGAAAACGCACCACCACACCGCGATGAAGCCGGTGAAGGTGCTGCAATCCACCGGTGACGCCCTCCCCGCACTCGGCATCGTCGCCGCCGTGCTCGGCGTCGTGAAGACCATGGGTTCGATCGACCAGCCACCCGCCGTGCTTGGCGGCATGATCGGCTCCGCGCTTGTCGGCACCTTCCTCGGCGTGCTGCTCGCCTACGGCATCGTCTCGCCGATGGCGAACCGGCTGGAACAGATCCTCGAGGAAGACGGCGAAATCTATCACGTCGCCAAGGCGATCATCATCTCCTCGCTGCACGGCAATGCGCCCGCCATGGTCATCGAGGCCGCGCGCACCAGCATCAGCAGCAAGAACCAACCCGGCTTCGCCGAGGTGTTTGACGGGCTGCGCGGCCGATGAGTGCCGAACCGATCAAGCCGCTCGTCGCCGAAGCGGAAGTCCCGCCGCCGATCATCATCAAGAAGATCACCATCGAAGCGCACGGTGGCCACCACGGCGGCGCGTGGAAAGTCGCCTACGCCGACTTCGTGACTGCAATGATGGCGTTCTTCCTGCTCCTGTGGATCGTCGGCGCGACCAACGAGGACCAGCGCAAGGGCATCGCCGATTATTTCTCTCCGACGCTCGTCCAGCACACCAAGGCGGGCGGATCGAACGGCGTGATGGGCGGCCGCGCCATGCTGGCCCCCGATGGAAATGCGCCCCACGCCGTGCCGAAGGGCACGCAGCGGTTGATGCCCGTCACCAGCTTTTCGCGCGTGACGCCGCCAACGCCAGAGGAACGTGCGGCAGCCGACCAGCTGCAGCGCGAAGACGTAAAGCGCTTCGAAGCCGCCGCGGAAGCGCTCGAAAAGCGCATGGCAAGCGACAAGAACTTGGCGCAGCTGCGTGACCAGCTACGGCTGTCGGTGACGGAGGAAGGGCTGCGCATCGACATTCTCGATGAAGCCGATTTCGCGATGTTCTCGCTCGGCACCAACCGGCTTTCACCGCAGGCGCAGGATCTCGTACGCGCCGTCGCCACCGCCGTTCAGACGATGCCAAACCCGATCGCCATGCGCGGCCACACCGACAGCCTGCCTTATGCCGGCGGCTCGCTCGGCGCGCCGGCCGGCGGCATGAACAACTGGGTGCTCTCCGCGCAGCGCGCCGAAGCCACACGCGCGGCGCTCGCCTCCGCCGGCGTCGATCCGACGCGCTTCTCGCGCCTCGAGGGCGTCGCCGACCGCGAGCCCTTCAACAAGGCGAATCCCTACGATCCGCGCAACCGACGCATCAGCGTAACGCTGCTGTACCGCACGCCGATGGGGCCCGGCGCCAAATAAAGCGGGTTGATCGGCACGGGTAATGCGTGCATATGCACGCATTATGTCATCCCCCTGTGTCTGCACCCGTCTGCGCCGCGCCGCGCGCGCCGCGAACACCCTCTACGACGCCGCGCTCGAACCCGCCGGCCTCACCACACCGCAGTTCGCGCTGCTCCGCACGCTGGCCCGCACGGGCACCTGCTCGCTCACCGCGTTCGGCGCCGCCACGGGCCATGACCGGACAACGCTGAACCGCACCGTGGGCGCGCTCGAACGCGAAGGGCTGGTGCGATCCTGCGCCGGCACTGACAAGCGCCAACGCATGGTCTCCCTGACGGACGCAGGCCGCGCAGCGATCGATCGGGCGTCTCCGCTCTGGGAAAGCGCGCAGGCTGAAATGGCACGCGAGGTTGATACCGCTGCGCTGTTCGCGCTTCTCGACCGCATTGAATCGGCGGCGCACGCATGAAGCGGCCCGCCGTCGTCATCGCCTGCGGCGCACTGATCGTCACACTCGCCATGGGTGTCCGCCAGACCTTCGGGCTGTTCCTTCCCGACATGAGCGCCGCGCTCGATATCGGACGCGGCACATTCGGGCTGGCTCTTGCGCTCCAGAACCTGCTGTTCGGGCTCGTGCAGCCGTTCGTCGGCGCCATCGCCGACCGCCACGGCGCCGGGCGCGTCGTTGCCTTCGGCGCCATTCTCTACGCCCTCGGCCTGATCGGCGCCGCGATGGCGTCGAGTGCGCTCGGCCTTCACATCACGTTCGGCGTGATCGTCGGCATGGCGCAGTCCGCGACGACCTTCGTCGTCGTGCTGGGCGCGGTCGGCCGCGTCGTGCCGGAAGCCCAGCGCTCGCTCGCTTTCGGGATTGTCACGGCAGGCGGATCGCTTGGCCAGTTCCTCATCGTACCCGCCAGCCAGATGTTGCTCGGCAACTTCGGCTATCAGATCGCGCTCATGGTCCTTGCCGGTTTCGTCGCCGTCGCTGTGGCACTGTCGTTCGGCGTCGCCGGAAAGCCACAGCCGGCCCAGAGCGATCAGCCGCTCGGAAACGCACTCGCCGAGGCCGCCTCGAACCGCAGCTTCCAGCTGCTGACGGCGGGCTTCTTCGTCTGCGGCTTCCACATCGCCTTCATCGCCACCCACTTCCCCGCCTACCTCGCCGACAAGGGCCTCGGCGCCGCGATCGGCGCGACGGTGCTGGCGCTCGTCGGCCTGTTCAACATCTTCGGTTCCTACATCTTCGGCCTGTGGGGCGACCATGCGCCCAAGAAGCTGCTGCTGAGCGGACTGTATGCGGCGCGCGGCCTTGTCATCGTCGTCTACCTGCTGCTGCCGGTCTCCACGGTCTCGTCGCTGGTTTTCGCCGCTGCCATGGGCTTCCTTTGGCTCGGCACGGTGCCGCTGACGAGCGGCCTCATCGGGCAGATCTTCGGCGTGCGCTACCTCTCGATGCTCTATGGCATCGTCTTCCTCAGTCATCAGGTCGGCAGCTTCTTCGGCGCGTGGATGGCGGGCGTGCTTTACGACATCACCGGCAACTACGACGCGGCCTGGGGCGCATCGATCGCGCTCGCGGTGATCGCCACGCTTCTCCATCTACCGATCCGCGCCGTGCCGGTCGCGCGATTGCAGCCCGCGTGAGCCGCCGCGCGCACCTGCTGGCGGTCGCGGTCGGCGCGCTCGCCGCCACGGCCGGCTGGGCGCTCTGGCAGGGCGAGGGCGCCATGCTCTGGCTCGCGGGGTTTTGGAGCCTTTGTGGCTGATCCGCTTGCACCTGCGCGCAAACCGGGCTAGCACCACTGCGTCATCTGGGGAGTAGCCAGCCGCCGACGAGGCGGGCCTTCGCGTCAACATACTTGGTCGAGAGGCCATGGTGCGAGGGGAACGGGACCACCGTTCGGGCGAGACCAATGACGTCGCTTCCCTGTCCGGTCGGGCGGGGGAGGCGATGTCGTTGGATTCGCGTACTGCCCGACCCCGGAGATATTCCTTGGAAGCCTTGTTCGTTTCGACCGTCGTCGTCGCGCTCGCCGAGATCGGCGACAAGACGCAGCTGCTCGCCATCGTCCTCGCCGCCCGCTTCAAGCGCCCGCTGCCGATCATCGCAGGCATCTTCGCCGCCACGATCGCCAACCATTTTCTTGCCGCGCTCGTCGGCAGCCAGGTCGCCTCGGTCCTTGAAGGCGCATGGTTCCGCTATGCCGTCGGCGCCTCGTTCATCGCCATGGCGCTCTGGACGCTGATCCCCGACACGCTCGACGACGTGGAAGACAAGCCCGCCCGCTTCGGCGCGTTCCTCACCACGCTCATCGCCTTCTTCCTCGTCGAGATGGGCGACAAGACGCAGATCGCCACCATCGCGCTCGGCGCACGTTTCGAGAACGTAATTCCGGTGACGATGGGCACGACGCTCGGGATGATGATCGCGAACGTACCGGCGGTCTTCCTCGGCGATGCGCTCATCCGCCGCGTGCCGATGCGCGCCGTTCACCTCACCGCCGCGCTCTTGTTCCTGGCGATCGGCCTTTGGGTGGTTGCGCAGACCGCCGGCTGGGTGTGAGGTCCGGCATCCGCACGGAAGCACTGGACAATCCGGGCGCCAGCGCGCATCGCTTCGTCTCATGACCGGTACGCCCAAGGCGCGCGGGACGCGCCGTCTCACCCGAGAGGACTGGATCGCAAGCGCGCGCAAGACGCTTGTCGGACGCGGTGTCGACGACGTGAAGGTCGATCGGCTGGCGAAGCAGATGCGCGTGACGCGCGGCAGCTTCTACTGGCACTTCCAGCATCGCAAAGACCTTCTGGATGCGCTGCTCACCGACTGGGAAGCCCGCAACTATTTCGAGATCGCCCAGATCCGCGCGCGCTGGGCGAAGACCGCGCCCGATCTCACCGAGGTCGTGGCGAGCTGGCTGGAAGCGGACCCTGCCTTCCCGTCCTTCG
>ERZ1645185.57-NODE-57-length-49424-cov-4.917357_pt1 | contig 49424 bp, 46 predicted proteins | sample MGYA00575351_ERZ1645185 | MGnify/ENA primary metagenome ERZ1645185 (study PRJEB40838, sample SAMN11284767) | freshwater sediment metagenome | isolation source: river sediment | host: Sediment | place: India: Jana village, Kanpur | collected 2015-12-17 ... | reverse complement strand
GGCGCGTCGAGGCGGAAACACAGAACCTGACGGTCCGTGTGGCGCGCGCCTACAGCGGGGTGGAGGATTTCAGCGCCCTCGTCATTTCGCGCGGCGCAGACGGCCATCTGGTCCGCCTCGGCGACGTCGCACGCGTCGAGGTCGGCCCCGAAAACCCGTACAGCTTCTTCCGATCGAACGGCAAACCGGGCGTCGGCATTGGAATCGTTCGCCAGTCGGGCGCAAACACCCTTGCCGTGGCCGAAGAGGTCAGGGCCCGGATCGAGGATACGCGCAAGATGCTGCCCGCCGGGGTCAGCATCGACATCTCCAACGACAGTTCGGTGTTTATTTCTGCGGCCATCGAAAACGTCTGGAAGACGCTCGCCGAAGCCTCGGTTCTCGTCATTCTCGTGATCTACATTTTTCTCGGCTCGGCGCGCGCCACGCTTATTCCCGCCGTCACGGTGCCGATCTGTCTGATTGCGACATTCGCCGTGCTCTGGGCGCTCGGGCTTTCGATCAACCTTCTTACGCTGCTCGCGCTCGTGCTTGCGATCGGCCTGGTCGTCGACGACGCCATCGTCGTGCTCGAAAACATCTATTACCGGATCGAGCAGGGCGAGACGCCGCTTGTCGCCGCGTATGAAGGTGCGCGCCAGGTCGCATTCGCCGTGGTCGCGACAACGGCAGTCGTCTGTTCCGTGTTCGTGCCGATCATGTTCCTTGCCGGCAACACCGGGCTGTTGTTTCGCGAACTCGCGGCCGCGATGATCGGCGCGGTCGCCTTCTCGGGCTTCATCGCCCTGACGCTGACGCCGATGCTCTGCTCGAAGATGCTGAAGCCGGAAACCGGCGCGAACCGCATGACGAAATGGGTCGATCAGCGTTTCGATCGCGTGTCCGCCGCCTATGACCGGGCGCTCGGTCGCCTGCTCACGCGTCCACTTCTGATCGGGGGCATTTCTGCCGCCGTCGTCGCGGGCTGCATCGCGCTTGCAACGACGCTCCCGTCCGAACTCGCCCCGCTTGAAGACACCGGCAACCTGCAAGTGAGTGTCACCGCGGCGGAAGGCACCGGCTTCGATCAGATGGTCCGCTATATGGAGGATCTGCAGGCGCGGGTGCTGCCGATGATCGACGACGGCCCGGTCCGCCGCTTGATGGTGCGTGCGCCAGGCAGCTGGGGCACGACCGAGGATTTCGCAAGCGGTCGCATGGTGGTGTTCCTGAAGCCCTGGTCGGAACGCGAGCAGACAACTGCGGAAACCGCACAGATGGTCCAGCAGAAGCTGGAGGACTACCCGGGCGTGCGCAGTTTCGCCTCGGGAGGTCAGACCATCGGCAGCCGCGGCGGCCGCCCGATCCGTTTCGTCATCGCCGGCGCGACGTTCGAGGAACTCGCCCGCGCCCGCGACGCGATCATGGACGCCGCCGCCGCCTATCCCGGCATCGAGAACCTCGAAGCCGATTACAAGGAAACGAAGCCGCAGCTTCTCGTCGATATCGACACAACGCGCGCGGGCGACCTCGGCGTGTCCGTCAGCGAGATTGGCCGCACGCTCGAAACCATGATGGGTTCGCGCCGCGTCACCACCTACATCGACCGGGGCGAGGAATACCGCGTCATCGTGCAGGCCGAGGAGAAGGACCGGCTGACCCCGCAGGACCTCTCCAACGTCTACGTCCGCTCGCGCACGGGGGACGTCATTCCGCTCTCGAACCTCGTTTCGCTGCGCAGCTTCGCGGATGCGGGCGAGCTTGGCCATTTCAACAAGCTCCGCGCCATCACGCTCGAAGGTTCGGTCGCGCCCGGCTATTCGCTCGGAGAGGCGCTCGACTGGCTGGAGGCGGAAGCCTCGACGCTGCCCGAAGTCGCGGCGATCGGCTACGACGGCGAAAGCCGCGCGTTCAAGCAGACGGGCGGCGCGATCTGGGGCGTGCTCGGCGTTACCATCCTGCTCGTGTTCCTCGTGCTCGCCGCGCAGTTCGAAAGCTGGGTGCATCCCGGCGTCATCGTGCTCACCGTGCCGCTCGCGGTCGGCGGCGGGCTGCTCGGCCTCGTCGTCATGGGCCAATCGCTCAACCTCTACAGCCAGATCGGCATCGTCATGCTCGTGGGGCTTGCGGCGAAGAACGGCATTCTCATCGTCGAGTTCGCGAACCAGCTGCGCGATCAGGGCGTCGCGTTCGACGATGCGATCCGCCGCGCTGCCGTGCGCCGCCTGCGTCCCGTCATCATGACATCGATCGCGACCGTCGCGGGCGCGGTGCCGCTGATGCTCGCGTCGGGCGCGGGCGCGGCCTCGCGTCAGGCGATCGGCACCGTCGTCGTGTGGGGCGTCAGCCTCGCGACTTTGCTCACGCTGTTCGTCATCCCCGTCTTCTACCGGCGCCTTGCCCGGAGCACCGGCTCGCCGCTCGCCGTCACGCGCAAGCTGGACGAAGAGCGCGGCGCAGCACCTGCCCCGGCGGAGTAAGAACCATGGCACTTCCCAAGAGTCTGCGTCTCGCCTTCCTCACCGTTCCGGGCGTGATGCTGCTCGGCTCGTTGTCCGGCGTCGTCGCGGGCTCGGGGGAGGACAATCCCTGGTTCGCCACGCTGGTGAAGCCTGCGCTCTATCCGCCCGGTTTCGTGTTCGGCATCGTCTGGACGCTGCTCTATGCGCTGATGGGCGTCGCCATCGCCCGCGTCCTCGCGTGTCCTCCGGGGCCGCAGCGGCAGCGCGCGGTGCTGCTGTTCGCCGCCCAGCTCGTGCTCAACCTCATATGGTCGACGCTGTTCTTCAAGCTGCACCTGCTCGGCCCCAGCTTCGCGCTCATCGTCGTCATCCTCGCCGCCGCGCTCGCCACGACGTTCGCGTTTGCCCGGCTCGACCGCATCGCCGCGTGGCTGCTCGTGCCCTATCTCGCGTGGCTCTGCTTCGCCGCCGGGCTTGCCTTTCGCATCTGGCAGTTGAATCCAGGCGCCGCGCCGCCATATTAGGCCCACAACACAGCGAAGGCCCCGTCCATGCAGTCCAAAAACCGCTTCTTCGACGACTTCTCCCGCATGGCGACCGGCGCCATGGGCTCGCTTGCCGGTATGGGCCGCGAGATGGAGGCGGGTTTCCGCGCCCGCATGGAGGAGTTCGTCGGCGGCCTCGATCTCGTGAAGCGCGAGGAATTCGAGGCCGTGAAGCAGATGGCTGCAAACGCCCGCGCTGAAAACGAAGAGCTGAAGGCACGAATCGCCAGGCTCGAAGCGGCAGCGGGCACAGCTCCGGAAAAGGCCGCACCGGCCCGCAAGCCCGCAGCGAAGAAGGCAGGCAAATCAGCACCCGCCGCCTGATATCCACAGCAAATTCGTGGGCGGCGGCGCACAGCGTCTTGCGTGCCGTGATCAGGCATCGCACCATATATGGTACAGGCGTGAATCCCATCGGACGAGCTATTGACCGAACTCGAACTTGAAATGGCCCAGGCCACGGCAGCGCCGCTCGACATGCTCGAGCATTATTTCGGCGCGCATGGCTGGTCGTTCGAGCGCGCCAGCGACGAGGAACTCATCGCCCGCGTTGAGGGCAGCTGGACGACGTACCAGCTCCGCGCGCTCTGGCGCGAGGAAGAGCGCGTCCTCCAGTTCATCGCCATGCCCGACATCCGCGTGCCGGAAAACCGCCGCGCCGCCGTGTGGGAAGTGCTCAGCCTCATCAACGAGCAGCTTTGGCTCGGCCATTTCGAGATGTGGTCGGCGGATGGCACGCTTCTCTTCCGCCACGCCTCGATGCTTGACGCCGCGGATGACGACAGCGGCCTCTCGCTCGCGCAGGCCGAAACGCTGGTCGAAGCCGCCGTCGACGAGTGCGAACGCTACTACCCCGTCTTCCAGTTCATCCTCTGGGCCGGAAAAACGCCACGCGAAGCCCTCGACGCCGCGCTGATCGATACGGTGGGCGAGGCCTGACCTTTTCTTTAATCGTTATTCAACAATAATAAGCATTGTGGTTTTGCCACCGCCGTCTTATCGCGAATTCAGGTTGTATTGGCGGGAGGACAGCATGAACATAAGTTTAGCGGCTTTTTTTCTTGTATCCACGACTATCGCCGTACCCGCCGTCGCACAGGAATCGCAAGGTACGCCTGTCGTATCCGAGACTTCTGCATTAAAACCGGCAACCGCTGCACTCACGAACGACGACATCGTCAAATTGCTGGCAGCCGGCATTGGCGAGCCAGCAATTATTGCGAAGATAAAGAGCGCGCCGTCACAATTTGATCTTTCGACTGATCATCTGATTGCCTTGAGCTCAAAAGGCGTTACTTCCAATATCCTCGCTGCCATGCTGGACGCCGCGCGAGGCGCGACCGTCGCAAAAGAGGAAGAGCTTTCGCTCGACTCCCCGGACCCATCGGTTCCGCACTACACGGGCGTCTATCTGATGATGGACGGCGTCCCCGAAGCCAAAATGCAGCGCATCAACCCAACCGCCTCCAATCAGGCGAAGACCGGCGGCATCCTCGGCTATGCGCTTACGATGGGCATCGCCTCGATGAGTGTGAAAGCCGCCATCCCCAATGACGCAGCACGCATCACCACGAAATCGGGGAAGCCCGTCTTCTATTTCTTCTTCGATGAATCCGTGCCGAAAGGCGCGAGCAACGGCTCCAGCACATGGATCAATGGCGTAGGAACAATTGTCTCTTCGCCAGCCGAACTCACGCTCACCCAGTTCGTGGTGAAAAAGGGCCGCCGCGAAGCTCGTGTTGGAAGCGTGAATATTGCCGGCGCCAAGTCGGGCGTCATGGACAAGGATCAGATCGCGTTTGAATCCGAACTCGTCCGCCCGGGCGTGTTCAGGGTTGTGCCCACCAGCGACCTCGCAGCGGGACAATACGGCTTCATCCACGCCATGAGCGGCGGCAACACGATGGCGGGTGGGGGCGCCATGACGGCACGGGTTTTTGATTTCGCCGTCGCGAAGTAGTTTTCAGGCCTGCGGCGGCTTAGGGTGTCTTTGCATCCTGAACAGTTCCCGAACTGACCTCGACGGCACGATAAGGCACGGGCGTCTTCAACATCTTCGACCCTGCAAGTGACGATCCCGCCACCCGGTCGAAAGAGCCGTCGCCGTCGTCATCGAACAGGCATGCCCGGCTATACGGGATGCCGAGCTGAAAAACCGTAACGGATTCAGAACAAACTTTCAGTTTTGAATCTGAATCGACCTTTTTGAGAATGGTGCCAGCCGGCATCCTTACCTTGGAAAGCGTCAGGCCAATTTCAAAGGCCTCAGGCAAAACATATACACCTTCTAGAAGCTGCGCCGATGCGGCTCCTCCGCAGAGGGCGAAAAGCCCGATCAGCGCGCAGGCTCGCCTGTCGCTCACCCAGCCAGCGCCGCCTTCAGCAGTTCATTCACCACCTGCGGGTTCGCCTTGCCGCCGGTCGCCTTCATCGTCTGGCCCACGAAGAATCCGAACAGCGCCTCCTTGCCGGCCTTGTACTGCGCGACCTTGTCGGCGTTCTTCGCCAGAACCTCCGCGATCGCCGTATCGAGCGCGCCGGTGTCGGAGACCTGCTTCAGGCCGCGTTCTTCCACGATCTTTTCAGGATCGTCACCGGTTTCCAGCATGATCTGGAACACGTCCTTGCCGAGCCGGCCCGAAAGCGTCCCGTCGCCGATCAGCGCCAGCAGCGTCGCGGCGTGTTCGGGGCTGATCGGGCTGTCGACGATGTCCTTGCCGAGCGCATTCAGCGCGCCGAACAGGTCGGAGATCACCCAGTTGGAAGCGGCGCGCGCCACCTCCGTCAGCGGTTTGCCCTGCTTTTGCGCTGAAAGTGTCAGCATCCGCTCGAACCAGTCGGCGGCTTCCTTCTCTGCGGTCAGCACGCTCGCGTTATAGTCGCTGATACCGAGGTCGCGCACATAGCGTGCGTGCTTGGCGTCGGGCAGCTCCGGCAGTTCGGCGCGCAGGGCTTCAACGAAGGCGTCGTCGAACACCAGCGGCGGCAGGTCGGGGTCCGGGAAATAGCGGTAATCGTGCGCGTCTTCCTTGGACCGCAGCGCGCGCGTTTCCATCCGGCCCGGATCAAACAGCCGCGTTTCCTGCACGATCGTGCCGCCGCCTTCAATGATCTCCACCTGGCGCTGCGCCTCGTATTCGATCGCCGCCTGCACGAAGCGAACGCTGTTCACGTTCTTCACCTCGCAGCGCGTGCCGAGCGGGTCGCCGGGCTTCCGCACGCTGACGTTCACGTCGGCGCGCATGGAGCCTTCCTCCATATTGCCGTCGCAACTGCCAACGTAACGCAGGATCGAGCGCAGCTTCTTCACATACGCCCCCGCCTCTTCGGGCGAGCGCATGTCGGGACGCGAGACGATCTCCATCAGCGCCACGCCCGACCGGTTGAGATCGACATAGGAATAGCGCGGCGACTGGTCGTGCATCGACTTGCCCGCATCCTGCTCCAGATGGATCCGCTCCAGCCCCACGGTCTTGGTGCGCCCCTCGCCGAGCGTGATATGAATCTCGCCCTCGCCCACGATCGGATGCTGGAACTGGCTGATCTGGTAGCCCTGCGGCAGGTCGGCGTAGAAATAATTCTTCCGGTCGAAGCGCGACCATGTGTTGATCTGCGCATCGAGCGCGAGGCCGGTACGCACCGCCTGCCGCACGCACTCGCCGTTGATGACCGGCAGCATCCCCGGCATCGCCGCGTCCACCAGGCTCACCTGCGTGTTCGGCTCCGCCCCGAACGCCGTCGCGGCGCCCGAGAAAAGCTTGGCGTTCGATGTGACCTGCGCGTGAACCTCGAGGCCGATCACGACCTCCCACTCGCCGGTTTCGCCTTTGATTCTGTAGTCGCTCATCTTACCACCACGCTTCCGGTCGCGCCGAGAATCCCGCCGCCTGTTCGATCGCATAGCCCGCGTTCAGCACGCCTTCTTCGTCGAGCGGTTTGCCGATGATCTGCAGGCCGAGCGGCAGACCGTCGTTCGAAAGTCCGCCCGGCACGGACATGGCGGGAAGCCCCGCAAGGCTCGCGGGCACGCAGAAGACGTCGTTCAGATACATGGCGATCGGATCGTCGACGTTCGCGCCGATGCCGAACGCCGCGCTCGGCGCGGTCGGCGCGAGGATCACGTCGCAGCGTTCGAACGCCTGCATGAAGTCGCGCTGGATGAGTGCGCGAACCTTCTGCGCCTTCAGGTAATAGGCATCGTAATAGCCTGCAGAGAGCACATAAGTGCCGATCAGGATGCGCCGCTGGACTTCGGCACCGAACCCCGCAGAGCGCGTCGCCTCGTACATGTCGATCAGGCTGCCGCCCTCGGGCGTCTCGCGCAGGCCGTAGCGCACCCCGTCATAGCGCGCGAGGTTGGAAGAGGCTTCGGCAGGCGCAATGATGTAATAGGTCGGCAGCGCATATTTGGTGTGCGGCAGCGAGATGTCGACGATCTCCGCCCCCGCATCGCGCAGCATGTCCGCGCCCTTCTTCCACAGCGCCTCGATTTCGGCCGGGATGCCGTCGACCGTATATTCCTTCGGAATGCCGACGCGCTTGCCCTTCATGTCGCCGGTCAGCGCCGCCTCGAAGTCCGGCACCGGCAGGTCGAGGCTCGTCGAATCCTTGGGATCGAACCCGCACATGGATTTGAGCAAAATCGCGCAGTCGCGCACGTCACGCGCCATCGGCCCGGCCTGATCGAGCGAGCTTGCGAACGCCACGATACCCCAGCGCGAACAGCGGCCGTAGGTCGGCTTGATGCCCGAAATGCCCGTGAACGCCGCCGGCTGACGGATCGAGCCGCCGGTATCGGTGCCCGTCGCGCCCGCGACGAGCCGCGCCGCGACCGCGGCCGACGACCCGCCCGAGCTGCCGCCCGGCACGAGGCTTTCGTTACCCTTGCCGCGCCATGGGTTGATGACCGTGCCGAACGCGCTCGTCTCGTTCGACGAGCCCATCGCGAACTCGTCCATGTTGAGCTTGCCGAGCATCCCCGCGCCGTCCGCGAACAGCTTGCCGCTCACGGTCGATTCATAGGGCGGCTTGAAGCCCTTGAGGATGTTCGAGGCCGCCGCGCTCTGCACGCCCTCGGTCGCGAACAGGTCCTTGATGCCGAGCGGAATGCCCGACAGCGGCTTCGCCTCGCCCTTCGCCAGCGCCGCGTCGGCCGCCTCGGCGGCTTTCAGCGCCAGTTCCGGCGTCTCCACGGTGAAGGCATTGAGCACGCGCGCGGCTTCCACCGCCTTCACATGCGCCTCAGCCAGTTCCTTCGCGGAGAAGTCCTTCTTCCGCAGCCCGTCGCGCATCGCCGCGAGCGTCAGGTCGGTGAGTGCCGTCATTATTCGATCACCTTCGGCACGGCAAAGAAGCCGTATTCGGCCTTCGGCGCGTTCGACAGCACCTTGTCCTGAATGCCGCCATCGGTGACGACATCCTCACGCCAGCGCAGTGTGTTCGGGATCACCGCGGCGAGCGGCTCCACGCCGTCCGTATTCACCTCGCCGAGCATTTCCACCCAGCCGAGGATCTTCGAAAGCTCCTCGGCCATCACGGCGGACCTGTCGTCGTCGATCTTGATACGCGCAAGATGCGCGACGCGTTTGACGGTGGCGGCGTCAACGGACATGCAAAACACCCCGGATTGATTGAGCCCGAGCCGTTAGCACGCGGCTTCGCCGCCCCGCAAGCGCGCTATGCGGGGCACTTCCCCGTGCCCGGCCCCTTCACGAAGCGGCCCGGACGCGCGCCCGTGGGCTCGCCACCCTTCAGCACCTGCTGGCCGTTCACGAACACGTCGCGCACGCCGACCGAATACTGGTGCGGTTTCTCGAAGGTCGCCTTGTCGGCGATCGTCGCGGGGTCGAACACCACGACGTCGGCGAAGTAGCCGGGCGCCAGACGTCCGCGCCCCTCGATGCCCATCTGCTCGGCCGAGAAGGACGTGAGCTGACGCACCGCCTGCGACAGGGTGGTCGTCTTCTCGTCGCGCACGTACTTGCCGAGGAAGCGCGGGATGTTGCCGTAGGCGCGCGGGTGCGTCGGCGATTTCACGAAGACGCCTTCCGTGGCCGGCGCCTCCGCATCCGAACCGAAGCTCATCCACGGCAGCGCCGTCTGCTTCGCGACGTTCTTCTCGTCCATCAGGAAATAGATCGTGCCGACCCGGCTGCCGTCTTCCACCACGAGGTCCATCGCGGTTTCCTCGGGGCTCTTGCCGCGTTCCCGCGCCACCTCGCCGAGCGTCTTGCCCGCGAGGGGCTTCAGCTTGTCGTTCTTGAATCCCACGAGAACGAGCCGCTCCGGCGAGCCCGCCTGATAGTAAAGATTCTCCCAGCCGTCGCCGCGCGTCTTCATCTCCGCGGCAACTTTGGCGCGCACAGCGGGATCCTGCAGCCGCTTGAACCAGGCTTCCTCGCCGCCTTCCTGCACCCACAGCGGCATCGAGGCGTCGAGGCCGGTGCCGCCCGCCGGGTAGGTGTACATGGTGGAGGTGATGTCGAGGCCTTCCTTCTGCGCGGCCTCCACCTTCGCGATGACGGTGTCGAGCTTGCTCCAGTTGTCCTTGCCCGCCAGTTTCAGGTGATAGATGATCGCGGGCGCCTTGGACTGCCGCGAAATGTCGATGAGTTCGTCCACGGCTTCGAGGATGTTGTCGCCCTCGGAACGCATGTGGCTGATGTAGCGCCCGCCGCACGGCGCGGCCGCCTGCATCAGCGCGAGGAGTTCCGGCTTTTCCGCGAAGGATCCGGGCGCGTAGATGAGCGCCGAGCCGACGCCGAGCGCGCCCTCGTTCATCGCGGCCTTCACCAACCCCTGCATCCGCGCGAGCTGCTGCGGGTTCGGGTCGACATCGCCTTCGCCGAGTTCATGGATGCGCACCGTCGCCGCGCCCACGAAGCTCGCGACGTTCGGAGAAATGCCGCGCTTTTCGAGATACGCGAGATAATCGCCGAGGCTCGTCCACTCGATATCGTACTTCACGTCGCCCATGCGGCTCGTGGAGAGGCGCTTCATCTCGGCGTTCAGCGGCCCCATCGACCAGCCTTCGCCCATCACCTCCAGCGTCACGCCCTGCTTGAGGTCGGCAACGCCGCGCGGGTCGACGATCAGCGATTCGGTCGCCCAGCTGTGCGTGTTGATGAAGCCCGGCGCCACGGCGAGGCCCGTCGCGTCGATCTCGGTGCGCCCGCGCGCGGCGGGGCCGACCGAAACCACCTTGTCGCCATCGATGGCAACGTCGCCGACCTGCGCCGCGCCGCCCGATCCGTCATAGATCGTGCCGCCGCGAATCACGAGATCGTGAAGTGCAGGCGTGGTCCCGCCTGCAGCGCATGCGGCCAGCGGCAGGGTGATGCAGATGGCGAAAGGAACCCGTGTAAGACGCATGGTGTTAACCCCTGTATTCTCGTGACATGGACGCCATGCTAAGCGCCCAGACAAAGGAGTCCAGCAACTTGGCCGCTCGACGGTTTCTCTACATCATCGCCGCGCTCGTCGTGCTCGCCATCGCGGGCGCGTTCGCCTACCGGATCTTCGCGCCGCAACTGATGCGCGCCGCCTTCGTCCCGGATGTGAGCTTTGCGGACAGCCCGAAGCCCCCGGCGACCTTCTACGACCGCGCCGACGCCTGGCTTGCGCGCCCGGGCATCCCGGCGGATGTCGTGCGCTGGACGCCCGAAGGCTACAGCCCCGCGCCGAAGCCTGCGGTCGCGGTGTTCTACGTGCACCCCACCACCTATCTGAAGGGGGACCGGTGGAACGCGCCCATCGCGCTCACCGGCGATCCCCGTTTCCGGCAGACCGTGTTCCTGAAAAGCCAGGCCAGCGTCTTCAACGGCATCGGCGAGGTGTGGGCGCCCAAATACCGCCAGGCGACGTTCGGCGCCTTCCTGTCGCTCGGCGAACCCGATTCGGCGAAGTCGTTCGCAGTCGCGTACAGCGATGTCGAAAAGGCCTTCGAACTGTTCCTTCGGGATATACCGCCGGACCAGAAGATCATTCTTGCCGGCCACAGCCAGGGCTCGCTGCACCTCGTCTCGCTGCTCGCGCAAGAGATCGCAGGCACGCCCGTCGCGGACCGCATCGTTGCCGCCTATCTGATCGGCTGGCCGATCTCGATCGAGTCCGACCTGCCGAAGCTCGGATTGAAGCCGTGCGAAACGCCGGAGGAAACGCGCTGCATCATCGCCTTCCAGAGCTATGCCGAACCCGCGCAACCGGAATCGATCTTCGATCCGTTCTACACGACGACAGGCCTCACCGGCGCGCCGCGCGCGGGAACACACCTTCTGTGCGTCAATCCGCTGACCGGGGCGCCCGATCTTGCCCCGCCCGGCGATGCGCCCGAAACCGCCGCCACCGATGAAACCCTGCATCGCAGCAGCCTCGCCGCCGAGGCCTCGCCGCTTCCCGTGGAAACGATGGACGGCGCCGACGCCAGCGACCCGTATGGCACCGCGCGCAACCTCGGCACGCTGATCCCGGTTGACGAGACCTATTCGAGTGCGACGCTTGAAGCCGGGCTCGTCGGCGCCAAGTGCAGCGACAAGGGCTATCTCAGCATCGGCGAGAAGCCGCCCGAAGGCCTGCGCTCCTACGTGCTGCCCGGCAACAACTACCACGTCTACGACTACGCGCTGTTCTGGACGAACCTGCGCACCGACGTCGAACGCCGCGCGCAGGCGGCGCTTGCGGCGACAGCGCCTGCGCGCAGCCGGTGAGCACGCATTCGGCCGCAGAGTTCGCGGCGCAGTTGCCGTCGGGCGGCGTCCTTGCGGGACTCGATCTCGGCACCAAAACCATCGGCGTCGCCTTCTGCGACGCCGAATGGCGTTTCGCGAGCGCGGCGGAAACCATCGTCCGCCGCAAGCAGACGCAGGATTTCGCCGAGCTCCGCCGCCTCGCAGGGAGCCGCGCGCTCGCCGGCATCGTGCTCGGCTATCCGGTGAACATGGATGGCACCGACGGCCCGCGCGCGCAGGCCACGCGCGCCTTCGCCCGGTCGCTTGAGGCCGAATTCGCCCTCCCCGTCCTCCTCTGGGACGAGCGGCTCTCCACCGTCGCCGTCACGCGCGAGATGATCGCCGCTGACATGAGCCGCGCGAAACGCGCCGAACGCGTCGACGCCCTCGCAGCCGCACACATCCTGCAAGCCGCGATCGACGCGCTGGCACTCGCGGCCTAGCTTCGCGCCGCGTCCTCGCGGTCGATCGCCACGAGCGAGACACCTTTCGTCTCACGCATCAGAAGCGCCGCGATCAAACTCACCGCCCCGGCGAACATGATGTAGACGGCGATCGGCCACCACATTTCATATTCGCGCAGCAGCGCCGTGCCGATCAGCGGCGCCCATGATCCCGCGAAGATCGCCGTCAGTTGGTAGCCGAGCGAGACGCCGGAATAGCGCATCCGCGTGGGGAACATCTCGGTCATGATCGCGGGCTGCGCCGCGTACATCAGCGAGTGGACCATCATGCCCGTGATGATCGCCGCGAGCACGATCCCCGTTGTCCCGGTATCCAGCATCGGAAACGCCGCGAACGGCCACACCATCGTCAGCAGTGCGCCCGCGATATAGAGCGGCCGCCGCCCGAACCTGTCGGTGGCGTGCCCGACGGCGGGGATGATGAACGCATGGATGATGTGCGCGAAGAAAAGCAGCGTCAGGATGCGCGTCGTATCGCCGCCGCGGTGCGACAGATACGTGATCGAGAACGTCACGACCATGTAGTAGAGGATGTTCTCGGCAAAGCGCAGGCCCATCGCGGTGAACACGCGGCGGGGATACAGGCGGAAGACCTCCTTGAGCCCGTAGCCGGCGTGCGCCTTCTCTTCCAATTCGGCCTTGGCGGCCTTGAAGATCGGCGAATCCGACACCTGCGTGCGGATATAATAGCCGATACCGACGATCACGACGGACAGCCAGAAGCCGACGCGCCAGCCCCACGACAGGAACGCCTCCTCCGAAAGCGTCGCCGACAGCACCAGCAGCACCACCGTCGCGGCAAGGTTGCCGAGCGGTACGGCGGCGTGCGGGAAACTGCCCCAGAAGCCGCGGCTGTGGTTCGGGCTGTGCTCGGTGACGAGCAGCACCGCCCCGCCCCATTCGCCGCCGAGCGCGAAGCCCTGGATGAAACGTAGCGTCACCAGCAGCAGCGGCGCCCAGTAGCCGATCTGGTGAAACGAAGGCAGGCAGCCCATCAGGAACGTCGAAACGCCGATCAGGATCAGGCTGAACTGCAGCAGCGACTTGCGGCCGATCTTGTCCCCGAAGTGCCCGAAGACGATGCCGCCGAGCGGCCGCGCGAGGAACCCCACCGCATAGGTGGCGAACGCGGCGATGATGCCATCGAGCTCGTTGCCGGTATCGGGGAAGAACAGCTTGCCGAACACGAGCGTCGCGACGGTGCCGTAGAGGAAGAATTCGTACCATTCGACGACCGTTCCGGCCATTGAGGCGGCAACCACCTTCTTCAGATACGGCAGATCAGCGGTTTCTTCGTGCTTCATTGGCGCTCCCCTTGGTCGAGGGCGTGCCCCGCACCGGCCGCAGCGTCAAGCCTGCAAGATGATGTGGCGCGGCCGGTTTCGCCCCTTGCCCGTTGCCCTATGCAAGACTAAAGGCTTGGCTTTAATGACATCAGCAGCCCAACCCGCTCCGCTACCGGCCGTGCCGCCGGGCGTGCATCCCTTCCCGCACGCACATCTGCTTGGAATCGAAGGCCTGAAGCCCTGGGAAATCGGCTACCTGTTGAACGAGGCCGAACACTGGGTCGAACTCAGCCGCAGCGCGCACAAACGCGACGAGCGGCTGGCGAGCCTCACGCAGATCAACGCCTTTTTCGAAAACTCGACCCGCACGCTGCTGTCGTTCGAAATCGCAGGCAAGCGCCTGGGCGCGGACGTCGTCAACATGTCCGTCCAGTCCTCCTCGATGAAGAAGGGCGAAACGCTGCTCGATACGGCGCTCACGCTGAACGCCATGCACCCCGATGTCATCGTCATTCGCCACGACGCCTCGGGCGCGGTCGCGCTCATTGCGTCCAAGGTCGATTGCCCCGTGCTCAATGCGGGCGATGGACGCCACGAGCATCCGACGCAGGCGCTGCTCGACGCGCTCACCATCCGCCGGCGCAAGGGCCGCATTGAAGGCCTCAAGGTCGCGATCTGCGGCGACATCCTGCACAGCCGCGTCGCCCGCTCGAACTTTCACCTGCTCGCCGCGCTCGGCGCCGAAGTGCGCGCGGTCGCGCCGCCGACGCTGATGCCAGTCGGGATCGAGCGTTTCGGCGTGACCGCCTTTACGGACATGAACGCAGGCCTTGAAGGCGCCGACGTCATCATGATGCTCCGCCTGCAGCGCGAGCGCATGGCGGGGGCCTACCTGCCCTCCGAGCGCGAATATTTTCACTTTTACGGCCTCACCGCGAAACGCCTCGCGACGGCGGGCGACAATGTGCTCGTCATGCACCCCGGCCCGATGAACCGCGGCGTCGAGATCGAATCGCAGGTCGCCGACGACATCGCCCGCTCCGCGATCACCGAGCAGGTCGAAATGGGCGTTGCCGTCCGCATGGCCTGCCTCGACGTGCTGACCCGCGCCCGAAGGGGCGTGGACGGCTGGGAGGCGAGAGTATGAAGCCGCTCGCCATCACGGATGCACGCATCATCGATCCCGCGCGCGGGATCGATACCACCGCGGACATCCTCGTCGTCGACCGCATGATTGCCGCCATCGGCAGGCCCGAGATTCCGTCCGATGCCATGCGGATCGACGCTGCGGGCCTCGTCGCCGCGCCGGGCCTTGTCGATGCGGGCGTGTTCAAATCCGAACCGGCCGCATTCCTCGCGGGCGGCATCACGCGCACGCTGCTGATGCCCGATCAGTCGCCGGTGATCGACGATCCCGCGCTTGCAGAGCGCGCCCAGCGCATCGGCAAGCCGCATGTCTGGGTCCACCCTCTCGCCGCCGCGACGCGCGGCCTTGCCGGCACCGAGCTTGCCGAGGTCGCGCTGATGAAGGCGGCTGGCGCTGTCGCCATCGCCACGGGGCGCCGCCAGATCGCTTCGTCAGCGGTGATGTACCGGCTGCTGCAATATGCCGCCGCGTTCGATCTCGTCACCGTCGTCCACGCCGAAGACACCGCGCTCACCGAAGGCGCCGAGGCCACCACGGGCGAAACCGCGACCCGTCTCGGCCTCGCCTCCGCCCCCGCCATTGCCGAGGCCATCGCCATTGCGCGCGACGTGCGCCTCGCAGAGGCGGCGGGCGCGCGGCTTCATATACACAAGGTGACGACCGCCGAAGGGCTGGACGTGATCCGCGCCGCCCGGGCGCGCGGCGCCCGCATCACCTGCGGCACCGCGCCGGCCTATCTGCTGCTGAACGACGAAGCCGTCACCGGCTACCGCACCTTCACGCGTCTCTCCCCGCCGCTCCGCAGCGAGGATGATCGCCGCGCACTCCTGGCGGGTCTTGCGGACGGCACGATCGACTGTCTCACTTCGGCGCACGACCCGCGCGGGCAGGACGAGAAGCGGCTTCCCTTCGCGCAGGCGATGCCGGGCATGTCGGGCGCGGAGACGCTGCTCGCGCTCGCGATCTCGGCGGGCGAGAATGCGGACGTTCCCCTCTCCCGCCTGATTGCGATGATGAGCGCGACACCGGCGGCGATCTTCGGGGTTCCGGGCGGAAATCTCGGCGAGGGGTCACCGGCCGACATCGTGCTGTTCGACCCCGGTGCACCGTGGCGCATCGCCGCGTCTAGATTCGTCTCGGCGGGCGACAACACGCCGTTCGACGGGCTGCCCGTTCAGGGCCGTGTGAAATGGACCGTGAAAGGCGGCGAAATCGCTTTCGCCGGTTGATCAGGCCTTCTTGGAAGACGTGGCTTCCGACGCGCCCGCACCCTTGCGAACGAAGCAGCCGTAGCCCTCGGCCTTGAGGTTCCGGCAGAGGTCGACCGCTTCGTTGACGTTTGCAAACGATCCGATGGCGAGACGATGATATGTGGCGCCTTTGACCGCGATCTGGCTCCGGATCGGCTCGAACTCGCCCAGCGCGTTGTTCTTGCGAATCAGCGTCTTCCAGCCCGCGTTCAGAAACTCGGGCTTCGCATAGGACCCGAGCTGGACGACCCAGGCGCCATGCGTCGGCTTCTTCAGCGCGCGAATCTCCCGCTTCACGGCGGATACAGTCTTCGGCGTCTCGAACCCAGGCTGCACCGCCCGGATCTGCACGATCGGCTGCGCAGGCTCGGCCGCAACCGGCACCTCGGCCCGCGCAATGGCGACAGGCTCGGTCGGAGCGACCGGCGCGGCCTCGGCGATGACCACCGGAGCAGGCTCGGCGACCGCGGCAACAGCCACAGGCTCCGGCGCACTTTCCACGACAGGCGCCTCAACAGCCGCCACCATGACTTCAGCCTTCGGCTGCACCCAGGCGAGCGCAACCGGGCGGCCGGCATCATTGGCGGCCATTTCCACGCCCAGCACCGAAGCCGTGCGCCACGCGCTGTCCGTGTTCGAGGCGATCGCGGCCCATTCCGCAACGCGGGCATCGACCGCATCGGGCGACAGGTCCATCGAAGCAGTGGTACGCGCAGCAGCCCATTCACCCGCAAGCGCCTGAGCAAGCGCAAGGTTCTGGCGCAGGCGCGGGGTTGAGCTGCCCGCACGGACGGATGCCTCAAGCAGGCTGATCGCCTTGCGGGTCTCGCCCGAAAGCGCAAGCGCGAGGCCGACATCGGCGGCAAGCGAGGGCTCTGCCGCAAGCGCGTCGAGCGACGACAGCGCCGTGTAACGGTTGCCCGCCGCGAGCGACGAAAGCGCGGCGCGGAAGCGGACGCTCGCGTCGGCGGGGTTCATCGCCGACAGGTCGCCATAGGCATCCGCGGCAGACTGATAACGACCCGCGGCCGTATAGGCCTTGGCGAGCGCGAAGCGCGCGTCGGCGTTCTGCGGATCAGCCGTAACGGCAAGCTCTGCAAAGCTGATCGCGGCGACCGGATTGCCGGCCAGCCGCGCGGCTTCCGCCTGCTTGATGAGAACGATCGAGGGCTGCGGAGCATCAACCGAACCAATCGCGGTGTTCACGTGCGCGACCGGGCTGTTTGAGGACTGGCACGCCGTCAGAGAGACCCCGAGCGTAAACGCACTCGCGGCCAGCTTGAGCACTGTATTGCGCTGAGTCTGCATGGTCTTGGCCCCTTCACCCCGTCGTTCGCGCCTAGTTGGCGGCGGTCTTCCTCACGTCTTTCAACGCGTCCGGAAAATGCGTGGACAGATATTCCTCGAGCGCCGCGGTCACGAGTTGCTGCGCGGACTGGTGCGCATAGACGCACGCAAGGCGCAGCTTCATGTGACGCTCCGGATCGAGCCGCAGCGTGAACGCGGCCTTCGCCTTGGAGCCGGCCGCCGCGCGCGGGCGATGCACGGGCTGCGCAGGCGCCACGTTGATCGTCGGAATCGGCGCCGCCACGGGTGCGGACACCGGCACCTCGGGAAGGTCAGCGGTTTCGGGTCCCGACGCGGGGACGACTGCGGCCGCAGCGGCCGCGAACTCGTCGGCGATCGCCTGCTGCTGCGCGGCAACGGGAGACGCCACCGACTGGTCGAAATCCACCACCGGACGCGGCTGGAAATGCATCGGCTGTGCCGGCATCAGCGCAGCGCGCTGTTCGGCGGTCAGCATGTCGGTGCCGCCCATGTCGTTCCAACCGAGATCGTCGTCGGACGCAAAGCCGTAGCCCTGCGGACGCATCGCCGGACGCGCTTGTCCCTTCCGCGCGAGCAAACCGGCGGTCAAAGAAGCATAGTTGGCCTCGTTCATAACTTACCTTTCCCCGGAACGGCCCCTTGCATCTTATTGTTAACTTGCAGCTTTCCGACCGAACCCGCCGGCGGCCCGCGCGGCAGGAGTCGGCACATGCTGGCCCGGTGCGTTGAACACCGTCCGGCGGAAATTTTTCTCAAGGCGGTCCGCGATGTACGTCCACAGTTCCACGATTTCCTGCGCGGACTTGCCGTCAGGCTCGATTTCCATGACCGTGCGGCCATCGATCATTGATGCCGCGAAATCGGTACGGTGGTGCAGCGTCACCGGCGCGACCGTGCCGTGCTGCGACAGCGCGACGGCCGCCTCGTAGGTGATCTTGGCGCGCGGCGTCGCCGCGTTCACAACGAAGATGAGCGGTTTGCCCGCGCGCTCGCACAGCTCGACCGTGGCACCGGCGGCGCGCAGGTCGTGCGGGCTCGGGCGGGTCGGGATGACGACGAGTTCGGCGACCGAGAGCACGCTCTGGATGGCGACGGTGATCGCCGGCGGCGTGTCGATCACGGCGAGCTTGAAGCCCTTCTGCCGCAACATTTCAAGGTCGGTAACGAGACGCGCGACGGTCGTCTGCGCGAATGCGGGCATTTCGGCCTCACGCTCGTTCCACCAGTCGGCAAGCGAGCCCTGGGGATCGATATCGATGAGAACGACGGGCCCCGCGCCTGCCCTCTGCGCCTGAACAGCGAGATGGCCGCTGAGCGTGGTCTTGCCCGAACCGCCCTTTTGTGAAGCTAACGCGAGAACGCGCATTGGCTTTTCCCCATAGACTCTGCGAATTGCAAGGGCATGGATCGCACGCACAAAGCTAATTTTCGGTAAAGCCTTGGGGTTATTTCTTGAAAACCTTCCGATGATTGCGTGCGAAAAATGCGGCGGGGAGTTTCCGTGCGCGGCTTCGTAACCACTGTCGGGGATTCCCTTGCCGCAAAGACTGCTTTAGAGAACCCGACCATGCGACACGGCCTCATTACCGCGACTACGTTTTTCGCCCTTTTCGTTTCGGTACCGGCACTTGGCGGCGTCAAGGAAGGCGTCGTCAAATGGCAGGCAAGCGACTACAAAGGCGCGGTCGTCGAATGGATGCCGTTTGCCGCCAAGGGCGACCCCGACGCGCTTTTCAACATGGGGCAAGCCTATAAGCTCGGTCGCGGCGTGCCGCTCGACAAGGCGAAGGCGGAAGACTTCTATCGCCGCGCCGCCGACAAGGGCCACGCGCCCGCCCAGTCCAACCTCGGCATCCTGCTCGCGCAGCGCGGCGAGAAGGCACAGGCCGCGGAACTCTGGCAGAAAGCGGCAGCGAAACGTGATGCCCGCGCGCAATACATGCTCGGCGTGCTCCACTTCAACGGCGACACGCTGCCGAAGAACTGGCCGCTGGCATACGCGTACATGACACAGGCAAACAACGCCGGCCTCCCGCAGGCCGGACGCGCGCTTGCCACCATGACGGCAAGCCTGTCGCCTGCCGACCGGGCAGCCGGCAGCGAAATGGCCGAGGCGATGACGGCGGGGGACAAGCTTGCATCAAGCGGCAAGCCAGCGGTTGCCCCGCGCAAGCTCGCCAACACCATCGCGGCAGAAAAGACGCAAGCGGCAACGCAGAAGCCCGCACAGGCACCATCGGTGACAAGCCCGCGCGCGGCCCCCGCCTCCGGGCGCACGATCGTCGCCAGCGCCGAAATCCCGCCGCCCCGCGCTGCCGCCCCGACAGCAGCAGCGGCCGCAAGCGGCGAATGGCGCATCCAGCTCGGCGCCTTCTCTCAGGAAGCTCGCGCCCGCGAGGCGTGGACGGCGCTGCGCCGCGAATATCCGGCGATCGTATCGGGTCTGGAACCGGCCTACGCGCCGAGCGGCGCCATGGTTCGCCTGCAAGCCGGGCGCTTCGCGAATGCCGGGGACGCCAACGCCGTCTGCCAGCGGCTGCGCGATACCGGCAGGCCGTGCTTTGCGGTCCACACCAATTAACCTTTCATCGACGGCTTTGCGCTAGCTCTGGATACCCGCGGGACGCGTATGTCCCGAGAGTTGCTTTGGTGCGGGACAGGCGGCGAATGATCAGCAACAACATCAGCGAATTCCCCCGGCGACACGCTGCAGTTCGCAGCGGTCGGTTTTGCACGCTCCACGCCGCAGGCGTGGACGTCAGCGCCGCGCTCCGCGACGTCTCCGCTGCGGGCGCCTTCATCGAAACCGATCACCCGCTCCACATTGATGAGGCGGTCGTACTCTCCCACCCGCTTGCCGGGGCGATTCGCGCGCGGGTCGTTCGCGTCGCACGGGATGGCGCAGCGCTGCGCTTTCTTGCGAGCGAGGATGCGGCAACCTTCGCGCTCGCCTCGCTCTGCGCGGGAATGACGTCGGCCGCCGATCACAGCCTGAATGCCTGACAGCATCCCGATGCGCGGACCATTACGGCAGCGTCTTCGCGCGTGGTGGGAAGGCTATGACCTTGCCGAACTGAAACGGCGCCTCGCCGCGCGTGTCGCCAACGAGGATGCGGCGCCTTCGCCGCGTCCGTCGCCGCCGGCCCGTGCGCAGACGATCCCCTCGCAGCCTTCAGAGCCCACGAACTGGACGCCCGAACGCCTGGCCGCCGCGCAGATCGTGTGGGGTCACGGCTCACTGACACCACGGGGCACGTCGCAACTGAGGGCGCTGTGCGCGCGTGCCGGACTGGGGCAGCGCAGCCGCATTCTGCATCTCGGCGCTGAACTCGGCGGCGTGGCGAACGAACTTCAGTCGACGATCGGCTGCACCGTGCTCGCCGCCGAAACCCAGAAGCCGCTCGCCGATGCTTCGGATGGGCGCGTGAGACTGCTCCGCGCTGCTGATAGCGGCTTGCTTTCGGATGCGGATTTCATCCTCGTCGATGGTGTCGCCGAGCGCGGCGAACCGCTCACGACGCTGCTCCGCAGCCAGTGCGAAACGCTCGTACCCGGCGGGCAGGTGGCGGTCCGCAGCCTCGTGCTTACCGATGAACGCCAGACGACATCGCCGCGCTACCGCGAATGGGCGGATGCGGAACCCGTTCGCCCACGCCTGCGATCCGTGGAAACGCTCTCCCGATTGGTGGAGGATGCGCGGCTCTCCGTCGTCGCGGTCAGCGATATTTCCACGGACTATGCCGCCGAGGTCGAATACAGCTGGGGCGGTGCGATCGACCGCATTCGGGCGATGCACCGCACGGCCGCAGGACAAGCCCTGATCCCGCAGCTGCTTGCCGAAGGCGAGCGCTGGCTGAACCGCATCGAACTCATCCGTGAGGGCGCGATCGGTGCCCGCATCCTGATCGCGACGCGGCGGGACCGCGCGAGGCGCTAGGCGGAAAACCAGTCAGCGCGGGGGATGCCGAGCGCGTGGAGAAGCACGGTAAGATCGCCGCGACGAATCCGCATGTCTGCCGCATCAGCAAGCTTGGGCTTCGCGTGATAGGCGACGCCGAGGCCCGCCGTCTCCACCATCAGCAGGTCGTTGGCGCCGTCGCCGATGGCGATCGTCTCGGCGAGCGCTATGCCTCTCTCCTGCGCCGCGCCGGTCAATGCCTCGCGCTTGGCATTCGCGTCAACGATCGGCGGCACCACCTTGCCGGTGAGCACGTCGCCATGCGTTTCGAGCACGTTGGCGCGCGCTTCGTCGAAGCCGATCATTTCCGCAACCGGACCGGTAAAGCGCGTGAAGCCGCCCGAAACAAGCAGCGTGTAGACACCGTGCCGCCGGAGCGTCCGCACAAGCGTCTGCGCGCCGGGCGACAGGCGCACCCGGTCGCGCAGGCAATCGTCTATGGCCGCGACAGGGAGTTCGGCAAGCAGCGCAACGCGGCCTTCGAGCGCACCGATGAAATCGATCTCGCCGCGCATCGCCGCCTCGGTCACTGCGCTGATCTCGGCCTTGAGCCCCGCGTAATCGGCAAGCTCGTCGATGCACTCGACCGTGATCATCGTCGAATCCATGTCGGCGATGAAAAGCCGCCGCCTGCGTTCCGCTGCCGCCTGAACGATAACGTCGGCGTGCGGCACCGCAGCCTCCACGGCGTCGCGTACAGCGGCGGCGGGACCGGTTCCCGAGAACTCGGCGACAGCTTCAGCTTCCGTCCAGCGCGCTGCCCCTGCGTCCATACCGGCAGCGGCAGCGGCATCGCGCGCCGCGCTCACATCGCCCGCGGATAGACGCTCCGATCCCACGATTGTAACAAGCTTCATGACCTCGCCTTCCTTGCCGCCGCTGGCGGTCATTGCAGGACCGACTGCCAGCGGCAAGTCAGCATTCGCGCTGCGCATGGCGGAAACGCGGCGCGGTGTCATCATCAATGCGGACGCAAGCCAGTGCTATCGCGACCTCAGCATCCTCTCCGCCCGTCCCTCACCCGCCGAGACCGCGCGCGCGCCGCACCGGCTCTATGGATTCCTCGAGGCCGAAGCTCCGCTCGGTGCCGCAGGGTGGGCCGCCCTCGCACGGCGCGAGATCGCGCGCGCGCACGATCAGGGCCTGCTTCCGATCCTTGTCGGCGGCACAGGCCTTTATCTGCGCACGCTGCTTCAAGGTATCGCGCCGGTCCCCGAAATCGACCCGGACGTCCGCGCCCTGGTCCGTGCGCTCGATACCGCAGCACTCGCGCAGGCGCTTGCCCGCGAAGACCCGGCCATGGCCGCGCGCCTCCACCCCAACGACACGCAGCGCATGGCGCGTGCGCTGGAAGTGAAACGCAGCACCGGCGTCTCGCTCGGCGATCATCAGGCGCAGCTTTCGGGCGGATTGCTTGGCACGGTGGCGCTGGAGCCCGCCGTCGTCGAGATCGACCGGGACGAACTCGGCCGCCGCTGCGACGCGCGCTTCGATACGATGCTGGCGGACGGCGGCCTCGACGAGGCCGTGCGGCTGCTCGCCATGCACCTCGACCCGGCGCTCCCCGTGATGAAGGCGATCGGCGTCCCGCCGCTCATCGCTCATCTCAAGGGTGAAGGTACGCTGGAAGCAGCGATCCTACGCGCGAAGCTCGATACGCGGCGCTACGCCAAGCGCCAGCGCACGTGGTTCAGGAACCAGACGCCGGATTGGCCGCGGCTTCAACCTTAGACGCTTGATCGAGGGTCTCGCGCACCTTCTGGGCGAGGCCCTCCATCGTATACGGCTTGCGGACGGTCGCGGCTGGCGGATCGAGCGGCTCGCCATCAACACCCGTGCGGGCGAAACCGCTGGTGTAGAGAATCCCAAGCTCAGGCCAGCGCGACAGCGCCTCTCGTGCCAGTTCATCGCCGTACATGCCGGGCATTACGATATCGGTGAACAGCAAGTGGATGCCCGGGTGTTCGTCGAGGATTTCGAGCGCTTCCTTGCCGTTCGCGGCGTGGCGCACCGTGTAGCCGAGCTCGCGCAGGTTCTCGACCGTCACCATGCGGAGCTGGTCCTCATCCTCCACCACAAGGATCGTCTCTTCGGAGCTTCCACCCGCGAGCGGCCCTTCCGCACGCGGGACCGATGGAACGACGCGCCCGATGATCTGCACGGGCAGATAGATATCGACACGCGTGCCTTCGCCCGGCGTGGACTCGATCGAGATATGACCGCCGGATTGATGGACGAAGCCATGCACCTGGCTGAGACCGAGGCCGGTTCCCTTGCCCACGGCCTTTGTCGTGAAGAAGGGCTCGAAAACACGCTCGACCACCTCCGGCGGCATTCCCTGCCCCGTGTCGGTGACGCTGATCAGCGCGTAGGCGCTTGCCGCCTCGCCTTCCGGGAGCGGTTCGCCGTTCGGCACATAGCGCGTGGTCTCGATCCGGAGCGTGCCGCCGTCGGGCATCGCGTCGCGCGCATTGGCGGCGAGGTTAATGATGACGTTCTCAAGCTCTCCGGGATCGACGAACACCGGCGGAATATCATCTCCGAATTTCGTTTCCACGGCTATTCGCTCGCCGAGCGTGCGGCCAATCAGATCGACGACGCCTTTCATCAGCGTGTTCACTTCGACAGTCTGCGGATTCAGCGACTGACGCCGTGAAAACGCGAGCAACCGCGCCGTCAGGGACGCGGCGCGGGTCGCTCCCTCGCGGGCATTATCGATCAACTTCAAGACACGCGCATCTTCCGTGCTGATCCGCCGCTTCAAAAGGTCGAGGCTGCTGTTGATGACCGCGAGCATGTTGTTGAAATCGTGCGCGATACCGCCAGTGAGCTGGCCGACGGCCTCCATTCGCTGCGCCTGACGAAGGCGATTTTCGGCCGCCTCGCGCGATGCGATTTCGGCGCGGAGCGCGACGTTCGCCTGCGTCATTTCATGCGTGCGGGCAGCGACCGCCGCCTCCAGCACGTTCCGCCTGATCTCCCCGGCTTCCTCGCGCTCCAGCGCCAGCTTGGTGCGGTACACCATGTAAGCGAGCGCGATCATGGAAATGAGCGCCGCCACCAGCAGCGCAACACCGAGCGCCGCCAGCCTGTAGAGCGACTGCGCGCCGAGCTGGTCGCGCTTTACAACCTCCTGCTGCCGCCGGTCGAGAACGGCGCGCTGCTCGGCGACGATCTCGTTCATCATCGCCTGAATCTCGTCCATCAGGCGACGGCCGTAGCCCGAGGCGACGTCGATCCGCGCCTCCTCCATGCGGCCCCGGCGGGTCATCTCCACCGACCGTGCCATTTCCTCCAGCTTGAGCGCGATGAGCCGCCGCAGCACGACGAAGCGCGCCGTCTGCCGCTCGTCGCCTTCGCCGATTCTGGTCTGCATGTCATCGAGCACGGTCGAGCTACGCGCGATCGCAGCCTCATAGGGCTCAAGGAACACCGGGTTTTCGGTGAGCACATAGCCGCGCTGACTGCGCTCTGCCTCCTGAAGCGCATTGATCGCACGCTCTGCAGCAACAAGGCTCTCGAAACCCTCGCTGGTGCGGGCAACGGCTTCGGTGCGCGTGCGTTCGATGTCGACCGCGCGTTGAAACGCGGCAAACGAAATCGCACCGATGCCTATGAGCGCGGCAAGCAGCGCGAAGACCCCAACGACAAAATGCCAGGTCCGGGTTCCGGTACGGCGATCCTCGAACCCGGTGGAAACGGTAGCGTCATCCATCCGGCGCATCTTGCCGAACTTGACGATCGAAGGCGAGGCCTCAAAGCGCCACACCTATTTTGCATCTATCATGCGCTATTAAATTTAAATTTGTACGAATATTTCAAGAGGTGGGGTTGCCCTGAACGTTTTAATCTCGTACATGCGCGGGCCGAATCAAGGAAACCATGGCTGTGAACGAACAGAAAACCGGAGCGGAAAATCTCATCCAAGCGCTGACCGAGCTCGGCGTCGATACCGTTTTCGGCTATCCGGGCGGCGCCGTGCTGCCGATCTATGACGCGCTGTTCCAGCAGTCGGTGATCAAGCACGTCCTTGTCCGCCACGAGCAGGCCGCAGTCCATGCAGCTGAGGGCTATGCACGTTCGACCGGCAAACCCGGCGTCGTGCTCGTCACCTCCGGCCCCGGCGCGACCAATGCCGTCACCGGCATCACCGACGCGCTGCTTGATTCCATCCCGGTCGTCGTGCTCACCGGGCAGGTCGCCACGCACCTCATCGGGTCGGACGCCTTTCAGGAGTGCGACACGGTCGGCATCACCCGCCACTGCTCCAAGCACAACTATCTGGTGAAAGATCCGGAGCGGCTGGCGGACATCGTCCACGAGGCGTTCCACATCGCCACCTCCGGCCGCCCCGGCCCCGTCGTCATCGACATTCCGAAGGACGTTCAGGTCGCGCGCGCGGGCTACCGCAAGCGTTCGGCGCTGCATAACGGCTACAAGCTGCAGCTGAAGGGCGAACTGAAGGACATCGAAGCCGCCGTCGAAATGCTGGCGAAGGCCGAGCGTCCGATCCTCTACACGGGCGGCGGCGTCATCAATTCCGGCAACGGCGCCGCGCAGCTTCTGCGCGAGCTGGCCCGTGTCACGGGTGCGCCCGTCACCTCGACGCTAATGGGCCTCGGCGCCTTCCCAGCCGCCTCGCCGCAGTGGCTCGGTATGCTTGGTATGCACGGCACCTATGAAGCCAACATGGCGATGAACGAGTGCGACCTGATGCTGTGCATCGGCGCCCGCTTCGACGACCGCGTCACCGGGCGCCTCGACGCCTTTTCGCCGAATTCGAAGAAGATCCACATCGATATCGACCGCTCCTCGATCAACAAGAACGTGAAAGCGGACCTCGGCATCGTCGGCGACGTCGGCCACGTCCTTGAAGACATGCTGAAGATCTGGAAAGCGCGCGCCCACAAGGCCGTCGACCAGAAGGCATGGTTCGCGAAGATCGACGCGTGGCGGACGAAGGACAGCCTCGGCTTCCGGCAGACCGGCAAGGAAATCCTGCCGCAATACGCGATCCAGCGCCTTTACGAGGCGACGAAGGCGAAGGCGCCGATCATCACCACAGAGGTCGGCCAGCACCAGATGTGGGCCGCGCAGCATTTCCATTTCGAATCGCCGCGCAAGTGGCTGACCTCGGGCGGGCTCGGCACGATGGGTTACGGGCTCCCTGCCGCAATCGGTGCGCAGATGGGCAATCCCAGGGCGCTCGTCATCGACATCGCGGGCGAGGCCTCGATCCTGATGAACATTCAGGAGATGTCCACGGCCATCCAATATCGCCTGCCCGTGAAGGTGTTCGTGCTCAACAACGAGTATATGGGCATGGTCCGTCAGTGGCAGCAGCTCACCTACGAGAGCCGCTATTCCGAAAGCTACAGCGAGGCGCTCCCCGATTTCGTGAAGCTCGCGGAGGCATACGGCTGGAAGGGCATCCGCATCGAGGACGTTGATGGCCTCGACGCCGGGATCGCCGAGATGCTGGCGTATGACGGCCCCGTGTTCGTCGATTGCCGCGTCGCAAAGCTGGAGAATTGCTTCCCGATGATCCCGTCCGGCGCCGCCCATACGGAAATGCTTCTGAATTCGTCCGACGTGAAGGGCGAACTCGACGAAGACGCGCAGGCGCTCGTCTGATGCGCGATCTCGGCCCCATCCGGCGGCATACGCTCGCCATCACCGTCGACAACGAGTCCGGCGTTCTTGCGAAGATCGTCGGCCTGTTCTCCGCACGCGGCTACAACATCGAGAGCCTGACCGTGGCGGACATCACGGAAACACACGATGTCAGCCGCATCACCATCGTCACCTCCGGCTCGCAGGAGGTTATCGACCAGATCGAAGCGCAGCTCGACCGGCTCGTCACCGTCCACAAGGTCAGCGACCTCACCGAGCTTGGGCCGCACGTCGAGCGCGAGATGGCGCTGCTGAAGGTCACGGGCGGCGGGGACAAGCGGCTGGAGGCGATGCGCCTTGCCGACATTTATCGCGCGCGCGTCGTCGATTCTACGATCGAGAGCTTCATTTTCGAGATCACCGGGTCCACCGAGAAGGTCAACACGTTCATCGCACTGATGCGCGAGGTCGGCCTTGTCGAGGTCGCGCGCGGCGGCGTCGTCGCCATCTCGCGCGGCAAGGATCCGAGCTGAGTTTTTCGTTTTTCCTCCCAATTCGAACAGAGAAAGTCCTGAAATCATGCGCGTTTATTATGATGCCGATGCCGATTTGGGCCTCATCAAGGGCAAGAAGGTCGCGATCGTCGGCTATGGCAGCCAGGGCCACGCCCATGCGCAGAACCTGCGCGACAGCGGCGTCGCCGAAGTCGGCGTGGCGCTCCGCGAAGGCTCGGCCACTGCGAAGAAGGCCGAAGCCGCCGGCTTCAAGGTGTTCTCGAACGCCGATGCGGCCAAGTGGGCGGACGTCATCATGGTGCTGGCACCCGATGAGCATCAGGCCGCGATCTACGCGAACGACCTCGCGCCCAACATGAAGGAAGGCGCCGCGCTCGCCTTCGCACACGGCCTCAACGTCCACTTCGGCCTCATCGAGCCGCGCGCCGACATCGACGTGTTCATGATCGCGCCGAAAGGCCCCGGCCACACGGTGCGCAGCGAGTATCAGCGCGGCGGCGGCGTGCCCTGCCTGATCGCCATCGCGCAGGACGCGACCGGCAACGCCCACGATGTCGCCCTCTCCTATGCGTCCGCCGTCGGCGGCGGCCGCTCGGGCATCATCGAGACGACGTTCAAGGAAGAGTGCGAGACCGACCTGTTCGGCGAACAGGCCGTGCTTTGCGGCGGGCTTTCGAGCCTCATCATGGCGGGCTTCGAAACGCTGGTGGAAGCCGGCTATGCGCCTGAAATGGCCTATTTCGAGTGCCTGCACGAAGTGAAGCTGATCGTCGACCTGATGTACGAAGGCGGCATCGCCAACATGCGCTACTCGATCTCCAACACCGCCGAATACGGCGACTACAAGACCGGCCCGCGCATCGTCACCGAAGAGACCAAGGCTGAAATGAAGCGCGTGCTCGCCGACATTCAGCAGGGCCGCTTCGTCAAGGATTTCATCCTCGACAACCGCGCCGGCAACCCGGAACTCAAGGCTGCGCGCAAGAACCAGAACGCGCACCAGATCGAGGAGGTCGGCGGCCGCCTGCGCGCGATGATGCCGTGGATCGGCAAGAACAAGCTCGTCGACAAGGCCGTGAACTAACACGCTCCGTCACAAGAGCTTCGGTTGACAGGAACGGCGCCCGCGGCACAGGCTGCGGGCGCCGTTTCCCGTTTCAGGAGCCCCGCCATGAAAGCCCAGCTTGTCGCCCTCGCCCTCATCGGCCTCACAGCCCCCGCATTCGCCCAGGGCCAGCAGGGCGCAGAGGCCGCCGCGAAAGTCGCCGCCGGCACCTACACCGTCGATACCGATCACACGCAGATCGCGTGGGGCATCAACCACCTCGGCTTCAATGTCTATTACGGCATCTTCGGCGGAACGACCGGCACGTTAACGCTGGACCCCGCGAAACCGGCATCTGCGAGCGTCTCGCTGACCATACCGGTCGACCAGGTGACGACGACCAGCGAAAAGCTGAACGCACACCTCAAGACCGCCGACTTCTTCGACACCGCGAAGTTCCCGACCGCCACCTTCAAATCGACGGCGGTCGTCGTCGACGGCCTCAAGGCGAAGATCACCGGCGATCTCACGATCAGGGGCATCACAAAGCCGGTTGTGCTGGATGCGCGCTTCACCGGCGCGGGTCCCAACCCGATGAGCAAGATCGAAACGGTGGGCTTCGAGGCGCGCGCCACCATCAAGCGCAGCGATTACGGTATCAACTATGCGCTCCCCGTGCTCGGTGACGAGGTCAGCCTGCACATCACCGCCGCTTTCGAACGCCGCCCGTGATCGCGGGCGGCGTGTCGGGCAAACTTACAGAGAGATTATAGCTAACGCGCTGTTAACTATCGTCTATCCTGCAAAAGCTGAACTCTTCGATTCTGGCATCGTCCCTGCATCTGATGGACCGAACACGGTTTGATCAGAGGATTATGTCATGAAGTATGCTTTCGCTTTTGCCGCCATGCTCGCTTCCACCAGCGCGTCAGCTGCTGTGATCTCGTCGTCCGTGGGCGGCGTCCCGGTCGGCGCCAACGTCTACGAGAGCTTCGACGCGATCGGCCCCGGCGGCACGACTGCAAGCGGTATCACCGTCTCCTTCTCGGGCACGGATGCGGGCACGGCTTCGCTTCCGAACGTCGGCGGCAAGTATGCGGCGCCCTATGTTTCGGGCGGCAACGGCACGCTGTTCGGCAACGCGCAGGCGGATGGCCAGGACGTCACCCAGTATCTGACGACCGGCATCGGCAGCGTCACGCTCGATCTTGGTGACGATCACCAGTATTTCGGCATCCTGTGGGGCTCGGTCGATACCTACAACTCGCTGGCCTTCTATGCGGGCGACACACTGCTCTTCACCTATTCCGGATCTGATGTGGCCGCAGTCGCCAACGGCGATCAGGGTGCGGCCGGCACCTACTACGTGAACATCAATTCGGACACGGCCTTCAACAAGGTGGTCGCCTCCAGCTCGGGCTATGCGTTCGAGTTCGATAACGTCGCGCTCGCCTACAAGCCGATCACCGACGTGCCCGAACCGGGCGCGCTCGCGCTCTTCGGTCTCGGCGCGATCGGCCTTGCCGCCGCGCGTCGCCGCAAGGCCTGAACAGCTTCGTTCTCAGGTGGAAAGGGCGACCTCCGGGTCGCCCTTTTTCTTTGTGTTCACAAGATGCTGTCGCCCATTTTTACAGTTCCGTGATCGTTCCTTCTGCCTTAACCATCGAAACGGTTGATGTGGCACGCGGCGGGAACGCTGGCACTGCTTTTGCATTCACACTGTACAAGACAGTGGAGAGGAAACCGGCAATGATCGTTCGGTGTGGTATAGCAGCCTTGGCAACCCTTCTGGCAGCGGCCCCGGTCGCCGCTGAGCCCGTGGAAAACGGTTCGGAAGTCGCCGCCCTCCTCTCCGATCTCGACGGTCGCTGCTGGGCCGTGGACATCGACGGTGCCATTCTCGATGCAGACGCCATGGCGCAGATCGAAGGCCCCATCGATATCGAACTCGAATGCGTGATGAGTGAAATCAAACCCGCATCCGCCAGTCCGAACCACAAGGTGCCGCTGCCCGCGAACGTCATCTGACGCCGTTCGGGGCTGGACAAACCCGGCCGTTTCCCACATAGACTGCCGCCCATGATGCGGCACAACAGCCTCGCCCTTTCTCAGCGCGCTCTTCTCGCGCTCCTTCGACTTACGCGCCCTTAGGCGCGCGGGTTTTGCTGTCTGGCGCTCTGGACGCGCCGCCGCCTAAGGGTCTCGATCGAACCGAACCGCAAAGGTTCGCATCTGTTTTTCCGAGATTTTGAAGGTGTGCCATGTCCAGCCAGAACTATGTGAAGATTTTCGATACCACGCTGCGCGACGGCGAGCAGTCTCCCGGCTGCTCGATGAACCTCGCCGAAAAGCTGCGCGTCGCGGAGCAACTGGAGGCGCTTGGCGTCGATATCATCGAAGCCGGCTTCGCCATCGCTTCGGAGGGTGATTTCGAAGCCGTGCAGGCCGTTGCTCGTCAGGCGAAGAAGGCCACGGTCGCCAGCCTCGCGCGCGCTGCCGTCGGCGACATCGACCGCGCGTGGGCCGCGCTCAAAGACGCGAAGAGCCCGCGTATCCATACGTTCATTGCCACCTCGCCGCTCCACATGCGCGTGAAGCTGGAGATGGAGCCGGAAGCGGTGCTGGAGAAGATCCGTGCCTCGGTCAGCCATGCCCGCAACCTCTGCCCCGACGTGGAATGGTCGGCGGAAGACGCGACGCGCAGCGACCTCGACTTTCTCTGCCGTGCGGTCGAAACCGCGATCCGCGCCGGCGCCTCCACGATCAACTTGCCCGACACGGTCGGCTATGCGACGCCCGAGACCTACGGCGCGATGTTCCGCGACGTGATTTCACGCGTTCCCAACGCGGATCAGGCGATCTTCTCCACCCATTGCCACAATGACCTCGGCCTCGCCGTCGCCAACACGCTGGCGGCAGTCGCGGGCGGCGCGCGGCAGGTGGAATCGACGATCAACGGCATCGGCGAGCGTGCGGGCAACGCCGCGCTTGAAGAGATCGCCATGGCCCTACGCGTGCGCCACGACGTCATGCCTTACGAAACCGGCGTCGAGACGCGCGAGATCACCCGGGCATCGCGGCTCGTCTCGGCCGTCACCGGCTTCCAGGTGCAACCCAACAAGGCGATCGTCGGCGCCAACGCCTTCGCGCATGAAAGCGGCATCCATCAAGACGGGATGCTGAAGGACGCGAGCACCTACGAGATCATGACGCCGGAATCGGTGGGACTCTCCGAATCCAGCCTCGTCATGGGCAAGCACTCGGGCCGCCACGCCTTCCGCCAGAAGCTGGAAGAGCTGGGCTACAAGCTCGGCGACAACGAGTTCCAGGACGCCTTCAAGCGCTTCAAGGATCTCGCCGACGCCAAGAAGCACGTCTACGACGAAGACATCATCGCACTCGTCGATGACGAGACGATGCGGGACAATCAGGCGATCCAGTTCAAGGAGCTGGAAATCTACTGCGGCTCGCACGGTCCCCAGCGCGCCATCCTGACGCTTGAGGTTGATGGCGAGGAGCAGACCGTCACCACGCGCGGCAACGGCCCTGTTGACGCGGTGTTCAAGGCGATGCGCAAGATCGTGCCGCACGACGACGCGCAGCTGACGCTGTACGAGGTCCATGCCGTCACCGAGGGCACGGACGCGCAGGCGACGGTCAGCGTGGTGCTCGCCGAAGACGGCCGCACCGTGCGCGGCACGGGTGCGCATGTTGATACGATGGTCGCGTCCGCGAAAGCTTACGCAAATGCGCTCAACAAGCTGATCGTGAAACGCGGCCGCAGTGAACTTCCGGCGGTGGCGCGCGCAGGCAACTGAACGCCGACGGCTTAACGCTGATTTCCGGCATCCGGGCGGGCGCACGGTTGCGCCGCCCGCGAAGTCATGGTTACCAGCGGCCATGTCGTTGGGGTCGCGCATCAAAATCTGCCTGGCGTTTCTGATTGTCGCAGCGGCCCTCCCCGCTTCGGCGGGTACGGTCGCGCGTTTCCAGGACAACAGGCTCGCACTCTACAGCGAGAATGGCGACGCGCGCGTCCTGCGCCGCAGCGACCTGACACCGCTGCTGCGTGGAAAACCGGACTGGTCGGTGACGGCGGACATCGCCGCGCTCGGCAAGGCCGAGAAGAAGTCGTGGCACCTCGTCGATGCCGATTGCCTGCCGCCGACGTTCGAGCGTTGCCTGCTGTTCCTTGCGGAAACCGGTCGTCCTGGTGTCACGCTGCGCGAATACGACGCGCAGGCGGGCGGTTTTGTGCCGAACGGCTTCACGCTTCCGCCGGGGCCGACGCAGGCGATCTGGTACGACGACAGTCGCATTCTCATCGCCGCCAACACCGGCCCCGGATCCCTGACGAGCGCCGGCGTGCCGCGCCTGCTCAAGCTCTGGACACGCGGCCAGCCCGTGTATGTGGCAACGACGATCCTCGCCGCACCGTTCGATGCGCGCGGCATCCGACCGTTCTTCTCGCTCTCGGGCGGCGGCCTTTTCCACGCCGCCGAGGTGACGACCGCGAGCGGCGCGCATGAACTTTATCACTTCGGCTGGGCGCAGAATTTCCGTCGGTCGCAGTTGCCGACCGACGCGCGGCTGCTCGACTTCTTCCAGGGCCGCGCGATCGCCGTGCTTGGCGACGGCGGCTGGATGACATCGGACGGCCGCCTTCCGCCGGGCAGCCTCGTCGCCTATCCGATGGCACCACTGCTCGGCCCCGCCAGCCAGACGCTGCCCGAGCTTGCCTACACGCCGCCCGCAGGGTTCCGCATCATCGCCGCGAAGGCCGGTCGAGACACGCTTTACCTCCACCTGCGCGGTGCATCGGGCGACCGGCTGGTTTCGCTCAGAAAAGGCGCGCCGAGCTGGCCCGCCGCAAACATCGCGCTGCCCTCCGCCGGCGCGCTCGAACTCGTCGCGGCGAGCGATCTTGCGGACGTCGCGCTCGTCGTCAGCGGCAGCGAATTCCATATTGTGGGTCGGGGGCGAACGCGTACCATAACGCCATGACGTCTTCCGCCCCGCTCGATCTCGTCGCCGCTCTCCGGCTCGCACTCACGATCTTCTGGCGGCAGTTCGCGCCGATCATCCTGCTCGGCCTCGTTTTCCTTACCCTGCCTGCCGTTGCGCTCCGTACGCTCAGCATTGCCACAACCGACGCGCCCGATCCGGCGCTCGGCACCATCGCCGAAACGATGCGCTGGCTGCTCGTGATGATCTTCTTCTGCGCCGTCACCGGCGGCATTCTCGCCCGCACGAGCGATCCGCGCACGTTCATGCGCGCAGGGCTCAGCCGGCTCCAGCCGGGACTCGTCGTCGCTCTCATCATCGGCATCGGCCTCATGACGATGCGCATCATCCTGCTGCTGGCCTCGCGCCTGCTGCAACTGGGGCAGATGAACTCGCTGCTGTTCACCGCCGCCTGCATTGCCGTCTTCGCCGTATGGGTGCTCGCCATTCCTGCGGCGCTCCAAGAGCGGCAATGGCCGATGGTCGCGTTTCAACGCTCAGCCGAGCTCACGCGCGGCAACCGCTGGCGCCTCTCCGCGCTGTGCATCCTCATCGCGCTCGCCTTGATGCCGGTGGTCATGGCCGTCCGGTTCGTCGTCTTTCACGCCGCGCAGACGCCGCAGCAAGTCGCTGCGATCGTCCAGTCGATGACGATCACCTCGCCCGCGCTCTGGATCATCCAGCTCTCCACGCTACTCGTCTACGGGCTGCTGTCGGTGGTGCCGGCGGCGCTCTACCTGACGCTTGCGGGGCGCAGATAGAAAAAGGGCGCCGCCTTCCGGCAGCGCCCTGTTTTCCGCAAAAACCGCGAGGCTTAGCGCGAGTAGAACTCGACGACGAGGTTCGGTTCCATGCGGACCGCATAGGGCACCTCGTCGAGCGTCGGCACGCGCACGTAGGTCGCCTTGCCGTCGCCGTCGACCGAGACATACTCGGGAACTTCACGCTCGCTGAGGCCCTGCGCCTCGAGAACCAGCGCCATCTCCTGCGCCTTCTTGCGCAGCGAAAGCACGTCGCCCGGCTTCACGCGGCGGCTGGCGATGTTGCACTTCTCGCCGTTCACCTCGATGTGGCCGTGGTTCACGATCTGACGCGCGGCGAAAATCGTCGGCGCCCACTTGGCGCGGTACACGACCATGTCGAGGCGCTGCTCAAGGAGACCGATCAGGTTCTGCGAGGTATCGCCCTTCATGCGGACGGCTTCCTCATAGACCTTGCGGAACTGCTTCTCTGTAACGTCGCCGTAATAGCCCTTGAGCTTCTGCTTGGCGCGGAGCTGGATGCCGAAGTCGGAAAGCTTGCTCTTGCGGCGCTGACCGTGCTGGCCGGGGCCGTATTCGCGCTTGTTCACCGGGCTCTTCGGACGGCCCCAGATATTCTCGCCCATGCGGCGATCGAGCTTGTACTTTGCACTGCTGCGCTTCGACATGCGCCATCCTTTCAATTCGCGTTCAAAAGTGCCCGGAACCGCACCATCCTGCCATTCACAGAATGCGGCGCCTGCTTCACCGGACGTGCAGGGCCAATTGCGAAGGCGCGCGTCTAGCGGGGCTGTTAAAGACTGTCAACGTGTTTACCGCCCACGGCCTCCGCAGAACACCGATCCAGCCTTGCAAAGACACCAATCAAGGAGATAGTTTCTTGCAAGCAACGGTGGGGCGAGTCATGAAGAATCAGTTGTGCGCGGCATATGCGTTCTTGCTCTCAACCCTGCTTCCATTTCACGCTATTGCAGAAATGTCCGACGCAGCCAGACTTTTTGGTGCGCGCGAAAGCATGGAATCCGTCAGCTTGTCGCCGCTCGGCGATTATGTTGTTTACAAGACGCCCGCCAGTTCGCGCGGAACACACTTCATTGCGGCCCATATCGCCACGGGTAAGCAAAATCTCGTCACTACGTCATCGTTCGAACGGGCACGCGTCTCGGACTGTGAATGGGCGAAAAACGATCGACTGACGTGCCTTGTCGAGGGCGAACAGCGACTGGCCGGCACGCCGATCGGGTTCTCGCGAATGTTCGCCGTTGGCCGCGACGGCTCCAACCTGAGGATTATCGGCACACGAAGCAACGAGCGAACGCTTGAAATCAATCAGTTTTCAGGTGGCATTATCGACATGTTACCCGACGACAAAGAGAACGTGCTCATGCAGGTACCCATCCTTGAGGAACAGTCGACCGGCACACGTCTCATCGCTCCAGAATCGGGAATCGGCGTCAAGCGTTTCAATATCTACAAGGGCACGTCCGCCATCGAAGAGCGCGCCGGAGAAAACGTGAGCCGCTACATAACCGACGGGGATGGCCGCGTGCGCTATCGCATCGTGCGCGTGGTCGACCGTAATCAGAATTATACCGGCAAGAGCAATCACTGGTACCGGAGCCGGGACGACAAAAAATGGAAGCCGATAAGCCTCTCCGATGAAGCCTACGTCTTCGGTTTCGATGACAGCGGTGACAGCATTTACGTTACGGAGCCGGTGGATGGCCGCGATGCGCTCGTAAAGATCACACTCGAAAGCGGTGCCAAGCAAACGGTGTTCGCGCACGACCGGGTCGATGTCGCCGGCCTTGCGCAGATCGGCAAAAGGAAACGTCCTGTTGGCGTCTATTACTTCGATGAATACCAGCACATCGAATATTTCGATCCGACACTGAAGGCGCTTACCAAAAGCCTGTCGAAGGTGCTGCCGGGCAAAACCATCACGCTCCTCAACACGTCATGGGATGAAAACCGCATTCTCCTGCTCGCGAACGCGGACGATGATCCGGGGAAATATTACGTTTTCGATCGCACGAGCCGCGAACTCATGCTCATCAGCGGCGCACGAGACCAACTTGAAGGCAAGACGCTCGCAAAGTCTAAGCCGGTGAATATCCCCGCTGCTGACGGAACCCGTATTCCCGGCTATCTGATGCTCCCGCCGGGGATGGAAGGCAAGCGGCTGCCGCTTGTGGTCATGCCGCATGGCGGTCCCTCATCTCGCGACACCTGGGGATTCGATTGGCTTCCTCAGTACCTCGCCGCAATCGGTTATGCGGTGCTCCAACCCAATTACCGCGGCTCATGGGGTTATGGAGACGAATGGCTCGGCGAGAACGGTTTCCAGGGCTGGCGCCAGGCGATCGGCGACATCAACGACAGTGCCCGCTGGGCCGTTGCGAGCGGGATCGCAGACCCGGGACGCCTGGCGATCGTGGGATGGAGCTATGGCGGGTACGCTGCCCTGCAATCAAACGTCGTCGATCCCGCGCTCTACAAGGCTGCCGTCGCGATCGCTCCGGTCACGGATTTTGCGCAACACGTCAATGATAAGCGAAATTTCGTAACGGGCCGCCTCGTCAGAAATCTTGTCGGCAGCGGGCCGGAGCTTAACACCGCCTCACCCGCGAAGAACGCCGCCGCCATTCGCGCCCCTGTCTTGATGTTTCACGGCTCGATCGACCTCAATACGAACGTCAATCAATCGCGCTCCATGGCGCGCGAGCTTCGTAAAGAAGGCAAGTCAGTTGATTATGTCGAGTATGACGGGCTTCAGCACGGTCTTATCGATAGCGACGCTCGCATCGACATGCTGACGCGCATCCGCGCGTTCTTGCAGGACAATCTGCGCTAGGGCCGTAGAAATCCGAAAAGGGTCCGCGTTCGCTATTGCGACAGCGAACTGCCGACAGTGCGGTGCCGACGGAAATGATCTTCGGCAGCGTTCTTGTGGATCGCTCCCTCGGCTTCCCATACACTCTTGGGCTTGCAAACCTTCGCTGGCCGCAAGCGGGTGCCGACCTCAGGCTCGGGTCGCTTGCAGACCATCGGGTCAGCCTCTTCGCCAGCCGCAGAATCCCGTTCCGGAGACGCAAAGGCCAAGCCGCCGAAACCAAATACGACCCATACGGCCGCCAAAACCCTGGCTCTCACATGATACTCCCTGTGACTTCGGGGCTGCAATTCTACCCGGATAGCGCGCAACTTCAATTCCGCTCTTTCGTCAGCGCCGTGATGACGCCCCTCAGCGTTCGGACCTCCTTTGCCGAGTAGCCCGGACGGGTAAGCATGTTCCTGAGCGTGCGGCGCGAGGCGGGTGCGCGGCTTTCGACGCGGAAATATTCCGCCGCATCCAACGCTGTCTCGAGCTGGCCGATGAGGCCTTCGAGGTCGGCCTGGGGGGCCGGGCCTTCGTAGTTGTCAAAAGTAGACGCCTCGCCCACGCCGGCTTTCGACCATTCGTAGGCGAAGAGGATGACCGCCTGCGCGAGATTGAGCGACCCGAATTCGGGGTTCACCGGCACGGTGAGGATCGCCTGCGCGAGCGCGACATCGTCGGTTTCAAGGCCCGAGCGTTCGGGGCCGAACAGGATCGCGGTGCGCCCGGCGCGGCCGCGCGTGTCCTGCGCGGCCTTTTCGGGACCGACGACTTCCTTGGTGAGCCCGCGCTTGCGCACGGTGGTGGCGTAGACGAACGCGCAGTCCGCCACGGCGTCGGAAACGGTTTCGTAGACGCGGGCATTTTCGAGCACGATGTCGGCACCGCTCGCCGCCGGACCCGCATCGGGGTTCGGCCAGCCGTCGCGCGGGGAGACAAGGCGCATCTCGGCGAGCCCGAAGTTGCGCATTGCGCGGGCGGCCTTGCCGATATTCTCGCCCAGCTGCGGCCGCACCAGCACAATGGCGGGCGGCGGCGGACCGGCCGCCGCGCCGGTCACTTCGCCCCCGTCCTCGCGACGGTTTCGATGGCGCCGATGAACTCCTCGAAGTCCTTCGCCTCGCGGAAATCGCGATAGACGCTGGCGAAACGCACGTAGGCGACCGCGTCGAGGGTCTTCAGCCCTTCCATCACCGCCTGCCCGATCACCTCGGCCTCGATCTCGGCCTCGCCGATCGCCTCCATCTGGCGGACAATGCCGGACACCAGCCGCTCGATGCGCTCGGGCGCGATCGGCCGCTTGCGGCAGGCGATCTCGATGGAGCGGGCGAGCTTGTCTCGCTCGAAGACTTCCTTGTCGCCGGACTTCTTGAGGATCACCAGTTCGCGAAGCTGCACACGCTCGAACGTCGTGAAGCGCGCGCCGCACGCCGGACACTGACGACGACGGCGGATCGCGCTGCCGTCTTCGGTCGGACGCGAGTCCTTGACCTGGCTATCCTCGCCTCCGCAAAACGGGCAGCGCATCGCTCGTCCCCCCCTTCCCCGACCTTGTGCGTCAGAGCCCCGGATAGATCGGGAAGCGGTCGCAAAGCGCCTTCACGCGCGCCCGCACGTCCGCCTCGACCGCACCATTGCCCTCGGCGCCGTTTGCGGCAAGACCATCGAGCACATCGGCGATCATGTCGGCGATCAGCGTGAACTCGGCCTGCCCGAAGCCGCGCGTCGTTCCGGCGGGCGAGCCGACGCGGATGCCGCTCGTTTTCGTCGGCGGGAGCGGATCGAACGGCACGCCGTTCTTGTTGCAGGTGATGTGGCTGCGCTCCAGCGCCTCGTCGGCATCCTTGCCGGTGAGGCCCTTGGGGCGAAGGTCGATCAGCGCGAGGTGCGTATCCGTGCCGCCCGCGACGACATCGCAGCCGCGCTCCTTGAGGCGACCAGCGAGCGTCTTCGCATTGGCGATCACCGCCTGCGCATAGACCTTGAAGCTCGGATCGAGCGCCTCCCCGAACGCCACGGCCTTCGCGGCGATCACGTGCATCAGCGGGCCGCCCTGAAGGCCGGGGAACACCGCCGAGTTGATCTTCTTGCCGATCGCCTCGTCATTCGAGAGCACCATGCCGCCGCGCGGGCCGCGCAGTGTCTTGTGCGTGGTGGTGGTGACGACATGCGCGTGCGGCAGCGGGCTCGGGTGCAGCCCCGCCGCGACGAGACCGGCGAAGTGCGCCATGTCGACGAGCAGATACGCGCCCACCTTGTCGGCGATCTCCCGGAAGCGCGGGAAATCGAGCGTGCGCGGATAGGCCGAGCCACCCGCGATGATGAGCTTCGGCTTGTGCTCCAGCGCCAGCCGCTCGACCTCGTCGAAGTCCACGAGGTGATCGCTTTCACGCACGCCGTATTGCACGGCGTTGAACCACTTGCCGGACTGCGCGGGCGGCGCGCCGTGTGTCAGGTGGCCGCCGGCGGCGAGGCTCATGCCCAGGATCGTCTCGCCCGGCTGTACCAGTGCCATCATCACCGCGCCGTTCGCCTGCGCGCCGGAGTGCGGCTGTACGTTGGCATAGGCGCAGTCGAAGAGCTTGCGCGCGCGGTCGATGGCAAGCTGCTCGACCTCGTCCGAAGGGGCGCAGCCCTGATAGTAGCGCTTGCCGGGATAGCCCTCGGCATACTTGTTGGTGAACACGCTGCCTTGCGCTTCCAAAACGGCGCGGCTGACGATATTTTCGGAGGCGATCAGCTCGATCTGGTCGCGCTCGCGGGTCAGTTCCCTGGTGATCGCGTCGAAAACCGCCTTGTCGGCAGTCGCGACACCGTCCGTGAAAAACCCGTCCTGGGCAAGCGGCGTGGCGGCGGCGGTGCTCATGCTCGTATCTCCTTCGTGGGCTACGCCGACAATTTGTCGACGCGCCGCTGGTGACGTCCGCCCTCGAAGGGCGTGTTCAGAAATTCATTGAGGCAGTCGCGCGCCGTCTCGATGCCGATCAGGCGTTCGCCGAGCGCAAGGATGTTCGCATCGTTGTGCTGGCGCGACAGCCGGGCCATCAGGCCGTTCATGCAGAGCGCAGCGCGCGCGCCCTTTACGCGGTTCGCCGCGATCGAAATGCCGATGCCGGAGCCGCAGACGACAACGCCCTTCTCGGCCTTGCCAGAGGCGACTGCTTCGCCGACCGCGCGGCCGAAATCCGGGTAATCGACGGACTCGCCGCCGTTCGTGCCGAGATCGAGAACCTCGTGACCGGCTTCCCTCAGCCAGTCCGCAACAGCGGACTTCAGGACGTAACCGGCGTGGTCGCTGCCAATGGCGATAACGGACATGGAGCGGCGGGCCTCATGCAAGCTGCGGGTGCGATTCGCGTGAGCGCACTATCTAGGGGAGCGACCCTTCCGGCGCTACCAAGAATTGTAACACAAGGCTGCGCTGTGCGTCCCTCGACTTCGCTCGGGATGATGATCGTCGCGTAAAAAGGGGTTTCATCCCGAGCGAAGTCGAGGGACGCACCACCTCTACGCTATTCAAAAATCCCCCTCAGATCGAGCGTCGCCGTCTTCCCCACGGCCCCGTAGTTCGCCTTCAGCCACTGCTCCGCCTTCACCCGCCCGAGGTCGCGCAGGGCGGTGAGGAAAGGCCAGTCCGCATTTACCTTGGTCGCCGGCGAATAGGCGGCAAGCTCCTCCCCGCCGTCGACACGGTGCATCAGGATCTTGCGATACCGCCTCCCCGCGACGATCTGGCCGGTCTCGATCAAGCGGTCGACGAACTCGACGGCGCGCAGTTCGCGCAGAAGCGAGCCGTTGAAGGCGATCTCGTCAATGCGGTTGTCGATGTCCTCGACGCTGGTGGGCAGCTGTCGGCGCTCGATCGGGCTGACCTGCACCAGCAATATGTCTTCCGGCCCCGGGTGGTAGAACAGCGGGAACAGTGCCGGATTGCCCATGTAGCCGCCATCCCAGTAGGGCTCGCCGTCGATCTCGACCGCCTGAAAGAGCTGCGGCAGGCAGGCGGAGGCGGCGAGCACATCCGCCGTTACCTCGTGACCCGAGAACACGCGCACCTTGCCCGTGAACACGTTGGTGGCCGCGATGAACAGCGTCAGCGCCTTGCAACTCCCGATCTTCTCGAAATCGAAGGAGTCGGCAACGATATCGCGCAGTGGATTGAGACCCGCAGGATTGAACTGATACGGGCTCATGGCACGCGATACCCGCCGGAGGATTTCGCGGCCCGGCGTGCCGTGCCCGGTCCACGCCGCCCACCAGTCGCTCCACGGCGTATCGCGCACGGGCACGAACATCGCCGCATCGGAAACGCGCTTCCAGAAGCGGTCGAGACATTCCCGCGCGCCGTCGCGACCGCCCGTCACCCAGCCCTGCGCAAGCGCGGCGGCGTTCATCGCGCCCGCGCTGGTGCCCGAAATGGCGGAGAGTTCGATGCGCTTGTCCTCCAGCAGCCGGTCGAGAACGCCCCAGGTGAACGCGCCGTGGCTGCCGCCGCCCTGAAGCGCGAGGTTGATGGTTTTCGTCGCCATGACGGGAGCTTAGCGTGCGCGGTGCGGCTTGCCTATCGAGGAAGTGTATTGCATAAATAATACACAAACAGGGAGGTTCCATGCGCATTGCCACGCTTGCCCTCATCGGGGCCGTCATCGCCTTCCCGGCTGCCGCCGCGGACACTTCAATCATGGTGCTCGGCACCTACCATTTCTCGAACGCCGGTATGGACAAGGCGAACGTGAAGGCGGACGACGTGACCGCCCCTGCCCGGCAGGCGGAACTCGAACGGCTGACGGACGCGCTCGCGGCGTGGAAGCCCGACAAGGTGCTGGTGGAATGGCAGTATCCCCAGCCGTTCACGGTTCCCGGATACCGAGCATTCAAGCCCAAAGACCTGGAGACGAAGACCAACGAGGTCGTCCAGATCGGCTTCCGGCTGGCTCGAAAGCTCGGCCACGCCGAGGTCTACGGCTTCGATGAGCAACCCGGACCCGGCGAGCCTGACTACTTTCCGTTCGGCCCGGTAGAAGTCTTCGCCACCGCCCACGGACAGAAGGGCGAACTCGACGCGGTGTTCGACTATTTCCGGCAGCAGGCCGAGGCGCAGACGAAGGCGCAGGAAACTCAGTCGATCTCCGAACTGCTGCTCACCATCAACGACCCTGCCCGCAACGCGGCCGAACACGCGAAAGGCTACTACGGCATGCTCCGCTTCGGCGACGGCGAGGATCAGCCGGGCGCCGTGCTGAACGCCATGTGGTACATGCGAAACGCCAAGATGTTCGCCAAGATCGGCCTTATCGCGAAGCCAGGCGAGCGCGTGCTGGTGCTCGTCGGATCAGGCCACAAATACTGGCTGGAGCATTTCGCCGGAACGACGCCGGGTTTTGTTGCCGTAGACCCGCGTCCGTATCTCGAAAAGGCCCGTTAGGCCGCGATGCGCATTTCCAGGCGGTCCCAGATTTCCGCGAGCGCGCGGACGAGGTCGTCCATCATCGCTTCGCTGTGGTTGGGGCCGGGGGTGAACCGCAGACGCTCCGTTCCGCGCGGCACGGTCGGGTAGTTGATCGGCTGCACGTAAACGCCGTACTCAATGAGCAGGATATCGCTGATCTTCTTGCACTTCGCAGGATCGCCGACGAGCAGCGGCACGATGTGCGTGGTGGACGGCATAACCGGCAGACCCGCGCCCTGCATCTTCGTCTTCAGCATCTCGGCGGCGGCCTGTTGACCCTCCCGCTCGGCGCTTGACGACTTCAGGTGCCGTACGCTGGCGAGCGCGCCCGCGACGAGCACCGGCGCAAGGCTGGTCGTGAAGATGAAGCCCGGCGCGTAGCTGCGGATCACGTCCGTCAGCGTCTTCGACGCCGCGATGTAGCCGCCCATGATGCCGAACGCCTTGGCGAGCGTGCCTTCGATGATGGTGAGGCGATGCGCGACGCCGTCCCGCTCCGAAATGCCGCCGCCGTGGTCGCCGTACATGCCGACCGCGTGGACCTCGTCCAGATACGTCAGCGCGTTATACTTGTCGGCGAGGTCGCAGATTTCGGCGATCGGCGCGATGTCGCCGTCCATCGAGTAGACGCTTTCGAAGGCGATCAGCTTCGCGGCATCCCTTGGCGCCTCGGCAAGCAGCTCTTCGAGGTGTTCGAGATCGTTGTGACGGAACACGCGCTTCTCGCAGCCCGCGTTGCGGATGCCCGCGATCATCGAGGCGTGGTTCAGCTCGTCCGAAAACACGATGCAGCCCGGCAGCAGCTTGCCGAGCGTGGAAAGCGTCGCCTCGTTCGAGATATACCCCGAGGTGAAGAGCAGCGCGGCTTCCTTGCCGTGAAGCTCGGCAAGCTCGTTCTCAAGCTCGAGGTGATAGTGCGTGTTGCCGCCGATGTTGCGCGTGCCGCCCGAGCCCGCGCCGACGTCGCGCAGCGTCTCTTCCATCGCGGCGATCACGTCCGGATGCTGGCCCATGCCGAGATAGTCGTTCGAGCACCAGACGGTGATCGGGCGCGCGCCGTTATGGCCGGCGAAGCAGCGCGCGTTCGGGTAGTTGCCCCGGTTACGCAGGATGTCGATAAAAACGCGGTAGCGGCCCTCGGCATGAAGGCGATCGATCGCGTCCTGGAAAATGCGGTTGTAATCCACGCTCTCTAACCCGTCCTGCCCGCCGTTTTGACCGCTTTACATCGGAGGTGGCATCGCCGTCACCCCACTTTATGTCGCAGCCTTCTGTTGCGATTTATTCGCAACTTTAACGAGGAGCTGGAATGACTTAGATCAATTTCTCGACAAGAAAGCTGTCGATGGCGAATTTCGCGGCCCAGTTGAGGTACGCCCACTGGCCGTATTCGCCGTCGATCGGGAACGAGCCGCGCACGCCGCCGACGAGATCGGGATTGCCGTCCACGGCGATCGTGCGGCGCACGAAGGCATTCAGACCCTTGCCTGCCTTGACGAAAGCGTCGCCGCCGCCGAGCGGGGCGAGATAGAACAGGCTTTCGGCGACCTGCACGTTGCCGGTAAGGCACGACCAGTCGACCGCAGCCGACCAGTCAGGCCGCAGACGGCCCGGAAGTGCGCCGTCGCTGCGGAGCGCGCCGACGAGGGCGCGTGCCATCTTCAGCGCCGCGGCGAGGTAGCGCTGCTCGCCCGAAAGGCGGTGCGCCTCGACAACGCCGCGCAGGTAGTAGCCGAGCGTGTGCGTGAGCGGCTTGTCCTTGTGCTGCAGGCAGCAATCATCGACCCAGCCGTTTGCCTGCATCTTGCCCAGCGCCCAATCGACCTGACGCAGCCCGGCTGCGCCATAGCCTTCGCCGGGCGTGGTGCGGTCGGCTTCGAACAGGCCCCACGATACGTGCGTTTCATAGGCCTTTTCACCCGCGTGCGTGAACGGCGACGGGTGCGAACGCCAGCAGCCGTCGGGGTCGAGCGAATCCCGGAGGAAGCGCGCGGCGCCGTGCATGGCGTCCAGATACTTGGCGTCGCCCAACGTGCGGGCGCCGATGGCGAGACCGATCAGGATCTGGCCGGTGTTGAAGGTGACGGACTTCACCGGCACGGCATCGATCTTGCCGCCCTGGAAGCCGCCGTCTTCGAGCTGGATCGCGCAGAGCCAGTCGAGCATCCGCCGCGCGCGGGCTTCCTCGCCCAGCACCAGCAGCGTCGGGATGATGTAGCCCGTGGTTTCGGGGTAGCTCGTCGCCCAGCCCTTCGCGACGTGATAGTCGCGCGCGACGCCGCCGTCGGCAGTGGCCGAGCAATCCTGCGCGCGGCCGAGCCATGCGGTGCAGGCCGCCACGGCAGCATCGATACCGGGATCGGCGAACGGCAGCCCGGCTGCGTCGCGTTTCTTTGCCTCGCGCTCGGCGGGGGCAAGCTGGAAGTCGTTGTAGAGCGATTTCAAAGTATCGAGCATGGGCTCCACCTAGCTGGAGTCGGTTAAGGTTTCATCGCTGTCCGGCGAGGCCGAGCTTGCGTGCGATACGATTGCCGCCGACGGAGAACCAGGGGCCGGGATCGTCCGCGCGCCAGAGTGCGTCGACCGCCCGCCAACCGGAGCCCGATTTGGGCACGACCGCGCCGGATGCGACCGCGCCGGGATCGCGCCAGCCGAACCGGTGTTTCGGCTGGGCGTCGGGCAGCGGGAGGCGCATCTGATCGGCGAACTGCACCGCGGGCAGGTTCACACCGTTCAGCGTCGCCAGCTCCGATTGATAGTCGGTACGGCAAGCGGTCGGCTCGATCATGATGAACGCGCCCGTTATCGCGTGGCGCTTGAATTCGAGGCTGCCCATGCCCTGAAAGCGCGCCGCGGCGAAAAACGCCTGCGTTTCGGCGGCGAGGCGCGCGTGCGCTTCGGGCGCGGGCGCACAGCCTGCCGTGCCGCCCACGCGCGGCGGCCAGCTTGCCGTCTTGTAGCCCGTGTAGGCGGCGAGCATGTCGCTCTCCGCGCCGAAATAGCCGAGGCAGAAGAACACGCTGCCGTCGTCCCCCGGCACATATTCCTGCGCCACGAGTTCGCCCGCAGCAGCGAGCATGTCCGGGATCATCGGGGCGGCGTCGGCGGCGCTGTCGAACACGTACGCCTTCTTGAAGCGCGCCTGATAGGCGGCGACGTGTTCGCTCGGCTTCACGATCAGAGGCGGCGTGAGTGTGTCCAGCAGCGCGAGTACATCGGCGCTGCGCAGCGTCACCGTGCGCGGCACGGAAAGCCCGGCACGCGCCGCAATGGGCATGAACCGGTCCTTGTTGACCATCGCCTCCACGACGTCGCGGTCCGGCATCGCGATGCGATAGCCGGCAATCCGGTCCCGGTTCGCTGCCACCGTGGCAACGCTGTCCTCGCGCGTCAGTAACAGTACGGGGTCGTGATCGAGCCGCGCGCGGTATGCCGCGAGCGCTTCGACAAGCCCTTCGCCTGCAAGCGGCGCCCTCGCCTTCGTGCCGTGGCGCGTTGCTGTATAGGGCCCCATCGTGTCGTCGAAAGCGTGCACGCGGATGCCCGCCGCCGCCAGCGACCGCACGACGCCGAGGCCATTGAGGCCAAGGCCGACGACAAGTGCGCTGCCATTCAAAAGCTGAGGTCTCCCCACGCCGGCGGCGCAAAGTATCCGTCCACCATTTCATCGGTCACGTCGCGGAGCGCGGCGGGACGCCAGCGCGGCGACTTGTCTTTCTCGATGAGCTGGGCGCGGATCCCTTCGAAGAAATCATGGCCGGACTTGATCGCGGAAACCAGCCGGTATTCGCGGCGAAGGCATCCGGCGAGGTCGTCGCCTTTCGCTTCACGGAGCGCGCGGAGGCTGATTTTCATGCTCGTCGGCGACATCTTCATCAGCACGTCGCGCTGCGCCACCGCCCAGTCGCTGCCGAGTGAGAGCGATTCCATGATCGCCTCCACCGTATCGAAGGCGAAGTGCCGATCGATCTCGGCGCGAACCGCCTCAAGCGGCGCAGGCCCCGCATCCGAATGGAAGGCGTTCAGCGTCTCGGGCACATCGCCGCCCTGCGCGAGCGCATCGGTCAGCGCCTCGATCCGAGCGCTGGCGGTGTGGTGCGTGCCGTAGCCCGCATACATGCAGTCCGCGGCTTTCAGACGCGCGCCGGTGAGGCCGAGATAGGTGCCGACCTCGCCCGGCATCTGCGCGAGCGCGTGCGTGCCGCCGACGTCGGGAATTAGGCCGATGCCGGTTTCAGGCATGGCGAACAGCGTCTTTTCGGTGACGACGCGGTACGGCGCGTGGACTGAGACGCCGACACCGCCGCCCATGCTGAAACCGTCGACAAGTGCCACGTAGGGCTTCGGAAACGTGCCGATGGCAAGGTTCATGCGGTATTCGTCCGCGAAGAAGCCTTCCCACTCCGACGTGCCTTCCTTGCCGGAATGGTAGAGGCCCACCACGTCACCCCCCGCGCAGAACGCCTTTTCACCCGCGCCGCGAGTGATCACCACCGAAACGCCGTCGTCACCCGCCCACGCATCGAGTTGACGGTGCAGCGCGAGGCACATCTCGCGATTGAGCGCATTCAGCGCTTGCGGTCGGTTCAGTGTGATCAGTCCGGCGCATCCGCGCCTTTCAAACACGATGTCGTCGGTCATCCAGCTTCCCTCAAGTCGTTCAGAATGCACGCGGCGCGGCGGTGGAGGTCATACGCGCAAGGAGCGCGCCTTCGCCATCGAAAAGGTCGGCCTCAAGAAACGCGATCATGCGACCGCGCTTGATGACGCGCCCCTCCGCATAGAGTTTCCCGGCCTTCGCGGGCAGCAGGAAGCTCACCTTCATCTCGATCGTCGCGACGAAGATGCGCTTGCCCGCATCGGCAACGCAGGCCATCTCCGCCGCGTCGTCGAGCATCGCGGCAACGATGCCGCCTTGTACGGTTCCGTTGGGGTTGCAGAACGCGGGCGTCGCGACGAACGACATGCGCACGCGACCCGACGGGTCCAGCTCCAGAATCTCGGCGCCGAGCAAAATACCGGTCGGCGGCAGATCGGCGTTGAGGCGCGCAAGCAACTCCTCATGCGTCGTCATAAAATTCGCCGCCATCCCTTTGTTTACAGATAATCAACGTCAAGTCCGCGTTCTGCCAATGCAGGCCCAAGCGCAGCGGCCTTTTCGTCTCTCGCCGTGAAAACGGCAAGGCCTGCCGGTTCGCACCCTGTCCAATCCGTATCGCGCAGCAGGTGCGCGACGCGGCGCGCGATCCCCTGCCCGCCGTGGACGAACCGCATGGGACGGCGGGCGGCGGCGGCAAGTTCGTCCTCGACCAGCGGGAAGTGCGTGCAGGCAAGTACGACGATATCCATATCCTCGCCGCGCGGCTGCCCGGTGAGGCCCGCCATCGCCGCCGCATAGTCCTCCGCCGGAACCGCCTCCCCACGCAGCTTCGCCTCTGCCATTGCGGCAAGGTCGGGTGCTCCGTGGCGGAGCACGACGCAGTCCGACGCGAACTCGGCGGCAAGATTGTCGACATAGGCCTGCCGCACCGTGGCGGGCGTGCCGAGCACGCCGATCACCTTCGTTTTCGTCGCCTCGGCTGCGGGCTTGATCGCGGGCACGGTGCCGACAACCGAAACGTCGAGCGCGGCGCGCACATGCGACAGCGCGATCGTGGAGGCGGTGTTACAGGCAATGACGATGAGCCGGGGCCGGTAGCGTTCCGTCAGCCGCCCGAGCAGCGCGGGCACGCGTGCGGCGATTTCCGCCTCGCTCTTGCTGCCGTAGGGAAACCCGGCGTTGTCCGCCACATACACCACCGGCGCCTGCGGCAGCGCGGCGCGGATCGGCGCCAGCACCGAGAGGCCGCCCATGCCCGAATCGAAAACGAGAATGGGCGGACAGGTCACGCCAAACTCCGCGCGCGGTCGCGCCATTCTGCGGAGAGCGGCTTCAGCCCGGCAAGCGTCTTGAGCGACGCGGGATCAGCCTTGCTCGCGCCGCCGACGATCAAGCCGAAAACACGCGCCACGGTCCATTCGGGATACGGCCTGCGTTCGAGCGTCAGAACGTCGCCGACCGCGACGACGCCGGGCTCGATCACACGGTAATACCAACCCGAGCGACCCGTCTTAACGATCTCGGCGACGAGCGCGGGCCGCCCCAGCCGGTGCGCCGGTTTCCAACAGGGCTGGCGGCCCTGCGAGATTTCGACGAGCGCGGTGCCGAGCCGGTAGCGATCGCCGATGCAGGCAGTGTGCTCGTCGAGTCCCGTCGTCGAGATGTTCTCGCCGAACGCCCCCGCAGCGCCGAGCAGCGGCTGATCAGGCATCCGTTCCAGCCACCACACATAATGATCGCGCGGATAGTGGTGGATCGCCATGTCGATGCCGCCGTGGTGGACGGTATCCGCCTGCTCATCGCCATCAAGGCCGAGCGGCTTCACGACCACCGCGCCGTGCCGGGGCGCCTTGGCGATCGCGCTCATCTCTTCGCCGCGCAGCGGGCGCGCGGTGCCGGTGAGCACGGCTTCTATCGTGAGTCCCGTCATGATCCGCGCTTAGCGCCCGCGCCGTACCCCGGTAAAGCCCGTGCTTCTCAAGGCGTGCGTTTTCGACCATAGATGCCGCCCATGTCTCCCCTCCTCAAATCCGCCGCCGCCTATCCCGCCACCCGCCTGAGACGCCCCCGCGCGCACGCCTGGTCACGCGCGCTGTTTGCGGAAGTGACGATCTCCCCGGCCGATTTCATTTGGCCGCTGTTCGTCACCGAAGGCACGGGCGAGCGCACGCCGGTGCCGACGATGCCGGGCGTCGAGCGCCTGTCGGTCGATCTCGTCGCCGAGGCTGCGAAGGAAGCCGAAAGCCTCGGCATCCCCTGCATCGCGCTCTTCCCCAACACGCCCGCCGAACGCCGTACCGCCGACGGCCGCGAGGCGCTCAACCCCGACAACCTCACCTGCCGCGCGATCAAGGCCATCAAGGCGGCCGCGCCCGGCGTCGGCGTGCTGACGGACGTTGCGCTCGATCCCTAC